>Ga0307471_100002909_pt1 | contig 10023 bp, 9 predicted proteins | sample atmos_gasesAM3C__2_FD_204566 | JGI IMG/M metagenome (GOLD analysis project Ga0307471, IMG submission 204566) | Hardwood forest soil microbial communities from Morgan-Monroe State Forest, Indiana, United States - atmos_gasesAM3C_515 | ecosystem: Environmental > Terrestrial > Soil > Temperate... | reverse complement strand
AGCTGGACGATTGCGGGCCTTCGTGGATCTTGACGTGAAGGTGCAGTATCCCTTCGATTTCCATTTTCGCGGGCACCATATTCAGTTTCGCGCTGGGGTGAAGGTGGGGAATGTGCTGAATCACTTCAATCCGCGGGATGTGCAACAGTATTATTTTTCTCCCGCGTATGGCGCATCGTACAATTCGGTTGGGCGAATCTACCGGATTGACGGTGATTTTGATTTTTAGTCGCTCTATCAGCCCCCTTGCCTTCAATCACTGAGCAAAACACTCCAATCCCGGTTTACACTAGTGGGCAACGAAGACTGTTGAACCGTGAGAAAACTGGGCGTTTATATTCAAGTGCCGTTTTGCCAGACGAAGTGCACATATTGCAACTTCCATACAGGCGTGGTGTCGGCAGGACGGTTTGCTCCGTATGCGGAGGCAGTGCGCCGCGAGATTCGGGAGCACCCCAGGTTATTGCGGCAGGCAGGAGTGGAGTGGCCAGGGGGATTGGGAGTCGACACCGTGTATATCGGAGGAGGGACACCGAGCCTGCTGGAGGCAGAGCTGTTGACGGAAATACTGCAGGCATTGCGAGAGAGCTTTGCGTGTGCGTGGGAAGAGGTGACCCTGGAGGTGGACCCGGAGACGATCGAGGAAGGCAAAGCTGCGCCATGGTTGGCGGCGGGAATCGACCGGATCAGCTTGGGGACGCAATCGTTTGTCGATGAGGAGTTAAAGGCCGCGGGACGAATGCACCGGAGCGGGGATATTTACAGGGCAGTGTCGATTTTGCGGGAGGCTGGAATTCGGAATATCAGCTTTGACCTGATCGCGGGATTGCCAAAGCAGACGGCGGCGAGTTGGCGGCGGTCGCTCGATGAATTAATCGAGCTGTCGCCGGAGCATGTTTCGGTATACATGATGGAGATTGATGAGGGCAGCCGGTTGGGGTTGGAAGTATTGCGGGGAGGGGCGCGCTACAGTGCGGGAGACCTGCCGAGCGAAGAACAGATGGCGGAATTTTATGAGACGGGACAGGAAGTTTTGAAAACGGAGGGATATGAGCAATATGAAATATCGAATTGGGCGAAACCGGGGCACGAATCGCAGCACAACTTGAAGTATTGGCAACGAAAACCGTATTTGGGATTCGGAGCAGGGGCTCACTCGTTTTCGGGGATGCAAAGATGGGCGAACCGGCATGATGCGGCGGCGTATGTGCAGGAGATCACGGCGGGAGAGAGCCCGGTGGAGTCCGTGGAAGCGGTCACGCGAGAACAGGCATTCGAAGAGGAATTATTCCTGGGATTGCGGCAATTGAGCGGGATCGATTTGGGAAGGATTCGGAGAGAATACGGGGTGGAGCTGGAAGAGAAGGTCGGACGGTTGGCAACGCGTGGAATCATGGAGAGGGAAGGAGAAATGGCGCGTCTGGCGGCGGGGAAATTGAGCGTGTCGAATGAAGTGATTCTCGAATTGTTGAAGTAGATGGAAAAGGGAGACAATTCAAACGCGGAGGCCGCCGAGGGCCACCGAATTCACGGCGACTGCGTGCAGCAGTGCAAGCCGCCGATGAAAAGAATAGAAGAAAAAATAGAAACTGGAAAAGGCCACAGGAAGAAGGTAAAGCTGCGGGCGGAAGAGAGGAAGCAATGACCTATACGGTGGCGAAGGGCAATCAGATGGTGGATCCGGATCAGGTGAAGCCGGCGGATGGCCTCGTGGACCTGCGCAGCGATACGGTGACGCGCCCGAGTGAGGAGATGCGGCGAGCAATGGCGGCAGCGGAGGTCGGAGACGACGTGTACGGCGAAGATCCGACCGTGAACCGATTGCAGAAGCGCGCGGCGGAGGTGTTTGGGAAAGAGGCAGCACTGTTTGTACCGACGGGGTGCATGGGCAACTTGATCGCCATCAAGGTGTGGACGCACCACGGTCATGAAGTGATTTGTGAAGAGCGCAGCCATGTAAATCTTTATGAGCTGGCGTCCATGTCGGCGATTGCGGGGTGCATGCCGCGGGCGGCGCGCGGGGGGGACGATGGAATTCTTACATGGAAGCAGATCGAGGAGGTGATCCGGCCAAAAATTTACTACGATTCGCAGACCGCGTTGATCTGCCTGGAAAATACGAGCAACATGGCCGGCGGCACGGTGTATCCGACGAAACGCGTAGATGAAATTGGCGAACAGGCGCATCGATTGGGGTTGAAGGTGCACCTGGATGGTGCACGGGTGTTCAATGCGTCGGCGGCGCTGGGCGAAGACGTGGCCAGAATGACGAAGAACGTGGATTCGGTAATGTTCTGCCTGTCAAAGGGGCTGGGGGCACCCGTGGGGTCCATGATTGTGGGATCCAGAGAGTTTATTGAGCGCGCGCGGGTGTACCGGAAGATGTTCGGCGGGGGCATGCGACAGGTGGGAGTGATCGCGGCGGCGGGATTGATCGCGCTGGAGAAGTCGCCCGGACGCCTGCACGAAGATCATGAGAGCGCGAAACGATTGGCGGAGGGAATCGCGAAGATTCCCGGGTTGAAGATCGAGCCGAAGACGGTGCGGAGCAACATTGTGATTTTTGATTGTACCGGGAGCGGAAAGAACGCGGTGGAATTGTGCGACGCCTTGCATGAGCGGGACGTGTGGGCGCAGGACACCGCGCCGTACTCGGTGCGCATGGTGACACACTGGAACGTGGACCGAGCCGGGGTGGAAAAGGCCCTGGTGGAGCTTGCTGCGGTTGTAAAAGCGGGTTGAAGAGAAAAGATTCGCAGCTAAGGAAAAAAAGGAAAGACTAGCGCTGAGTGTTGTTTATCGGAAAGCTCCGGGTGCAGAAGAGGTCAGCATAAGCTAAACTTTGAGGAGGTATTAACGAAAACGGAGAGGCGGCCGACTTGTGGATTTTGCATTCAGCGAGGAACAGCAGCAGTTGCGAAAGAGTGTACGGGAATTTGCGGAGGGTGAAATCGCGCCGCACGTGATGGAGTGGGATGAGGCGTCGCAGTTTCCCCTGGAAATTCTTCCAAAATTGGCGGAGATGGGTTTGCTGGGAGTGATTTTTCCCGAGGAGTATGGCGGGGCAGGGCTTGGGTACATCGAGTATGCGACGGTCATTGAAGAGATTTCGCGGGTGGACGGCTCGATTGGGCTGATCCTCGCGGCGCACAACTCTCTTTGCAGCAATCACATTTACAAATTTGCCAGCGAGGAGCAAAAGCAGAAATATCTAGTGCCGCTGGCGCAGGGGAAAAAGCTGGGCGCGTGGTCGCTGACGGAGCCGGAGGCGGGGTCCGATGCGGCGGGAACGCGGACGACGGCGGTGCGCGACGGAAAGCATTGGGTGCTGAACGGAGCGAAGACGTTTACGACCAACGGGCATTATGCGGACATTTGCGTGGCGATGGCAGTAACCGATAAGTCGAAAAATTCGCACGGGATCAGCGCGTTTATCCTGGAAAAGGGGACGGCGGGGTTCCGGCCGGGGAAGAAAGAAAACAAGCTGGGGATGCGGGCGAGCGACACGTCCGAAGTGATCTTTTCGGATTGCCGCGTGCCGGCAGAAAGCCTGCTGGGGCCCGAAGGAGAGGGGTTTACCGGCAGCTTAAAGATTCTGGACGGCGGAAGGATTTCGATCGCGGCACTGGCGCTGGGGATGGCACAGGGAGCGCTGGAAGCGGCAACGCGGTATGCCAAGCAGAGAAAGCAATTTGGACAGGCGATCAGCGAATTCCAGGCGATTCAGTTCAAGCTGGCAGACATGGCCACGCAAGTAGAGGCGGCGCGCTTGTTGGTGTATCAGGCAGCGTGGCTAGCCGACCGCAAGGATGTACGATTTACGCGGGAATCGAGCATGGCGAAGCTGTTTGCAAGCGAAGTGGCGGTGCGGGTGGCGAATGAGTGCGTGCAGGTGCACGGAGGCTACGGATTCATCAAGGATTATCCGGCGGAAAAGTATTACCGCGACGTGAAGCTGTGCACGATTGGGGAAGGCACGAGCGAAATCCAAAAGTTGGTAATTGCTAGACAGCTCCTGGGCAAGAAATAATAGGAGCATGCAGCCGCGCGCTCAGGTCGTTCCAAAAGGATAGTATGGCACCGGACGTTAGGGAATGGGCCGAAAAGGTCCGAGCGGGCGAAGTGCGGGCCATCTCGCGCGCGATCACAGCCATCGAGAATCACGCGCCGGAAGCGGAGGAATTACTGCGGCAATTGTTTCCGGCGACAGGGCACGCTTATCTGACAGGCGTGACGGGGGCGCCGGGAACTGGAAAGAGCACACTGGTGGATCGTTTGGCAGCGCAGTACCGGAAGCGGAACGAGCGCGTCGGAGTGGTGGCAGTGGATCCGACGAGTCCGTATTCGGGCGGGGCGATTCTGGGCGACAGGATTCGCATGCAAGGACATGCAAGCGACAGCGGGATTTTCATCCGGTCGATGGCCACGCGCGGATTTCTGGGCGGGCTGGCGCGGTCAACCGCCGAGGTGGCGTTGCTCCTCGATGCGGCGGGCAAGCGGCAAGTGCTAATTGAAACGGTTGGCGTGGGACAGGATGAGATTGACATCGTACGGCTGGCGGATTGTGTGCTGGTGGTGCTTGTGCCGGGCCTGGGCGACGACATACAGAATATGAAGGCCGGGCTGATGGAGATTGGAGATATTTTTGTATTGAACAAAGCCGACCGCGAGGGAGCGGACCGCTTGGAGGAGCAATTGCACGCAATGCTGTCGCTGGTGATGCCGCGGGATGGCTGGCACCCGCCGGTGATGAGGACAGTGGCGACGGAGAACCGCGGGGTCGAGGAACTGGCGGCAACCATTGAAAAGTTTGGAAAACATTTTGAGGCCAGCGGGGAACGGAAGAAAAAGCACATTGAACACTGGGCCAACCGGCTGGTGGAGCTGGTGGAATCGAGGCTGCTGGAGAAAGTCCTGGGTGGCCAGAGCGGCGAAGCAAAGTTAAGGGCGCTGGCTGAGGCCGTGGCGGAGCGAAAGAAGGATCCGTTTTCGGCAGTGAGCGAGATTCTGAGAGAAAGCGGCTTGGGAGACTGAAGCGCAGCGATGCATCTGGGCGACATCGAAGTTCATTACCTGGACGGTGGGAATTTCTGGCTCGATGGCGGCGCCATGTTCGGAGTCGTCCCCAAGGTACTCTGGGAGAAAAAATCTCCGCCAGACGAGAAAAACCGGATCCGCATGAGGGCGAATTCGCTGCTGCTGCGCGCTGGTGGAAAGACGATTCTGGCAGAGACCGGGAACGGGACCAAGTGGGACGCCAAGCAGCGCGGGATTTACGGCGTGCAGGAGGGTGACCCGTTGATGGATTCGCTCGGGAAATTCGGCGTGAAACCGGAGCACATCGATCTGGTGATCAACACGCACCTGCACTTCGATCATGCCGGTGGAAATACGCGGATACAGGGCGACCGCGTGGCGCCAACGTTTCCAAATGCGCGCTACCTGGTGCAAAGAGTGGAGCTCGAACATGCGTTGAATCCGACCGAGCGCGATCGTGCCAGTTATTTTCCGGAGAACTACCAGCCGATTACCGAGGCGGGCAAGTGGGATCTGCTGGAAGGGGACGTTGAGGTTCTGCCAGGAATTTCCGTTGAGCGGGTTCCCGGACATAATGCGAATATCCAGGCGGTGAAAATCACGGGAGGGGGTAAGACCGTGGCGTTTGTTGCAGATTTGGTGCCGACCCGTCACCATATCCCCTTGCCCTGGATCATGGCTTACGATTTGTATCCGCTGCAAACGCTGGAGACGAAAAGAAAGTGGATTCCCCGAATTGTGCGAGAAGGGTGGATCATAGTGTTCGGGCACGACCCGGAAATAGCCGCTGCGACTTTGCACCAGAAAAGCGAAAAGATTGAAATTGAGCCGGTAGACCTGAACCGGTAATTCCCAGGAGAAATGTGATGGCGAGTGCGAAAAAGAAGCAGGGGAAAAGTGCGCAGGCCGAGGGAAAGCTGCCCGTGGCGGAGATCGGCGTAATCGGGGGAAGCGGACTCTATAGCATGAACGGGCTGACGCAGATGCGCGAGATTCGCGTAAAGACGCCATTTGGCGCGCCTTCCGAAGCGATTGTATTGGGAATGCTGGAAGGGAAACGTGTTGCCTTCCTGGCGCGGCACGGGAGGGGACATCGACTGCTGCCGAGCGAGCTGAACTTCCGGGCGAATATTTATGCCCTGAAGCTGCTCGGGGTGGAACGCATCATTTCGGTGAGCGCGGTGGGTTCGTTGCAGGAAGACTTGCGCCCAGCAGAATTTCTGGTGCCGGACCAGTTTTTTGACCGGACCAAGGGGCGCGTGTCCACGTTTTTTGGGAATGGGCTAGTGGCACATGTGGCGCTGGATAAACCGACGTGCGGGCAATTGTCGGGTGTATTGGCAGACGCCTGTGTATCCAAGGCCGTGCCAGTGCACCGCAAGGGGACGTACATCTGCATGGAGGGACCACAGTTTTCGACGCTGGCGGAAGCGCATTACCACCGCGCAATGAAATTCGACGTCATCGGCATGACCAACGTGACCGAAGCGAAATTGGCGCGCGAGGCGGAGATCTGCTACGCGACGATTGCCATGATAACGGATTTTGACTGCTGGCACCCGAGCCATGAATCGGTGACCGCGGCGCAAATTATCGCCACGCTGCACCAAAATGCGAACAATGCACAGAATGTTGTGCGGGAAGCCGTAAAAGCCATGCCGGCGAAGCGCAGCTGCAAATGCGGTTCGGCGCTGGCGCACGCGCTGGTAACGGATCTGAAGCTGGTGCCCGAAAAGACGAAGAAAAATCTGGCGGCCATTATTGGCAAGTATCTTTCTTAGGAGAAAACTGTGTCCTTACTTGTGGTTGGTTCGGTGGCCTACGACGCACTGGAAAGCCCGTACGGTAAAGTGGAGCGCACGCTGGGCGGTGCGGCGACGTATTTTGCGGTGGCGGCAGGATTTTTTACACCGGTGAATCTGGTGGCGATTGTCGGGGATGATTTCAGCAAGAGTGATGAAGAGATTTTTAATTGCCGGTCGATTGACATCGAGGGACTGGAACGGGCAGCAGGGAAGTCGTTTTTCTGGGCCGGACGCTACTCGGAAAACCTGAATGAGCGAGTGACGCTGACAACCGAGCTGAACGTTTTTGCGGAGTTCAAGCCGCGGCTGCCGGAGAAATACCGCAAGGCGAAGTACGTGTTCCTGGCAAATATTGCGCCGGATCTGCAGAGGGATGTGCTGCGGCAAGTGAAGGGCAAGCCGAAACTGGCGGCGATGGACACGATGAACTACTGGATCGAGCGCACAAACGGCGACCTGCGCGAAACGCTGCGGCATGTGGACATTTTGATGATCAATGATTCGGAGACGCGGCAATTGTCCAGCGAACATAATTTATTGCGCGCGGCAAAACATATTTTCAAGATGGGGCCATCCACGCTGGTGGTGAAGCGCGGCGAGTATGGCGCGATGATGGTGGACCGCAAGGGAGTATTCTGCGTGCCGGCATTTCCGCTGGAAGAGCCCCACGATCCGACGGGCGCAGGAGATAGTTTCGCGGGAGGGTTCATGGGCTACCTGGCGGGCTGCGGGGGCAGGGGCGATGCGGCCTTGCGGCGCGCGATGGTATATGGGTCCGTGCTGGGAAGCTTCGCGGTGGAGCGATTTGGGCTGGAGCGGCTGCTGAAACTGAAGAAAAGCGAGATACACGCAAGGGCACGGCACTTTGCAAAACTTACGCGGTTCAAACTGTAGGGATTAGAATTTTTCTGGAACGGCCAGAGCCGTCTCGAAGAGATGCTTCCATACCACGAAATCGTCATGCGACTGCTGTTTGCAGGCGCGATGGGCGCGGCCATCGGGGTCGAACGGGATTTCCACCGACGCCCCGCTGGAATTCGCACCAGCACGTTTGTGTGCCTGGGAACGGCGCTGTTCACCGTTCTATCGGGAGAGCTGGGACACCTGTGGGGAGATACAGGGTCGACCCGCATCGCGTCGAACATCGTCCAGGGCATCGGCTTTTTAGGAGCAGGCGCGATCTTAAGGGATCGCGGGGGAGTGGTTGGGCTGACGACCGCCGCCACGATTTTTGTCGAAGCGGCCATAGGAATGGCAGCGGGCGGCGGTTTCTATAAGTTGGCGGGAACGACAACAGGGATCGTCCTGTTTGCGCTAATCGTTCTGTTTTGGACGGCCAAACAACTGAATTTGAAAGCGCGCGCCATGGTGTTCCGTTTTACCACGAGTCATACGGAAAACATCGCCACGGAAGTGCAGCAACTACTATCAGGCATGAAGGTCCCGATGAATCACTTTCGAGTGGCGATGGCGGGCGCACAATCCATCGTGGAATTTGAAGCCGATGTGAGCGATTCCCAGCAAGAAAAGATCGTCGCCCAATTGAACCGGCAGGGTGTGGTGACAGAAATTGTTCCGAGCGAGAATCATCACGAATGAGTCACCGCGCTCCGCTTGTGCAGAAGCCAAAGGCATTGCGGGAAGGCGCAAGAATCGGGGTGGTCTCGCCGTCGTCTCCCGCGGAGCGGCAGGAGGTGCTTGCGGGAGTAGCCGAACTCACAAACCTGGGCTTCCGAGTTGAAATATCCTTTAATCATACGCCGGACGGCTACTTTGCTTCCAAGAATGAGGAGCGTCTGCTGGAATTCTGCAAAACAGTGCACAACAAAAATATTGATGGAGTGATTGCCGCGCGAGGCGGATACGGCGCGAATTATCTGATCGAGGGAAAGCTGGCGACACGTTTGAAGGGGCCCAAGGCCATCGTAGGATTTAGCGACCTGACCGCTATTCAGACGTTGCTTTGGCAGGTGCGCGGCTGGGTGACGTTTTACGGGCCAATGGTTGCCGCGGGATTCAATCGGGGCGCAGATCAGCCGCACGGTTACGATAAGGCCTCCTTCCTGGAGGCGGTTCGCAATGAAAAGAAAGGTTGGGGCACCCCACTAAGGGGGGAATCCATCTCGAGCGGAGAAGCGGTAGGGCGGCTGCTTGGCGGATGCTTAACACTACTGCAAACAACTTTGGGAACGGACTGGGAAATTGATACCCGCGGTGCGATCCTGATATTGGAAGATCGGGGGATGAAACCGTACCAGGTGGATCGAGCACTGATGCATTTGAGGCACGCTGGCAAATTCGAGCAAGTGCGCGGAATTATTTTAGGGGATTTTCCGGATTGCGAAGCGCCGGTACCCGGCGGGCCGACGGTGCACGAGGCTTGTGAACGAATCCTGGCGCCACTGAAACTGCCGATTCTGTATGGCGCGCCGGTGGGACACACGAAGCGCGCGATGTTGACTCTGCCACTGGGCGTGCGAGCGAGGCTTGTAGCAGAGGGAGAAGGGCAAATTGAGGTGTTGGAGGCGGCGGTAGCGGGGTGAGCGGAACACAAAGGGAGCGATGAAGCACATTCACATGATGGGAATTGGCGGGTCGGCGATGGCGCCGCTGGCCGGGATGCTGCGCGAGCGGGGTTATCGCGTGACCGGTTCGGACGCGGGAGTGTATCCACCGGCTTCAACACTGCTGGAGTCGCTGGGGATTCCGTATGCAAGCACGTTTGACGCGGCCCATCTGACGCCTTCGCCGGATTTGATTGTAGTGGGCAACGCACTCTCGCGGGGCAATCCGGAAGTCGAGGAGATGCTGGACCGCAAACTGGCTTACCGTTCCCTGCCTGAAATTCTGGAAGAGGAATTCCTGCCAGGCAAGCATTCGATTGTGGTGAGTGGGACGCACGGGAAGACCACGACGACAGCCATGCTGGCATGGATATTTCAAGTGGCCGGGAAGCAGCCAGACTTTCTGGTTGGCGGAATCGCGGAGAACTTTGGGAAGAGCTACGGCCTGGGCGGGGGCGAAGAGTTTATTCTCGAGGGCGACGAGTACGATTCAGCGTTCTGGGATAAGGCTGCGAAATTTTTCCATTACCATCCGGACGATTTGATCATCACGTCGCTCGAATACGATCACGCGGATATTTATGCGGATTTTGAGGTATATCAAGTGGCGTTCCGGC
>Ga0307471_100002908_pt1 | contig 10029 bp, 6 predicted proteins | sample atmos_gasesAM3C__2_FD_204566 | JGI IMG/M metagenome (GOLD analysis project Ga0307471, IMG submission 204566) | Hardwood forest soil microbial communities from Morgan-Monroe State Forest, Indiana, United States - atmos_gasesAM3C_515 | ecosystem: Environmental > Terrestrial > Soil > Temperate... | reverse complement strand
CTCCGGCCGGCAGCCTGCCAATTTGTCGGTTGCGTGGGTGCGGGGATTGCGCGAAAATTAGGGTTCCCGCCGTGGCAGGAAAAGTCCCCGAGAGCGGCTTCGCGGGCATTCGAGATTCAGAAGCGAGAATCAAGCGCAACAATAGAGAAGGGCAAAAGGTCATGACGCAACACGTTGGCGAACTCAATCCTCCAGTGCGGTTGATGCTGACTCCCGGACCGTCTTCCATCGATCCGCGCGTCTATCGTGCGATGGCGACGCCGCTGGTAGGGCATATGGACCCCTGGTTCAAAGGGTGCATGGAGGAGACGCAAATCCTGCTGCGGCAGATTTTTCAAACTGAAAACCGCATCACTATGCCGCTTTCGGCCTCGGGATCGGGCGGGATTGAGGCGGCGGTGCTGAATTCGCTGGAAGAGGGCGACGAAGGCATCGTGGCCGTCAACGGCGTTTTTTCCGAGCGCATGTATGAGATTGCGACGCGGGCGTCGTCGAAAGTCGTCAAAGTGGAGGCGCCGTACGGAAAGCCCGTGGATGCGGAAGATGTGCGCCGAGCGGGCAAGGGCAAGAAAATCAAAATGATAGGCTTCGCGCATGGAGAAACTTCCACGGGCGTGATCACCGGCATCGACGCCTACCGCAAAGTGGCGGACGAATTAGGAGCGCTGCTTATTGTGGACACCGTGGCGTCGCTCGCAGCTGTGCCAATCGATGTGGACAAGCAGCGGATTGACATTTGCTTTAGCGGCTCGCAAAAGGCCATTAGCGCGCCGCCGGGCATGTCGCCAATCACGGTGAGCCCGGCAGCCGAAGAAGTTTTTCGCAAGCGCAAGACGAAAGTGCAGAGCTGGTATTTCGACCTGACGACGGCCATGAACTATTGGGGCAAAGACCGGCTCTATCATCACACGCCACCCATTTCACTGATTTTTGCGCTGCGCGAAGCAATGCGCCTGGTGCTCGAGGAAGGCCTCGAAGCGCGATGGGAGCGCCATCGCGTGAATCAGCTCGCGCTGATCGCCGGCCTGGAGGCCATGGGCCTGGATTTCCTCGCCAAGAATCCGGCGGACCGCTTGCCAACCGTCACGGCAGTGATGATTCCCGGCGGCGTTGACGACGTGAAAATGCGGAATCAATTGCTCGACGAGTTCAACATCGAAATCGCCGGCGGATTCGGCGCAGTGAAGGGAAAGATTTGGCGCGTCGGATTGATGGGCTACTGTAGCCAGAAGCCCTTCGTGCTGCTGTTCCTGGCGGCGCTGGAAAAGTGCTTGCTGGACCAGGGGCTCCGCGTGCCGAGCGGCGCTGCAGTGGGAGCAGCGATTCGAAGTTACTCGCAAGTGGAGACCGCGGCAGCGGTGAGCCGGTAAGAAATTTGAAAATAGAAAGCTGAAATTGGGAAGAAGAGCAGCCCAAGGGAGATAGCGTGACCCCGCGCCCAGTACTTGCAAACGCCGGCGCCATGAGTCAATTCATCGGCGCCTTCGAAATCACCTCAAAATTGAGCGGGCAGATCTATCAGTGTCGCTTCTCGCATATGTGGAACGGCATTGCCACGCGTCACGCGGACACAATTGATACAAAGTTTTTTGTCGATGGCCAGGCCCATGTGGTCGGATTGGCGCACACCGCGTTCGTGAAATTCCGCGCGAAGGCCAAGCGCGATCTAACGGACCGCGAAGCAAGCTTTATCGCCGCCGAGTACTTGCGCGAGCGCCTCGAAGAAGATGACTTGCGCCCTCTTTACGACGTTCCAGAACCCGAAGTCCTCCGCCTGATCAGCGAGATCGGCATCAAGTAACAATCTGACTTTCCACAAAAGCGAAGTTCGACGCTAATCCCTGCGCACAAATCTCAGTCGCCCGGTTCGGCGTGAAAAGCGTCGAGCGTTGGATGGCGGAGCCCGTCGCGGCGAATGAAGTGGATGACGAGCAGCATGAGCAGGGCGCCGCAAACCAGCACCGCGACTGCGATTTGCAGGCCAAGCTGCAGGTCACGAAAATCGGAAATCCTCCCGACTACGTGCGGACCCAGGCCCCCGATCAACTGCGTGGCAAACATGTACACGCCGATCGACGTGGCATGCGCGCGCCGCGGCATCATGTCATGAATGACGGCGGTCACCGGCCCGTGATACCAGGACATAAAGAAGAAAGCGACCGCGAGACCGATCAGCACCGTGGATTTCTCTTCTGACTGAATGGCCAGCAGCAGGCACGGGGTCGCGAGCAGGAATGCGGCCACCACGGCGATAATTCGCCCGTAAGAAAAAGTCCGCTGCAGGCGATCCGCAACGAACCCGCCGGTCAAAACGCCCAAGAGCGCCGATGACAGCCCGACGACCGCGAGCAAGAGGGATGCTTCACTCAAGCTGAAGTCTTTGTAATTGACGGCGAAATCCGTGCTCCAGGTCAGCAGCGAGACGGTGGAAAAGGTGATGCAAATCCCCGCGCAAATCATGGCCACAAACGCAGGCACCTGCAGAAGCCGCCAAATCGGCACGACTTCAGAGCGTGGTCCGCGCGGCGGCTCCTCAATCCAGAAGAGGGCAATCCCCGGAACAATGCCTGCGAGCGCCACCATGAAAAGCGCTTCCTGCCAGCCGTATCGCTGACCGACAACGCCCCCCAAAACATGGCCGGCAGCGCCTCCAAGCAGCATTCCGGAAGCGAAGATGGCTTGCGCGACGGCCCGGCGTTCTTGCGGGAAACCGCCGGAAATCATGGATTGGGCCGCGGGCGCGTAGGCGGCTTCTCCGAGCCCGACAACGGACCTGGCGATTAAGAAAAAAAGGAAATTGGCGGTCAGGCCGCCCACGAACGTCGCCAGGCTCCAGCACACGATGCCAATCGCGATGATGGCCTTGCGGCTGAAGCGGTCGGCCAGGAATCCAAATGGGATGCTGCCTACCGCGAGAACCACCAGCAGAAAGGTTTGCACCGAACCGAGCTCGGCATCCGTGACGTGGAAATGGTCGCGCAACAACGGAATCAGCGGAACGAAGACCTGCCGCGCCGCGAAGTTGACAAAATTGATCAAAGCAAGTACAGCAAGGAGACGAATCTGGTAGGAAGTGAGCGGAATGGGCTTCGTGGACATTCTGAATGAGCTCGATGATACGCGCGTGACCCGGCGGAGCGTAGAAAGGAAGTTATCAGTCTCCGTTCAGTCTATCAACATTATATGACGACTCTGAATCCTGTCCCCTCCTCGAACGCCACGACGAGTGACCGTTTAACCACCGTCCTTTCTTACGGCGTGCTGCTGCTGCTCATTTACCTCGTTTTCCGGATTTACGAGCCATTTCTCTCCTCGCTGGGATGGGCCGCCGTTCTGGTGATTTTTTTCTATCCCATGCACAGCCGCCTGGCGCGGAAACTATCTTCGAGCCGCGCCGCCGTCTTCAGCACGCTGGCAGTGACGATTTTGCTCATCGTGCCTGCAATTCTGCTCACGACTCTGTTCGTCCGCGAAGCGCTTTCGATTTCGCGCGGCGTGCAACATACGATCGTCGAACAGCACGCGCCGACGGTGGCGAAAAAGTGGGCGTGGATTGCGCAGCATGTCCCCGGACTGGACCCCAACGCCGATGTTGTTGATATGCTGGCCCAAGCCGTTCAGAAAGAGGCCGGTTATCTCGCGGAGCGTCTCGGCACTATCCTGCGCAACATCGCCGAGTTTATCTTCGATCTCTTCGTGATGATTTTCGCTATGTTCTACTTCTTTCGCGACGGCGATCAAATTATCCGCGGCGTCCGCAGCATTCTGCCGTTTGATGCCGCGCACCGGGACACCATGATACGCCAGGCGCGCGACCTCATTTCGGCGAGCGTCATGACCAGCCTGATCATCGCCGCGATTCAGGGAGTTCTTGGCGGACTCGGCTTCGCCATCGTGAAATTGCCGACCCCGGTTTTCTGGGGCGTAGCCATGGCCTTTTTTTCGCTGGTTCCCGTTGTGGGCTCCGGGTTGATCTTCGTGCCGGCATCGTTGTGGCTCGGCTTCACGGGGCATTGGGGGCGCGCCATTCTGTTGCTGGCGATTTGCGCGGGCGTGTCCACGGTCGTAGACAACGTCCTGCGGCCGCTTTTGCTCGGCGGGCGCACCGAATTGAGTGGCTTGGTCATCTTCATCAGTGTGGTTGGCGGCGTCAGCCTATTCGGGATGCTCGGCCTGGTGCTGGGCCCGATTCTTGTCGCAACGGCGGCAAGCGTTCTTACTGTGTACATGGAGCGCCCGGAAAGCCCGCCGATAACGGCTCGATAACACACCTATCGTCTCGCCGTGAGGGCATCACTTGAGTGTGCTAGAGTAACGCGCTCGAAGGATTTTCATGACCACCAAATCTGCCCCAAAACCCGCGGAGCTTCCGGCGGCGAAACTGAGGTGGAGATGCGAGCTCTCGCGCATCCCGTTTGAAACCACCGCGCAAGCGGAGCTGCGTGAAGGCTTTATCGGGCAGGAGCGCGCCCTGCGTGCCCTGAAGATGGGCGCGGAGCTTTCCGCGCCCGGTTATAACGTGTTTGTGTGCGGACTGGCGGGCACAAGCAGGGGCGGAACCATCGCGCGCATGATCGAAGAGCTTCACCCACCGACCAAGGAGTCCCTCGATCGCTGCTACGTCAACAATTTCAAATTGACGGACCGGCCCCGTCTGCTGGCGCTCCCCCGTGGCCAGGCCAACTCCTTTAAGAAGGACATGCAGGCAGGGATCGATTTTCTGCGCCGCCGCATCCCCCAAGTCTTCGAAGGCGAGCCGTTTCAGCGCCAAAAAGGCCGCATCGTTGAGCGCTTCACCGTGCGTGAAAAGGAATTAATGGACGATTTCACGCGCCGCATCGCCCGCGAACAATTTGCTCTCGGCCACATGCAGGTGGGCGCCGTAGCGTTGCCAGAAATCTTTCCCGTGCTCGAAGGCCAGATGGTGCCCATCGAGGACATCTCCAAGATGGTTCACGAGGGCAAGCTTGAAAGTCCCGTCGCCGAAGACATCGAGCGCAAGTACGAGCAGTTCCGCCAGGAATTCACAGTTGTTTACCGTAAGACCCTCACGCTTTCGCGCGAACTGGCCAGCGAACTGAGCTACCTGGAGCAGGAAGCCGCCTCCGTACTCGTCGATGGCGTCATCGAAGAACTCAAGGAAAAATATCCCGGCAGCAGTGTCGCGGAATATCTCGAAGAGGTGCGCCACCATCTTCTCGACAATCTCGATCCCTTCAAGGAGCGCGAGGGCGAAGGGGAGCACGACGAAGAGACTCCTGACGGCTTGCCCAAGCCGCAGGGTGGCGGTCCGGAGCGCGATCCCTTCCGCGTATACGGCGTGAACGTGATTCTTGCGCACGACAACGACGACAAGTCTCCCGTCATCTTCGAGACCACGCCTACGTACGCCAACCTGTTCGGGACGATCCAGCGCGCCTACGACGCGCGAGGCGGCTGGACCAGCGACTTCATGGATCTGCGCGCCGGTTCGCTGCTCCGTGCCGATGGTGGCTTCCTGATCATGTATTTGCTGGAAGCGCTGTCCGAAGTCGGCGTGTGGCGCGCCCTGAAGCGCACCTTGAATCACAACCGCCTGGAAATTCAGCCGCTCGAAATGTTTTATCCCTTTGGGGGCAGCGCGCAGAAGCCGGAAGCGATCGATATCAACGTCAAAGTCATCCTCATCGGTGACCGCTCTTTGTACGAGCTGCTTTATGAGTATGAGGAAGACTTCCGCAAAATTTTCAAGGTGCGCGTGGAGTTCGACGAAGAGATGGCTATGAGCGACGGCGTCATCGCCGAGTATGCCGGGCGGCTGCGCGCGTTGTCCGAGAAGGAAGGTTTGTATCCCTTCGACCGCGGAGCATTCGCCGCCATGCTCGAATACGGCGTGCGCCAGGCCGGACGAAGAAATAAGGTGACAGCGCGCTTTGTCGATATCGCCGACCTCGCCCGCGAGGCGCATTACAATGCGGCGGCCACGGGCGAGTCCGTCGTCCGCGCGGCACACGTTCGCGGCGCCTTGTCTTCAAAAATGGAGCGCCACAACCTGATCGAAACGCGCATCCGCGAAATGATCCAGGAAGGAACCCTGCTCGTGGATGTCGAGGGCGCAAGCGTCGGCCAGGTGAACGGGCTAAGCGTCCTGGAAATCGGCGGGTACTCGTTTGGCAAGCCCGTGCGCATCACCGCGACCGCGGCGCTCGGCAAAGCAGGCTTAATCAATATCGAGCGCGAGGCAAATTTGAGCGGCCGCTTTCATGACAAAGGCATGCACATCATCGCCGGCTACCTGCGAAGCCAATTCGCGCAGGACAAGCCGCTTTCGCTTGCGGCCAGCATCTGCTTCGAGCAATCGTATTCGGGAGTGGATGGTGACAGCGCCAGCTCCACGGAAATCTACGCGCTTGCGTCGGCGCTTTCCGGTTTGCCCCTGAGGCAAGACATTGCCGTGACCGGTTCCATCAATCAGCAAGGGGATATTCAAGCCATCGGCGGCGTGAACGAAAAAATCGAAGGATTCTATGACGTCTGCCGCATCAAGGGCCTTACCGGCACGCAAGGCGTGATGATGCCGGAGTCCAACGTGGAAGACTTAATGTTGCGCGAAGACATCCTGGAAGCTGTGACGGCAGGAAAATTTCACATCTGGGCCGTAGCCAAGGTCGAACAAGGCATCGAGATCCTCACAGGTACAACCGCAGGACGGAAAAACGGTGACGGGAAATTTGACGCCGGAACGGTCTTCGCTTTGATGGACGAACGCCTCCGCGAAATGGCCAAGACCCTCAAGGAATTCGAATAGTTTCACCTAACCAAGTCTATTTGAACGAGGCGCCTGGATGCCGGAAGAGTGCCCACCGGCATTGGCGTAGGCAGAGTAAAGCAGCGTGCGCTGGCTGAAGGGAAGGAAGCCCAGACCAGCAGCGCAAAGCAGGACAAGCCCTTGGAGCTGGCGGAGAAAGAGCAAAGGCGTCGCGGCCCAGGCCACATCGAGCAACAACAACATAGGAAAAAGCAAGCGGAACTTCACGCCGAGGTCGGGGTAGTCGAAGGCCAGGGCAGTGAACAGGTAAAGGCGCACCGGAACGCCAAGCACGGCGGCCGCCAGCAACGCACCGCCCAGCAGAGGCGACCCGTAAAGCTCGTGGCTGACGCGGAGCACGTCGTGGAATTTGTAGAGTGCCGGCGCGTACATCAGCAAATAAGAGACTTGGATCAGCATGAGCAGCGCTCGGACCGCCCAGCGCGGAATCGAAAGCGGCGGGGCAGGGCCGGCCGCGATTACAGCAGGGGGCCGTCCCGACGGCTCGAGGCTTCGGCGCAAGCTCCCCAGATCGAGAGCAAGATCGCGAGCCGATACATAGCGCTCGTCAATGCGCTTGCGCAGGCATTTCTGCAGGATGCGCCCAAGTTCCAGTGGAGCCACGGGATTTTGCTGCTCAAGCGGCGGTGCTTCTTCTTTAAGGATGTTGGCGATCGTTGAAGAGGCCGATTGGCCGAGAAAGGGGTTGCGCCCCGTGGCCATCTCGTACATCACCAGACCGAGTGCGTAAAGATCCGTGCGCGGGTCCACGGGCTCGCCTTCCAGTTGCTCCGGAGCCATGTAGCCAACCGTGCCGACCAGCAAGCCCGCCTTTGTAGACAGAGTGGCCGTGTCCGCTCCCGTGGCGCCAATGCTTACTTTGGAGGCCAGCGGCCGGAGCAACTTGGCCAAGCCAAAATCGAGGACCTTGACCTGGCCGCAGGATGTGACGAACAGATTCGCCGGTTTGATATCCCGATGGACGATCCCCTTTACATGCGCGGCATCGAGCGCGTCGGCAATCTGTGTGCCGACATCCAGGAGCCAGGCCGTGTCGAATGGCTTTTTGCCGATGTAGTACTTGAGCGTCTGGCCCTCGAGCAGTTCCATGACGATGAAGAACACGCCCTCATGTTCATCGATCGCGTGGATCGTGCAGATATGGGGATGGTTCAAGGCAGATGCCGCGCGGGCTTCCCGTCGAAAGCGATCCACAGCCTGGTGGTCTTTGGAAAGCTCTTCGGGGAGGAATTTCAGCGCCACCGCGCGGCCCAAACTGGTGTCCTCGGCCTTGTAGACAACACCCATTCCTCCGCCGCCCAGCTTCTCAAGGATTCGAAAGTGCGAAATGGTCTGTCCGACCATAATAGGAGGAACTTGCTCTTGGCGGGCCATATTAGGCCCGGAACTTTGGCAAGTCAACGAAGGCAGCTCCAAGCCCTTGGATTCCGCTTGCATACCCGCAAAAAGAATGGCTGAGTAATATCCTTCCCGAGCTGCTGGGTGCCGGAGGCGGAAGTGTCCGGCCAGGATGGCGATGTCAGAAAATTCTTGCAGGGCGGAGGCTCTAAGTTCCGCGCGGAGTTCCACGATTCGCTTTATTTCCCTCCACTTTGGCTCGCAAACGCAATGGACTGAAAAGTGCCTCGGAGACGTCAAGCAGTTTGGCAATTCCGAGTAAACGAAGGAGGGGGCCATGCGAAAACTAATGTTAACCGGGTTTTTGGCGTTTGTTTCTCTGTACAGGGCAAATGCGCAAACCACGGCGCCGGCCTTGTCCGGCGAACAGGTCGTGTATCACGTCTCCCCAGCGGTTGTTCTCATTCTGGTTTCCACGGGCAACGGCCAGGTATCCGCCATCGGCTCTGGCCTGATCGTTCGCCCTGACGGAATCGTGCTCACCGCCAACCATGTTGTGAAAGGCATGCGTGAAGTGCAGGTTCGCCTCAAGAACGGCGACGTCTACGATCGTGTCGAACTGATTGCCGCTGATGAGCGCCGCGACGTCGCCGCGCTTCGCATCCCCGCTTCTGGTTTGCCGGTGCTGCCCGCGGCCAATTCTGCCGAAGTCCGCGCAGGCTCTCCGGTCTATGCGGTCTCGAACGGCGACGGCTTGCCATGGACAGCTTCCTCGGGCGTGCTGAGCGCTGCTCGTCTGGCTGACGAAGTTCCGGGAGCTGGCAGTGGCTACCGGCTCCTACAGTTCACCGCGCCGCTCTCACCGGGCTCGAGCGGCGGCGTGCTGGTCGATGCGCAAGCGCGCGCTCTCGGCATCGTAGTCGGATCGGTCACGACGGGGCAAAACGTCAACTTCGCTGTCCCGGTTGACAGCGTAGCTGGCCTTGCTGCGGCTTCCGGCGGTACGCCGTTCGCCTCGGGCTCGAGGCTGCAGCTGCCGTCCGCCTTTCCTGTTGGAAACGTTCCCGGACCGGGCACTGCGGCTCGCAACCTACCCCAGATTCCTGCGCGGGAGTTGCCGCGCCCCGAACCATTGCAATTACGGACCGTCTCGGTCCACTCCAAAACCATTTACATCCGCCGTGAACGCCTGGAAGACGATCTTCATAAAACAGGGATGTTCCCGCGCTTGGGATTGCAATTCGTCGACTACGGGCAAACTGCCGATGTTGCAATTACGGTTGACAGGCTGGCTATGACATTTGACTGGACCTACACGCTGGTTTATCAGCCGAAGTCCCTGACGCTCACTTCGGGCACGATTGAAGCAACTGATGAATTCGACGCCGGTCCGAAACTGGCGGCGGCAATTGTGCAGCAGCTCGCCGCTTCCGTGCAGTTCCCGCGCGAACAGGTGGACAAACCGGCTCGAACATCGGCGGCGAACGAAACGGCAATTCGTGAATCAGGAAACGATCCAGCGGGAACTCTTCGCTCTGCTCGATCGATATTTGTGGAATCCCACACGATTTGGATGAAGGGCAATTTGTTGCAGGACGCGCTTTACGTCCGGCCCGAGATGCGGGAGTGGGGCATCCGTATCGTTGACGACCGCAACGAAGCCGATATCTATATCGATGTCACGCGGCCCTTCCTGACGTACGACTGGATTTTCAAAATGATTGACCAGAAAACAGGTGCGGTCCTTGCCACGGACAAGGTCACCGCCATTGACGGTCCCGCCGCAGCGCAGCGTCTGGCCATCGATATCGTCAACCAGATCCGCAGTGTTCGTCCTGTTCCGGAAAAACTCTGATCCCGTGGCGAACGGCGTTGGCTGCGCT
>Ga0307471_100002906_pt1 | contig 10029 bp, 10 predicted proteins | sample atmos_gasesAM3C__2_FD_204566 | JGI IMG/M metagenome (GOLD analysis project Ga0307471, IMG submission 204566) | Hardwood forest soil microbial communities from Morgan-Monroe State Forest, Indiana, United States - atmos_gasesAM3C_515 | ecosystem: Environmental > Terrestrial > Soil > Temperate... | reverse complement strand
GATTGCGCCGGCGGAGCCGGCGCTCGAAGTGGACTGACCACACTCGGCAATGAGACTCCTGGCCCTGGCGCTACAAAGACTGTTGTGGTTCGTGCCGACGCTGCTGGGGCTGCTGGTCGTCACGTTTGTGATCTCACGGGTGGTGCCCTCGGATCCGGTGGCCCTGGTGGCGGGTGAGACCGCCACCCACGCGCAAGTCGAGGCGCTCCGACGGGAACTCGGCTACGATCGCCCGCTGCCCGTGCAGTTCGTCGACTACGTGGCCCGGCTCGCGCGCGGGGACATGGGCGTGAGCCTCTTCACCCGGCGCCCGATCCTGGACGACCTCGCCCACCGGCTCCCGGCCACCATCGAGCTGACGCTCGTGGCCATGGTCTTCTCGGTGCTGGTCGGTATCCCGCTCGGCGTGCTCTCCGCGCTCTGGCGCAACTCCCTGCTCGACCACGCCCTCCGCGTCCTCACCGTGTCCGGGCTCGCGATCGCCGGCTTCTGGCTCGGCATCATGCTGCAGCTCCTGTTCTCGATGCGACTCGGCTGGACGCCGCTCAACGGCCGCCTGCCCGGCTTCCCTCCCCGGAGCCTCACCGGTCTCTACCTGCTCGACTCCGCGCTCACCTGGGACTGGCCCACCTTCGGTGCCGCGCTCCAGCACCTGGCATTGCCCGCCGCGACGCTCGCGTTCCCGGCCCTGGCCACGCTCGTGCGGTTCACGCGGGCCGGCGTGCTGGACGTCATGCAGTCCAACTTCGTCCTGTACGAGCGCGCGATGGGCCTGCCGCGCCCGCTGATCGTCTGGAAGTACATCCTGCGCTCCGCGCTCACCTCGACCGTGACCCAGATCGGCCTGCTCTTCGGCATCCTGCTGGCGGGGGCGGTGGTGACCGAGGCGGTGTTCGACTGGCCGGGCATCGGCACCTACGCGGTCAGCTCCATCGTGCGCTCGGACTACAACGCGGTGATGGGCTTCACGGTCTGGGCCGGGGTCATCTTCATTGTGGTGAACCTGCTCGTCGACATCGCCCACACCCTGGTCGACCCGCGCGAGCGCGCGACATGACCGCGGCGTGGTTCGTGCTGAGCCGGCTCGGGCGGGACCGGTCAGCCCTGATTGGCCTGGTGCTGATCGCGCTGCTGGTGCTGTCCGCGCTGCTGGCGCCCCTGCTGGCCACGCACCCGGACGACGTCTTCGAGCTGCACCCGTCCGAGCGCCTCCGGGCACCGAGTGGCGCCCACTGGCTCGGCACCGACCGCATGGGCGCGGACGTCTACAGCCGCCTCCTGTTCGGGGCGCGCATCACCATCCTCATCGGGCTGATCGCGGTCGGGGCCTCGCTGGTCATCGGCGTCCCGATCGGCCTCGTCGCCGGCTACCACCACGGCTGGCTGAGCGACGCGCTGATGCGCGTCTCCGACATCTTCCTCGCGGTGCCGCAGGTGGTCCTCGCCATCGCGATCGCGCAGACCCTGGGCCCGTCGCTCCCCAACGTCATCCTGGCGCTCTCGGTCACGTACTGGCCCTGGTTCGCGCGCGTGGTCTATGCGGAGACGCGGACACTACAGAAGGAGGTCTTCGTCGAGAGCACCGCCGCGCTGGGCGCCTCGCCCTGGCGCCTCACGGTACTGCACGTGCTGCCGAACATCGCCTCGCCGATCATCGTGCGCGCTTCGATCGGCATGGGGTTCACGATCCTGACCGCGGCCGCCCTCGGCTTCCTCGGCTTGGGACCCCCGCCGCCCACTCCGGAGTGGGGCCGCACGATCGCGGAATCCCGCGAGTTCCTGCCGGATGCGTGGTGGTACGCGGCGGCGCCCGGCCTCGCCATATTCCTCACCGTGATGGGCTTCAACCTGCTCGGCGACGGCCTGCGCGACGTGCTCGATCCGCGGCTTCGGCGGAGCCCCGCGCGCGATGGCTGAGCTGCTCAGGATCCGCGGGCTGCGCGTGGACTACGCCACCGACTACGGGCCGGCCCAGGTGCTGGACGGCATCAACCTGGACGTCGCGCGTGGCGAGGTGGTGGGGCTCGTCGGCGAGAGCGGCTGCGGCAAGACCACGCTCGCGCGCGCGATCCTCGGCATCCTACCCGCGGGGGCCGCGCGGATCCGCGGCGGCGAGGTGCGCTTCCGCGGCGACGATCTGCTGACCCGCGACCCCGCGGCGGTGAACGAGCACGTGCGCGGCCGGGCGATCACGTTCATCCCCCAGGATCCGTTCACCTCGTTCAGCCCGCTGTTCCCGATCGGCACGCAGATCATGGACCTGATGAAGTGGAAGAGCCCGCGGGTGCGCAATGGCGCCCGGCCGGCGTCGCTCTTCGGCCGCTACCCGCGCGCGCGGCAGCGCGCCGACCGCGAGGCCGTGCTGGACACGCTGCGCGCGGTGCAGATCCCCGAGCCGGCGCGGGCGCTGCGCCGGCTGCCCCACGAGTTCTCCGGCGGCCAGCGCCAGCGGCTCATGATCGCGATGGCCCTGCTCCCCCAGCCCGATCTCATCATCGCGGACGAGCCGACCACCGCGCTCGACGTGACGATCCAGGCCCAGATCCTCCGCCTGCTGCGCGCGCTGGTGAAGGAGCGCGGGGTGTCGGTGCTCTTCACCACCCACGATCTCGGCACCGCGCACGAGCTCTGCGACCGCGTGGTGGTGATGTACGCCGGCCAGGAGATGGAGGCCGCGCCGACCGACGCCTTCTTCGGCCGGCCCGCGCACCCCTATACGCGAAGCCTGCTCGCCAGCGTGCCGGGCCCCGACGGCCTGATCCGCGACATCCCGGGCGAGGTGCCGAGCCTGGTGAGCCCGCCGTCGGGGTGCCGGTTCCACCCGCGCTGCGATTACGCGACCGCGGAGTGCCGCGTGGAGCGCCCGGCCCCGCGCGCCCTCGCCGACGGCCACGCGGTGCGATGCCATCACCCCGTCGAGACGCCGGCCGGAGCCGGCGCGTGAGCCCACCCGCCTCGCCGCTGCTGGAGCTGGTCGACCTCGCGCGCCACTTCCCGGTACGCAACGCCTTCGGCCGCCGCGTCGGCTGGCTGCGGGCCGTCGACGGCGTCTCGCTCGAGGTGCGCGCGGGCGAGACGCTCGGCCTCGTCGGCGAGAGCGGCTGCGGCAAGTCCACGCTCGGCAAGACCGTGATGGGCATCCACACGCCGAGCGCGGGCGAGATCCGCTTCGAGGGCCGCGAGATCGGACACCTACCCCGCCGCGAGCGGCGCGCGGTCGCCCGGCACCTCCAGTACGTCTACCAGGACCCGGGCGCCTCGCTCGACCCGCGATGGAAGGTCGGGCCCTCGCTCCGCGAGCCGCTCAAGATCCACACGAAGCTGACGCGGGCCGAGCGGGACCGCGAGGTGCGAGCGATCCTGGCTGCGGTGGGCCTGCCGGACGCGCACCTCGACCTGTACCCGCACGAGCTCTCCGGCGGCCAGCAGCGCCGGGTCGGGCTCGCGCGCATCCTGAGCCTGCGGCCGCGCCTCGTGATCCTCGACGAGCCGACCTCCGGGCTCGACGTCTCCGTCCAGGCCAGCGTGCTCAAGCTGTTCCGCAGCCTGCAGGAGACCTTCGCGCTGACCTACGTGTTCATCTCGCACGATCTCGCAGTGGTGCGCGCGATGTGCGCGAGCATCGCGGTGATGTACCTCGGCAAGATCGTGGAGCACGGCCCGACCCGGGCGGTGTTCGAGGCGCCGCGGCATCCGTACACGCAGTCGCTGCTGGCCGCGGTGCCGCGGATCGGCGGCCGCCGAATCACCCTGGACTTCGCGTTGGAAGGCGAGCCGCCGAACCCGCGCGACCTGCCGAGCGGCTGCCGGTTCCGCACGCGCTGCCCGCGGGCCGAGGCGATCTGCGCGGCGGAGGAGCCGCCGCTCCGCCCCCTCGACGGCCGCCGCGTCGCCTGCCACTTCGCCTAGACGGCCCCCTTCCGGTGCGCGTCGGACTCCTCCCGCCAAATCGTGTAGCAGAACTCGTGTGCAATCAGCACGACGTCCATGCCGGTGACTTCGCGCTCGACGGCGGCGGCTTCGATCGGTCGGCGGCACACGGTGCAGGGTCGGCCGCTACTCTTGGCCACGCGTGCTCATACGGAGATGCCCTAGGGCACGCTACTTTTGGCGTCCGCTTCCTACGCGATCGCCTCGTCGAGATTCTCGCTCTCGTCCGAGGGTGATGGCCGTCCGGTCAGTCGCGGCGGCCGGAGCCGCGCGGCGAGCACTCAGCTCCAGCTTCCTCAGTCGCCCGCGTAGCGCTCAGCCGTTCCCGCTCGCATACAGCCAGCGGGCGACGAGCGCCTCGGTATCGCCGCCGAAGGTCTCGCGCGAGCCTTCCGACAGCACGGTCCCGGTGCGCATGACGTACACGTAGTCGGCGATCTCGAGCGCCCTCTTGATGTTCTGGTCGACGAGGAGCACCGCCTTGCCCTGCGCGGCCAGGCCCTTGATCAGGTCGTAGATGAGGGCCGCCACGCGCGGCTCGACGCCGGCGGTGGGCTCGTCGATCAGGAAGAGCGCCGGATCGTGCATCAGGCTGCGCGCGATCTCGAGCTGGCGCTGCTGGCCGCCGCTCAGCGTGCCGGCGGCCTGACCCCGCCGCTCCCCGAGCACCGGGAACCGCTCGCACGCCCGGTTGACCAGCTCCTCGACACGCCCGCGCTCGCCGCGGTAGCGCCACGCGCCCAGCCGCAGGTTCACGTCGACGGTCAGATACGGAAAGATGCTCGGGCGCTGGGGAAGATAGACGACGCCGTGCCGCCCCATCTCGTGCGGCCCGGCGGATCGCAAGGGCTGGCCGTCCAGCTGGATGTCGCCCTCGCGCGCCGGCAGGAAGCCGAACAGCACCTTGAGCAGGGTCGACTTGCCGGTGCCGTTGGGGCCGAGCACGCACCGCACCTGCCCGCGCATCGCCTCGACCGAGACACCCCGCAGGATGTCGATGCCCGGCCGGTAGCCGGCGACCAGGTTGCGCGCGTCCAGGCAGGAGGCGGCGGTCATGGCCTCGCGCCTCAGAGCCCCGCGTACGCGGCGAGCACGTTCTGGTCCGCCCGTACCGCGGCCGGCTCGCCATCGGCGATCTTGCTACCGCGGGCCATCACGACGAGGCGCCGCGAGACGCGCAGGATCGACTCCATGTCGTGATCGACGACCACGAAGGTCCGGCCGCCCTGGTGGAGCTCGCGGATGCGCGCGATCAGCTCCTCGCGCAGTCGCGGGTGCACGCCCGCGAACGGCTCGTCGAGGAACAGCACCGTGGGCTCCAGCATCAGGCAGCGGCCGAGCTCCAGCAGCTTCTGCTGCCCGCCGGAGAGGTTCCGCGCCGGGAGCTGCTCGAGCGGCAAGAGATTCAGGAACTGCAGATAGCCGCGGGCGCGACGCGCGACCTCGTCCCAGCGGGAGTGCGGCCGCGTGAGGCCGGGCACGAGCATGTTCTCCAGCACCGTCATGCGGCCGAAAAGCTGCGTGAGCTGGAACGTCCTGGCCACGCCCATCCCGGCGTAGACGTGCGGCGGCCGGCCGTCGAGGCGCCGGCCGCGCACCAGCACCTCACCGGCGTCGGCCTCGAGGTGGCCGGTCAGCACGTTGATCAGCGTGGTCTTGCCGGAGCCGTTCGGACCGATCAGGCCCACGAGGTCGCCCTCCGCGACCACGAGATCCACCGCGTCGTTGGCGACGATGCCCCCGAAGCGCTTGACGAGGCCCACTCCCCGCACCAGCTCGGCCCCCGGGCTCATGCGGCGGAATCCTTCTCCGAGAGGTCGCGGGCCGGCGCGAGCGGGCGCGCGCGCGCCTCCCCCAGCCACACGAGCCCGAGCCACGGCGGCGTCAGGAGGCCGTTGCGCGCGAAGCGCATCGTCAGCAGCAGCAGGACCCCGAACAGGGGGAGCCGCCACTGACCGTAGCCTCGGAGCAGCTCCAGGAGGACCTCCACCAGGAAGGCGCCGCCCACCGCCGTGGGCAGCCGCTCCATCCCGCCGATCACGGTCATGACCACCAGCTTGGCCATCTCGTCGAGGTCGCCCACGCCGGGGGTCATGATGCCGATGTAGTGCGCGTAGAAGCCACCCGCGAGCCCCGCGAAGCCGCTCGCGATCGCGAAGGCGAGGATGCGGAACCGCGCGACCGCAACCCCCGAGGCTCCCGCTGCCTGCTCGTCCTCGCGGATGGCGCGCAGAAAGAGGCCCCATCGCGACCGCACCAGCAATCCCATCAGCAGCAGCGAGACCGCGAGGAGCGCGAAGGCGGCGTAGAAGTAGGGCACGCGCGTGGCGCTCCGGAACAGGGGGGCGGTGTGCAGGCCCGCCATGCCCGCGGTCACGTCGTCCTCGGACGAGATCACGATGCGCACGATCTCCGAGAACCCGAGCGTGAAGATCGCCAGGTAGGGCCCGCTCATCCGCAGGCACACCCAGCCGATGCCTCCGCCGAGCGCGCAGCAGACCGCGACGCCGGCGCCCATGCCCAGGAGCACCGGAATGCCCAGCCACTTGACCAGCAGGGCCGAGGTGTAGCCCCCGATCGACGCGAAGGCGGTGTGGCTCAGCGAGAACAGGCCAACGTAGCCGGCGAGCAGGGACCAGCTCCCCGCGAGGATGCCGTAGTACATCGCGATGATCGAGACGTGAAGCCAGTAGGCGTTGAAGTGCCCGGCGCCGAGCAGGGCGAGCGCGGCCACGACGGCCAGCACGTAGACGTGCAGCCCGCGCACGGAGACCTACTCCATGCGCAGGTGGCGGCGGCCGAAGAGCCCCTGCGGCCGGAAGATGAGGACGATCATCAGCACCAGGACGCCGAAGGCGTTGGTGTAGGCGAAGGCGCGCGTCGGGTCCGGGAAGAAGGCGGTGAAGAGGCTCTCGGACTCCCCGAGCAGGATGCCCGCGATGATGCTGCCGGTTACCGAGCCCATGCCGCCCAGGATCACGATCACGTAGGCGTGGATGTTGGGCAGGACGCCCATGTCGGGCGCCAGCGAGAAGATCGGCGCCACCAGGGCACCCGCGGCGGCGGCCAGCGCGGCCCCGATGCCGAACGCGAACGAGTTGAAGCGCCGTGCGTTGATGCCCACGATCGCCGCGGAGTCCCGCGACTGGCTGACCGCGTCGAGCGCCTGCCCCCAGATCGTCCACTTCATGAAGTAGAGCAGGGCCGCGATGAGCAGGAGGCCCAGGCCCGCCGCGACCAGGCGGTCGTTGGTCAGGACCAGATTCCCGAACCGCTGCACGCCGGGGATGAAGGACGGCGGCTTCAGCGGAAAGGGCCCGAACGCGATCACCGCGGAGTTCCGCAGGAAGTAGGCGAGGCCGAACGTGACGATGAGCCCGTACTCGTCCTTGCGCTCGGTCGCGTCGCTGTAGAGGGGCGTCAGCATCAGGCGCTCCAGCACGATGGCCCCCACGAAGAGCGCGGCCATCGACATCACCATCGCGCCGAGCGGCGGCACCCCGAGGTACTCGATGATGTAGTACGCGCAGTAGCCCCCGAGCATGTAGAGATCGCCATGCGCGAAGTTGACGATTTTGAGAATTGAGAAGATCAGGGTCACGCCGACCGCGATCATGGCGTAGATCACGCCGATGACCGCCCCGTTCGCGGCCTGGACGAAAAGATAATCCCAGCTCATCGCCTGATGAACGCTGTGTCGAGGACGCGGCGGGGGCGGCCGCGCCGGCGCCGCGCGTGACCTCCCCCGCCTGCCTTCCTGGACCGAGCCTTATGCCGTCGAGCGGCGACTCACTTGCCCGGCTTCAGATAGGTGTACTTGACGTCCGCGATGCCCCGCGGCCAGACGATCGGCGCGTCCTCGGCCGCCTGACCCACCTTGTCGTACTGGATGAGTGCGACCGGCGCGTTCATGAACTGGTGATAGGCCCAGTCGGGGTTCTTACTGGTGGAGAAGGTGTACCGTCCGCGGCCGAGCACGATGTCGGTCTTCTCGAGCGCGGCGATGAGCGCCTTGCCGTCCGTAGACTTGGCCCGGCCGATCGCGTCGGCCAGCACCAGCATGGCGTCGTAGTTCTCGATCGCCTGCGGCGAGGGCGTGTGGTCGAACTTCTTCGTGTACGCCGCGACGAAGGCCTTGGTCTTGTCGTTCCACGCGTTCTTGGGCAGGCCCACGATCTCGGTGACCAGGTATTTGCCGGCCTCGCCGACGTTCTTCCAGAAGGTGGGATCGACCGCCGGGCCGCCCGAGTTCCCCATGCCGGTACGCGCGGTCGGCGCGAAGCCGAGCGTGTGGGACTGGCTGACCATGGGATAGGCCCCGGCCTCGCTGTACGCGGTCATGAAGAAGTCGAAGGGCGGCTGCTTCGTCTTGAATCGCTCGATCTGCGCGGTGAACTCCGTCGAGTTCGGATCGGCGCCCACCGCCTCGTACTTGACGCCGTGCTTGTCCAGCACCGGCAGCAGCACGTCGCGGGCGCTCTGCCCGCCGTCGGTCTTCTCGAACATGAAGGCCACGTTCTTGAACCCGGCCGCCGCGATCCAGTCGCCGTACTTGGTGGCGATCAGCGCCTGGTTGGGCGCGACCCGGAATACCTCCGGATAACCCTTGGCGGTGATGCTGAGGGCCCACACGTCGACCGCGATGATCGGGATGCCCGCCTTGTGGGCCACCTCCATCTCCGCGAGGAAGACCGAGCTGTGGAACTCCCCGGTGATGGCGACGACCTTCTCCTGGGAGATCAGCCGCTCCGCGGCCGCGGTGCCCTCCTCGGGCTTGCCGCGCGTGTCGGCGAAGACCACCTGGATCTGCCGCCCGAGCACGCCGCCCTTGGCGTTGATCTCGTCGGCCGCGAGCTGGGCGGCCTGCTTCATCAGCGCGCCCTCGGCATAGCCGCCCGGAGGCGACAGCGGACCGACCCAGCCCACCTTGATCGGATCCGCCGCCCGGGCCGGCACGCCCACGAGCTGTGAGGCGGCAACGACGACCGCACCGATCAGCACGGCAAGTTTGGCCATGACACGCCACCGTCCCGCGATCCGCCTCGTGATCCGTCCCGTCATCCGCATGATCGGCCTCCGTTCTCCCATCGAGTCTTCACCCCGACGCCTCTCCCGGCCCGAAAAGCGCGGCCACTATACCACCTCGGTCACGGCCCAGGCAGGCGCCTCCTCCCTCCCCTCACGGGAGAGACAGGTCTTCCCCCTCTCCCCGAGGGGAGAGGGCCGGGGTGAGGGGCCAGCGGGGGCCAACGCCGCGCCAAAGCCCTCCCGGCTGTGGTAAGGTTGGCGGTCCAGGAGGACGCCGGGTTGCAGATCGGGGTGGACATCGGCGGCACCTTCACCGACATCGTCGCCCTGGACCGCGCCGGCCGCCTGGCCCTCACCAAGGTGCCGAGCACCCCCAAGGACCTGCTCGACGGCATCGCGGCCGCCACCGCGCAGGTGCTCGCCCTGGCCGGCGCCGCGCCCGGCGACGTCGAGCGGTTCATCCACGGCACCACCGTGGCCACCAACGCGGTCCTCGAGCAAAAGGGCCCCACCACCGCGATCCTGACCAGCGAGGGCTTCGAGGACGTGCTCGAGATGGGGCGGATGAAGCGCTCGCGCATGTACGACCTCGAGATGGACCCGGAGGTGCCCACCTTCCTCGCCCCGCGGCGGCGCCGGCTCGGCATCCGCGAGCGGCTCGACGCAAAGGGCCGCGTGCTGGTCCCGCTGCACGAGGCCGACGTGCGGCAGGCGGTGGAGGCCCTGCGCGCGCAGGGGGTGTCGGCCATCGCGGTCTGCTACCTCTTCTCGTTCCTGAACCCTGCCCACGAGCGGCGGACGCGCGAGCTCATCGCGGAGCTGGCGCCGGATATCAGCGTCTCGCTCTCGTCGGAGGTCGACCCGACCTTCCGGGAGTACGAGCGGCTCTGCGTGACCGCGTTCGACGCCTACCTGGGCCCGGTGGTGAAGCGCTACCTGGCGGGGCTCGCCGAGACACTGCGCGGCCTCGGCGTGCCCGGCGTGCCGCTGATCATGCGCTCGCGCGGCGGCATCGTGTCGGCGGCGCTGGCCGCGCAGCAGCCCGTCACGCTCTTCCTCTCGGGGCCGGCG
>Ga0307471_100002905_pt1 | contig 10030 bp, 10 predicted proteins | sample atmos_gasesAM3C__2_FD_204566 | JGI IMG/M metagenome (GOLD analysis project Ga0307471, IMG submission 204566) | Hardwood forest soil microbial communities from Morgan-Monroe State Forest, Indiana, United States - atmos_gasesAM3C_515 | ecosystem: Environmental > Terrestrial > Soil > Temperate... | reverse complement strand
CGCCTAGCGATCCTGATGACGAACCGGAGACCTCGTGAAGACAAGCCCACCTTCGTCGCGGCTTTGGGGTGAAAAGACAATCTAGGGCTTGGATTCTTGCAGCAAGACGACGTCAGAATCGGTGTGGCCACGCAGGATGCAAAGCTTCTTGCCATCGGGTGACCAGTGGAAGGACAGAATCTGCTCGGACTTGAAGTGGGTGATCTGTCGGCCGGGACCGCCGTCGACGGGTTGAACCCAGACGTTATCTATGCGATTCTCCTTGACCGGGTAGGCGACCGACTTTTCATCCGGCGTGAATTCCACGCCTTTGGAAATTCGTGGATTTAGCGTCGAACATGCGCGGCGAACGAAGTGTCGCGGCGTCGAGCAGGGCAATCTTATCAATGCTCGTCGGGCCTGTTGGATTCACGATTGCCACCACATACACCAGGGTTTTGCATCGGGCGAAATGCCGATGCCTCGCCCCGCTAGAAACGCACCTTCGCAGCACTGCCGGGAATCGGTTCTGCTTGGCCGGAGCCGACCAGGGGAACACGCGCAAGCTGCTTCACCCCGGGCCAACGATGAGATACGAGCTACATTGTTCAGCAGAGTGCCGACAGTCATGCACTTTTCAAGGCTTGCAATCGCGGTCGTGCGGTCTCGATGAGCGTTGTCGCACAAGCGCCGCAATGGTCCGGTTATGGTTATCTCTGCCCTTCTGAACTGAAAACGTACAGGAATCTATTTCTTCGGGGTGCATCAGTTCACCCGGCATCAACTACCCTTCTGCACTGTCGCGTGGACTGGACGAGGTTGACTCCTCCTCCGGAATTTCGGCCGCACGATCTAACAGCACTGGATACGATGGGAGTCAATCCACACTTCACGACGCATTTGGGTGTGTGCTCGTCAATCCACACTTCACAACGCCACCATTTGGGTGTGTGATCCTCCACGTCGATGAGAAGGGGCGGATCCACTGAGGTTCAACTGTCGTAAACAGATGGGATCAGTTCTACATGCCTCTTTGGAGGCACAACGGCCAATGAAAACGGGGTAGACGAACAAATCCGAATGAGCGATTCGGGGTCTCTCGGGATGGATGTAGACAACTCCGGGATCAGACAAATGACGATGGTCAGGTTGGTCGAGACCTTCGAAGGCCTGGCCCGAGTTGCTCCATGATGCGGCCGACTCGGGCTAACAAACCCGATGGCTACCTTCTCGGCTCATACCGCATCGCCACCGCCCCCGAGTCGAACTCCAGCCGGCTCACGAGCTTCAAGTCGACACGCTTCGATACCCGCGAACAACGTGGGCCCATGGCCCGCTAGCCTGGGCTGCACCACGAACTCGTACTCATCGATCAATCCCAGCTCCGCCAATGCCAGCGGGAGCTTCACGCCTCCCATGCGCGTCGCTCTCCCGCTGATCCTTCCCCAAACGTACCCCCCTCGCGAACAGAATCCCAGGTCGAGGTCACCGGGACTGTGGCCCGACACTTCTTTTCTGGACCTTAGGGCGGAGGCAAAAATGAACAGCCTAGCGTTTTTGCCAATACACTCAGCTACCCAAATGACATAATTCCACCGCGGATCGTGGATATTCAACTGCGAAGCAACGGACCTGGCCAATTGCTCAACGTGGTGGGGCAAGGAGAACTCGATGTCCCTGGCACAACTGACTGCATGGTGTGACCAGCGCATTGGCCCGCATCGAGCGATCGCAGACGGTTCCGAGCGTCCTTACGATGTTCCGTGGCTGATTCTCGATTCCAGTAAGGCGTTGACAACGACGTCCTGGAAGCCCCAGATTCACCTGCATCAGATTCTCGAAAAGATTGCGGAGCACACAGCGACCCATCCCGATTGGCTCACATGGTGCGGATTGTGAGCCACCTATCCGTGACAAAGTCTGACATCAAGCTGCTATCGGTCGTTATACCAGCTCGCGATGAGGAGGGCTGTATCGCGTCTACTGTGGAGCATTTGCATCTGGAGTTGCGGCTAAATCAAATTGCACACGAGATCATCGTGGTAAATGACGGCAGCACAGACAAGACGTCCGCCGTTGTCGCGGCGCTTTGTGAGCGCATTCCGGAATCGCGTTTGGTTAACAGCGAGCCCCCTCACGGGTTTGGGCGCGCCATCTCCTGCGGCCTACAGAGCATGACCGGGGATGCGGTGATAATCATGATGGCGGACGAGTCAGATGATTGCCGAGACGTGGTGCGTTATTGGAAGGCACTGAACGACGGTTGGGATGCGGTCTTCGGCTCACGCTTCATGAAGGGTGGCGGTGTCATAGATTATCCGTGGCTAAAATTGCGCTTGAATCGCATGGCAAACCTATTTATCCGCCTGTTGTTCGGCATTTCACTGAATGACACCACGAACGCGTTCAAGGCTTATCGACGTACAGTCATTGAGGGTTGCCAGCCAATGCTTTCGGCGCACTTCAACATTACGGTGGAACTTCCGTTGAAGACCATCATTCGGGGCTATTCCTGGACAGTATTACCGATCACATGGCGAAATCGGCGCACGGGGGTGGCTAAGTTGAAAATTCAAGAAATGGGCAGCCGCTATCTGTTCATCTGTCTCTACTTGTGGTTGGAGAAGCATCTGAGCCGGGGTGACTATAAGAAGAGAGAAGTTGCATGAACGGTTCCCATTTGCCAGAGGAGTTGCAGAGACTGTACGAGGCGCGTTTTGCCGGCATGGGTGAGTACCGCAACAATGTCTGGCGAGTGCTCGTCGACGAGTACTTCGCACGATGGCTTCCGGCACGCGCTAGTGTACTGGATTTGGGTTGTGGACACTGCGAGTTCATTAACAACGTCCGATCGCAAAACCGCTTTGGTATGGACCTCAATCCGGACACAGTCCAGCGAGCTGCACCCGGAGTTAAGATTTTGGCGCAGAACTGCTCCCAACCGTGGTCTATGCCCGACGGTTCGCTTGATGTTGTCTTCACCAGTAATTTCTTCGAACATCTATACACGAAGCGCGACCTTCGCGACACCTTGATCCAAGCTTGGCGCTGCCTGCGTCCCGGGGGGCGGATCATCGCGCTGGGTCCGAACATACGTTACTTGCCAGGCAAGTATTGGGACTTTTACGACCATCATTTGGCCCTTACGGAATTGTCGTTGGGTGAAGTGATGACTGAGGTAGGCTTTACCCTAGAGGAACAGATTCCCCGATTTTTGCCTTACTCAATGTCCCAGAGCAAAAAGCCTCCAATCTGGATGTTGCGCCTGTATTTGAAGTTCAAGTTTGCTTGGCCGATCTTCGGCAAACAGTTTCTGATTGTGGGCAGGAAGTGAATACTTAGTATTAGACGGGCGACCTCAGCCGTTGAGGATTGCAACGAGAACAAGCTAGTCGCGCGATCGCGCTGGAACTGGCGCGGTTCAGTACGACAAAATAGAAAGGCGCGTCCTTTCGTGCCATCAAGAAACAGCTCCAGACCACGGCGCCCACCATCGTTCGCTGGAAGCAGCGCTTCCGGCAACACGGACTCGAAGGACTGGATACCTACCATCCTGGTCAAAAGGTCAAAAGGCCAGTGTGCTGACTCCCGCTCTGCGCGCCCGCATCCTGTCCGCCACGCGGAGAAAGCCCAGCGACGGGTCTACGCACTGGAGTTGCCGCAAACTGGCCTCCGCGCTGGGCGTCAGTAAAGACGCTGTGCATCGGGTTTGGCAAGAAGCGGGCCTGAAGCCACACCGCCTGGAACGTTACATGGCCGGCGACGATCCCGAGTCGAGGCCAAAGCCATCGACATCCTCGGCCTCTATCTGCGCCCGCCGCAGCACGCAGCCGTGTTCTGCGTCGATGAGAAGACCGCCATTCAAGCCTTGGATCGTCTCGATCCCGTCCTGCCACTCTCGGCGGGGCGCGCCGAACGCCACGGCTTCGAGTACTACCCGCACGGCACGCTCTCCTTGTATGCGGCGCTCAATACCGCCAGTGGCCGCGTCCACGGCCAAACCGCCGCCCGCCATACCAGCCGTGAGTTCGTTGTCTTTCTCCAAGAAGTCGTATGCCTGTGACCGCCTCGGCAACAAATTCACATCATCCTCGACAATCTCTCTGCCCACAACACTCAAGCGGTCCCAGAGTTCCTCCAACCACATCCGCGAGTCCGCTTTCACTTCACGCCCACTTACTCGTCCTGGCTTAACCCGGTCGAGATCTGGTTCGCCAAGATCGAACGCGAGGTCATCGCCCGCGGCATCTTCACCTCGGTTTCCGACTTAGCTCGCAAACTCCGCCGCTACATCAACGCCTACTCCGCCAATGCTCGGCCCATCCAGTGGAAATACTCTGACCCCACCCGCCGCCTCCGCAGTAACGAACTCATTGCGACAGGCCACTAGTTCATGAGTATGTGTTGGTGCTGCGAGCGAGCAGAATTGCACCGAGTGGCCAGCTTCGATGAGGAGATCTGCTTACTCAGGCGGCTCGTGGAAAGTCCGCCGTAGGCCTGTAAGCCCCTCGGCCTCGCGTGACTCCTATTCCACTTGGTGAAAAGATCGGTCAGGTCACATCCTCATCTGCTAGAATGACCCGAAAAATGCACACTCCTCCATTGGCCCTGATCACGGGCTCATGTGGCCTGATTGGTTCCGAAGTCTCGATCTTCTTTGCGAAACAAGGATTTGGGATTGTTGGAATCGACAGCAATCACCGTGCTGTTTTCTTCGGGCCAGAAGGCGACACGTCGTGGGTATTGGAGCGGTTACGGCGGGAGATACCGGGATATCGCCATGAGGCGTTGGATATCCGAAACCGCGACGCGGTGCTCACGCTAGTCGACGAAATCCGGCCCAGCCTCATCATCCACACTGCCGCTCAGCCCTCGCACGACCGCGCTGCCGATATCCCATTCCTGGATTTCGAGGTGAACGCTTTAGGAACGCTGCATGTCCTGGAAGCTGCGCGCCGGTACTGCCCTGAGTCGCCGTTCATTCACATGTCCACAAATAAGGTGTATGGCGACCGTCCTAACACCATCCGGTTGAAAGAATTGGAACAGCGCTGGGACTACGACGACCCCGCCCACGAACACGGTATTGCCGAGTCGTGTTCGATTGACCAGAGCAAGCACTCGTTATTCGGCGCCTCGAAAGTGGCCGCCGACATCCTGGTGCAGGAGTACGGCCGCTATTTCAACATGCCCAACTGCTGTCTCCGCGGCGGCTGTCTTACGGGTCCGAATCACTCGGGAGTGGAGCTCCATGGCTTCCTCAGCTACTTGATCAAGTGCAACCTGCAGGGCCGTGAGTACAAGGTATACGGCTATAAGGGCAAGCAGGTGCGGGACAACATCCATTCCGAGGACGTGGCGCGTTTCATGCTGGAATTCTGGAAAGCGCCACGGGTGGCCGAGGTCTACAATCTGGGCGGCGGTAAAGGAAATTCCTGCTCGATTCTGGAGGCGTTTCGGAAGGCCGAGACAGTCACCGGACGCCCTATGGTCTGGCGCTACGTGGACCAGAACCGGACCGGCGACCACATCTGCTACTACAGCGATCTTCGCAAGATGAAAGCGCATTATCCGGCGTGGGACATCAGCAAGAGCCTGGACGCCATCTTTTCGGAACTCGCCGCCAGTTGGACCTTAAGGCTCGGGACAAAGGCTGCCTGATGCGCTTCCTGATCACTGGAATTTGTGGCTTTGTGGGCAGTTCACTGGCTGACTGTTTGCTGGAGCAGAGCGACGGCGTAGCCATTTGCGGGATCGACAATCTCATGCGCGCCGGTTCGGAAACGAACCGCGTGCGGATGCGGCGCTGCGGTGTAAACGTGATCCATGGCGACGTCCGTGCAGCCAGCGACTGTGCATCTCTCCCTGACGCCGACTGGGTCATTGACGCCGCTGCCAATCCCAGTGTCCTCGCGGGCTTGCGGGGAGAGTTCAACAGTCGGCAACTTTTTGAGTGCAACCTGGCCAGCATCGTGAACGTGCTTGAATACTGCAAGGCGCGCAAAGCGGGGTTGGTTTTGCTGAGCAGCAGCCGGGTCTACTCCATCGCCCAGCTTGCCACGCTGCCTCTCCGCGCCGAGGGCAATGCTTTCCGCCTGGATGACTCCGCACCGGTTCCCGCCGGAGTTTCGACGCGTGGCATCAGCGCCGGATTCTCTACCAGCGCTCCCATTTCGCTTTACGGGAGTACGAAGCTGGCCTGCGAAGTGGTAGCACTGGAATATGGCGAGGCGTTCGGCTTTCCAGTGTGGATCGACCGCTGCGGCGTGCTGGCCGGCGCTGGGCAATTCGGCACGCCGGACCAGGGCATCTTCTCCTACTGGGTCAACGCCCACTTGCGCCGCCGTCCTTTGCGCTATATCGGTTTCGATGGGATGGGAAAGCAGGTGCGCGACGCTCTTCATCCGCGTGACTTGGCGGCGCTGATGCGTGCCCAGACCAGCGTTGCGCACACGGGCGGCCAGCGACTCTACACCGCTGGCGGCGGGCCCAAAAACGCCATGTCGCTGGCGCAATTGAATGCCTGGTGTGACGGGCGCTTCGGCGCGCACTTGCCCCAGCCAGATGTGCGACCGCGCCCTTATGATGTGCCCTGGATTGTGATGGACAACAGCGATGTGTCGCGCGATTTCGGCTGGAGCGTAGAGACCGGCATCGAGGATATTCTCGAAAGCATCGCTCGCCACGCCGAAACGCATCCCGAGTGGCTGGAGTTGAGCGGCCTATGACTGGCTCCCATGCCACACCCGGGAACGATCCTCTGCGCTTACTCTCTGTGATTATCCCGGCACGCAATGAATGCGACTGCATTGCGGGTGCCGTTGAGCATCTCTACGTCGAACTGCGATTGAACCACATCGAACACGAGATCGTTGTAGTGGATGATGACAGCACGGATTCCACCTGGCAGGTGTTGGGTGAGGCGGCGAGCTACTCTTAAGGCAATCAAGAACACCGGGGAGAACGGCTTTGGGCGCGCGGTGATCCTGGGCCTGGACAACTCCAGCGGCGACGCGGTGGTCGTGATGATGGCCGACGAGTCCGATGACTCCCGCGACGTGGCACGTTACTGGAAGACGCTGAGCGAAGGGATCGACGCCGTGTTTGGGTCGCGTTTCATGCGAGGAGGCGGCGTAATCGATTACCCTTTGCATAAGCTGGTGATCAATCGTCTCGCCAACCTGTTCCTGCGCTTGCTTTTCCGCGTCAAGTTGAATGACTTCACTAACGCCTTCAAGGCTTACCGACGCAAGGTGATCGACGGCTGCCGGCCATTCCTCTCGCCGCATTTCAACCTGACGGTGGAACTGCCGTTGAAAACTATTGTTCGCGGTTACACCTGGACGGTCACGCCCATCACCTGGAGAAACCGGCGGACGGGTATCTCCAAACTGAGAATCAAGGAGATGGGCAGCCGGTATCTCTTCATCACCCTTTACTGCTGGCTCGAAAAACACTTTAGCCGGGGCGACTACGTTTACCCCGTGCGCAGAGCCGGGAAAGATGTATGACAACCGAACCTGTCACATGCCCGCAATCTACGCGAGAGTTAGAGACCTGGTACGCGCGAGCCGCACGCGTGGTCTTGTTTCTTTACTCTGCTTGCGTCTTGTGCCCGATTCGCTTTTGGCCGATCGCAGATCGCGCCGACAATACATGGGTTTTCGCTTCCAACTGTGCTGCTGCCCGGGGACTTGCCAACGGGCGCGACATCTTTTGGACCAGCGGCCCGCTAGGTTACCTCGCGTTCCCACAGGACTTGGGCAACAACCTGGTGCATGCACTGACATTTCAAGTGGCCGTCTGGGGCGTTCTGATCCTGGCTGTCGCGGATATGTTTCTTATAGCGCGATTCCCGCTTCGCAATGCCGCCTTGTTCGCGGTGTTCTTAGGTCTCTCTGGGCCACTGTACTGGTTCAATTACATGGGCCTGGAAAACCTGCTCCTGGCAGGTGCGCTGCTCCTGATGACCGTATACCGCTGGCACGAAGGCCGTGTTCGTTATCTGACGGCTCTGGTCATGATAGGCATCATCCCGTTGATCAAATTGACGGGCGGAATGTTGGCGGCCGGCGCACTCGCGGGATTTCTGATAGATCGCGCGCTGAATCTCCGCTGGAAGGTGGCCGGCGATGCGCTCTTGGCAGTGTTTGTTCCTCCGCTCGTTGCGGGCGGCATTGCATGCATTGTTCTTTGGCCGTTTGATGTTGGCAAGTTCCTGAAGGTCAGCTTTGAGTTGGTCAGAGGTTACAGTCTCGCGATGTCGCTTGCTGGCCCGAATCTTGAGTTAGTTGCCTGTTTCGAAGTTTTGGCGCTGATAGGCGCCGTCCTCTGGTGGCAGCACCGGCGCTCTCCCTTCAGCGCCCGTTTCAACTTTCTGCTGCTCGCCATTCCGTTGGCCCTCTCAATAAAGCACGGGTTCGTGCGCCAGGACGATGTCCACATCGTGATCTTTTTCTGTTTTGCGGCCCTCGCCCTCGGGCTTATCTTCTTGTCGTTCCCTCTTCCGCGGGGCGGAGGATTGGCGGCGCTAATGGTTCTGGCGGTATTTGGCGTCCTCTGGCAGCATAACGCGACTGCCTCGAACGTGATATCCACTGTGGCAATGGCTTCCGGCGTCCGGCAGATCTCGTTCGTCTGCAAGGCTGCGCGAGGCGTCGGCTACTTGCGAAGCAACTTGCGGTCAGCGTCGCAAACCTACTACATGACAAAGCGCATGGAACGGAATCTGAGGGAGGCGATTGGCGATGCGGACATGGCCTCGCTGTCGGTGGTGTACAGTTGGGCTGCGATGGATGGCCTGCGATTGAAGCTCTATCCGATCGTGCAGCGCTATTCCGCATACACACTCTATCTGGACAGCTTGAATGCGGACTGGATCCGCAACAGAGGTCCGCGATTCCTGATCTTCGACGGGCAAACCATCGACGCGCGCAACATGCTAGCCGAAACACCTGCTATGTGGTTGGAAGTGTACCGCTGGTATGATGCGCGTCTGCTGGGTCCGCGCGATCTTCTGCTCGAACGCCGCACGCAGCCGCGGTTTGAGTCCCTGCAACCAGTGGCGCGGGGCCGGGGCCGGTTGTACGACGAGTTGCCAATCCCAGCGATGGAGGGGCCGGTTTTCTTGACCATGAAGTGTTCCCTCAGTCGCACGGGAAAGCTCGCCAGTCAGTTGCTGAGTGTTCCCGAGGTACGTATCTCTCTTACTCAGGGCGGACACGTGCGTAGTTCGCGTGTTATTCCGGAGGTGCTCATCGCGCCAACACTGGTGAACTACGCGCCTAGCACTCTGCCCGAACTGGCGATGCTATTTCAAAAGGACGCCCAATTGCCGGCCGCTGCTCTGGTCACGAAAATCGCCTTTGAGGGTCCTGGGCTGAGCTACTACGATCCCAATTTCGAATTCGAACTCTATCGCGAGACAAAACCCGAGGAAGGCTTCGGCCCGGGACGCTAAGGCACTGCGAACGCCTCGCGCCGGTCATGGTTGTGTGTGTGCCGGCATTCCCGGCTGGCACTGATTGGCATTTATTGAGCCGAGAAACGTTTTCTCTTCAAAATGAAATAGCCGTCGTGCTCGGAAGTGCGCGTAAATTCAGCCTCGATGTACTGTTCGATCGGCGATTGTGAAAGAACCTGGTCGCGCCGCCAGAATTCGATCATCGCCGGGCTGTAAATGCTTGGCACCGCCACGGCTTCCGAGCCAACTTGGACGCGAAAGAGTTAGTGATGACAGGTCGGCCTGGCGATCGGTCTCTCCTCGCCCCGGTCGGAGACCCTGCCGGAAACCTTAGCGGCTCGGTTAAGGATCAACAGTTAACACCGCGAGAGCGGGAGGTCCTTAGTACCCGAAGTATTCGCTCCAGCGAATGGTCGCGAAGCTCAAAGCCATCAAGGTTGAGCTTCAACGCCGGATGCATGGCCGCATGGCCGAGGTCGGTGTATGGCTCGGGAAGGTTGTGCTGGGATATTACCAATACCAGGCTGTTCCGGGGAACACGACTCAGTTGCGCATCTTCAATCTTCGCGTGTGCCGGCGCTGGCAGAG
>Ga0307471_100002904_pt1 | contig 10030 bp, 6 predicted proteins | sample atmos_gasesAM3C__2_FD_204566 | JGI IMG/M metagenome (GOLD analysis project Ga0307471, IMG submission 204566) | Hardwood forest soil microbial communities from Morgan-Monroe State Forest, Indiana, United States - atmos_gasesAM3C_515 | ecosystem: Environmental > Terrestrial > Soil > Temperate... | reverse complement strand
ACTTCTTGCCGAAGAGATTCGACGAGTTCGGCGAGTGGCTTGGGGCCGAGGTCGCCTTTGCTGCGATGTCGGACGGAGACAGTGCCGGCTTCGGCCTCCTTGGGACCGACGACGAGCATATATGGAATTTTCTGAAGCTGTGCGTCGCGGATTTTTGCGGGCAGCTTTTCGTTGCGGTCGTCGAGATGCACGCGCAGATTGTGGCGCTTCAGAGTTTCGGTGACGTGCTTGGCGTAGTCGGCGACTTTTTCACTGACCGGGCAAACTTCCACTTGCACTGGCGCTAGCCATAGCGGGAAGGCGCCGGCGTAGTGCTCGATCAGGATGCCGAAGAAGCGCTCGACGGAGCCGAGCAACGCGCGATGGACCATGAGCGGCTGATGCTTGGAACCGTCCTCGCCGACGTATTGCAGGCCGAACCGCGCGGGCAAATTGAAATCGAATTGCACGGTCGTGAGTTGCCAGGGACGGCCGATGGCATCGATGAGCTTGATGTCAATTTTCGGGCCGTAAAAAGCGGCTTCGCCTTCCATCTTCTTGTACGGGATGTTCATGCGCTTCATGGTGTCGGCGAGAGCGGCGGTGGCGCGATGCCAGTCTTCAGGCTTGCCGGCGTAATTTTCCGGATGCGAGGCGTCCCAATCGGAGAGCTCGACTTCGAATTTGTCGAAGCCAAAATTTTTCATCACCGCGAAAGCGAAGTCGACACAAGCTTCGACTTCGGATTCGATTTGCGAAGGCATAGAGAAGATGTGCGCGTCGTCCTGGGTGAAGCCGCGGACTCGGAGCAAGCCGTGGAGCACGCCGCTGCGTTCGTAACGATAGACGGTGCCGAGCTCGGCAAGACGGACGGGAAGATCGCGGTAGCTGCGAAGCTTTGATTTGTAAATGAGAATGTGGCCCGGGCAGTTCATGGGCTTGAGCTGGTAGTCGGCTTTTTCGACTTCGACCGGACCAAACATATTTTCGCGGTAAAAATTGGTGTGACCGCTGGTTTTCCAGAGGTCCAGGCGCATGATGTGCGGGGTGTAGACGAGGTCGTAGCCGCGTTTGAGCAGCTCTTCGCGCAGCCAGTCTTCGACAATCTTTCGAATCAAACCGCCTTTGGGATGCCAGAAAATCAGGCCGGGGCCGGCTTCTTCCTGAATGCTGAAGAGGTCGAGTTCGACGCCGAGCTTGCGGTGATCGCGGCGCTTGGCTTCCTCGATGCGATGCAAATGGGCGTCCAGCTCTTTTTGCGTGAAAAAAGCCACCGCGTAAATGCGCTGGAGCTGCGGATTGCCCTCCTGGCCCTTCCAGTAGGCGCCGGCGACGTTCATCAGCTTGAACGCCTGGATGCGCTTTGTTGAGGGAATGTGCGGGCCGCGGCAGAAGTCGATGAATTTTCCGGTGGTGTAGAAAGAAACCATCGGCTCGGTGGCCTTTTCTTCGACGAGCTCGCACTTGAAAATCTGGTTGGACTTTTTGTAGAGGTCGAGCGCTTCGGGCTTGGGAATGAGCTTGCGCTCGTTCGGCAAGTCCAGCGCCGCCAGCTCGTGCATCTTTTTTTCGATTTTCGCGAGGTCTTCCGGAGTGAACGGCTCATCGCGCAGGAATTCGTAGAAGAAGCCAGTATCGATCGGCGGGCCGATGCCAAGCTTCACGTTGGGATACAACTCCATCACGGCGGCCGCGAGCAGATGCGCGGCGGAATGGCGGAACACAAAAAGCGCGTCGGGATCTTTCTCGGTGAGGATCTGCAGCTTGACGTCGCGATCGAGTGGGCGCCGCAGATCGACCAACTCGCCTTCACCATCGTTCGGTGCGGCGACGCGCGCGACCAGGGCCGCATCCGCCAGCCGCGGCGAAATGCTCCGGGCGACGTCCGCAGGGGTAGTTCCCTTGGGCACGTCTTTGACGCTGCCATCCGGCAATGTAACGTGAATCTGCTCCATGTGCGAGTTCACCTGAAAGGAGAAACACTAAGCTTATCGGCGGCCTTAGGGCGGGTCAAGGCGGAGTCCATGGTGGCCATGGTGGAGAGATGATGAGTCTAGGCTTGTATCGGCATGACAGGAGTGTTTTGTCGGAAAGAGGTGACAGGGTAGACTTTCTTATTTCTATATCTTTCACGGGAATGTTCTGGGGACAATGGGATGGAAAAACTGACTAGGACATCGGTGTTGGGATTTTTGCTTCTTTCGTGTGCACTTTCCAGCACTTCACAGGAGCCGCAGGCGCTGCCGTCGGCCGACGAGCGTTACAAAGTGGACATTCTTCTCGTTGTGGCTCATCCCGATGATGAAGGAGCGGCCACGCCGTATCTGGCGCGAGCGCTGGACGAACACAAACGCGTGGGGGTGGTGTTTGGCACGCGAGGCAGCAGCGGAGCGAATGAAGCCGGGGCGGAACAGGCGGCGGCGCTAGGCGCGATTCGAGAGATCGAGGCGCGAAATGCACTGACTACTCTGGGGATCACCAACGTGTGGTTTCTCGGCGGAAAAGATACGGCGTCACAAAATGTTCTGCTGTCGTTGGCGAACTGGGATCACGGAGAGTCCTTGGAACAACTGGTGAGGCTCGTCCGGCTCACGCGGCCGGAAGTCATTCTGACGTTTCTTCCCGGAACTTTTATCGGCGAAGACCACGGCGATCATCAAGCCTCCGGTGTGCTGGCGACGGAGGCATTCGATCTGGCCGGCGATCCGGCCGCCTTTCCAGAACAGGTGGCTGGGCCGACCAAGCGCCTCGAATCCCTTCTCGAGAATCTTCGGCCGTGGCAGCCAAAGAAGATCTATTTCTTTCCGGATGCCGATCGCGAAGACATTTTTCGCGGGAAAGGTCCGGAGTATTCAGTGAAGGAAATTTCCAAATCGAGCAAGCAGCCGTACTGGCGGATGGCGCTCGATTCCTTCCGCTCTCACCAGACGCAGGCCAAGTCGTTTCTCGACAAGCTGGCGCAAATGGACGAAGCCCAAATCGAAAAGATGGCCACTTCCGATAGCTTCTGGGCGGAGGCGCTGCATTTCGTGCTCGGCAAATCGCTGGTTGGCGGCAGCGTGACCGGCGACATTTTTGATGGCATCACGCCCGGTGCGATTCCCTTCGTCAGGCCGGAAGTTTCTCCTGAGCCTTCGCGGCCAGAACTATCGGCGGAGCTTGGCGGCCCATACAGTTTCTACGCGGAATTTCGGCGCGCCCATGGGCTCACGAATCTCCCGCATCCGGAGCTGCCGGAGATCGCGCTAGAAGGGCACACCACGATGGGGATTCCTTTATGGCTGCGGAACCGGACGGGCAAGGCGCAGGAAATTTCGTTAGCTGCATCGCTGCCGGCGGGATGGACGCTCCAGAGCGGCGCAGGGAAATTCACCGTAGCGGCAAAGCAAGTGGCGGCCGCGCGGATCGAAGTCATGCTGCCTGCCGTTCTCGAAACCGAAACGAAAAAGCCGGAGCCGCAGGAAATCAGCGTTCACGCGGATTCGAATGGGCAATCCATGGGAGACATCAAACTTCGCGTCGAACTAAGAAAACGCGCGCTGCCTCAGTAGGCTGCTTCAAGATTTATTCTTGCGCGCGGCTTCCATCTGTTCCCAAGCGGCTTCGGGCAGGAGCAGCAGGTCGTTGAATTCGCCGGCGCCGCGCAGCCATTGAGCGCCGTCGATCACCACGCATTCGCCGTTGATGTATTCGGCCATGTCGCTAATCAGAAACGCGGCGAGATTGGCCAGCTCTTCGTGCTTCCCGAACCGCTTCATCGGATGCTTGTCTTTGGAGTGCTCTTCAAATAGCTTCGAGGGCATCAGCCGTGACCACGCGCCTTCCGTCGGGAACGGCCCGGGCGCAATAGCGTTCAGCCGGATGTGGTATTTCGCCCATTCCACTGCCAATGACGTGGTCATCGCCAAAACGCCCGCTTTCGCGCAGGCCGACGGCACGACAAATCCCGAGCCGCAGTTGGCTGCCGCGTAGGTGGTCACGATATTCAGCACGTTGCCGCCGAGCTTTTGTGCAATCCAGCGCTTGCCAAACACTTGTGTGCAGTGAAAGGAGCCGTTCAGCACGATGCCGACGACGGCGTTGAACGCGTTGGGCGTCAGCTTTTCGGTGCGCGCCATGAAATTGCCGGCCGCGTTGTTGACCAGCGTGTTGATGTCGCCGAATTGTTCTTCGGCTTTGGCTGCCGCAGCTTCGACGGCGCCATAATCGCGCACGTCGCAGGTAGTGTATGCGGCGGCGCCGCCCGTCCGGTGGATCTCTTCGCACGTTTCCCGGAGCGGATCTTCGCGCCGGCCAACGAGAAATATCCGCGCGCCCAGGCCCGCAAATCGCAACGCCATCGAACGGCCAAGTCCAGTCCCACCGCCAGTAAGGAAAACGGCCCGACCCTTTAACAAGTCCTGCTGAAACAAGTTTCACCGCCTCATGTAGAAGACTGACCGCGGATCAACCGCGCGGGCGCGATTTTAATCCATCCAGGAGAATGCCGTTGATCTTATTCGAAAGGAGTCAGGCCGGGGGCGAAAGGGATGCAAACAGGTTTAAGGGTGTATTTGGGCAGGAATCGGCCGGCCCATCGCTTTCGCATACTCGGCTGCGTAGAGGGGGCTTTCCGGAAATTCCTGGCTCAATTCAAGGAGCAGCTTCTGAGCCACGGGATTTTGTTTTTCCCTGCGCGCCGCCAGCGCCAGCAGAATCTTCGCAAACGGCTGCAAGTACCGTCCTCCGTCAATTGTTTTTCCAAGTTGCTGCATGCCTAACTTCTTGTCGCCGTGGATTCCCCCGAACATAAGAAAGAATCGCGTGCCGCCAGAAAGGCTTCCGATGATGTAATTGGCCGAGCCGAGCGCGACATAGGCGTCATTGGCGTCGGGCTGCTCTACCAGCAGCTCCTTGGCGTATCCGTTTCCCTCCTTCAGCCGCCTCAAGGCCTCGACATGCTGTTTCTTGAGCATCATGTCGGCGTTCGATTCCATTCCCGACGCCAGCGTCAGGGCAAATAGACCTTCCGGATCTCTCTTGTCCTTTGCCAGGCGGACCTTGGCGAGTTTTCGCGCGCTGTCCAGCGCGTCTTGAAAACTCTTCATCCGCTCGGGATCCGGTTTGCCCTCGATTCCATGCAGGAATCGCTTCTCATTCAAGAAGAAATCGCTGGAGAGCACGCCTTGGCGGTAAAGCTCTTCGAAGAGATAACTGGCCGCAATGGCCACCTGGCCAAAGGGTTCTTCGGGATGCTGAGATTCCCAGGTATCAAATTTTTGGCGCGCTTCTGAGAAGTCCTGCGCGTAGAGGGAATGGAATCCCGAGGAGAGTTCCTCCACGGTTGTGAACGCCGGGGTCTTGGCTATTTCGTCCGAACGAGCCGGGCAGCCGGCCCCCGTGAACAACAGTAACGAAATCGCAGCGTAATAACGCCAATTCATTGGAAAGCTTCTCTTTCAGAAAAGTCCCGGCAAGAAGCGCGGCTTGCCGGTCATGGCCGCGCGATAGTCTGGATTCGCGAAGAGCACGCGCTCCTCGGTGGAAAGCCGCTGCGCCAGAACTCCAATATGGGCAATAGCTCCCGCCACGGCGGTGATCCACGCCGTGTGAATCAGTGGAAGAGCGAGCATCTCAGCAAATACGGCCGCATAGTTTGGATGCCGGACGTAGCGAAAAGGTCCAGATGTCACCACGCCGAGGCGTGTGGAATCCACCACTTGAACGTTCCAGTGCTCCCCGAGCGACCGTATGACCCACCAACGCAGGGCGTTTGCCGCCAGGAAGATGACAAACATCGGCACGGCCAGCCACAGGATAAAGGGACGCCGCAAGAGGACCACCTCCAGTGCGGCGCCAAGCAGCACTGCGGTGTGCAGCAGAACCATCCAGCGGAATTTCGGCTCGTCGACTTTCGCGGCACCCCGCGCCGCCATTTCCTTCTGGTGCCGCTTGGAGATGCGCAACTCAACCAGCCGCAGCAAGGCCACGGCAACGAGCAGAGCGAGAAACAAAGAGACGCTTACGTCCATTGCAGTAGCAGAAATTCCGCGCTGAAGCCCGGGCCAAACGCCGCCGCCAGCGCGTATTCACCGGCCTTGAGCGGTCTTTTTTCCAGCCACTCCTGGAGAATAAAAAGGATCGTCGCGCTGGACAGATTTCCGACATTTCCAAGAATGTCCCAGGATGGCTGGGTGTCGCACTTGCACAAGCCGAGCTCCGTTTCGATGTTCCCGAGCAGCCGCGCTCCGCCGGGATGCAAAATCCAGCCCTTGATCTCCTCGCGCTTCCGGCCGTTGCGATCGAGGAACCCCTGCACCAGCCCGCCGATCTTCCCGCCAATCATTTCCGGAACATCCTTTGCCAGCAGGATGTGGAACCCGGAATCACGCAGATCAAATCCCATGGCGCCCAGCGAATCGGGAAACGTGTAGGTTTCCGTGACGAGAATCTTTGGCCCCCGCATCTGCTTTCCGCTCACCACAACCGCCGCGGCGCCATCGCCAAAAAGGATCGAGGAAATCAGGTTGGCCTGCGAAATGTCCTTCCGCTGGAACGTCAGCGACGGCAGCTCTACGGCGATAATCAGGACGTTTCCGCCGGGTTCGGCCTTCAAGAAATCCGCCGCCCGGCCCAGGGCCATCGCGCCGGCGGCGCAACCCAGTTCCGTGAACGGCATACGCCGGACGTTCGAACGAAATCCCATCAGGTTGATGAGGTGCGCGTCCAGCGAGGGAATCATGAAGCCCGTACAGGACACCGTGATGATCATATCGATGTCCTCGGGTTTTAGGCCCGCGCGCTCGAGGCATTTTTCCGCGGCTTCCCGGCCGAGCTTCACGGCGTGCTCGATGTATTCGTTGTTCGTTGTTGTGAGCGGGCGCGGCTCGATGGTGTAGTCGAGCGGGAAGATGGCGTGCCGCTTGTGAACCTGCGCGTTGTCGACGATGCTCATCATCGCTTCAAGGCGCCGCTCGGGAATATCAAACACTCGTCCCATGTACACTTTTACGTCGTCGCGTGTGATGGTATGCGGCGGCAGCGCAGTGGCGGTCGCGGCAATGGTGGGATACGAGGCTGTTGCAGCTTCCATTGGTCGATTGCTCGCGGATTCCATCAGTCTCCTTGGGCACAAAGCTTCGGGCCGGGGTTCCCCGGCCGCATAAGCCTTTTGAATACACCACTGTCAAGGCATGGTGCATTCGAGCCCCTGACTCTACAACAATTCTTGGCCAGGTGCGAACTAGTTTAAGGCTTTAGCGGAGTAGTTACAAAGGCAAGAAACCGTGATCGGAAACTTGCGCGAAAGCGCTAAGCGCCTCGCACCCGGTCGCGCCTGCATATCCGTCGTTTCCGACCACGGCGTTCTTAGAGACTGATTCTTCTTCGCATTTATTCCCGCAAAGCTGCGGCCCGCGGAATGAATGGCCGAACGTGTTAGATTCTCTGTTGGGTGAGGTGGGTAATGCGGCGAACGGCATTTCGTTTCTTTGTGCTGGCGGCAGCATTCCAGCTTCTGGCGAGTCTGCCGGGGCGGGGTCAGACGGCCAAGTGGCCTGGGACCGCGGAAGGCGATTTCGTCGTCAAAGATTTCAAATTCCGGTCGGGCGAAACGCTTCCGGAATTGCGCTTGCATTACACTACTCTTGGCAAGCCCGCGCGCAACGCGGAGGGCCGCGTCACGAACGCGGTGCTGATTCTTCACGGCACCGGCGGCTCGGGAAATCAATTCTTGCAGCCCATTTTTGCCGGGGAACTCTTCGGCCCCGGCCAGCTCCTCGATACGAATCGCTACTTCATCATTCTTCCCGATGGCATCGGACACGGTAAATCCTCGAAGCCCAGCGACGGATTGCACGCTCATTTCCCTCAATACGACTACGACGACATGGTCGCCGCGCACCATCAGCTTCTCAGCGAGGGCCTTGGTGTGAATCATTTGCGCCTCATCTTTGGCACCTCCATGGGCTGCATGCATTCGTTTGTGTGGGGAGAAACCTATCCCGACTTCATGGATGGGCTGATGCCCATGGCTTGCCAGCCGGTGCAAATCGCCGGACGCAACCGCATCTGGCGGAAGATGGTGATGGACGCGATTCGCAACGATCCGGAGTGGAAGGGAGGAGACTATTCCGAAGAGCCCAAGCAGGCGCTGCGCACGGCTCTCGATTTGCTTCTCATTGCTGGAAGCGCACCGCTCTACATGCAAAAAAACTACCCCACGCGCGATGCCGCGGACAAAGATCTGGACGACTATTTCAAGGCGCGATTCGCCGGACTGGACGCCAACGATCTGCTGTACCAGGTCAATTCTTCGCGCAACTACGATCCCTCGCCGAGCCTCGAGAAAATCACCGCGCCCGTCATGTATATCAATTCCGCAGACGACTTCATCAATCCGCCCGAGTTGGGCATCGCCGATCATGAGATCAAGAGCGTGAAAAATGGGCGCTTCATTCTGATTCCCATCAGCGAGGCAACGCGCGGCCACGGCACCCACACCCGCGCCATCGTTTGGAAGCAGTATCTGGCGGAATTGCTCGAAAAATCAGCCCGCTGAGGACTCTGTCTTACTTAAGTGGTGGCCTGGCTGGCGCGGATTTCCTGCCAGCGGCGTGGCCGTTTGTTGGCCTGTAAGACTTTCTTGCGAAGGCGGATGGACTTCGGCGTGATTTCCACGAATTCGTCGTCAGCAATAAATTCGATGGCTTGCTCGAGGCTCAATTCGCGGTGCGGAATCAAGCGGATGGCTTCATCCGCGCTGGACGAACGCATGTTGGTCTGCTTCTTTTCCTTGGTCACGTTGACGTCCATGTCCTGCTCGCGCGAGTTTTCGCCTACGATCATGCCCTCGTACACTTCGATCGCCGGCCCGATGAACAATTCTCCACGTTCCTGGATGTTCCATAGCGCAAACGCAGTGGATGGTCCGCCGCGGTCTGCAACCAGTGCGCCTGTCGGACGCAGCGCCATTTCTCCACCGTATTCCATCCAGCCCTCAAAGATCGAATGAATCAGCGCCGTTCCGCGCGTGTCCGTCAGCAGCTGGCTGCGAAGCCCGATCAACCCGCGCGAAGGAATCTTGAAGTCCATGCGCACGCGGCCCGAGCCGTGATTGCTCATCTTGATCATCTCACCGCGCCGGCTGCCAATCGTTTCCATGATGATGCCGATAAAATTCTCTGGCACGTCGATCACCAGCCGCTCGAGCGGCTCGAGTTTCTTGCCATTCTCGACGCGCGTAACGATCTCGGGCTTGCCGACCATCAGCTCAAAACCTTCGCGCCGCATCGTTTCAATCAAAATCGCGAGCTGCAATTCGCCGCGCCCCAGCACGCGAAAGGATTCCGGAGTGTCTGTATCTTCCACGCGGATGGATACATTCGTCAGGAGTTCTTTTTGCAGGCGGTCGCGGAGGTCGCGCGAAGTGAGAAAGGATCCTTCTTTGCCGGAAAGCGGGCCGCTGTTCACGGTAAAAATCATCGCTAGAGTTGGCTCGTCAATCAGCAGCGGTTCCAGCGGCAACGGGTTTGTCAAATCGGTGATGCTTTCGCCGATCTGGATGCCTTCGACGCCCGCAATCGCCACTAGGTCGCCTGCTGGGACGGCTTGCGCTTCATCCCGCTCCAGGCCGCGGAAGGTATACAGTTTGGTGATGCGTGTCGGTGTCAGCTTGCCATCGAGCTTGCTGATGCCTACCTCCGCGCCGCGCCTCAACGTGCCGTTGAACACGCGCCCGATCGCGATACGTCCCAGGAATTCGCTGTAATCCAGATTCATCACCTGAATTTGCAAGACCCCGTCGGCATCGCCCGGAGGAGCGGGAATGTGCTTCACGATGGCTTCGAAAAGCGGCAGCAGGTCCTTCGAGTTGTCTCCCGGCGTGCGGTGAGCTACGCCGTCACGTGCATTCGTATAAATGACGGGAAAATCAAGCTGGTCTTCAGTGGCGTCGAGATCGATGAACAAGTCGTAGATTTCATCGAGGACTTCCTTGGCGCGCGCATCGGTGCGGTCAATCTTGTTCAGCACGATCACCGGAGGCAGCTTCGCCGCCAGCGCCTTTTGCAAA
>Ga0307471_100002903_pt1 | contig 10030 bp, 10 predicted proteins | sample atmos_gasesAM3C__2_FD_204566 | JGI IMG/M metagenome (GOLD analysis project Ga0307471, IMG submission 204566) | Hardwood forest soil microbial communities from Morgan-Monroe State Forest, Indiana, United States - atmos_gasesAM3C_515 | ecosystem: Environmental > Terrestrial > Soil > Temperate... | reverse complement strand
GGTGCCGCTCTCTCCGGTGATCATCACGGTGGAGGGGCTGTCCGCGATCTTTCGAATCGTGTCGAAGACCTCGACCATCCGCCCGCTCTTGCCGATGATGTTCTCGAACCGATGCTGGGTCTCCAGCTGTTTGCGCAGGTACTGGTTCTCTGCGCGCAGCTGCTTCCGTTCGAGCGCGTTCTTGATGATGAGGTTGACTTCGTCGAGCTTGAACGGCTTGGTGATGTAGTCGTAGGCGCCGAGTTTCATCGCCTCGACCGCGGTCTCGGTCGAGGCCATCGCGGTCACCATGATCACCGCCATGTCGGGCGACGCCTCCTTGGCGGAGCGAAGGACCTGCAGCCCGTCCACTTTCGGCATGCGCAAGTCGGTGATGATGGCGTCGAACGAATCGCGACGGATCGCCTCGACGGCCGCGGCGCCACCCTCGGCGAGGGTCACGTCGTACCCCGCCTTTTGCAGCGTGATAGCCAGCAGGTCGCGCATGCTCTTCTCGTCGTCCACCACCAGAACCCGGGCTGCGCTCATGTCCGCCTCGTCTCGCGGCGCGGGCGCCCGGTGTTCGTCTCCGGCCGCCCGGCCAACCGCGTCAGGGTGCTCATCTGCTCCGATGTCTTGACGATCCGTCTCATCCCCGCGTCGCCCCATCCGGGGCCGGCAGCGTGAGCGTGAAGGTGGTGCCTTCCCCCACCCGGCTCCGGACCTCGATGGAGCCGCCGTGCTCCTCTACGACACGATAGACGAGAGCCAGGCCGATGCCGCTACCTTCTGGTTTGGTAGAGAAGAACGGCTCGAAGATATGAGGGAGGTCGCTGTCCGCGATGCCCTGGCCGGTATCGGTGATCAAAATCTGGAGACGGCCCCCGCGCTCGCGAAGTGATCGGGCCCCGACCCGCAGCTCGCCGCCCTCGGACATGGCCTGTACCGCGTTGAGGCAGAGGTTCCAGATGGCCTGTCGCAGCCGCTGCGGATCGGCCCGGGTCGGCAGCGCGTCCCCGTACTCGCGGGCGACCTTCAGGTTGGCCGGCAGTGTTCGGTGCTCGATCAGCAGGAGCACTTCGTCAAGGATCTCCGCCATGTTGATCTCGAGCGGGGCCATGGGTGCCGGACGCGCGTACTCCAGGAAATCACCGACGATCTGGTTGAGCCGGGCCGACTCGCGCAGGACGATCTCGACGAGCTGGCTTCGCGTATGGTCGGGGGGCAGGTCACGCGCGAGCGCTTCGACGGCACCCGAGATGGACGCCAACGGGTTCCGGATCTCGTGGGCCATGTTGGCCGAGAGCCGGCCGACCGCGGCCAGCCGATCCGCCTGGCGCATCCGCTGTTCCATCTGCTTGATGCTGGACAGATCCTGGCAGACTCCGATGAGGCCGGCGACGTCCCCCGCCCCGGAGCGCAGAGACCAGAACGAGATGCCGACCGGCACCTCCTGGCCGTCGCGGCGGCGGAGGCGGAATTCGTACCGTGGCGCCGGCTCGCTGCCCTCGGAAACGGCTCGCTGCACGTCCTCGAGATCCACTCCGCGCCCGAAGATCGCCTCCCAAGGCTGGTCGACTGCCTCGTCCGCCCGCACGCCGGTGATGGACTCGGCCGCCCGGTTGAAGGCGGTGACCCGCCCGGCCGGATCGACTCCGACCAGCCCGGAGCCCACCGATTCGAAGATCAAGTCCCGAAAGGCCTGCAGGTCCGAGAGGTGCTTGCGCTGGTCCTCCATGTGCTGCTGCAGCTCGTGGTAGCGGGCCGCGAGGGCGCCGGTCAGCACGGCCACGACGAGCAGGACACCCGCGTTCATGAACACGGTCAGGATCTCGACCGCGGTGTTCTCGGACGGAGCTCCCACCTCCAGCATCGGCAGGATTGTCCGGCCCAGCACGGGCAGAACGTAGAGCAGGCTGCACATCGCCGCGACGATGAACCCGCCCGCCCGGGGCAGGACGAAACACGATCCCATCACGAGCAGGACGTAGAGCGGGATGAAGACAGACCGCGGGCCTCCGCTCGCGGTCACGATCCCGGTGATCAGAAGCGCGTCCAGTCCGAACTGGAACCACGCGATTCGCTCTGGACGGGCGGCGTCCCACCGCTCGGCCAGCGGCAGGACCAGGCAAGCCGCCGCGCCGCCAAGCACGGCCATGGCGAACGGGCCGAAGGTATAGGGGAAGGCCTCCGTGAACCGGAGCAGCGCCCCGACCGCGAGCACGATGGCGGCCGTGAGCAGCCGCGCCCGGTTCAGCCCCCACAGGGACGACCGGAGCGCCTGCGACTTGGGCAACCAGCGCTCTCGGGCTACTTGACCAGCGTGACCAGCTTGAAGATCGGCAGGTACATGGCTACGACGAGACCGCCCACGACGACGCCCAGGAACACGATCATGATCGGCTCGAGCAACGACGTGAGCGTGCTGACCGCGGTATCCACCTCGTCATCATAGAAGTCCGCGATCTTGCTCAGCATGGCATCGAGGGCGCCGGTCTGCTCGCCGACCGAGATCATTTGGGTGACCATCGGCGGGAAAACGCCGGAGGTCCGGAGCGGCTCGGCCAGCGTCTTGCCTTCCGTCACCGCGGCGCGGCACTGCAGCACCGCCTTCTCCACCACCTTGTTGCCGGCGGTGCGGGCGGTGATGCGGAGCCCGTCGAGGATCGGCACGCCGGACTGCACGAGCGTCCCGAGCGTGCGAGTAAACCGGGCCACCGCGACCTTCCGGACGAGGGTTCCAAAGACGGGCACCTTGAGCAGCAAGGCGTCGATGGTGGCGCGCCCACCTTCCGTTCGGTAGTAGGAGCGGAAGGCCAAGACGCAACCGATGAGGCCCGCGATGATCAGGAGGATGTAGCTGCGGACGAAGTCCGACAGCCACATGACCACCTTCGTGGGCAGCGGCAGATCCGCGCCCAGGTCCTTGAACATCTGGGCGAAGGTCGGGATGACGAACGTCAGCATGAAAATGACGACCATGAGCGCGACGCCGATGATGGCAGCGGGGTACACCATCGCCGCCTTGACCTTGCGCTTGAGGGCCGCCGCCTTTTCGATGTAGGCGGAGAGGCGCTGAAGGACGACGTCGAGGATACCGCCGGCCTCTCCGACCTCGACGAGGTTGGTGAAGAGGTCATCGAATGTCCGCGGATGCCGGCGAAGCGCGTCGGCGAGGGTGGAGCCCGCCTCCACGTTCCGCGCGACCTGGCCGGTGACCCCGCGCAGCGTCTTGGACTCGCTCTGCTCGGCGAGGATGTTCAGGCACTGCACCAGCGGAAGGCCGGCGTCGATCATGGTGGAGAACTGGCGGGTGAATATCGCCATCTCCTTGTCCTTGACCTTGCCCCCGAACTTGAAGGAGATCTTGGGTGCGGTCTTCTCCGAGATCTTGGTGACGAGAATCGAGCGCCGGCGAAGCTCGCCCACCGCCGCCGAGCGGTCGGGGGCCTCGATCTCGCCATTCTGATTTCCGCTGGCGGTGCGACCCTGATAGACGAAGACAGCCATCGCGTAAGCCTCCTCGGTGGTCTACCGTCTGCCGAATGGAGAACCGGCGCCCGCGGTGGCGGTCGGAGCCGTCGCACTGGGGCCGGAGCCGAGCAGCCCCGCCAGCTCATCGGGTAGGGTGCTGCGATTCAGCGCCTCCTCCCGAGTGATCCGCCGCTTCTGCACGAGTTCGGCGAGAGATTGGTTCATGGTCTGCATGCCGAATTTCTGTCCCGCCTGCATGGCCGAATAGATCTGGTGGATCTTCTCCTCGCGGATGAGGTTCCGGATCGCGGGGGTCGCCACCATGATCTCGAGGGACATGGCCCGGCCCCGCCCATCCGCGGTCGGGATCAGCTGCTGTGACAATACCCCCTCCAGCACTAGCGACAGCTGGGCGCGCACCTGGCCCTGCTGGCTCGTCGGGAACACGTCGATGATACGGTTCATCGTCTGCGCGCAGGAGTTGGTGTGCAAGGTGCCCAGCGTCAAGTGACCGGTCTCCGCGATGGTCAGCGCGGCGGAGACCGTCTCCAGGTCGCGCATCTCGCCGACGAGCACGACGTCAGGATCCTGGCGGAGGATGGACTTCAGCGCATTCTTGAAGGAGTGCGTGTCCGAGAACACCTCGCGCTGATTGACCATGCACTTCTTATGCTGGTGAACGAACTCGATGGGGTCCTCGATGGTGACGATGTGCTCCGAGCGCTCGGAATTCACCTTGTCGACCATCGCGGCCAGGGTCGTCGACTTGCCCGAGCCGGTGGGGCCGGTCACGAGGATCAACCCCTTGGGCCGGTCGGCCAGCTGCTCGACAATGGGGGGCAGCCCGAGCTCATCGAAGCCGCGGATTTTGACCGGGATGACGCGGATGGCGCAGGCGACCGCGCCCCGCTGGCGATAGACGTTGCAGCGAAATCGCGCAAGACCCTGGATGCCAAACGAGAGGTCAAGCTCGTTCTCTTCCTCAAACTTTTGCTTTTGCCCCTCGTTGAGGACGCTGTAGGCGAGCCGCTGCGTGTCCTGCGGGGCTAGCAGCTCGAACTGCGAGAGCGGGGTGAGCTTCCCGTGGAGCCGGAGCTGGGGGTGCGTGCCCGTGGTGATATGGAGGTCCGAGGCCCCGCGTTCGATCATCAGGGTCAGAAGGTCGTGCATCGTCGCCGCCATTAGTTGCCTTGAGCCTCCTTGTTGAGCTTGAGGGACAGTATCCGGCCTGGTGCCGCCTCAAGCCTATGCAACCTGCGTTCCAGAATTACCACGACTTCCCCAGGAAATTCGCCAGGGAAACCTGGGCTGCGCCTGAAAGGCAGGGCTCATCAGGAGCGACGAGACATTCTAGCCCACGGATGGGCCAGGGGCCGCCTATTGGCTGACCCGCGGAAAGGGGCCGGGGGCGCCGAGCCGGGGAGAAGCGTGAAGCGCCGGTGGACCCGAACGCCGCAGAACGGGGCTAGCGGACTCCCCCCAGCCGCTTGAGGGTCTCGCTGAAGGCCTTTTGAGCCTGGTCCTCGTACAGGACGAAGAGAACCCGCTCAAGGCTCGAGTTGCCCCGCTTCACGTGCTCGACCACCGTGGAGAGCATGGCGTCGGCGGACTGGGCGGCCGGGACCCCACCGACCCCGCTCCCGAGCGCGGGGAAGGCGAGCGACGAGAGCTTGTGCCGCTCCGCGATGGCCAGGGTCGCCCGGGTCGCGGCGGTGATCTTCTCGGGGTCGGTCTTGAGATCCTTGCCCATGGTGACCGCGTGGATGACGTGGGTGGCCGCTAGGTTCCCCGCGACCGTCAGGACCGCCTCACCCACCTCGATCGGGCCCTGCCGCAGGGCATCTTCCTCGATGACGACCCCACCCTTGCGCTTCAGGGCACCCGCGACTCCCGCGCCCATCCACAGCTCGGCGTTGGCCGCATTGACTACCGCATCGACCTCGGCGTCGGTTATATCGCCACGCTCCACCACGACCGTCGTCTTGCCGATCTTGCACTTCATGGCCGCGATCCGGTCTCGGGAAGCTCCGGGTTTTCCTGCGCCTTGACGGCCTCCCACGCCCGATCCAAGTCTTCCGCGGATGCTTCAGTGACCGTCCGGCCCCCGGCCCTCATTTCCACCTCCACCTTTCCGAATCGTTGGGTGAACTTCTCGGCGGCCTGTCGCAGGCACTCTTCGGCATCCAGGCCTCGCAGTCGGGCTACATTGACCATCGAAAACAGCAGATCTCCGATCTCGTCCGCGACGCGACTATCGTCACCGGCGGCCAGCACCTCGTGGACCTCGGCCATCTCCTCCTGCACTTTGGTCCACGCATCCTCCCACCGCTTCCAGTCGAACCCTACCCGGGCCGCCTTGGCCTGAAGGCGCTGAGCCCGAAGCAGCGCGGGGAGCGCGGAAGGGACTCCGTCGAGGACTGATCTCGCGCGATCGGCGCCGGCACTTTCGTCGTGCTTGATGCGCTCCCACTGCGCCAGTGCCTCACCGGCGTCCGCCACCACGCGGTCCCCGAACACGTGCGGATGCCGCCGGGTCATCTTGGCGCACAGGCGGTCGATGACGTCCTCCATTGTGAACTCGCCAGTCTCGGCGCCGAGCTGACAATGGAACACCACCTGGAACAGCAGGTCTCCCAGCTCTTCCACGAGGTGGTCGCGCGACCCTTCGTCGATAGCCTGGAGGACTTCGTAGGCTTCTTCGATGAGGCAAGGCTTCAGCGAGGCGCGCGTCTGCTCCCGATCCCACGGGCAACCGCCTTCGCCCCTGAGACGGGCCATCAGCAGGAGAAGGGAGACGAAGCGTGTGCCGGGGGCGTCAGCCATGGGACGATCGTGGAGTCGCACCGGCATTATACACAACCGGTACGACTCCTTGAAGGGTCCCGGCCTGCGTGCTAGGCTCCCGCCCGCAGGAGAGCGGCCCGCCGACAGTGGAAGGAGCGGCACGGTTGTGAGCGAGGAAGAGAGCTTCAAGGTCACTGACCGGAGGGGACGCGGCGATCTGTCCTCCGGCGCGGGTGCCGGTTCCGCCGAGGCTGCGGCGTCCCATGCCGCCCCCGATCGGGATCGCGCCGGCGGTCCGCAGCCGAACAAAATCCCGGCCGGCGCCCCCCCGAGCGACCTCGGCGCCCTGTTCACGATGTTCGCGAGCTCGGCGCTGATCAACCTCGGCGCGGTCCCGGAGACGGACGAACGCCGGCTCGACCTTGGGCAGGCCCAAGCCGCCATCGACGTGCTGCTCATGCTCCGCGACAAGACCCGGGGCAATCGGAGCGAGGAGGAAAGCCGGCTGCTGGAGGACATTCTCTACGACCTGCAGATGCGTTTCGTCCGCGCGGCGCGGAGGCCGTCTCCGGCTAGCGGGCCCTGATCGTCAGCTTGCCGTCTCCGACCTCCAGCCGCTCCACGATGGCCGGAACCTGCCAACGGAGCAGGGAGGCCCCGCGTGAGCCCGCCAGCATCGTCGGGAGCCAGCCCGGTATCGACAAGCGCCCCACCCAGCTGTCGAGGAGCATCGCCTCGGCGTAGTGTTGGTCGGCGCGGGCTCGAGGCCGCGTCGTCCGCAATCTGGTGTGGAGCGACGAGAGCCGGAGGCCGGCGTCCTGCAGAAGGCGCGCGAGGCGACCTCGGGCTCGCTCAGCCTCAGCCCCTGCACGCGGGTCAGCCTTCGAGCGGCCCGCCGGCAGCAGCAGAGGTGGGGAAGCTCGAACGTTGCCCCAGACCCAGAGCGCGCCCCCGCTAAGGGCCAAGATCGAAAAGACCAGAGCCAACACCCCCCCAAGCAGCGGAGACAGCCCAGCTTCATCGAGAAGACCCTATCATCCCGCCGGGGGGTCCGAAAACTCTGATTTAATTGGTATATTGTCGTTTTTCCGACAGTACTTGACATCCTATCACTCAGACTATATAAGTCACTTAGGCTTAGATCTGAGCCACGAACGGCCGGAGAACAGGAGGGAACGCACCATGGCCTTGATTCGATTCCGACCCTTTCCGCAGGCTCTGGACCCGTCCCGCGACTGGGCGGACATCCAAACGCAGATGAACCGTCTCTTCGACACCTTCCTGGGTCAGCCCAGCTCGCCTGGACTGATGGAGCGCACATGGGCTCCCGCCGTGGACATGTACGAGACCAAGAACGAAGTGGTCATCTCGGCCGAGCTGCCCGGCATCAGCGAGAAAGACGTTCATCTCTCCCTCACGGGCGACCTGCTCACGATCCAGGGGGAGCGCCACGGGAACGACGAGGTCAAGGATGGGAGCGCCTATCGCCGCGAGAGGTGGTTCGGAGAGTTCGAGCGCACGCTCGCGCTGCCGGTGCCCGTCGAGCCCGGCCAAGTGAAGGCGACCTATCGGGACGGTGTGCTGACCGTGAAGCTTCCGAAGGTCGAGGAAGTCAAGCCCAAGGAGATCAAGATCGACGTGGCCTAACGCCACCCGCCGATTGGGTCGGCGGGACCGAGCAGGATTGCGTCGGTGCCCGCCGACCCCGTCCTCACGGTGGCTCAGACACCCAGACAGGAGAGAACACGATATGGCGAAGGTGATCGGCATTGACCTCGGAACGACGAACTCAGTGGTTGCGGTGGTGGAAGGTGGCGATCCCGCCGTTATCGCCAACCAAGAAGGGAGCCGCCTGACCCCCTCGGTGGTGGCCTTCACGAAGGAGGGCGATACCCTCGTGGGTCAGGTGGCGAAGCGTCAGGCCATCACCAACCCAGAGAACACGATCTTCTCGATCAAGCGCTTCATGGGTCGGCGCTACGACGAAGTCCTCGGGGAGATCAAGCTGGTGCCCTACAAGGTGCTGAAGGCGCAGAACGGGGATGCGCGCGTCGAGAGCCGGGGCAAGGTGTATTCGCCGCCCGAGATCTCGGCCCTGGTGCTGCGCAAGCTCAAGGATGCGGCCGAGGCGTACCTGGGCGAGAAGGTGACCCAGGCGGTTATCACAGTGCCCGCCTACTTCAACGACAGCCAGCGCCAGGCTACGAAGGACGCCGGGGCCATCGCGGGCCTCGAGGTCCTGCGTATCGTCAACGAGCCGACCGCGGCCGCGCTGGCCTACGGCCTGGACAAGAAGAAGGACGAGACGGTAGCCGTGTACGACCTGGGCGGCGGCACCTTCGACATCTCCGTCCTCGAGATCGGCGAGGGCGTAGTGGAGGTCAAGGCGACCAACGGTGACACGCACCTGGGTGGGGACGACTTCGACCAGCGGGTCATGGACTGGATCGCCGAAGAGTTCAAGCGGGAGAACGGCATCGATCTTCGCAAGGACCGCATGGCCCTGCAGCGCCTCAAGGAAGCCGCCGAGAAGGCCAAGTGCGAGCTGTCCACGACCGTCCAGACTGAAATCAACCTGCCGTTCATCACGGCCGACGCCAGCGGACCGAAGCACCTGGTCCTGACCCTGACCCGCTCCAAGCTCGAGTCGCTGGTGGCCGATCTGATCGAGCGCAGCATGACTCCGTGCCGCGAGGCGATGCGCCAGGCGGGCGTGAATCCCGGCGACATCGACGAGGTCATCCTGGTGGGCGGCCAGACCCGGATGCCCAAGGTCCAGGAAGAGGTCAAGAAGCTCTTCGGGAAGGAGCCGAACCGGACCGTCAACCCGGACGAGGTCGTGGCGGTGGGGGCGGCCGTGCAGGCAGCGGTGCTCACCGGGGAGGTAAAGGATCTCCTCCTGCTGGACGTGACGCCGCTCTCGCTCGGTATCGAGACGCTGGGCGGGGTCATGACCCGCTTGATCGAGGCCAACACGACGATCCCGACCAAGAAGGCCGAGACGTTCACGACCGCGTCGGACAGCCAGCCCTCGGTGGAAGTGCACGTGCTCCAGGGTGAACGCCCGATGGCGCGGGACAACCGGACCCTCGGCCGGTTCCACTTGGACGGCATCCCGCCGGCGCCCCGGAACGTGCCGCAGATCGAGGTGACGTTCGACATCGATGCCAACGGCATCCTGAACGTCTCGGCCCGCGACAAGGCGACCAGCAAGCAGCAGAACATCACGATCACCGCCTCGTCCGGCCTCAGCAAGGATGAGATCGACCGGATGAAGAAGGAAGCGGAGGCCAACGCGGCGGAGGACGCCCGGCAGCGCGAGAGCATCGAGATCAAGAATCTCGGCGACGGGATCGTCTACAACACCGAGAAGATGCTGCGGGACCATGGCGACAAGGTGCCCGCCGGGGACAAGCAGGCGACCGAGACGGCTCTCGGCGAGCTGCGGGAAGCGCTCAAGACGGACGATCTGGACCGCATCAAGAAGGCTCAGGAGGCGGTGACCCAGGCTTCGCACAAGCTGGCGGAGGCGATGTATCGCGACGCCCAGGCTCAGGCCCAGCCGGGGGCGGGCGGGGCGCCGCAACCGGGGGCCCCGGCCGGCGGCGCGGCACCGAAGGGTGACGTCGTGGATGCCGAGTTCGAGGATCTGGGAGAGAAGAAATAACGGCGCCGCTCCGTTTCGGCGGCTTGAGGAGCGCGGGGCTCCGCGAGACAGCGCGAGGCCCCGCGCGCGACCATGCGTGACTACTATGCGGTGCTCGGGGTAGAGGCCGGGGCGACGGCGGCGCAG
>Ga0307471_100002901_pt1 | contig 10037 bp, 11 predicted proteins | sample atmos_gasesAM3C__2_FD_204566 | JGI IMG/M metagenome (GOLD analysis project Ga0307471, IMG submission 204566) | Hardwood forest soil microbial communities from Morgan-Monroe State Forest, Indiana, United States - atmos_gasesAM3C_515 | ecosystem: Environmental > Terrestrial > Soil > Temperate... | reverse complement strand
CGCGACTCTAGAACAAGAATGTCTACATTGTCATTCCGAGCGAAGTCGACGAATCTCATCCTGTTCGTCCGAAAACATTAGAGATGTCTCGACTCGGCTCGACATGACAAATGCGCTTCTTTAACACTTACTCGCGCCAACTCGAAGAATTCGAGCCGCGTGATCCCGCACTCCGCAAGATCGGCATCTACACGTGCGGGCCCACTGTTTACAGCCGCGCGCACATCGGAAATTTCCGGGCGTATGTTTTCGAGGATTTACTCCAAAGGCATCTCGAACTGCGCGGTTACAAGGTGCATCGCGTCATGAACATCACCGACGTGGATGACAAGACGATTTCCGGCGCGAGCGAAGCGAAAATTCCGCTCCGGAAATTTACTGAACAATTCAAGGAGGCGTTCTTCGAGGACATCGAAACATTGCGAATCAAACGCGCAGATGAGTTTCCCGCCGCGACCGACCAGCTCTACATCGACAAAATGATCGAAATGATCGCCATCCTCATTTCGCGCGGCCTCGCTTATCAAGCCGAGGACAAATCAGTCTATTTCCGCATCAACAAATTTCCCGGTTACGGAAGACTTGCCCATTTCGATCTCACGCAACTGCAATCGACCGGCCGGGTGAAGCACGACGAGTACGACAAGGAACACATTGGGGATTTCGCGCTCTGGAAGGCATGGGATGAAGAGGACGGCGACGTCGGCTGGGAAAGTCCGTGGGGCCGCGGTCGGCCAGGCTGGCATATTGAATGCAGCGCGATGGCGACCGCGTTACTTGGCGAACAGATCGATATTCACTGCGGGGGCGTGGACAATATTTTTCCACATCACGAAGCGGAGATCGCGCAGAGCGAAGGCGTCACCGGGAAAAAATTCGTGCGCTACTGGCTGCATTGCGCGCATTTGCTGGTCGATGGACAAAAAATGTCCAAATCGCTCGGCAATTTTTACACGCTCCCGGACGTTCTGGAGAAAGGATACACCGGCCGCGAAATTCGCTACGCGTTGATGCGCGTGCATTATCGCGCCCCGCTCAATTTCACCTGGGAAGGAATGGAGGAAGCGCGGCAAGCGCTCACCCGCATCGATGAATGGCTGGGGCGACTTCGTGAAACGGTGGCCGAAAAGGTCGACACGGGAAAAAACACGACGCAACCTGGCCAGCAATTTGAAGAAGCGCTCGACGATGATCTGAACATTTCCGCAGCGCTCGGATTTTTGTTCGAATCAATTCGGGAAACGAATCGTGCGATGGATCAAAATGAACTGGCCGCTGCGACCGCAAACGAATGGCTGAAATGGTGGGAACGCGTCAACAGTGTGCTCGGACTTAAGCAAGACCTCGTCCTTCGCGCGGGGTCTGGCACATACACTTTGCAAGGGGCAGATGTTGAGATGATCTATCTTCCCGCCGAAAATTTTCCGGCTGAAATTGCGGCACTTTTAAAGGACCGAGAACAAGCGAGGCTTGCAAAAGACTTCCGGAAAAGTGATGAATTGCGCAACGAACTAAATGCTCGCGGGTGGGAAGTGCGCGACACCAAGGACGGGCAGAAACTTACACGACGCACCGGTGCTTAATTTAAATGTTTGCGCCTGCTGAATTTCTTAACCTCGAACACACGGCCCATCCGAAATTGTTCGAGAAGCAAAATTATGTCTGGGACGCGCTCAAACAGATTGCAAGTTACCTGCAATTTCGTTTGAAGCCCGGAGTGCTGGGTCAGCTATTGGGAAAACCTTTCATCAGCAATCATGTCTTCATCGGACGTGGCACGATTGTTGAACAAGGTGCGGTTCTGAAAGGTCCCGCCTGGATCGGCGAGAATTGTCAGATTCGCAGTGGCTGCTATGTGCGCGAGAACGTAATCGTCGGCAATGGCGTGGTGATGGGGAACTCCTGCGAATTCAAGAATTGTATTCTCTTCGACGAAGTGCAGGTGCCCCACTTCAATTACGTCGGCGATTCCATCCTCGGATGTCACGCCCATCTCGGCGCGGGCGTGATTCTCTCAAACGTGAAGCTCGATCATGGCGAGATCGCCGTCGTCACCCCGGAGGGCAATATACCAACCGGCCTTACAAAATTCGGCGCGATCGTGGGCGATCGAACGGAGATTGGTTGCAACACTGTGATCAACCCAGGCTCGGTCCTGGGACGCGATTGCATGATTTATCCGGGCGTAAATTTTCGCGGCGTCCTGCCTGACGGCAGCGTGGTGAAATTACGGCAGGAAATTCAAGTCCTGGATCGATGCGACGCGTGACGCGGATGGGCGGGGATTCGAACCCCGGGTTCTACCGAGCGCCTTTGAACAGACAAATCTACCTATGATAATGGACGTGGAAAACATCTTTGAGCATCTGCGGATGTTATGCGTTCTAATTATGCACTATGCCAAGCATTCACCGCCAACCGGGCAGACCGTATTGGTTCTGTGCACTTTCAATCTGGAACCCCGAAACCCTCACCAGCAGGCGTGTGTTTCGCTCCACGAAAACCCGCGACAAGAAGCAGGCGCTCGAAATCTGCCGCGCATGGCACAAGGCCGCGCTCAAAGCGCGCAATGGCAAGCTGAGCGTGGACGCCGCGCGCGAAGTCATCGCTGCAAGGTGTCAGCGATGTGTTCACGGCGGCCAACATCGAATCGCTGCCACAAGCGCATCCTGAAGACGTGCGGCGAGAACATCGAATGGCGCGGCCTCGTGCTGTTCGGCCTGTATCTCGGACAGCGGCTTGGCGACTTGGCGAAATTGACGTGGCGCGCGGTCGATCTGGATTCCGGCGAGATTGCATTTACGACGCGCAAGACCGGGCGGAGAATCGTGCTCCCGCTGGTGCAACCTCTCGCCGATTACTTGGCATCATTGCCAGCAAGCGACAACCCGAACGCTTTCATTTTCCCTCACGCAGCGAGCGCGAAGCGCACGGCTTCGTTGTCGAATCAGTTCCGGGAAATTCTCGTTGAAGCCGGATTGGTTCAGCCGCTACCGCGCGGACATAAGAGCACCGGCAAGGGGCGCAGCCAAGCGCGCGAAGCAAGCGAGATTTCCTTCCACAGTTTGCGCCACAGTGCGGTCACGATGCTGAAAGCAGCGGGGGTCTCCGACTTTATCGCGCGTGAAATTGTGGGACACGAGAGCGCCGCAGTCTCTCGCCAGTACACGCACCTTACAACGGACGACAAGCGGGCAGCCATGCAGCGGTTGCCGGATGTGACAAGCGCCCTCAAAATCAATCAGCCAGATGTTACCACGAGCGAGAAGCCGTGACTAAGCGGCAATCGAATGCCAACACTGCCATGCTTCTGTCGTGTGCCAGCGGATTGACAGTCCGTGATGATGTGCAAAACGCGCTCGAACTGGCGCTGGGCGCGCTAGGCTTGTCCGGCCAAGTTGTGACACGCAGCGCGCTGACCAGTCGCGAGCGCGATCTTCTGTGAGCGCATGATTTTCATTGCGAGATTGATCGGGATCTGTCGAAAATCTCGTAGGAGATCATGAGGTTCCTTCAAGCCCTGCTTTCGTCCTTGGTGACAATCGTGCGGACAATCGCCTACGAATGGCTGCTCGCACTCTGCGCGTTGTGGCGCAGACTCGCAGGCGCGTGCAAGCGGGCCTCAGCCGCCAAACGAATTCCCGTCCGAGAGCGTCGCGCGGCCCGCGGCCAGTGCACGCCCGTTCGCGACATTGCGTTCAAAAAGCCGGACCCACTTCTCTACTCGCAGTCATATTTGATGAGCCAGGGAGTGGCCGTGACTTGGGATAACCCCGACATCGCTCTCTATCGCAACGGCGTCTTGGTTCCTTCTTCGCAGCTCGCCAGCAACACCGAATACGAGATCGTGGCGCGCATCTGGAATAATTCGACCGACGCGCCAGTCGCGATGTTGCCGGCGGTCTTCTCCTATTTGAGCTTCGGGATCGCGACTCTCAGTCATCCGATCGCCAGCGATACAGTAAATCTCGGCGTCAAAGGCGGGCCTAACCACCCTGCGTTTGCGCGCGTTAAGTGGCGGACGCCGGCTGCTGCCGGGCACTACTGCATCCAGGTGTTTCTCGATTGGTTCGACGACGCAAACCCGAACAACAACCTTGGCCAGGAAAATACGCTCGTCCGCACGGTGCATTCGCCGGCCGATTTCCTCTTCGTCCTTCGCAACAACACAGCGCAGCGCCAGCTTTACCGCTTCGAGGTTGACACTTATCGCTTACCGCGAACCCCCTACTGCGATCCGGGAAAGCGCACCGCGAGTGGTCGCATTTCGGAACAGCACAACCGCCAAAACTTCCCTGTCCCGCTGGGTTGGCAGGTAGAAATCAATCCGCCACATCCGGTTCTCGCGCCAGCAGAAGAAAAATCGATCGCGGTTAGAATCACGCCACCCGCGGGCTTCACGGGAAATCAAGGCTTCAACGTGAACGCGTTCTATGAGCAGGTCTTTGCTGGCGGCGTCACGCTTTACGTTAGCAGTTTGTAACAAATGGCCTATCACCAGTACACGCAGTGCGTATCAGACGCCGATCATCGGGGGCAACTCGCATATCTCGGCGTGGGCGGCCTGTTGGGAGTCGCAACTGTGGTGGGCGTGTTACTGGCCGGCGGTGCGCTCCTGCCCGGCGCGGGGGTCGCGGCCCTACTCTTAATCATCGCCTACTGTAAGTGGTGGCTTTACGACCGTCTCATTTGTCTGGGCGGCGAACGCTGCGCTATTGGCATGGTGCTGACGGTGGAACCACCGCAGAACAAATCCGGCCTCGATGCATTCGATACTGACTACAGCATCAACCTCGTCCTGTCTCCGCACAAAGTTGGTGATGATCAGGCGAAGACCGAGAGCGACGGAATTCAAGGCGACCTGATCAAGAATCAGCTCCCACTCGGAAATCGACCGCTACATGCCGATCTTTCGCGCGAGGGCTTCGCTGGGGAGAAGACGCGGCAGTGGGGAAACGATCCTTACACTGCAGTGCTGCATTGTGAATTCGAAGGCGGCGGGGTCAAGACACTATATGAGGCAGCGCAGGCGGCGCTCGCCTTCGCGACCGCGGCGACAGTCGCTTGTTCTATCCCGATTCTCGGCTGGGTGGCGTGTGCGATTCTTGGCGCTATAGCATCGGTCATTACTATCGCCGGCATCATTGCGGCGCTAAACGACCGTGGAAATCCGAGCGACGTCGACCCCGATCTCGGCACGGAGCTACACGTCAATGATTATACGAGGGTCGGCGCGGACCTGCTGGTGGTGAAGGGCGAGTGGGTGTATGATTCCGCACACGAGGGCTGGAACGAACTTCATCCTATCCGGCACTGCCAGCGCATCGGCAAATGGAACGGCTTTTGGTCATGGGACACTAAACTCGCCCGCGATCACTGGTGCGCGGCACTGGATGACGCCGACAAAGATTCCACCCACGACAACCAGGCAAAGCCTGAAAATCAGTGGACTGTTCACCCGGTAATCGACGGCTGCCAGCCGCGCGACCGCGACGACGGACATCCGAACGATCCGCCGCCACTGCATTAGCTTACTGCGCCGAGAACCGATTCTGCGGCCAAAAGCGTGCACGGAACGGGGCATTTTCAGGATTATTTTGGCAACTACGCGGCAACGATTCGGCTGTTGTCTCGTGAAGAAACGGATACGGAAGCCGCTGGCGTCAAAACCGACTTCCCGATTGTTGAGAGTACGCAACCGGCACATCCCTCAGACGGTGATGACGCCTTGGAACCGAGCGACGGCACTCCATGAAGACTTCGCGTCACGATGCCGATACAATGCAAAAAGGCTGGTCAGCATATCCTGCCTGTGATACTGAGCCCAGGATTCGATCAAGTTGCCAATTAAATTGCCAACCGTGAAGTACTGGGAAATCATCGCTGACAATCTCAGCAAAGCCGGTTGGAGTTGGGGCTGCGTCTCAGCGGTGGATTCTCGCGGTCGAACGATATTCGTTGCCGACGCCCATCGCGGCGAGGGAAAGCGTTGTAATATCAGGGGTATGAGGTTGCGGCTGCTGGCTTTTAAGCGGATGTACGGATCGCCTTTCACCAACGGATTTTGCGCGAATCGCTCGTCCGCCGTCGCATCCGGCACAACGTCTCATGAGCATCGAGACCATATCTCGATTTGTCCCGATGTTAGCCGGGCATCAGGCTCGTGCGCAGCTCACCTTGACCGACGTCTAGACGATCATCAACCAGGCCGTCTCGCGCGCAGTCAAGATTTCGCCTAACAGCGTGATCGCGGTGACCGATCGGGAGGGATAGGTTCTCGGCCCCTGGGAATCTCGAGTGAAAAAGCAAATTACTATCAATTAACAATTTTTTACCTTGTGGCCCCGTCCCTGGACGGCTATCGTGAGTCAGTCTGCAGATTCTTGAGGAGTGTCCAGATGGCATCAGACATCTTTGCAAAGATTGGGGACATCAAAGGGGAATCGCTCGACGACAAACACAAAGACGAAATCGAGGTGCTCTCGTTCTCGTGGGGTGTAACGAACACGGGTGCCCCGGCTCCTGGTGGTGGTGGTGGCGCGGGCAAGGCGACCTTCCAGGATCTTTCCATCATTCACAATATCGACAAGGCGTCGCCCACGCTCATGCAAGCGTGTGCGACGGGCACGCACCTGAAGGACGCGACAATCACGCATCGAAAGTCGGGCAAGGGCCAGCAAGAGTACCTCATCGTCAAGTTGAATGACGTTATCATTACCGGTGTCACAGATGGCGACGCCAGTGGCCAACCGGGGTCGGAGACCGTGAGTTTGGCGTTTGCCAAGGTCGACCTCGAATACAAGCCGCAAAAGGCCGATGGGTCGCTCGATGCAGGGATTCATTTCAAGTTCGACCTTAAAGCAAACAAAGAAGGCTAGGACCGTCTCGCTTAGTGAGGGAAGCTAGACCTTCTCGGCCAGCGCATGGAGCAGTCAGAAACGCCGACGCGCGAGTTGACGCTCGAGGAAGCGGTCGCGCTCGCCATACTGCTGCAAAAAAATGAGCAGCTCGTGGAGGCGCAGGAGCTGTATCGCCGAGTGCTCGAGATGGCCCCCGATCATCCCGACGCGTTGCACTACGCCGGCGTGCTCGCGCATCAACAGGGACGGAGCGACGAAGCGGTCGCGCTCATCGAGCGCAGCCTGGCGCTGGTGCCGGATCAGGCGGATTGGTACAGCAACCTGGGCATCATCTTTCAATCGAACGGCAAGCTGGAACGAGCGATCGACGCTTATCGAAGAGCGATTGCCATCGACCCGAGCCACGCGAATGCCCACAGCAATCTCGGCGTCCTATTGAGGGCGACCGGAAAACCGTCCGAAGCGGAAGCCGCGTATCGCACAGCCATTCAACTGAATCCAGATCATATTGACGCGTACACCAACTTGGGCATCCTGCTCAATGGGTTGAAACGAACTGAAGAAGCGGCGGCGTGCTACTGCAAGGTGATCACGCTCAGGCCGAAGCACCGGGAAGCGCGAAGGCTTCTGGCGCTGGCGCACTGCACGCTGGGCGCAATCGGCGAGGCAGTGAACATTTTCGAAGAATGGCTCGAAGAAGAGCCAGAGGACCCGATTGCGCTGCACATGCTGGCGGCCTGCACCGGTCGAGATGTGCCGGCGCGCGCGTCGAATGGATTTGTGGAGAGAACCTTCGACAGTTTTGCCGCCAGCTTCGAATCAAAGCTTGAGAGGTTGTCGTACCGCGCCCCGGCGCTCGTGGCGGCGATGGTGGAGGATTCGGGTCTCGAGCCGTCGAAGCGCCTCGATGTACTGGACGCCGGCTGTGGAACGGGACTCTGCGGCCCGCTCGTGGCCCCTTATGCGCGCCGATTGGTAGGCATCGATCTCTCCGGGGGAATGTTGGCTCGCGCGAAAGAGAAGAACGTCTACGACGCACTGACGAAAGCCGAGTTGACCGAGTACCTGCGCGACAACAGTGAAGCCTTCGACCTGATCGTGTCGACCGACGCGCTTGTGTATTTCGGCAATCTGGAAAGCGTCCTCGCCGCCGCCGGAAGAGCACTGCGCCCGAATGGGCTCTTCGTATTCACGCTCGAGCACGCGGTCGGTGGCGAGGCGGATTTCGACTACCGTTTGGAGTTGCACGGCCGTTATAGTCACGCCCGGGCCTACGTAGAGCAGTTGCTCACTGTCTCGGGGCTGCAGCCGGAGATTTCCCACGCCGAATTGCGCATGGAGGCAGGCGCGTCGGTGGCGGGGTTGGTGATTCGGGCGACGAAGTCTGTTGCAGCTCGTCCTTGAGCATGTCGCCCCCCGGGCACAAGACTCGGAGCAGTCTGCCGCCGACGTCAATCTGCAGGAGATCTTACGCCTCCGCTACTGTTGAAGGTCGAATCCGCGATCTCTATTCCCAATAAACGTTCACCTGTTTAAGCTTGGTTCCGTGCGACAGCGCGCGAAATCTTTCTATATCGTGTTCGCCATCGCGGCGGCGCTCGTCCTTCCGGCTGCGATCGCGTTACTCACCGTCATCCATCCCGGCATTTTACAAGCCACTTCGGATAATCCGACACCGCTCGGATATACCTGGAGCCTGCTCTTGTTCATTGTTCCGATTGGTGCGCTGGCGTGGTGGTTTGCCGGCCGGCCTGATCTCAAGTTTCCGAGAAAAGCATTTTGGAGAACGATCGCCCTGCTCACACCGCTCGGCTTCTTGCTCGATCTACTCTTTGGCAACGCTTTCTTCATTTTCCCAAACAAAACGGCCACACTCGGATGCGAAGTCCGCGCCATCGGCGGAGCGATTCCAATCGAGGAATTTGTTTTCTACCTGACTGGTTTCATGCTCGTGCTGCTCAGTTACATTTGGTGCGATGAATATTGGATGGCAGCCTACAATGTTCCCGACTACAAGGCCGCGGCGGAAGGCATACCGCGCATCGTCCGTTTTCATTTTGCCTCCGTCGTTCTTGGCGTCGTCCTGATCGCCGCTGCGATCTTGTACCGAAAGCTTTTATCCGGCGAGCCCGAGGGATTCCCGTGGTATTTCGTTTATCTCGTCTGTACTGCGCTCATTCCATCGGCCGGCTTTTTTCACACTGCGCAACAGTTCATCAACTGGCGCGCCTTCAGCTTCACTTTTTTTCTTCTTCTTCTCATCAGCTTGCTTTGGGAAGTCACGCTCGCTTTGCCCTATGGTTGGTGGGAATATCGCCCGCGAGTCCTGATCGGGTTGCACATCGGGGCATGGTTCGATCTGCCTATCGAAGCAGCATGTCTTTGGATGGCGGTGAGCTTTACGACCGTCATCACTTATGAAGTCATCAAAATTTGGAAAGCCCTTGGAACCCGCGCGCTCGAAGCATTCTTTGGGATTCGAAAATAAGCCCCGCTTCCTCCACGGCAGTCTTAGGTTTCAAGAGAAGAATGCCTGTCGAACTTAAATATCGTAAATACGGATCACAGCATTGCATGAGCGGCTGCGAAACTTGGCGTAGCTGATTGCGTCCGGGTCACGGTGCCACAGCCGACCGAACGGCAACGCATCGGGAAATCAGATCGACGCCGCGATGATCTTTGTGGCTCTCAATCCAGCGACCCACGCGCGGACTGCAGCCCGGACGGCGAAAGAGCGGCGGCCTGCGTCATGTCTCTGGGACGCATTGCCAAAAACTTAGGGCTTGACGCTCAGTCGTGTAAGTGAGACTTTACAAACAGCGCCAAGTTCGTTAGGCGTCTCCAGCCAAGCACCTTACCCTCTTCCCGCCGGGAATCGCGAACAGTGGGTGGTTCGCATTATCTGAGGTACTGACGTTGAGAATCGCGCGAAATTTTTGGGATTTGATTCGGCGCAGCGTAGCAGTCAATCGCGCAAGCAAGGCATGCGTCAACGGCCTTGATCAGTACATCGGCAGGCCCCGGAAAATGCATCCTATCTCAAAAATCACTCCATATTAGTCGATCTTAAGAATGGAAGGATTTAGATAGCCAATAAGGCTCGGCGGATTAAGCACCCGCCAAGACAGCGATTAGGCAGCGGTTCTAGAGAGCACGTTATGCCAAAGAATCTTGTTC
>Ga0307471_100002899_pt1 | contig 10038 bp, 8 predicted proteins | sample atmos_gasesAM3C__2_FD_204566 | JGI IMG/M metagenome (GOLD analysis project Ga0307471, IMG submission 204566) | Hardwood forest soil microbial communities from Morgan-Monroe State Forest, Indiana, United States - atmos_gasesAM3C_515 | ecosystem: Environmental > Terrestrial > Soil > Temperate... | reverse complement strand
GGGAAGGGTTTTCGTCCGTCCCTTTCCATCGCTCCGCCGCTGGTGGCTCTACCAGTTGTTTTATGCAGCCGTCACTCTTACGGTCTACGCAATTCGGTGGGCGGTCGGGCAACAACCCGATCCTCTCGTGGTGCTATTGTGAGCACGAAGTCCATTCGCAATCGACCGGCTGGTTCATCGCGCGCGTGAGCGCCCTTCTCCCGCTTTGCGGTAAACTTTTCCACGCTCAAACAGGAACCCTAATGTCACGACTGAACCTGCTCGTGCTCCTGATTCTCATCATTGCTATGCCTTCAACTTCACGAACCCAAGCTACCGGCGGCGATTCGCGTGGTCCGCTCCTCCTCGTCGCCAACAAGGGCGACCACACCGTCAGCCTTATCGATCCCAAGGCGGGCCGGCAGATCGCTGCCGTCGATGTCAACGGCGTCACTGGTCACGAACTCGTTGCTTCGCCCGATGGCCGTTTCGCTTACGTCCCGATTTACGGCAACTCGGGCGTGGGTCAGCCTGGCACCGATGGCAGCAATCTCGTCATGATTGATCTCGCCGCGCGTAAACTTGCCGGGAATGTCGACTTCGGCCACGGAGTGCGCCCGCACTGCGTCCTCAATGGCCCGAAGGACGCCTTGCTATACGTGACAACGGAACTCGACCAGGCAATCACGGTGATCGATCCGCACACGCTGAAGATCGTTGGCAAGATCTCTACCACGCAGCCCGAGTCGCACATGCTCGCGATCACCCGCGACGGACGCCTCGGCTATTCGGCCAACGTTGGCCCGGGAAGCGTTTCCGTGCTCGACCTCGAGAGTCGCAAAACCATCACGGTCATCCCCGTCGCGCCACGCATTCAACGCATCGCGCTCTCGATCGATGACCGGCTCGCCTTCACCGCCGATCAATCCAAGCCGCAGCTCGCGGTCATCGATACCGCCACCAACAAGTTGAAGACGCCCATCGCCCTGCCGGGCATCGGCTATGGCGCTGCGCCCACTCCCGACGGGCGCTGGCTCGTTGTGCCTCTTCGTACCGGCAACCAGGTCGCAATCGTCGATCTCAGCACGATGAAGGTCGCCCACACCATCGACGTGCCGCCCGCCCCGCAGGAAGCTCTCATTTCGCCCGACGGCCACGCCGCTTACGTCTCCTGCGACGCCAGCCATAAGGTTACCGTGATCCGCACCTCGGACTGGACGGTCGAAAAGTTGATCGACGCTGGCCCTTCGGCGGACGGGCTGGCCTGGGCAGCGGCCAAGTAACTCACATGCGGCCCATGGTTCTCACGATGTTCGTGTCTTTAATCGCTGTTTTAATCGCCCTCAGAGCGGGCGATCAGCCGCAAGGTCCGCCTACGTTCTATCGTGACGTTCTCCCGATTCTTCAGCAGCACTGCCAGCGCTGTCACCGGCCCGGAGAAATCGCTCCCATGCCACTAGTTTCCTACGCCCAAACGAAGCAATGGAGTCGGCTGATCGGGGAAGATGCCCGCTCCAAACGCATGCCGCCGTGGTTCGCCGACCCTTGCTGCGGACATTTCGCGGACGATCCTTCGCTCACGGAAAAGGAGATTGCCACCCTAGCTGCCTGGGCGGAAGCGAAAGCTCCCGAGGGCAACCCGCACGATGCTGCGCCTCCCGCAGCGTGGACAGAAGGCTGGAACATTGCGCAACCGGATCGCATCCTCCAGATGCCGAAGCCCGTCGCCATTCCGGCGGACGGTGACGTCGAATACACGTACCAAATCGTTTCCACCGGCTTCGCAGAAGATAAGTGGATCCAGATGTCAGAGATCCGCCCGTCCAGTCGCCAATATGTTCACCACGCTGTTGTCTACATCCGGCCGCCTGACTCCAAGTGGCTGCACGGAGCACCTCTCAATGCGCCGTTCAACGCTTCCAGCCTGAACGATCCCGCCCTTCGCCACCAGGCCCATGAAACCGACAGCGATTTGTTGCTGGTCTACGCCCCGGGCAGTTCTCCCGATCGCTGGCCGGATGATATGGCCAAGTTCATCCCCGCCCATTCCGACCTGGTCTTCCAGATGCACTACACTACCAATGGTCAGGCGGGCGAGGATCAGTCTAGCGTCGGCCTCGTCTTCTCCAAGCACCCACCGCGGCAGCGCGTCCTCACGCTGCAACTCGCCAACGACCACGATCCAATTCCCATTCCGCCCAACACCGACAACTATCGCGTGGAGGTCCACGGCAGCTTTCCTAATGACGCCACGCTGCTCAACTTTTTTCCGCATATGCACCTGCGCGGAAAGCGCTTCGAATACAACCTCGTCGCTCGTGACCACACCACCGAAACCCTGCTGCGCGTGAACTACGATTTCTACTGGCAACTCAGCTACCGACTTGCCCAGCCACGCCTGATCAAGGCGGGAACCGAATTGCAGGCGATTGCCTGGTACGACAACTCCTCGAACAACCCGCACAATCCCGACCCCGACAGCCCGGTCGCTTGGGGAGATCAGACGTATAACGAAATGATGGTCGGTTTTTTCGATGTGGCCGTGCCGGCTGGCGTTAACAAACATCATTTCTTCATCCGAGCCGCCCGATAGGCACGCACTGGCGACGGACCCGATGAAGATTCTGGCGGAGGTATACGCCAGGGTGAAATAAGAAAGCCACTACCTCGGAGGGTAAAGTCTCAACCGGCCCGCAGGCGCCAACCTCGGGCAGAATCACGTCGAATCGCTGGAAGGCTAGGCGGCCAGACAGTGGCGGATTCTGGCTTTCATGTCGGCATGCTCCCATTTGCACACCATTGCCGCGCCCGCGGCCGGACGCTGTCCCTTTCGCGTGTGCATCAGAAGATGTGGGGTGCTCGGCTGCGGCGCTTTTAATCCATCCAGCAGGGAATCGAAGTCCACATCCCCCACAGGCTGGTCCACGAGTAGCAAGTCAAAGTGCAGTTTTTCGGATAGCGCCAGTGCCTCCCGTCCGTCCCCCGCAGTGGCAGTACTGTAGCCTTCGCTCTCCAGCAAGCGCTCCAGCGTGATCAAAACTTCTTCGTCGTCATCCACAATCAAGATTTTGATAGGATCACTGGCCATACTAGTAGCCTCGGATGATTCGCGGCGCGGGCGAGGGGCGATCGACCACCGACGGCACGTGGTGCTCAACAGAGCGCTCGGCCTTTCGAGTGAATGCGATCGGTAAGAATCCGCGTTGTGCACAGTCGGGACCGAGTTGTTCCATCTTGGCGGGGCAGCTTCAGACCGTCTGTGACGACGGTCACAGAGCAGAAGAAATGGCATAGGGGACGTACCAAAAGCTCGCAGCCGCGTGGATTTTAAATGCCGAGATGTCGTCAGTTCCTGGCAGACGACGAATAAGATCAAGCGCCAGGACCAAGCGAAGTGAGAGATACCATGAAACAAAATCGAGATGACGACATGCCGGTCGTGCCCTATGGCAGCATGAGCCTCGAGGAAATTCAGGAAGGCGTGAGTGCCGAGGCGGTCAGCTACGCTGCAGGGTTGCTGGTGGAAGCCATACGTCACTACGAATCGAGCACCTTCAGCGCGCGCCAGCACAAACTCACCTTGACCGAAGCCCAGATGATTGCCGCGAATCTGATTGCCAAGGCCTCCGCCCACTTGGACGACGAAACCATGGAAGAGCAACTCGCGCGTGTACGGCAAGCCATCCGGGAGGTGAGGCCCTGAACGGCGTGAGCCCCTCTCGGGGGATTTGCGGGGCGTCGCAATAAAGTATTGCGCCCAGGAGCAATCGGCGGAACGCAGCGATTGCGCCTTACTTCGGCGGCGGCAGCTGGAACACGATGCCGCGATCCGAGTTGGCATTCTTGGTGGCTGCCAGGTCCAACTCCGACAATGGCATTTTCTTCGAATCGTCTTCGGTGTAAACCCAAAGAGTCTGGCCGACGATGGCATAGTTGCGCGCTTCGATTCGACGCCCGTCCTGAAAAACAAGCACGGTCGACGGGGTCTTCTCGTCGGTTTCCGGCGCCACCGAGGAAGTAGGAGGAACGGGTGCTTTCTTAACGGCCGTCGGAGGAGTTCGCTTGGTTCGAGTCGAAGCGACGGTTTTCGCCGGGGCGGCCTGCCCCGCCTGCAACTGTTCAATGACCGAGTTCAGTTGGGCCATTTGGCCTTTCAACTGATCCACTTCCGCCCGGAGTTGCTGGACCTCGGCGGCCAGATCCGCATCCGGCGCGGGTTGGACGGCCGGTGCGTCCGCTGCTTGCGCTGGAGCCGGGGGCTCGGCAGGCTCCTGGGCACGCGCGACCGGTGCAATTCCGACTGCCGCCAAGATCATGAACACGCCGAAAAGTCGATGCAACCTCGCCATAGCTCCCATCCGTTTGGCCTTGGTTAGGCACACCATCCGATAAAGCCCGATCTTTGGACTCTATTTCTACTCAATTCGAAGGTCAAGGCGGAATGGCCCTTCCGGGCGGGTTCCGCCGCCCAAAAGACAAACAGCTTCTGGCGAGAGCTCCCACCCGGTTCAGCCTCGGAGGCGCACTGGCATAGTTGGGCTGCACGATACTCCCATAGGCGGGCTGGAAGGCAACGTAGGGAATGAGCAGATGTGGAGAGATCCCAAAGAGTACAGCTTGGATGATCTCGGTTTGTCGGCGAACCTAAAACGGCCGACCCAAATCGGGTCCGGCCGTGCACTCTTCGCGTTCGCAACCAACATCCGTGGCAGCGATGTAACTACCTAGTTAGGCATCACGACGGTGTCGATGACGTGAATCACGCCGTTCGACTGGAATACATTCGCTATGGTCGCCAGCGCCGTGCCACCCTTTTCGTCCTTGAGCATGATGTGTTTACCATCGTGTACCATGACCCACAACTTGCCGCCCTCGACCGTGGTGAGTTCCGCCGTGCCGTTGCCTTCCTTGATCTTCTTCATCAAGTCCGACGAGCTGAGACGTCCCGCCACCACGTGATAGGTAAGTACCTTGGTGAGTAGCGATCTATTCTCCGGCTTCAGCAGAGTATCCACCGTTCCGGCGGGCAGTTTGTCGAAGGCTTCGTTGGTCGGCGCGAACACGGTAAATGGGCCCGCGCCTTGAAGGGTGTCGACGAGGCCGGCAGCCTTCACTGCCGCCACCAGGGTGGTGTGATCCGCGGAAATAAGCGCGTTTTCGATGATGTTTCTGGTTGGGTACATTTCCTTGCCTCCAACCACAGGATTGTTCGTACCAGCCACCGAGCTAGTAATCGCCAGCGCGACAAGCATCAGGGCAATCATGTATTTGTTGTGCATGCTTGCCGTACCAATCCGATACCATCGGCAATACCTAATCAAATACAAGCGTAGAATCTAATTGATGAGAGTCCCGTCTATGCCCAAAGGCGAACGGCTCGTCGGGAGGGCGATCTGCCTCGGGGTCACGCCCGTAGAAAATTTTGTTACTGAGATTCGGAGGTAAAGAGGCTCTATTTGTTAGAATCTTTCCCCAGGGGGTTACATGCCTAACTTGGATAAAGTAGTAAAGTCGTTAGTGACAGAGCAAAGAAGTTTACAAAGTAAGTTGAGTCAAGTGGAAGCTGCAATCACAGCTCTACGCGGAATGAGTCAAAACAGCCGGAACGCTGGTCCCCGGCCCAAACGGGTTCTGTCAATAGCCGCGCGTCGCAAGATTGCCGCAGCACAGCGCGCTCGGTGGGCTAAGTACAAGCAGCAGAAAAAAGCCGCTGCTTAGTTCGAGCGAACGAATTCATGGAAGGTAGAAAACCGTCGGTTCGCGAGGCTGCCCTCGAAAATGGGAAGGCTCAGGAACCGGCGGTTTTGTACTCGCGTCTCTAGCTCCTCTTAGAGACGCTCACAATTGTGACCCGGTGCTTCCTGCTCGCCACCCTGGACAGGCGCGACGCCCCACTCGACGGCCGCGGAACCGCTGCTCCCGATCCGGCGCTCATTTCCCCTTACCCGCAGCCAGTGCGTCTCGACGCCCCGGTCCCTTTTCGATTTCGTCTCGTTCCGCCTGGTGCAGACCTAGGGTCTTGGGCCCGCAATCGGAGCTTCGCCCTTTGGGCGTAATTGTTTACAATAGTTATCTTTGGCGTCACCCAGCGCTTCTTCGGGGACCCGACGATTCTGGGACCTACTACGAATTTGGACTTATCTAGACACAGTTCCGGTCAGGCCGGCTCGTCCGGCCGGGTGTACTGGCGCGTCGAAGGCAGCTTGCTCGACCTGACCACCGTGCAGCCCGTCGCATTTTTTACCTGGAATGCCCAAACCTTTGTGGCGCGGATGGCGCGACGGGGCTTGGTGTTTCTCATGGCTGCCCTGCGTCCTTTCCTCTATGCGGCGCACCGGGTATTGGCAACCCGCGTAGTCTACAGCGTGCTCCGCGGCGTGAGTCGCGATCGGCTCGATCTGCTCGGCGACGAGTACTTCCAATACAAAATGAGGCCTTACCTCAAGCCGGATGGAGTGGCTCACCTGAAGCAGTTGCAGGGGGAGGGTGCGGACATCGTCCTGGTGAGCCAGGGACTTGACCACGTCATGCGCCCCCTGGCCTGCTATCTGGGTGTGAAATGGCTCATCTCGAACCGGCTGGACTTTCGTGACCGCGTGGCGACCGGACGCTTGTTGACGCCGGTCATTCGCCCTCGCGGATTGTTCGCTCGCATTACCGGCGCTGGAGCAGATGGGCGGCGCGATCCAGAGCGGCTGGTGCGTGAGCTGGACCTGCCGGGGGTCGCGACACTCCAGTCGGCGATCATTCCTGCGGAACGTCCCGCACAGTGTGCCGAGCGTCCCGTGGTTTACTTCGACAACCACCGCCAGGCCAAATCCCTCTCCGTTCGCAAAACGATGGTGGGCAAGCATGTGATGCTCGTCGGTGTGACCGGGTTTATCGGCAAGGTTTGGCTGGCAAACACGCTACTGGACGTTCCGGAGATCGGTCGAATTTACCTTCTAATTCGTCGGCAGAAGTCAAACCCGGCGGGAAGGCGCTTCGAACGGATGGTGGAAGAGTCGCCCGTGTTTGATTCTTTGTATGAGCGCTACGGTTCGGGACTTCCGCGCTTCCTCCGAGAAAGAGTCGAAGTAGTAGAAGGGGACCTCACACAAGCAGATTTAGGATTGCGCCCGGAAATCGCCGGCCGGTTGCGGCAACACCTCGACCTCATCATCAATAGCTCCGGCCTCACCGATTTCAACCCTGATCTGCGGGATGCGCTGGCCACGAACGTGGATGCGGCCATGAACGTCCTCGAGTTTGTGCGCCAATCGGATCATTGCGGGCTGGCTCATCTGTCGACTTGCTACGTGGCGGGCGCGCGGGATGGGCGAGTCAGCGAAAAGCTCCGCCCGAACTATACGCCTGCGGGTGTTGCCGATTTCGATGCCGAGCGCGAGTGGCAAGCTCTGCATGAACTGGTCGCCGAGGCCGAGGCCAAGGCGGATAGCAACGAGATGACGACGGAACTGCAGCAGCAGGCCCATGATAAAGAGCATGCCGCCAAGGATCTGCAGGGCGCCGCCCTCGAAAATCAGGTCCGGAAGGGACGCATCCGCTGGCTTCGCAACCACTTGACCGAAGCCGGCACCAAGCGAGCTCAGGAACTGGGCTGGCCGAATACCTACACGCTGACCAAGAGTCTGGCGGAGTCGCTCATTGGTAAGCGGGGCGCCGGACTCCCGGTCGCCATCGTCCGGCCGGCAATCGTCGAAACTTCCGTCGCGAAGCCATTCACAGGCTGGAATGAGGGCATCAATACTTCAGCTTCGCTCTCTTATCTGCTGGGAACCAACTTTCGACAACTGCCCTCGAACGAACGCAAGCGGCTCGACATCATTCCGGTCGATTCCGTGTGCCGGGGCATCACCCTGATTTCGGCGGCCGTGATCGAGCGCCGCCACGACGCCGTCTATCAGCTCGCCACTTCGGTGACGAATCCCTGCGATATGGGGCGGTCGATTGAGTTGACTTCACTGGCCCATCGCAAACACTACCGCGCGCAGGAAGGCCTGGAGTCCTGGCTGCGCTTGCGGATGGATGCGATCCCGGTCTCCAAGACACGCTATAACCGCATGTCGGCGCCCGCCCAGATGGCGATCGTGAAATCAATTCAGCGAATCATGGCACCCCTGCCTCTAAGGAAGACGCCGCTCGCGCGCGCCGAACGAAACCTCGAAAAGGTGGGCAAGCTGGTGCAACTATTCGAGCCGTTCATCCTGCACAATGAGCATGACTTCGTGGCGGACAATATAGAAAAGCTGTCCTATGCCCTGGTGCCCGAAGAACGGACCCAGTTCGCATATGACACGCGCTCGCTTGACTGGTGGGAGTACTGGATTGACATTCACATTCCAGCGCTGCGACGGTGGACCTATCCGCTGATTGAAGGGCGACCGCTCGAAGTGCGTCCGCCGCGGACCTTCCAGCTGGAAGCAGACGAGCCGGCAAATGGCGAAGCAGTGAAAACGGGCACGAACGGGGCAACGTGGCGATATTCCTGACCGGATCGACGGGATACATTGGCGCGCACGTCGCGGCCAACCTGCTGGAGACGCATGGCGCCGCCTTGAATGTCCTGGTGCGCGGCAAGGACACGCAGGAAGCGGCCGTACGGCTCTGGAGCGCGTTCCAGCTTCACATGGATTTCCCGCGCTTCTACGAGCATCTGCAGACCCGTATTCGCATATTCCCGGGCGATCTGACCACATCCCAGTTCGGCTTGAATCGCGATGACTACGATCGTCTCATCCATACCACGGATTCCGTCATACACTGCGCGGCGTCGCTGAATCGCAAGTCAGAAAAGAGTTGTCTGAATGTCAACCTGCGCGGAACGCTAGAGGTGCTGCAACTGGCGCGGCGGTCGCACTATTACCACGGGTTGCGGCGCTTCAGCAACGTGAGCACGGTGGCCGTGGCAGGGAAGCGCAGCAATGAGATCGTGACCGAAGATCGCTCCATCGACTGGGAGCGGTCGGATTACGATCCTTACGCCCGCACCAAGAAGTTTTGCGAGCATATGGTTCGCGAGCTGTTGCCCGACGTACAAATCAGCATCTTCCGCCCCAGCATCGTGTTGGGGGACAGCCGCTACCCCGAGACCACGCAGTTTGACATGGTCAAAGCCTTCGCATTTCTGGCCGATCTGAAGGCGCTGCCATTTCGCCCCAGCGACAAGATTGATATTGTGAACGTCGATTTCGTTGCCGATGCAATCGCGACCTTGCATCAAAAGGCCGAGCCTCTCTACGATACTTATCACCTTTCTTCGGGCAGGGAATCGCAAACCTTCCGGGAATTGACTGCCGCTCTTTCCGCTTCCCAGCAAAAGCGCGGCCCCATTTTTCTACCATTCCTGGAGAAGCCCTTTTCTGGAGTGGTTAATGGCCTTGCAACCCGCAAGGGATCAATGGCTTACAGCGCGTCCTTGATGAAGGTGTTTATGCCCTACTTGGTCTGGAATACGGTCTTCGACAATACCCGGGTCGTCACCGAACTGGGCCGCAAGCCGGTGCCATTTTCGAAGTACAGTTACGGTCTGCTGAAATTCAGCCGCGAAAATAACTTCACCTATCACTACAAGCCTTGGCCTGCCGCCACTGCGGGAGGGTCCGCCGCATGATGGATTTCGTCCTCGAAGCTTGGGTTAGCAGCATCATCGAGTCGAAGCGCATTGCCTGGATGATGGGCGGAGGCAACGCCTGGCAGCCCGATCAGAAGCTGCGCCTCCTGTTTGCCGGCTATAACGGCACGCGCAACATGGGATCGGACGTGCGCGTCGAAGAAATGCTGCGCCAGTTGCGCCACATCCTGGGTGCGGGTCGCGTCGAGTTCAGCGTCATGACGCAGAGCTTCGAGCGCTCGGCGGGTTATTTTCAGGATTCGAAGCAGGTACTGCTGCCGCAGATCTTTCCTCCTTTCCTGTCGAGCGAAGTGCCGAAACACCATGGCGTGGTGGCGTGCGAAGGCTCGATGTTCAAGAGCAAGTTCGCCAACGCGCTGACTACGATGATGATTGGCTCTCTCGGCATCGCCGCCGCGCAGAACAAGCTTTCCGTCGGCTACGGC
>Ga0307471_100002897_pt1 | contig 10043 bp, 7 predicted proteins | sample atmos_gasesAM3C__2_FD_204566 | JGI IMG/M metagenome (GOLD analysis project Ga0307471, IMG submission 204566) | Hardwood forest soil microbial communities from Morgan-Monroe State Forest, Indiana, United States - atmos_gasesAM3C_515 | ecosystem: Environmental > Terrestrial > Soil > Temperate... | reverse complement strand
AGCACAACGTTTTCGTCGACTATAAGGATAACGTTTGGATCAGCGGCAGCAGCCCGAGCGGCCAATCGAAAACCCAGCGATCGGATGACATGCTCATCAAATTCACCAACAAAGGCCAGCTGATATTTCAAATCGGCGGGCGCAGTGTAAGCAAGGGAAGCACAGATACCAAGAGCGTCAACAAACCTGGCGATATTTTCGTTTCGGCGAAGACGCGTGAGGTCTATCTCGCCGATGGTTACGGTAATCGCCGCGTAGTCGTCTTTGATGCGGAGACCGGCGCCTTCAAGCGTATGTGGGGTGCGTTTGGCAAACCGCCTGTAGACGATGCCAATTCGGGCGGGCCAGGGCCATCCGGAGGGCCGCTCGGGGGAAGACCCTCGTTTGCAGGAGGCGAAGGTAGCGCACCAGCGCTTGAGACGACAGGTCCCGGGCCGGATCGATTCGTTAGCCCGGTGCACGGCATCATCGTGTCAAACGATGGGCTACTGTATGTTGCCGACCGCAACAACAGACGTTTTCAGGTCTTCACAACCGAGGGCAAGTATCTCAAAGAAGCTTTCATCAACCGGGCGGGTCCGGCAAAAGAGACTGCCTCAGGATTCGCATTGTCGCCGGATAAGGAGCAGCAATTTCTGTACACAGCGGACTACGGGAATTCGCACATCGTTGTGATGGATCGCAAGAAGTTGGAGGTTCTTTACCAGTTTGGACAAAGGGGCACCGAGCCCGGCAACTTTCGGGGTGTGCACCTGATTGCGACCGATTCCAAAGGCAACCTTTATGCGGCGGAAGTGGCGCCGGGTGCTCGCGTGCAACGGTTCATCTACAAAGGGTTGTCGTCCACTCTTCCGCCGAACGCGCTGGCACCGACGCAACTGTCCTCCGCGAAATAGTAAGTACAGTAAGTGCGGAGCGGAGGGGATTGGGCTAGGTTTTTTTCTGCCACATCGCAGATACCTCGAACGACAGCGGGAATCCGCCTAGCTGTTGAGCGCACCTATTTTTGACACCGGAGACAATGGTATGCGAAGGCACTTTGCAGACGCTGTTTTCTTTTCCTTGGTCATGGCTGTGGCGTTCACGTTGTTGGCGGTCAAGCCTGTGGCAGGTCAAGCGCCGGCAGCCTCGCGGCCAAACCCTTCAAGCGCTCCCGCCGCAAGGACTCCGACGCCGGTCGCCGCTGCGAGCGCAAAGGTTCCAACTCCAGGTCAGTTTCCTCCTTATAAGGCGCCGCGCACGGCGGATGGCAAACCAGATTTCAATGGAATCTGGCAGGCTTTCGTGACTGCCGATATCGATGTTCAGGACCATGATGCGCAAGCCGGTCCGCATCCGGACATTCTGGGTGCGTATGGTGCGTGGCCAGGAGGGCAGGGGATCGTCGAGGGGGGCGAAATTCCCTACAAACCCGAAGCCCTGGCGAAAAAGAAGGAGAATGCCGATAAAGGCATGCTGGTGAACATCACCAGCGACGATCACCGACATGACACGGGCGACCCAGAGTTGAAGTGTTATATGCCTGGTGTGCCGCGTGCCAACTACATGCCTTTCCCATTTCAGATTCTTCAAACCCCGCATGTCGTCATGATGGCCTACGAGTACGCGCGTGCGCTGCGCACGATCTACATGGACGCAAATGACAAGACCATTCCCGCAGAGGCTCCCGCCGATAGCTGGATGGGCTGGTCGCACGGGCACTTTGAGGGCGATACGTTAGTCGTGGACTCCAGAGGATTTGTGGCCTACAGCTGGTTCGATCGAGCAGGGGACTACCACAGCGACGCCCTGCATGTGGTAGAGCGCTATACCCAGGTCAGTCCCTACCATATACTGTACGAAGCTACCATCGAGGACCCTAATGTCTTTACACGTCCGTGGAAGGTGAGCTTTCCGCTCTATCGTCGAATGGAGAAGAACATCCAGCTGGTGGATTTCAACTGCACGGAATTCGTCCTTGACCTGCTTTACGGACAGTACAGCAAAAAATAATTACGGCCGTACGGTAAATAGGCCCAGGAGGCCGTCACGATGAGAAAGAACTGGGGCCCTTTATCAAGTGCTTTGGGAATTGCGTCGGCGGCACTACTGTTGGCACCCGTGTTGGCGGCCCAATCTTCGGCTAGCCCGAAGAAAACGGACGCGGCGCCGGCGGCGAATTCAGCAGCCGAAGCAGGCACCGGTAAAGCAAAGAACTGGGTGATGCCGCGCATGACCGATGGTCACGCGGACTTCAGCGGATATTGGAATAACTTGAGCTTTACCCCCATGGAACGCCCGGCCAAATATGGGAATAGAGAATTTCTGACACCCGAAGAAATGAAAGCAGTTTTCAAGTCAGGCGTGCGCGGTTCTTATGACCCAGGAGCTCAGGGCAGCGAGGACCGTTATGGCGGCGAATTATTCAACCCGGACTCAGTCGATTACGACGCCACGACGTACGGCCTCAGTCCCTGGCAAAACGGAATCAAACCGAACCCGCGAACTTCGCTGGTCGTGGATCCGCCAGACGGTAGAATCCCTCCGCTAACACCCGGGGCAAAGACGCGGTTGGCCGCCGGAGCCAGGCCGGCAGGAGGTTTTCCCTACGTGATTGATGACCATCACGGCGGGGCAGTAGTTCACGCTGATCGCGCGAAGGACTTAGGCCAGGGGACCACCTGTACAACCCAGTCGGGTGGACCTCCGCTGACTCCTGCCGAGTACAATAGCGGTTTGTTTATCGCCCAAAATCCATCATATATGTTGATGGAGACGGAGACGGGAAGCGAATTCCGAATCATCCCCATTGATGGTCCCCCGCACGCGGGATTCAATATTCACCAGTGGCATGGTGATTCCCGCGGGCATTGGGAGGGCGACACACTCGTCGTGGAAACCACCAATCTCAGACCAGACCACACCTATCGCAATGGCGACCCTAACACCGAAAAGATCACCGAATACTTCAAGCGTATTGATGCGGTGACGATCGAGTACAAGTTCACCATCGACGACCCTTCGACATGGACAACGCCTTGGTCGGCAATCATTCCCATGAGCGCCAGCGCCGGTCCGCTGTTTGAGTACGACTGTAGTGAGAACAATAACGACGCTGTCAACATTCTGGCGGGGGCTCGGGCCAGCGAGAAAAAGGCGGCGGAGAAACCGCCAGTTCCGATTTCGCAGAAGTAATCAGTGGGCCGAAAGGTCGCAGTAGTAAGCAGTAATAAAACGATCAGCCACCGTGACGGCGTAGCCACAATTGATGACTTGTTAGAATTTATGAGGAGAGGAGCACCATTGCCATGCGAGTCAAAGGAGCCCTAACGATCCTATTGGTCGGTGTAAGTCTCTTGCTGGGCGCAAGGCCCGCCGGAGCCCATCATGCTTTTGCGGCGACCTTCGATACCACAAAGCCCGTTGTCGTGCACTGTACGATCACCAAGGTCGAGCTCATTAATCCTCACTCCTGGTTTTGGTGCGACGAGAAGGCCTCTGACGGCACCATGACGAACTGGGGATTCGAGGGTGGCAGCCCGAATTCCCTGATCCGGCATGGTGTGACCAAGAACACCATTCCCGTCGGCACCGAGCTCATCATCCAGGGCTATCAGTCCAAGGCCTTTGAGCATAAGGGTGTGGGCGTCAATATGACCTTCCCTGACGGGAGGAAGTTCCTTTTCGGTGGATCTGCCCCCGGAGCCGAGGGCGAAGTAGCTACCCCAACGAAGGACGAAATCGCTCCGACCAATAAGGACGACGCGTCGTCAAAGAAGTAGCAACAGGTAGGTAAGCTTCTGACATGCGTTGCCCTACTGCTTGTAGGGCGGTGGACAGCTTGAACCTTGCTCTAGCCGAATCCGTTACGGTTTAGTTTGGCGCTGGGTGGGCGGGCCACATCAGCTCCTCACAAGATCAACTCGCGTATCCTTATCAACCGGAACACTCGCTCATAGAGGCGCTCCGCGTCCTTCACCCATCGATCGCAAACGCCGCGTTTCAGGCTTTTGAAATGACCACCTCACGCTTGCGTGGCAATCGACTTCTAGCTTGACATCCCATTTATGGCGTTATATTTTCCGCGCCAATCTTTTAGTTCTCGAAACTCTGAGCCGGAAACGGGACCAAAACTTGCGAGGGGGTTCAATGAGGAAATGCGTCCTGGAGTCCCTGTTGGTGTCGTGTATGTTTTCGGCCGTATTTGCGTGGGGGCAGGCGGGCACAAACTCGGGCGTGATCGCCGGAGAAGTAGACGACTCCTCGGGCGGTAAAATTGCCGGTGCCAAGGTCGAAGTCACCAGTCCCGCGCTGATCCAGAGCGCTCGCGACACAGTTACCGGCGAAGATGGCCTGTACAGGATCGTAAACTTGCCGCCGGGCGTTTACAACGTAACGGCAAGCCAAAACGGGTTCACCACGTCGAAGCGCGAGGGCATACTAATTACCACTGGCTTCACGGCAACAGTGAATTTCAGCCTGACGCCCGGAGCCGTAGAGCAAACGGTGACCGTTAGCGGCGAAATCCCAGTGATCGATACACAGGATTCCGTGGTGCAGACCATCGTCAGTAGCGCGGTGCTCGAGTCGTTGCCGATCGGTAAGAGCGCCGCCGATTATCCCTCGCTGCTCCCTGGGGCCGTCGCCGCGGCCGGGAATCAAGACGTGGGCGGCCTGCAGGGTGAGCAGGCCCAAGGTTTTCGCATCCATGGGAGCGCCACGGGCGACTATGCCTTAATGCGCGACGGTATGTACTACGGAACTATGCACAGCGGCGGCACCAACCAGATGACCAGCAGCAACCCCACAGCCACTCAGGAGATGCAGATTGAGTCCAGCGGGTACTCAGCTGAGGACTGGAATCTCGGCGGCCACGTTAACATCATTCCGAAGAATGGCGGCAATGACTTGCACGGTAACTTGCAGGCAGATTTCGGCACCAAGGGCCTCGAATCGGGGAACGTTACGCCTAGGCTCCAAGCTCTTGGCGTACCGACGCCCTCTTCGATCCGCAGCCTGTATGAAGTTGCCGGCGGAGTCGGCGGCCCCATCCTCAAGGACAAACTCTGGTTCTTCACCGAAGCGCGGCACTGGATCAGCGCCTCCAATCAGGCGGGAGCTACCTACTTCTTCGATGCGCAAGAATCCGCCCCTTATCCCAACAATCTGTATTACGCTGCCGATAGCAGCCGACGGGCCTACATCAGCAATACCTACACCGACGGGGGCCTGCGTTTGACGTGGCAGGCGACCAAGCGGAACCAGTTCACGGAGAATTTTATTCAGGAGAACAACTGCAACTGCTTCTACACGATTAACCAGGGACTCCTGGCCCCGGAAGCAACCACGGACCACTATTACCAGCCCAATTGGCGCGAGCAGGCCACATGGACCTTTCCGGTAAACAATAAACTCGTGTTGTGGGCGGGTTTCACGGCCGTGCTCGGGAACCTGAACATGAACTTGAGGCCGCCGGATCAGGGCGGAGCTACCGCGACGAGCTATGCCGTCACCGACAGCACCGCCAACTTTACCTACTCCGCGCCCGCAGGAACATCTCTCATCACGGAGCCTTTCACCAACATCAACGAAAATTTCACCGCGTCGTACGTGACCGGCGCGCACGCCTTCAAGTTTGGATATTCAGAACTGCAAGCGAGAGGATCGAATACGTTCAATTATACGAACCCCTCAAACGCGAACGGTTTCCCCCAAGGGGTTGGTCTGACGATGCAGTGCCAGACGATTTTGACCACAACAGGGGTACAGTATCCTGCCAGCAGCCTCAGCGCAGCGGGGTTGCCGACCACTCCGTATGAGATCAGCAAAATACCCGGCGTTTTGGCTCCGCCTCAAATCGCTCCAGGAACACTGAATAGCCTGGGCTGCGGTGCACCGACGAGCACAACTACGCTGGCTCTTCTACCTGTTCAGGTAACCGAGAATCTGGCGCCTTACTTCAATATCAATCGCGAAGAGGATCATGCAATCTTCGGACAGGACCAATGGAGAGTGAAGCACCTGACCCTTAATCTCGGACTTCGCTTCGATTGGTTCCAGGCCACCGATCCGCAGCAGACCGTGCCTGCAAATCCGCAGTTTGGGCTTGCCGCTAAGGTTTATGGGGCACAGAAGAACGTGGTGGATTGGAAGGACCTGAACCCGCGGCTGGGAGCGGCCTACGATCTTTTCGGCAATGGCTAGACGGTCATCAAGGCGTCCCTCTCGCGAGGGGTTATTACCGAAGGGAATACCGGCATCGCCCAGCTGACCAACCCCGGAAACGGGCTCATTACCGCGACGACGCGGAGCTGGACAGATTACAGTGGCACATTCAATCCCGCTCTTGATGGTGCGAACTTTACGACTGCCGCGGCGAGCGGCATCAACGGTGCCTTGGGCGCGGCGAACACCGCGGGCTTCTATCTCCAATCGAACGCCGCCAGCGTGACCTACGCAAATTCTCTGACCCATGGCTGGCAGACTCGTCCCGACGACTGGATGATGTCGTTTTCCGTTCAGCAGCAGATCACGCAAGGCGTCGCAGTGAGCTTCGGATATTACCGGACATGGTTTGGGAACCGGATGGTCGCGCAGAACACTGCGATTCCGGCGACAGGCTACGACCAATACTGCGTAAATACCACACCGAGCCAGGGATATGGAGGCACACCGCAGTGCAACTTGTACGATCCCACCGATGCTTTTAAAGGCAAAGCCAACTATCTGGTGCAGCCCGCTTCAAATTTTTCGTGCTCGTCGTCGGCGAATCCCAACGGCGGCGTGAACGCGCCCGGCTGCGGCAACGAGACGGACGTTTTCACCGGAGTCGATGCGATAATCACCGCGAGATATCACGGCTTATTCCTGCAGGGGGGAGTTACCGCCGGACACGAGGTGACGAACTACTGCGTCGAGGTCAATTCTCTGCAGGACCTATCCTGGACCTCGAATCCAACGCCAACTAGCTCGTCAATAATTGAATTTGCCAACAACAACTTCGGCTCTGGCTCCGGACAGACAAACGATGCCGCTCCCTGCTACATCAATCCGCCGTGGTACCAGAATCTCCAGTTCAAGATGGCGGCGGTATACACGCTGCCATGGTGGAAGATTAAGGTCAGTGCCAATGAGCAAAACCTGCCCTCGATTCCGCTGCAGGGCACGTTTTCCTACAAAGGCACGAACGTCTCTTACCTGAACCCAACTGGCCATGCGAGCCTCACCACCCTGAATGGTTGCAGCAGTTGCAAGGTCGAAGTGGTGGCGCCGCAGACGATATTCCCTTACGGCCGCAACAATCAGCTTGATTTCCGTCTGGCTAAGGACTTTGTCATCAGAGAGCGATGGAAGATCGAGCCCACTGCCGATTTTTATAACCTGTTTAATGCCAGCCCGATTTTGAGTATCGGGACCGGGTACAACACAACGGCCCCCGGTTCGGCCGGTGCATGGCAGAATGTTACTGGTCTGCTCCCGGGCCGGTTGATCAAATTCGGCCTTCACATCGACTTCTGAAGTTCACGACTTATTTTTGTGAAATTGGACCTTGCGTGGCAGCCTTGGCTCTCTTCTCCAGAATTCGAGCTCCCGCCAAAATATTCACGGCATCGTTGTCGTTCTCGCTGCAATCGTATTCGAACAACGGTCCGTTGACTGCGTGCAAAGGAACAATCGCAGTCCAGGGTTTGGTCCAGGTCGAGGGATCGTCAACCGTAAAACTGTATTCGATCTGATCTTCCGCAACGCGTTTGAAACGCTCGGTTATTTTCAAAGTCTTGGGATTGGCTCCGCGAAACGCGTCTTCGGGCCGGAAATTGGTAGTTTCCACCACCAGCGTATCGCCTTCCCAATGCCCGCGTCCATCACCGCGCCACTGACGGATGTTTGGCGAGACATGGGGGCGTCCGTCCAGGGAGATGATGCGCGCTTCAGTGCCGTACTCGGCTTCGAGCACCACATGTTGCGAATTCTGTGCGATAAAAACACTGCTGTTGTATTCACCGGGAAGTATTGGTGGTCCTCCACTCATCGAGATGCAAGTCGTGCGCACTCCCAGATCGGTCGGAACGTCGGCGTGCACTTCGCCGCCTCCTCGATGATTGTCAACAATGTAGCCGTGGCCATTCCGGGCTGCTTCTCTTGCCGCTTTAGCTTCTTCCGTCAAGGGAGGAATTCTGCCGTCAGGAGGGTCCACAATCAGAGAAGTCCGCGGGTTTGGCGTGACTCCGTTTTGCCAGGGCGCGAGCCCGAATGTGACCACGTCGTAATCGGCGGAATTGGGGTTGAATAATTCGCCTTGAGGATCGTCCCCCGACGAATCAAACGTACGATGCACACCCGCCTCGAAAACCTCTTTCGTTTCCTTTTCAGTCAAAAATTCTCTATTCCCGTATTTGGCGGGACGTTCCAGAGGCGTAAAACTCAGGCTGGTCCAATATCCATGCAGGTCCGGGTGTCCATCCGCGGCACGGGGTATAGCCCACGCCTTGGCCTTGGTTTTAGCTTGCGGAGTTTCGTTGGTCTCATTCCTGGCCGGCTTCTGGGCCGAGCCTTGCCCTTGTGCGTGGGCAGCAACGAGCAGCGGCCCAAACAAAACCGTTGCGAAAGCGAGCCATAAAGCACTCGAAGGAACGCCTGAACGAATCGTCATCTGGACTCCTCCGCGAGACTTGCTGAAAATCCAGCGTACAAGACAGTTGCGCCCCTCTCAAACACCGTCGCAACGGAAACGTAACCACTTCGAAGGCTACATATCAATTAGAGCTCGTGTCAAGTTGCTGCACTAACGTGTTTTGTGCAGTCCTGGCTTGCTTTATGGCCGCGGACCCAGATTTCGGCTTGCTCTAGGACGTGAGGGGAATGCCCAACCACTTGCAGGCGGTGCCACCTAGCATAGCGACCTTCTGGGCATCGGTGAAACCCGGCGTATTAAAGACGTGATCCACCGGGCTGAGTGCGTTTGGCCCCGTTCCCAGCCACCTAAAGGGATAGTCGGTCCCGAGCATAACGTGAGACGCTCCCATTTCCGCGGCAAGGTGTCGCAGGGCCTCTGGCGTGAACACCAAAGAGTCTACGTATAACTGCTTCAAATATTCTGTGGGCGCCTTCTTGAGCTGCGAGCCCTCGCATCGCGCGGGGGCATCCACACAGCCGTGGTCCATACGATCCGGATACGCCGGCAGATATCCGCCGCCATGCGCGCAACACATCTTCAGGCCCGGAAACCGCTCGAGAACCCCCTCGAAAATCATATGCGAAATGAAAATAGTGGTTTCCAGCGGGTTACCGATCACATTGTCCAAACCACCGAAACCCTTAACGCGCTTGGCGATGCCCGTGGCTTGAGCGCTGTCTTGCGGATGCATGAATATTGGAGCTTGGAGCACCTGCGCCTTGGCCCAAAAAACGTCATACTTGGGAAGCGATAGCTCCTCGCCTTCAACGTGTCCGCCGATAGCCGAGACTTTCAGGCCCATCTTCACGGCCTCTTCCAATTGCTTGGCGGCCAAATCGGGAAACTGCAGCGCCACAGTGCCAAAGGCGACAAAGCGCCCCGCCGGTGCAGCTTTTACCAGCTCCACCAGTTTCTGATTCTGAAAATCGATCAGCCGCGTGGCTAGATCTCGATCGGCCGCATACCAGAATGGATTGATGCTGACGGCCTGCACTTCGATTCCTTGCTGGTCCATAACTTGCACGCGGGCCGCATCGATTGCGGGGTTGTTTGTTCCCGTACCGCCTCTTTTTTCTAGCACCGTGCCCCTGAGTAAATCCGCCGCTTCCGCAATGTTAACGTGGCAGTGCACGTCCACAGTTTTAACTTTCTTGCCCGCCACCATGACAGGTTTGTGCTTGGGCAAAGCGCCGGCATCCTGCGGCATGGCCGGCAGCTCGGAGAGCAGACCGCGACCGAGCACGAAGCTTCCCGCCGATGCGCCTGCCAGTCCTTTCAAAAATTCTCTGCGATTCCGCATCGATTCCTCCAGATTGAGCCTGTCACGATTCGTGCCCCGCGGATATATCTCGGCGCTCGTCCTCGAGACCTACCCCTTCGTATTGAT
>Ga0307471_100002893_pt1 | contig 10051 bp, 8 predicted proteins | sample atmos_gasesAM3C__2_FD_204566 | JGI IMG/M metagenome (GOLD analysis project Ga0307471, IMG submission 204566) | Hardwood forest soil microbial communities from Morgan-Monroe State Forest, Indiana, United States - atmos_gasesAM3C_515 | ecosystem: Environmental > Terrestrial > Soil > Temperate... | reverse complement strand
GCCCGCCCTTTCTTTTTTCACACCTATTTTCGATCCGCTTCGAGTCTTTTGTGCTTAAGCTTTTACGTCACGACTTCGTGTCTTTCGCAATGGACGGCGTCCAGGGCTCCCCAGAGCGCATCGAGTGCCTCGCGTGTTGTCGCCAGGATCTCGTCCTCGTTTCCATCCGCGTGTTCTTCGAGCCAGCCGCGCCATGCTGCGCGATGCGCTTTGTCCGTCTGCTCGTGAACCACAAAATACGCGAGACCTTCGGGCCGCGTGACGCCGTAGAAGTTTTTCAAGCCGTCGATCTTTGTCGCCGCGATCTCCGGCACCTGGGATTCGTAGGCGTAGAGAGCGGCAACTGCTTCCGCCACCGGGCGGTCCCCGCAAATCTCGCGGAAGGTCTGCACCACTGCTTGGGTTCCCGGCAGGGAAGGACAGCAGGTTATATCGTCCTCGCCCACGCCCACGGCCGCGGCAAATTCACGCCACAGTTTCGGATGCGGCCTGGCGGGGTTTTCTTCTTCGGCGAGGTTTTCCCGAATCAACTCTTGGAGGGTGCCCTCGGTGCGGGCAGCCAGCACTCGCAGATGCTTCGGAAACGCCTCCACATGCCGGTAATACTGCGCGGCATAAAGCTGCAGGGCTTCGCGGCTCAGTTTGCCCGCCTGCCAATCCTGATAAAACGGATGCTTGAGCAAGTTCTTTTCCGCAATTGCTGCATCTAACCGCGCCAGCAGTTCCGCGTTCGCCATGGTGGGTCTCCTGTGCAGGCCGTTCCGCGCCATTCCTACACGCGCACTATGCCAAAAACGTGTGCGGATTGTAGCAGAGTTTGTGGTGAAAGGGGAAAGAGGCCTTCCTTGCACGTGAAGCGGCAAGGCGTCTAACGGCGAGTTTTCGCTGGTATTTCCAGCGCGCAGGTCTGGTCTTCAAAGGCCTCGCCAATCTGGCGGAGGAGTGTGTCGCGTGAGAATGGCTTCTGCAAAACGATGGTTTTCTCCAGGATTTCCCCGCCGCGAGTGTCTTTCTCCAAGTAGCCGGACATGAAAACGACTCTCATGGAAGGGAAATGAAAATTCAACTTTTGGGCAAGCTCCGTTCCGCGCATCTTGGGCATCACGATGTCCGTGAGAAGGAGTTGAATCGACCTGCCAAGACGTTCGGAAACCTCGAGGGCTTCCACGCCGTCCTTGGCCGTAAGCACATTGTATCCGGCCGACCTCAAGAACTCCGACGCCAGGGAGCGCACCTCATCTTCATCCTCTACCACCAGAATGGTTTCCGATCCGCACCTGGATCGGGCAGGCGTTCGTTCGGAGGAATCAGACTCTTCCTTCTCGACGGATCGCGGCAGGTAAATTTCAAACCGGGAGCCGTTGCCGGGCGAAGATTCCACCCAGATGAAACCACCGCTCTGCCTGACGACGCCATAAACCGTAGCAAGCCCCAAACCTGTTCCCTTGCCGGATTCCTTGGTGGTGAAAAACGGTTCAAAGATACGCGACTTCGTGGCGGGGTCCATCCCAAGGCCGGTGTCCGATACCACCAACTGTACATACTGGCCGGGTCTCAGCGGCGGCCGCGCATGGGCGTATGCCTCGGTCACCGTCAATTTTTGAGTTTCAATTGTTAATTTGCCGCCCTGCGGCATGGCGTCACTGGCGTTGACCGTCAGATTCAACAGCACTTGCTCCAGCTGACCGGGGTCCGCTTTTACGCGCCCGAGCGAATCGCCTAGCCGGAATCCGAATTCGATATCTTCGCGCACGAGGCGCCGCAACAATTTACTCATGTCCGCGACCAGGGCATTCAGGTCGAGAATTCTGGGCTGAAGTACCTGCATTCGGCTGAAGGCCAGCAGTTGGCGCGTCAACGAGGCCGCGCGGTCCGCGGTCTTCACAATCTGACTCGTACTGCCGTAGAAAGCATCGGCAGGCTTCATCCGGTCCATGAGCAATTCGCTATGGCCCTTGATCACCGTAAGGAGGTTGTTAAAGTCGTGCGCTACTCCACCCGCCAGGCGCCCCAGGGCTTCCATCTTCTGGGCCTGGCGCAACTGTTCCTCGAGTTGTTCGCGTTGCGCCTCGTTGCGCTGCAGCGTGCTGCGCATTCCATCAAAAGCACGGGTTACCTCGGCCAGTTCATCGCCTCCGCGTGCTTCGACGGAGTATGTAAAATTACCCTCTTTGAGTGCGTGCACGCCTTCCAAGAGAGTGGCCAGCGGTCGCGTGAAGGTGTCTGAGATCACAAACACCAGGGCTCCTCCCGCCAGCACTGCCAGCAGGCCCAAGCCAAGGAGCAGGTGGTTGAGCCTGACCAGGTAGGCCTCGGCGTCCTTATACGACTTGAGAATGACCAGGTTTGCAGCGGGGAGTGAACCGGGAGTGAGGTCCAGCGAGCTCGCGAAAAGCCGCTCCTTTTCGAGGTAGATCTGCTCTCGTGCCGGCCGCTCCTGGAGCTGACGCTGGCCTTCCTGCTCCTGGAGTGGGGACAGCGTACTCACCACAACATTCTCACCATAGCGGAAGATAATCTGGCTCGATGAAATGCGGGCTAGTTCGCCGGCTGCGCGGGCGTCCATGGAACGGCCCACCACCACAGTACCCAGGAGGTTGCCTTTAGCCGTGGGACCATCATAGAAACGCTGCAGGACGACTTGGTAGATGTTCTTTTCATTGATCCACCAACCCGACGTACGGCCACCGCCTAGAGTGCGGCGAAGCATCTCCTCTGCGACGGAAACAGGGAATACTGGATTCGTGGAGTGCAAGGAGACAATTTTGCCCTTCTTGTCTGCGAGGGCAAACATGTTGCAGTCATCGGATTTCCAGGGGTCTTCGCTCGCATCCTCGATTGCAGTGGTGTCGCCATTTCTCATGTATGCCAGCGAGGCCAGCAAGTCCGCTTTGCGGCTCAGGGCCATCTGCTGCTGGTGTTCCATGACCTGAAACATCAGGGTGGTGTTGCGCGCATCCTCCTCGACCTGATATTGCACCTGCACTTGCGCGCTTTGCCGAACGACGAGCAGCGTCGCGCACGTGAGCCCTGCGGAAAGCAACGCAAACGAGAGCAGGAGCTTGGTGCGCAAGCGGAGGTTTGAAACACCCTCAGGCAGGGAAGGAGTTGAAAGGCCCCCCAGAGCAACCATGCCCCACAGAGATGTCAAATTCATGGTTATCGGATGTTGGCATCTTTGCTTTGGTCGAAAAAATGGGCGAGCCGTACTAGCGTGTAGGTACTTTTGAGTTGGCCGGAAAGTATTGATTGGAAAGGAGTTGTTGGAAGACGTTGCCACATAGGTCCGAGCCAGGATGCCAGACGTTTCCGCAACTAATCCGTATGGAACCAACATTCTGGCACTGGTGTCAAAGGATTTGCATGGAGCTTTGGCGCAAGAAACTCGCGAAACGCTGGGTTTCAATTCTCGGAATGTTTGTCGTTACCGTGGCGTTGATCCCTTCAATGAAATACCTGGTTACCACAAATCTCAGTAGTCTCACTCTTCCATTTTCACCTAAGCCTCCGCTGCTTGCCGAAAGTAACCATTTTTCATGTCTAGAATCGCCGCCCGGATTGAAAGGGGAGAAACGCTTTGCGGTACTCCGAGGACCCGATTGGAAGATCGAGTCGGTCATCAATGCGAATTGCCTTCCTGAACGAGAGTCGTCTTTTTCAATGGAAGAAGGTAGGCAATTCCTCCCTCGACCAATAGTTCGCCGCGTCACATTTTGGGTCACGAAAGTGGATGATTTGATCTACGTGAAAATTTGGCACACAACGAACAGCGACCGAACCGATGCCACTGCCTTGGACTTGTTGACCAACCACAAGTGCAAGAAGAGTGGCACCAAGAATTGTAGGGTCCAGTCAACCTGGAGGAATCTCCCAAGGCCGTATGCTAACTGAAGATCGAGACCTAAGTATTCTATGATGCTGTGGCATGGACGCGCTCAATGTCCGCGCCGACGGCGCGCAGCTTCTCGACGATGCCTTCATAGCCGCGGTCGATGTGATAGACGCGGTCGATGAGGGTTTCGCCGCTTGCGACCAAGCCGGCCAGGACAAGTCCCGCGCTGGCGCGCAAATCGGAGGCTTGCACAACGGTTCCCGAGAGTGCCGATGGGCCGTGTACTGTGGCTGTATGCCCTTCGATCGAGATGTGTGCGCCCATGCGCATCATTTCGCTGGCGTGCAGGAAGCGATTCTCAAAAATCTTTTCGGTAATCACCGAGGTGCCTTCGGCTTGGGTTGCCAGGGCCATGTACTGCGCCTGCATGTCGGTGGCGAAGCCAGGATATTCCTCCGTGGTCATGTCCGAGGCAACCAGCTTCTTCGCCCCGCGCACGCGCAACGTGGTCTTGTTCACAATTTCAATCGGCACTCCCGCTTGTTCCAGTTTCGCGATCACGGCGCCCAGATGCTCCGGCGCGCAATTCGTAATCGTCAGGTCGCCACCGGTGATCGCCCCTGCGATGAGAAAGGTTCCTGCTTCGATGCGATCGGGGATTACGGTATGTTCCGTTCCGTGCAGTTTTTCGACGCCGCGAATCCGCAACGTTGAAGTTCCATCGCCGGAAATCTGCGCGCCCATTTTACGCAGCAAAACTACCAAGTCCGTGACTTCCGGTTCGCGCGCGGCATTCTCCAGACTTGTTTCGCCGTCGGCGAGCGCCGCCGCCATTAGAATATTTTCCGTTCCCGTGACGGTAATTTTCTCGAAGACGATGTGCGCGCCCTTCAACCGCCTCCCCTGATGTCCATTGCCATGCACTTTGGCCTCGATGTAACCATGCGAAGTCGCAATCTCGGCGCCCATTTGTTCCAGCGCTTTCAAGTGCAAATCCACCGGCCGCGCTCCGATCGCGCAACCTCCTGGCAGCGATACGCGCGCGACTCCGACGCGCGCCATCAGCGGGCCAAGTGTCAGGACCGAGGCGCGCATGGTTTTCACGAGTTCATAAGGCGCTTCCGTGTGGTTCAGCTTCGGGGCTTCAATCACGTAGTCGCTGCTCGGGAACTCCGTCACGGAAACCTTCGCGTCCATGAATGCCAGCAATTTGCTCATGGTGATCAAGTCGCGCACTTTCGGGATGTTGTGCAGCGTGACTTTTTCCGCGGTCAGCAAGGCCGCGGCCATCACCGGCAACGCGGAGTTCTTCGCCCCGCTGACGGCCACCGTCCCGCGCAGCGCCTTCCCGCCCTTAATCAGAAATTTATCCATCCCGTTTCGCGCTTTCTCTTCTCTGTGTTCTCCGTGTTAATTCCTTTTCTTACTGCCTAGCGCTTTCCTCAGATCTCCCTTTGCAGCTTTCAATTTCGTTCTTGCCTCTATGGGGCTCGATTTCGTTTTTAGAATGATTAGCGCCACGCGCATATTGTGTCCCGCTGCCCGCAGAGCGTGTTCCGCTGCAGACACACTCGCACCGCTGGCATCCGCCAGGAGCCGCAGGGCGCGGTCCGAAAGCTTCTGATTCGTCAGCATCATGTCGATCATCAAGTTCTCATAGACATGTCCGAGGCGCGCCATTACCGCGGTAGAGAGCATGTTCAGGACCATTTTTTGCGAAGTTCCCGCCTTCAATCGCGTCGAGCCGGTTAGAACTTCCGGGCCGACCTCCGGCGCAATGACGATTTTTGCCAGCCGCCCCACCGTCACGCGCAAGTTGGACGTTACCGCCACGGTCGATGCGCCGCGCTTGCGCGCATACTTCAGCGCGCCCACGACGTATGGCGTCGTGCCGCTTGCCGCGATGCCGACGACCACGTCGTTGCGCGTCAGTTTCTTCCCACGCAAATCACGCGCGCCGTTGCCGGCCGAATCCTCAGCACCTTCCACCGCGCTGGTAATCGCGCGCCTTCCTCCGGCGATCAACGCCTGCACCTGCTTGGGGGAAATTCCAAACGTTGGCGGACATTCTGAAGCATCCAGGACTCCCATGCGGCCGCTCGATCCGGCGCCAACATAGAACAATCGGCCGCCGCCGCGAACGGCCTTCGCAATGGCGTCCACGGCGCGCGCGATTGCCGGAAGCTCGCGCCCGACAGCTCCCGCCACATTGCGGTCTTCGCGATTCATCAGTCGCACGATTTCCAGCGCCGTCATGCGGTCGAGATTCTTCGACGCGGCATTCCGCTGCTCTGTGCGGCGACGTTCGATGCGCCCATGTTTTCTGGCACGAGAAGGCATTGCGGCATTATAGCCGCGCGCTGGAGAACCCCGCGAACTCGCCGGGGAGCAAGCACATCCTTAGTTAACGCGAAGGACAGCAACCGAACGTCAATCAAATTTCTGCGCCGGGAATCAGCTATGCTAGAAAACAGTTAGCGCCTCTTTTGCGCTTCTCTTCAGGAGGCCGGGGCTTCAGCCCCGGCGTAACGCGATAGTAGCTTGTGGGCTTTAGCCCCTGAAGCCGAACGATTCTTCGAAACGGGATACTTGGGAATCATTATGTCCATGGAAGTTCTCAAAAAGCTTTTTGAGGAACATTTTCACGCGCCGCCTGAGCACATCGTGCCGCTTCAGGGCGAGCTTGGCGGTTCGGGGCGTAAGATTATCCGGCTGGCCAACGAAAAACACCGCGCGATCGGGATTCTTTACGGTGTTCGCGAAGAAAACGCCGCGTTTCTCGAGTTTTCCAAACATTTTCGGCGGCACGGGTTGCCGGTCCCGGAAATCTATGCAGAGGATTTGAGCCAGGGCGCTTATCTCGAAGAAGACTTTGGCGACACGACGCTGTTCGAGTTTCTCTCGAAAAACCGTACGGGCCCGGCCGTTGCTCCTGAAGTGGTCGAAGTCTATCGCAAAGTGGTGGCCGTGCTGCCTCGGTTTCAGGTTGAAGCCGGACGCGATTTGAACTATTCCGTTTGCTACCCATGCGCCAGCTTTGATCGCCAATCTATCGCGTGGGATCTGAACTATTTCAAATATTATTTTCTTCGCCTGGCGGGCATTCCTTTCAACGAGCAGGCGTTGGAAGACGATTTCGCGCGCTTGACGGAATTCTTGCTGGGCGCCCCGCAGGATTACTTTCTTTACCGGGACTTTCAATCGCGAAACATCATGTTGCGCGACGGGCAGCCATTTTTTGTGGATTACCAGGGAGGCCGCAAAGGCGCGTTGCAATATGACATCGCGTCTCTTCTGTACGATGCCAAGGCCGACCTGCCTCCGGAACTGCGCCAGCAATTGCTTGATCATTATCTCGACGCGCTTGCCGGTTTTATTCCCGTGGATCGCGAAGCATTTCTGCGCCACTACTACGGCTACGTTTACATTCGCATCATGCAGGCATTGGGTGCTTACGGCTTTCGCGGCTTTTATGAACGCAAGGCGCATTTTCTGCAAAGCGTGCCGTACGCGCTGAAAAACCTTCGCTGGCTGCTGCACCACGTGCGGTTGCCCGTCGCGCTGCCCACGCTGATGAACGCGTTTCAGAGCATGCTGGCTTCGGAGAAATTGCTGGGCCTGGCTGCGGAAGCGGACAATCTGACCGTGCGCATTTTCAGTTTTTCCTTTCACCAGGGCTTGCCGAAGGATGAAACGGGAAATGGCGGCGGGTTTATTTTCGATGGCCGCGGCCTGCCGAACCCCGGTCGCGAAGAGCGCTTCAAAACTCTCACGGGCAGGGACGCGCCCGTGGTTGACTATCTCAATCAGCAGGAAAGTGTGCACCAGTTTCTCGCCAGCGTTTTTTCTCTGGTGGATGCCACCGTCAGCACCTATCAGGGCCGCGGCTTCAAGAATTTGATGGTGTCGTTCGGCTGCACCGGTGGCCAGCATCGTTCGGTTTACTTGGCGGAACAATTAGCGAAACGTTTGCGCAGCAGGAATGGGTTGGAAGTGACGGTGCGGCATCTTGAGTTGGAGAAGCTGGGCAGGCGCAGGGCAGCCCAATGAAGGCCCGGGCATGAGAGCAATGATCCTGGCCGCGGGCCTCGGCACGCGCTTGCGGCCGCTCACCGACACTCGCCCCAAGGCACTGGTCGACGTCGCTGGCCGCACATTGCTGGAGATCACTCTCTCCCGCTTGCGTTCCTTTGGGGTCAGCGAAGTGATCGTCAATGTGCATCACTTTGCTGACAAGGTCGTCGAGTATTTGAAAGCCAACAAGAATTTCGGCATACGCATTGAAGTTTCCCGCGAAGACGTCTTGCTGGATACCGGCGGCGGACTGAAAAAAGCGGCCTGGTTTTTTCTGGAAGATGCCACGCGCCTCGACGAGCCATTCCTTTTGCACAATGTGGATGTCATCAGCACGATCGATCTCGCGCGCATGCTGCAATTTCACAAAGAGCACCATGCGCTAGCCACGCTCGCCGTGCAGGCCCGCGAAACTTCGCGCCATCTCCTCTTCGACGACCACCTCCAGCTTTGCGGCCGCCGCGCAGGCCGCGATCAAAAACCTGAAATCGTGCGTCCTTCGGATCAACTGCAGCCGCTGGCCTTCTCGGGTATCCACATGATCTCTCCTCACCTACTTCCGATGCTTACCGAAGAAGGCATTTTCTCCATCATCCCGAGCTACCTCCGCCTCGCCGCCCAAGGCGAAAAGATCTTCGCCTTCCGCGCCGACGATTATTATTGGCGCGACCTCGGCCGCCCCAACGATCTCCTGCAAGCCGTACAAGATTTGCAGCAGAAAGCTATTCGGTAATAAGCTCACGCCGGTTGTAGTAAGCCCATAGGATGTATACGCTCGCGGAGTTCACACCAATGAAATTCGTTAAGTCCGTTTTTGTCAGGTCGTTATTGATTGCGGTCGCTCTGTTCACGAGTACGGCCTGGGCGCAAACAGCGCGTTGGCCGGAGCAGAAAGCCAACGCGTGGTACGCGCAACAGCCGTGGCTGGTGGGGAGCAATTACGTTCCCAAGTCGGCGATCAACCAATTGGAGATGTGGCAGGAGGCGACGTTCGATCCCGAGCAGATCGAGAGGGAATTCGGCTGGGCCGAATCGCTGGGTATGAACACCATGCGCGTATTCCTGCACGATTTGCTTTGGCAGCAGGACGCCGCCGGTTTTCAGAAGCGCATCGACAAATTTCTGACCATCGCGTCACGCCATCACATTCGCCCGATGTTTGTCCTCTTCGATTCTTGCTGGGACCCTCTGCCTCATCTGGGCCTGCAGCATCCACCGATTCCGGGGGTCCACAATTCCGGCTGGGTGCAGAGTCCCGGGGCGCTGGCGCTGGGAGACGCGAGTCAATATCCGCGACTGAAGGCCTACGTGCAAGGTGTTGTGGGAGCCTTCGCGAAGGATGATCGCATCCTCGCCTGGGATGTGTGGAACGAGCCCGGCGCCGATAACCTGGGAAGTTATCCGAAGGAAGAGCTGAAAGATAAGACTGCCCGTGTGACCGCCCTCTTGCCACAAGTGTTCGCGTGGGTGCGTGAGGCGAATCCTTCGCAGCCGCTCACCAGCGGAGTCTGCTGTGTGGACACCTCACCGGACGGTGCAAGTCTCCCCGAAATTCAGCAGATTCAACTGCGCGAGTCCGACATTGTCACGTTTCATAACTACAGCTGGCCGGAGTATTTCAAGCAGCAGGTGGCGTGGCTCAAGAAGTTCAACCGCCCGGTGATCTGCACCGAATACATGGCGCGTTCCGCAGGCAGCACGTTTGACACGGTGTTGCCCATCGCCAAGCAGGAGCGCGTCGGCGCCATCAACTGGGGCTTCGTCGCCGGCAAAACGCAAACCTATCTACCCTGGGAATCTTGGCAACATCCTTACATTCTTGACCAGCCGCCGGTGTGGTTCCACGAAGTCCTCCGCCCCGACGGCACTCCCTATCGCCAGGCAGAGGCAGATTTGATCCGCAAGCTCACGGGAAAACAGTAAGATTGGCAACCCGCTTTGTATGCGCCTAAGGAGGCATAGATGTCTGCGATTTCGAGAAGAGAGTTTCTTAAAACTACTGCGACACAAGCCGCCGCGGCAAGCCTCTTCGCCGCAGGCGCACTGGAACTTCGTGCCAATCCACTTGGCATGCCCATCGGATGTCAGACCTGGCCCGTCAGGGAAATGATTGCCAAGGATTTTCCCGGCACGATCAAGCAGCTA
>Ga0307471_100002892_pt1 | contig 10052 bp, 7 predicted proteins | sample atmos_gasesAM3C__2_FD_204566 | JGI IMG/M metagenome (GOLD analysis project Ga0307471, IMG submission 204566) | Hardwood forest soil microbial communities from Morgan-Monroe State Forest, Indiana, United States - atmos_gasesAM3C_515 | ecosystem: Environmental > Terrestrial > Soil > Temperate... | reverse complement strand
TGCTCGCAGCGGCGAATGAGGGCCCTACGAGGCAAAACTCGAGGGGCCCTTTTCTTTTTGAGAGTTGACTCGTTTCGGGGAAACGGACGAAGGCAAGCAGACCGAAATGGAACCTGGAGCGGAGAGCGGCCCATTCCTGCACGCCATTGAACCAATGAGGGAAAGGTCGATCCGGAACGATTTCGACGCCATCGCGCCATACTCACAATGGGACTCGTTTACTTAGTTTCCGATCTGGCCGCGTCTGTGCCGGTCGTCGTAATCGGCCGACCGGATAGGCAGATAGAAATCAGCACCCTCATCGCCGCTCGCTTGGTCGATTTTGTCTCTCGCGCCGAGGGTAGCTATCGGTCGCCCTGAGCGTGGTGGAGCAGCGCCTCCTCGAAACTCGGTGTTTTCCAGCGCACGCCGCCATCGTCGCCGGCGCCGGAACCAGCCGCCGAGGGCTTCGGCGAAGTCCTCCGCCACGAGCTCAATCATCCGCTGACCGACATCCTCGGCAATGCCGAGCCCCCGCTCTCTGAACTGCACCCCAAGAACGACTGTCGATTGCCGAGGCCCGCGACACCTAGAAACCATCGCGGCCCTGGCTGGGGAGCCGGCGCGAGACCGTTCGCCGCCTCCGTCAGGGCTGGGAGTCTCGCGATGGTCCCGCTCCACAACCAGCGCTTCGCCGAACCGTCGCGCATCACAACCCAGCGCACTAGCGCTGCCGTCCGCGAATCGCGTCGCTTCGTTCCGTACGCCGCTAAAGCTTTCCAAGAGCCGCCGCTCCTGCTAGGCTACCCCCCAGCCGCGCACCCCGCGCCCGCGCTGCCCGTCATGACCGACACCTCTGCCCGTCGTGCTGCGCCAGATTTTTTCCCAGAACTACTACTTGGCCTGCGCGAACTTGAGGGCCGCTTTCCCAGCAACGAGCTTGCCGTGCGCGTCGTGCGTGCGGCTCGGATACACGCCGGCATCTCCGGCGCGCGACTTTGGCGCATCGACCGAGGTTCCGCCGAAGTCTGGGCAGAGGACGGTGCACTGCCGCCACCAGGCGATCACGGCATCACCGCTGATTCCGGTGCTGTCGGTGCCGACCCTACTCTGTGGACGGCCGCGCTTGGCAGCGACGACTTTCGCGCGCGCGTGCTCGAAGTCCGCGGGAACGTCCCAATTAGCGACACGGTGCGCGGGCAGCTGGATGTGCTGGCTCGCTTCTCCGCGGTCGTCCTTGCGCTCGCGGAACGCCGCGGCGCGATGGCCGAGCTTTCCAGCATCATTGAAGCCACCAAGCGCCTGAACTCGACACTCGACCTGGGCGAACTGATCCACATCATTCTCCAGATAGCCACGCGCCAGACCGGTGCCGAGCGCGGCACTGTTTTCCTCCTTGACCGCGCGCGAAAGGAAATGTGGTCGCTGGTCGGGCTCGGCCTCGACGAGCAGGTCATCCGCTTTCCAATGGATCGCGGCATTGCCGGCTGGGTCGCGCGCGACGGCACGGCTGTGCGGCTCGACAACGCCTACGAGGATCCGCGCTTCCAGCCCGAAATCGACCGTCAACTGGGCTTCACCACCAGGCGGCTGATGTGCCTGCCGATTCGCAATGAGGCGGGCGCGATCATCGGCGTTTTGGAGTTGCTGAACAAAGCGGATGGATTCACCGCCGAAGATGAGGCCTTCCTCGATGCCCTCTCGACGCACGTTGCGCTCGCGTTGGAGAAAGCGCAGTTGCATCGCGCACGCATTGAAAAAGAAAAAATGGAGCGCGACCTCACGCTTGCGCGTGAGATTCAAGCCGGCTTCTTGCCCGAAGCGCCGCCGGCGTGGAAAGGCGTAGAAATCAGCGTGTCCCATCGCGCCTCGCAAATGGTCGGAGGCGATTACTACGATTTTCTCCCGGTGAGCGCTGGCGGAAAAGAAGCGTTGCTCCTTGTCGTGGCCGACGTCGAAGGAAAGGGTGCGGCCTCCGCGCTGGTGATGGCCAATGTGCAAGCCACCCTGCACGCGCTGGCCGATCACGCTGAGCCGCTGGTCCGCTTGCCCGCTACGATCAACCAAAAAATCCTCGAGGGCGCGCGATCCTCGCAGAGTATGGGCCGCAACACGAAATACCTGACCATGTTCATGGCCTTTGTCGAGAATGAAGGGCGCAAGCTGCGTTACGTCAACGCCGGGCATGTGCCGCCGGTCGTCGTTCGCGCAGACGGCCGCTGCGAAACCCTCGAGACCGGAGGCATGGTGGTCGGACTGCTTCCCGACGCGCGTTACGAGGCCGGCTCAGTCGACCTTGCCCCGGGTGACCTCCTGGTGGCTTGCACCGACGGCATTACCGAGGCCATGGACGCCGAGGGCAACGAGTACGGCAAGCCGCGTCTTGCCGACTCGGTCTGCAAATGTCGCGAACAAGCTCCCAAGGAAGTCCTACGACGGATCCTCGAAGAGGTCGATGCCCACTCCCTCGGCGGCATCCACGAAGACGATCGCATCCTGATGGTCATGAAGGTTGTTTGATACGCGCTGTTCCCCGTCTTCAGACGGTGGGGTTTGGACGCAACGAAGTGCACTCAATCCCGCGGGCACAATGTTTGCGGGCTGTGGCCGCTAGTTACTTTGCGTGGTCACCAGACACCTGTTCGAAAAACGCTAACACCCTCCGCCGGAATTCGTCCGGCTGAGCTCCTAGCGCCCCCGTGTGGTACGCCTGCGGCACGACCCACATTTGCTTCGGTCCCCGTGCCGATTTGAAGATTCGCTCGGTGTGCCGGCACGGTAGCGCCACGTCTTCCGCGTCACAGATCAGCAGAACCGAAAACGCTCGCGCCGCCACGGCTTTCTCCGGCGACACCTCCGCCGCCGGCAATCCCGCCAGTCGCTCCGCGTGATAGATCATGGTCCAGGTTCCCGGTGCGAACAGCGTCTTTCCCAGCAACGGAGAGCGCCGCAACCCGGCGTAATCGTAGGTGGCTTCGCGCAAACTTGCGAACGCAGCCTCCGCCACCACCCCCTGGATTCGTGGCTCTACGGCAGCGGACTGTAGAGCGATTCCCGCGCCCATGGATTCGCCGAGTGCAAGGAGATGCTTGGGATGCTCGCTGCTCTGGAGCGTGTCGACGATCGCCTGAGTGTCCTGACGTTCGAGCCAGCCGTAAGTCGCAAACGGCCCTTCGCTCAGGCCTTGCGCGCGTGCGTCCATCATCACCACGCCGTATCCGGCCATCAAAGGGATGCGCGCGTGTTCCAGGACTCCCAGCCGGTTGTCGCCGACGCCATGAAACAGGATCACCCAGTCGCCAATCGGTTTCGCCGCCCTCACTTTCCAACCCCGCAACTGCACACCGTCCGGCGCCCGCACGTCGAAATCTTCACGACGCGCGCCGATCAGCGAAAGTGTGACGTCGGTTTGCCGCACCATGTCGGAGGGCAGTCCTCGCCGGATCGGATGCAGAAACAACGGCGCGACAATCCAGCCAACGATGGCTGCGATCAGTGGAGCGATGATTACAATCCTCAGCAAGAAGAGCAGCGCGCGGCGCATCACTCGGGAATACGTCGAAAGAACTTCGAAAGTTCTGCCGCGGACCGGCTGCGATAGCGCCTAAGAAGCAGGGCTAAGTCGAAAACAACACCGATTCACGCTGGAACATCTTCACAGCCAGAAAAAGCGCCACCGCCGCGTACACCGACGTCGACGCAAAAATCAGCACGATGTAGTTCCAGTGGTAGGTCCCGGTGACTAGTTCTTTGCACAACAAGCTGGCATTCAAAATCGGCACGAGCGCCAATTTTGGCGTCAGCTCCACTCCCGGCAACACCGCGCCAATCGCCGGCACCAGCACCACAAATGTCATCGGCGTCAGGTAGCTCTGGGCCTCTTTGAAGGTCTTCGCGAAAAGCGAAATCGTAATCAGTGTCGCGGAAAACAGCACCGCGATCGGAACCGCCACCGCAAACACGCCCACCACCGTCGACACATGCATCGGGATGATCGGCACGCCCTCCGCCACTCCCTCCACTTTCACAAAATGCGACATCGCCGCAAACGACGCGCCCATCGACAGTACCGAAAGCATCGCTGTCGTCAGTGATGCTGTCAGCACCAGAAAGAATTTCCCGAGCACGAGGTGGGTGCGCTTGATCGGGCTGGATAAAATCGTCTCCATCGTCGCCCGTTCTTTTTCCCCGGCGGTCAAATCCATCGCTGGATACATCGCCCCGGTCATGCACATCAGTATCGCCAAGTAGGGAATCAGCCCGCCGAACGTTTCTCCCGCCACTTTTTCTGGGGACACCACGTTTTTCTGTTCAATTTTCAGCGGTTTCATCAAACTATCCGGTAAGTGCTGCGCGGCCAGCTGTTGTGAGATCTCGCTGTCGCGATACGCGAGGATGACTTTTTCGACGCGATTTGCCGCGATGGTGGACTTCATGTCTCCGGAAAACATGTAAATCTTTACTTCTGGGCGCCCGCCTTGCGCGATGGAATCTTGAAATCCCTCGGGAATATCGACTACCGCACGCACTTTCTTGTCGCTGATCAGATCGACATAGTTCGACGCAGTCGGTACGACCCGAATGTCTTTGCCGCTCTTAAGTCGCGCGACGACGTCCGCCGAGTCTTCCCCGCCCAGGATCATGATTCGCGAAGGCAGCCGGTTGGCCTCCCCGATCAATTCCACAACCATATAGCCCAGTCCGAAAGCTAGCACCGGAAAGGCCAGCAGCGGGATCACGATCGAAGAAACCAGAGTGCGCCGGTCTCGTAGCGCCTCCGTCAGTTCTTTGCGATAGACGATGAAGATGTTTCGTATCGATGCCATCGTCAGTGATCCTCAGGCTGAACGTAGTGCGGCGCGACGACCTTCACGAAAATCTCTTCTAGGTCTTGCTCTCCGGCCTTCTCCCGCAGCTGCGCGAGCGTTCCCTCCGCCAGCAGCTTGCCATTCTGGATGATTCCGATTACATCGCAGAGCTTTTCCACTTCGCTCATGATGTGCGTGGAGAAAATCACCGTTTTGCCCAGATTCCTGCACTCGGAGATAAATGTTGTAATCGTCCGGGCGGTCATGATGTCCAGCCCCAGCGTAGGCTCATCGAAAATCATCACCGCTGGGTCGTGCACCAATGTTCGCGCGATCGATGTCTTCTGCTTCATTCCCGTGGACAGCTTGTCGCAACGCCGGTCGCGGAATCCATTCATATCGAGCCGGTCGAAAATCCGGTCCACACGCTGGTTCAGTGTCGATTCGTCGAGCCCGTTCAGGCGGCCGAAATACTGCACGAGCTCACGTGCGGTCAGCCGCGGATACAGTGCCGTCGCGGTTGAAAGGAAGCCGACGTTTGCGCGCACTTTCTCGGGTTCGTCCACTACGTCATGCCCGCAGACCACGGCGGTCCCGTCGGTCGGCTCCAGGATCGTCGCCAGCATGCGCAGCGTCGTGGTTTTTCCCGCGCCGTTCGCGCCCAGCAATCCGTAAATCTGTCCGGGACGGCAACAAAAGCTCACGCCATCGACCGCGCGGATTTCTCCGCGCTTCTTGTCGTGGAATCGTTTGGACAGGTTGCGTACTTCGATCATCGGGCCTTCTGTGGGAGGTCTTGTCGCTCTCGCCGGGCCTGCGGCCAAATGGCCGCGCAACGGGAAAGCAAGATGTTACCGGAAGGTGCCCCAACCGTGCGGTGGGAAAACGCCCACGTGGCTCAATCCGCCAAGTCTATGGTGCGGTACGCGACCCGCGGTGCACATCCTCGGGCGGCATAAACCGCATCTATTCAGACAGATATGAAAACGCTCGACATCGCGGCTAGTGCAAGCTGTGGCCCTATTGCTACAATCAGGTTCTTTGTAGCCCGCCGGACGGAGGGCTAGCAAACCACGCATTTTTATTGGGTCCTTCTCCGCGCGAGCGTATCCGCGCGTTTTAGCGTAACAAACTGCAAGGAGTGCGCAACCAAACGTGGATCGCAGGCTACGAAACCGAATCCTGACCTTCTTGCTTCTCGCCGCCGTCGCTGCGATCGTGCTCATCTCCCTAAGCGGCCGCCAACCAGTCGCCAAGATCAACGCGGTCATGCCGGTCCGCGAAAATATCATCGCATCGCTGGCCAGCAACGGCAAAGTGGAGCCCATTTCGCCCTTCGTCATACGCGCGCAACTCGACACCTTTGTCGAAAAAGTCGGCGCTCAAGAGGGGCAATCGGTCAAGAAGGGTCAGCTTCTACTCCAGCTCGACGTCAAAGATGCCGCCGCGCAGCTCGCCGAAGCCCGATCCAAATTGCTCCGCGCCGAAGACGATTTACGCGCTGCAAAAGCGGGTGGGCGCTCCGATCAAGCCGCGCAAGCCGCGGGCCTTCTCGCCACGGCCACGGCACAGCGCGACCGCCTTCAGCGCAATCACGACACACTTTCGCGCTTGATCGCTCAGCAAGCAGCCACCAAAGACGAATTGGCCGCCAACGATCTGGATTTGACCAAGGCGCAAGCCGAAGTCACTCGTCTCACCGCCGCCAAGCAGGAATTCGATCGCGGCGTACAACTCGACGCTGGCCGCTCGACCTTCGCGGTCCAGCAAGCCCAGAGCGAGGTCGCGTCGCTGGAAGAAAAGGTTCGCACCGGACGCATCACCGCGCCCGCCGACGGCACTCTCTATTCTCTTCCGGTGAAGGCAGGTGACTTCGTCAAGACCGGCGACCTTCTCACGGAAATGGCCAACCTCCACCAAGTCCGCGTCCGTGCTTTTATCGACGAGCCCGAGCTCGGCGGCCTCGAGCCCGGCCAGCAAGTCCGCATCACCTGGGACGCGCTGCCGAACCGCACCTGGTCCGGTAAGACTGAAGTCATTCCCAAGCAGGTCGTCGCGCGTGGCGCTCGCAGCGTCGGCGAGCTGCTTTGCAACGTGAACAACGAAAAACTCGAGCTGCTGCCTAACATCAACGTGAACGTGCGCATCAATTCTCAGGAGCGTTCCAACGTGCTGACCGTTCCGCGCGGTGCGGTCGCCTCGGATGGCAGCCGGCGATTTGTGTACGTCGTCAAGCGCAACGAATTGAGCGTCAACAAGTCCCGGCTCGAACGCCGCGAAATCCACGTAGGCATTGCCGATGCCACCAGTTACGAAGTCACGAGCGGCCTCCAGCAAGACGAACTCGTCGCGCTTCCCGGCGATATCGAGCTGAAAGACGGCATGATCGTCCGTGTGGTGAACACCGACGCCAGCAGCGTTCGGGGCCGGTCCGATGCGAACTAGCGCCCGCCGAATTCTCGTCTTCTCGTTTGCGGCGTCCGTGCTCGCTGCTTGCGTCGCAACAAACGTATACGGCTCGAGCGTAAGACAGGACGACGCCCTCGAGCCCGGCCGCCAAGCCTACGAAGCGAGCGAATACCCCAAGGCCGCCCAGCTGCTCCAGGAGGCCGCAGCAAGGAATCCGCGAAACGCCGAAATCCAGCTCCTCTTGGCGAAAACCTACTACGAAACGCAGCAGCACGACGCCGCCATCGCCAGCGCGGAGAAAGCCGTTGCCATCGATCCGCAAAACTCCATGTTTCACGAATGGCTGGGCCGCGCCTATGGAGAAAAAGCCGAGCACGCGGGAATGTTTTCCGGTATGTCCCTGGCAAAAAAGACGCGCAAGGAGTTTGAGACCGCCGTTCGTCTGGACGAACGGAATTTTTCCGCCAGGCAGGCGCTGATCGAATTCGACTGCAGCGCTCCAGGGATTGTAGGTGGCGGTGAAGACAAAGCCCGCCCCAACATTGCCAAGCTTGCGGAAATGGATGCTGCCGAGGGTCACTACGCCGCCGGGAATTGCCGCCGCCAGAAAAAAGACTTCGCCGAAGCCGACGGCGAGTTCACCAAGGCCATCGACAGCCATCCAAAATCCGCCAATCTGATTTACGACATCGGCGACTACGCCGTGAAGCACAATCAGCCCGATCGTCTCATCGCGGTCGCGAACGAAGGCGAGCATCTGACGCCCTCTGACCCGCGCGGCAAATACTATCGAGCCGTGTCCTGGGTGATGACGAAGCAGCACACGACCGAAGCCGAGCGGCTTCTGCGCGAATATCTCAAGGTCGCGCCCCTCCGCAGCACCTTTCCGCATCCGCGCGACGCCCACGAATGGCTTGGCCGATTGTACGAAAACCAAGGCCGTATCCAGACCGCCATCGACGAATACGAGGCCGCCCTTCGTGCCGATCCAAAAAGTAAAAACGCGCGTGAAGCGCTCAAGCGTCTAAGAAAAGGATGAGATGTGTCGCTCGCAAGGATGAGGAATCTCACGACGGAAGCCAGATGACGCCATGATGGACATCCACGAAACTCTCTCGGTCTCCATCGATGCGCTACGCTCGAACAAGCTGCGCGCGATTCTCACTTCTCTCGGCGTCATCATCGGCAGCGCTTCCATCGTGCTTGTCGTCACCGTGGCCCTTACCGCCCAAAAATTCGTCATCGGCCAGATTGAAGCCATCGGATCTAACCTCGTATGGGTCGAGCTCGTCAACGCCGGCAGCAAAGGCCAGCCGCTCAGCCACGAACTCACCATCGAAGACATGAACGCTGTAAAAGCCACCGTTCCCGGCGTCACGCAAGTAGCCGGCACCCGCGAACTTCCGATGGCCGTCGTCGTCGCCGCGCGCGAGCGCCCTGTAAATCTCATCGGGGTCACCGATGGCTACCAGGCAATACGCCGCCTGGTCATCCTTCGCGGCCGCTATTTCGACCCATCGGACATGGAAACGCGCAGCAAGGTTTGCCTGATCACCAAGCAGCTGGCCGACCGGGTTTTCGGCCTCGACAATCCCATCGGTGGTTCGATCCGCATGGGCGAGCTCACCTTCACTGTCATTGGCGTCTTCCGCGAGCGCGTCGCCACGTTCGGCCTCGCCGAAATCAAAGACGAATCGGTCATCATCCCGTTCAGCTTGATGCGCTATTACACCGGCGTCGACGTCCTGCGCGTCCTCTACGCGCAAGCCGAAAGTGCCGATGTTGTTGCTTCGGTTCAGCGCCAGATCGGCGTCCTCCTCAATAGCCGCCATCCGCCCGCCGCGGAGTACGACGTGCAAACACTGACCGCCATCCTCAGCGCCGCGAAGAATATTTCCCTCGCGCTCACCATCGTTCTTTTGGTGATCGCCTTCATCGCGTTGCTCATCAGTGGCATCGGCATCATGAACATCATGCTGGTCACAGTGAAGGAACGCACTCGCGAAATCGGCATCCGCAAAGCCATCGGTGCGCAGCGCCGCCAGATCCTTCAGCAATTCCTGATCGAAGCGCTGCTGATTAGCGGCGGCGGCGCGGTCATCGGCATCCTGATTGGAGTCGGAATTCCCGTGGCCATTCAGCCGCTACTCCCAGGCAATCTGCGCGTACCCATTTCCGGGCTCAGCGTGCTGATCGCCTTTGCGATTTCATGCTCCACGGGCCTGTTTTTCGGCTACCTGCCTGCCAGCCAGGCAGCCGCACTTCAGCCGATCGAGTCGTTGCGCTACGAATGACCATGCGTTGCGCCTCCCTCATCCACTTCCGTCATCCCGAGCGAAGCGGGCCCGTTGTTCTGGCGCTCGGTTTTCGAGTGCGGGTCCGCGCACTCGAGGGACCATGGCTACACTGGAGCGACTCTCATCGATGAGATTCACGAACGCACGATTCCCAACGAGGCCAACGCGATGACCAAGCTTCGACGCATCTCCATCACCATAGCTGCCGTTGCCGCCGCTGCGCTGTGCGCTGTCGCCCTCCGCGCGCAGGATGCATCGCCGTCTCAACCCGTCTCCGGCACTTCCGTAGCGCTCACCCTCAAGCGCGCCATTGAGCTCGCCCTCCAGAACAGTAAAGAGATCCAGGTGGCCAAACTCCAGGCCCGTCTCGCCGATCACTCCGCCCAGATCACTAAAGCTCAATTTCTGCCGAATCTTTACGCCGGCTCCGGCGCCGGATACACCTACGGCATCCCCGAAACTCCCGGCGGCCGCGCTCCCGCGATCTTCAACGTCACGTACACCGAGCAAATCTTCAACGAACCGCTCCGCGGCCAGGCCAAAGAACTTCAAGAGCAAG
>Ga0307471_100002891_pt1 | contig 10053 bp, 9 predicted proteins | sample atmos_gasesAM3C__2_FD_204566 | JGI IMG/M metagenome (GOLD analysis project Ga0307471, IMG submission 204566) | Hardwood forest soil microbial communities from Morgan-Monroe State Forest, Indiana, United States - atmos_gasesAM3C_515 | ecosystem: Environmental > Terrestrial > Soil > Temperate... | reverse complement strand
CGTTCGTTCCCTGGATCGCGCGGCTCACTCGGTCCAGGCCCTCCATGACCCACCGCCGTGCCTGGCGGTCTTCGTCCGCCCGCTTGCGGTCGGTGACGTCGACCATCACGCCACGCAGGCGCGCCGGGCGGCCGTCCTCGACCACCAAGGCGGCCAGATCGCGGAGCCATACGACGCGCCCGTCCGCCGCGACCATCCGGTATTCGGAATCGTAGCCCAGACGCTCGGCCCTGGCCCGCTGACAGAGCTGCACCACCGAGTCGCGGTCCTCCGGATGAACGTGGTCCCTCCAGAACGTCGGTTCTCGCAACCACTGCTCGGTCGGGTAGCCAAGGATGCGCTCGGCCTGCTCGCTCACGAACGAGAACGCGAATGTCTCGGCATCCGCTTCCCACACGATGCCGCCGACCGAATTCACGAGGTCGCGGAACCGTTGCTGGGTGGCAAGAGCCTCGGTCGTGGTCCGGCTCAACTCTAACGTCCGCTCGGCCACCCTCCCCTCGAGCTCGTCGCGCGCTCGAGATAGCGCCGTCTCGGTGCGACTGTGCGCCTCGATGAGGTGCGCGGTCTGAAACGCGGTGGCGGCGTGATTGCCGGCCACCGAAAGCAGAAGCTGGTCCGTCTCGTCAGGAAACTCGGCGCGATCACACGCCGCGGCCACGAGCCCCCTCTCGCCGTTCATGCCGACCGGAATCACGACGCCACGGAAGGATCGACCGCCATTCTCCACGACGGGGACGATCTCGGGACGCGACGACAGGGCCTCGCCGGTGAGGTGCCGCTGCAGCCACCCGCGAAATCCCGGCCACCCTTCACCCCGCGCCGCCTCGACGGCCGGGCCGCCGTTGGGGTCGCGCAGGCGCACGTATGCGAAATCGAGGTGGAACGCTCCGACCAGCACGTCGGCAAGTCCGGCGACGATGGCCGCCGGCTCTCGGCCTACCCACGCCGCCGGGATCGTCGAGAGCGCCACCAGGTCTCTGAGCGCCCTTCGCAGCCGGCGAATTTCGGGCTGAACATCCATGCGAGTCAGTGCGGGCGCCGTGTTCCCTGGGCGACGACGCCTCGCTCCCGAAGCTCGAGGAGGAACTGATCAGGAGGAACGAAGAACGGATTCTCCTGCAGGATCCCGCCGACGATCACGACGGGGTGCGTTCGCATGATGTCGATGGCAAGGCCCGCGCCGAATCTCGACAGGTCGTACGAACAGATCACCGGGTCCTCATATTTCGGAAGCAGATAGTTCAACCGGGTCTCGTACTCGAGCAGGTCCTCGACGCCCGGTTTGTCGAGCAGCGACCATTCCATGTGCCCCAGCAGCCGTGTCCGCCGGTGACCCGATGTCCCGCCGGCGCTCAGCAGCCCCTCGACAAAGGCCAGCATGGCGTCCTGGTCGAAGCGATCTCCTCGAAGATACGCGTCCGTCCACGCGAGCACGTCCAGCTGACCTTGCGCGATGGCCTGCTTCACGTCGATGCCACCTTCACGTAGCCGCGCGACGTGGTGGTGCCGCTGCTCGGGGCCCACGACGTGGATCGCCTTCTCCCCCCGATCGAGGCCCTCCGTGATGAACGAGCGCAGCACCCGGTGCTCCTCGTCACGGCTGTTGAAGAGTGCACAGATGTGACGCTTGCGCCCGAGCGCTCCTCCGGCAACCCGAATGGGGTGTTCCTGCTGCATCACTGCACCTCCACTCCGGTCGGTCTCACGGCACTGCGCCCGAGACACGAGCCAACTGGCCCTCCGCAGCGGCGCCGAAGTCCATTACGAGCGAGAACTGGAAGATAGCACCATGCGGGGTGAAGAAGGCGCTGAACAGCCGATGGACGACGTCGGGAGCGATTCCCAGCCGGTGAGCGGCGACGCCGTATCGGCTGAGCGGCGATGCGGAAAGAGCCTCGTGCGGCGCCGAAAAGACGTCGCCAACCCCCCGGTCCTAGACTTGCCGACGCCGCAACGGCGGTCCTCGACGGGTCGAGAGCCGACCTGCCTCGATCGTATTCGGGCGGGGGAGGCCGGTCTACCCTACCTTCGTCGGGTTCGGAGCGGGGGCTCAGGGAGATTCTTGGATCGAGTCAGGGTTGAACCCCGGCTCCGGGCTGCCGACAAATACGCCGTTGGTGCCAGGGGCCACGGACGAGCCAGACTGCTGCGCATCTGTGGCAGTGGGCACTGAAGTATAGGCCGACGGCTCGCTGGCTCCGACGGCGCCGGACGAGCTAGCGGTGGTGCACGCGCCCATCGCGAGCGGGGCGATCGCCGCGAGCACGAATGTAATCTTCTTCAACGTTCTCATCGTTGCTTCCTCTCCTGCGTTGGTTTGTGTCCTGCTACTCTTTCGAGGCCGGCGGACGGCAGTGCGTTACACATCGAGGTCGACGTTCCGGCGGGAACGCGGCGCGGGACCCGCTCGCCATCCTCGTCAACCCTCCGTGGTCAGCGCGTCGGCTCGGCCAACACGACATCGAACGCGGTGACGCTCATCCGATAAGTGACGGCTCCGGGCATCGCCTCAAAAACAAATGACGACTCTCCACCCGACTCGATGTCCCCGAGCGCCCACACGACGCGCCGGCCCACGGACTGTTCGTCGGTGTTGAGCCCCTCGACCTCGAGCTGGACATCGGTCACGCGGTACGGCGAATCGTTCCGGACCGATGCTGCAATTCTAGGCGTGGGCGTCTTGCCCTCGGGCTCGGGCCCCCAGCTCACGTGAAACCATCCGCCCCGGTCCGCTCCCCACGCGGGCGATGCCAGGGCAACCAGAGCCAGTAGAGCCGCCAGGTGTATCCTCATCGCAGCCAACCTCCCCACAACGCCCAGTCCATCCCGTCGCTCTCTGCCCACAGCTCGCCCTCGGCGACGTCTCGTTCCGTCGCCAGGCGCTGATATTCCACGAACTGGCGGGGCCCACCGACGTAGAGGCAGCGGCAACTCACTGGATCCGCATAGGTGTACGCCACGTCGCGACCCACGCCCCGAGCCACGATCTTGAAGGGCGGCATCGACGCGAGGCTGCGCGCTTGCTCGGGACTATCGGCGTTTCGCTTCTGAAATCCGGCCTTCGCGAGAAGCTGCTCGGTGCCAACCGCGTCCTGTGGGCGCAGAGCGGCGCAGCCGGACACAGCCCCCAGCACAGTTACGAGGAAACCCACCACTACGATGACGCCCAAGCGGGCACGATTCTTATCGCCCATGTCCCTCTCCCGTTCCTGCTTTCTTGGAGCCGCGAGCGGTGACTCACAGATCTCGGGCGCAGGATTTCCGCAAGAACACGCAGGAGGGCCGGCACTGCGAGCCTCCCACTGTTGGGATGCTGCTCGCGCTAGCATCGTTCCAGCGAAACGACGCCTGGCGCTCGCGTCATCACCGTGTTCCGTATCTCCCTGGCGGCGGTTCGTCTTCCAAGGAACGGAGCCATGGGCTCGGTACCTCCAGGTCGAAATCGGTGAATTCGGGGCTCACGCGCAACTTATCGTGCCTAACCATCCTCCCAAGAGCGGGATGACTGCGCAGGCGTTTTCTCTGCTCTTTGTTGCCGTGCTGGCGAATCAGGCTGGAGTGCCGCTTCCAGTCGTACCGTCGCTGGTGGCTGCCGGCGTGCTGTCAGCTCGTGCCGGCGAGGGCATGGTCCCCTCGATCCTGGTGACCGTGGTCGCGGCGCTCGTCGCGGACGCCATCTGGTATGGCCTTGGTCGCTGGCGGGGGCGAGCAGCGCTCCGAGCGGTGGCTCGGCTCCTGCGACGATCGGCAGGGGACGTCGACAGCGCGGAGGGGCGCTTCCGTGATCATCAGCTTGCTTTTCTGTTCGGCGGCCGATTCCTTCCCGAGCTCAACCCGATCACGGCCGGCATGGCGGGGGCGGCGCGCTTGAGGCCGAGACGCTACAGCGTTATCGCGATCGCGAGCGCGCTCGCATGGGCGAGTGGGTGGACGGGCGCCGGCTACGCGCTCGGTAACGTTGCCGGCGAGGCTTCAGTGCCGCTCCTGTCCCTGGCCACACCAGTCGTCGTCATCGGCGCGATCCTGGCGGTTGGCCTGGCGTTGAAGCATCGACGGCGGCTGCGCCATGATCACCGTCTTCCTGGCGGTGATGACGGCCGCAGGCTCGGACACCCGGCGGCGTCCTTCAGGTCATGAGCGGGCCTCCGGGGAGCGGGGCGGCGCTCTCCGATCGCCTGTCGAGCGGGCTCTTTGTCTTGACGGCGGTCAGCGGCATCGTCGATGCCGTCAGCTTCCTTGGGCTCGGCCACGTCTTCACGGCCAACATGACGGGCAACGTTGCCCTCCTCGCGTTTGCCGCTGCCGGCGCCCCGGGCATATCGGCCCCCCGTTCCATCACCTCGCTGGCCGCATTCCTCAGCGGTGCGGGGCTCGGCGGTTACTTCGGTCGTGGCATCGCCGGCCCGTTTCGGCGACGCTGGCTTTTCCTCTGCGCCACGTCTGAGGCGGCCCTGCTGGTCGCAGCGGCGATCGCGGGAATCGCAATCGGCGGAGACTCGACCGCGCTCGTCGACCGTCAATATGCCGTGATCGTATTGACCGCGCTGGCGATGGGGCTTCGCAACGCGACCGTTCAACAGCTCGCCGTTCCTGGTCTCACCACGACGACCGTGCTGACGACAACCATGACGGGGCTCGCCGCCGATTTCGCGCTGGCCGGCGGAAGCCATCCGCACATGAGGCGCCGCCTCGGGTCGATCGCATCACTCTTCGTCGGCGCGGCGCTCGGAGCCGTGCTCCTGCGGTTTGGGCTCAGCGTGCCGCTCATCGTGGCCGCGGTCTGCGTTGTCTTCGCCACCGTCGGCTACGCTGACGAGTGAAACGCGAAGCCACGGAGGATAGGCTAGGGGCGCTGGTTCAAATCGAGCTCATGCTCATCGCCACCGCCGGTCGGCAAGGTGAACTGCAACGTGACGCCGTAATCGTCGTTTCCGCTGGCCCAGAGGCGGCCCGAATGCGCCTCGATGATGGAGCGGCTGATCGACAGCCCCATGCCGAGGCCGTCCGGTTTCGTCGTATAGAAGGCATCGAAGATGCGGTCCGCGCCCTGCGGATCGAGCCCAACACCGGAGTCGCGCACGGCGACGACAATCGTGCCGGGCTGGTGTTGGTGGCTGCGGATCAGGATTTGTCGGGGCCGGTCCGTGACCGCCTTCATAGCCTCGATGCCGTTCATGATGAGATTCAGGAGAACCTGCTGGAGCTGGACCCGGTCGCCGAACACCGGCCGTAGTCCCGACGCGAGCTCCACGCGCAGCGTGACGTCGTGATCCCGCAGCTCCGGCTCCACGAGCGATAGCACGTCGCGGACGACGTCACTGACCTCGAGCCGACTCTTGTGGGGCTCGGTCTTCGTCGCGAGCTGGCGGATTCGCTTCACGACATCCGCCGCCCGGTGGCCCTCCTTCACCATGGCCTCCAGCGTTTGGCGCACCATGTCGAGCCGAGGATCCGGAAGGTCCAGCCAGTTGAGGGAGGCATTCGCGTCGGCCACGATCGCCGCCAGTGGTTGGTTGACCTCGTGGACGATCGACGCCGCCAGCTCGCCGAGTGTTGTCACGCGGGTCACATGAGCGAGCTCCGCCTGGGTCTTCTGCAACGCTTCGATCGCGAGCATTTGGTCCGTAACGTCGCGAGCGATTCCGAGAATGGCCTCCACCCTCTCCGTATCCGGTCGCAACGGCGTGAAGCTGACCCCGATGTATCGGCGACCGCGAAAGGTGTCGCTCCATCCGGCCGCACTCACGTCCTCGCCCCTCAAGCACCGATCGAGCGCCGGCTTGACTCGCTCGAAATCGACCATCCCAATGACGTCGGCGAGGTGCCTCCCCGCGCTCCCTCCCGGCGGAAGCGCCCAGAACCGCTCGAAGACGGGATTGCCGCGGCGAAACCGGTAATCCGCCCCGATGATGAACATCCGGTCCGGTGCGCTCTCGAAGACGTGCTTGGTGAAATACTCCGCCCGCCTGCGCTCCATGATGTCCTCACAGACGGCGAGAACGACCATGCGCCCCTTGAGAAGCATGGCCCGCGCCGTCTCGCGGACCCATAGCACCGAGCCATCCTTGCGGACCTTGCGGGACTCCCAGCTCATCGTGCGGCCGACCTGATCGAGACACGCGATGATGTTCTGCTGCACGCCTGCCCGGTCTTCTTCGTGGAAGAGGTCGAGCAGAGGGCGACCGACCAGATCGTCGACCGCGTGGCCGAGCTGCTGCGCTCCGAACGGGTTGACGGACAGAAGGGTGCCGGCCGCGTCCACCATGAAGTACATGGTGGGGTTGTTCTCGAAGACAGCTCTCCACTGCTCTTCGCTCTCCCGGACCGCTTCCTCGGCGCGCCGCCGCTCGGTGATGTCGTTGTTCGTTTCGAGGATCGCCACCGGACGGCCGTGCTCGTCTCGCTGCAGCGCCCATCGGCTCGCGACCACGATCTGCCTGCCGTCCCGCTTGGTGTGGATCAGCTGCCCTTCCCAGCGGCCGGTGGCGAGCAGAGTCCGGTTGATATCCGGGAGCGGCTCGGGAAAGATCGTCTTGGCCACCTCATGCGAGGTCTTGCCGATGACTTCACTCCTGCCCCAGCCGTAGAGCTCCTCGGCGCCGCGGTTCCAGTAGGTGATCACGTCGTTCATATCGCGCGCGAAGACCGTGTCGTGCGTGAGGTCGAGGAGTGAGGCCTGGTCGCGAAGCTCGACGGTGCGCTCCTGCACCCTCGTCTCTAACTCGTCACGCGCTCGCCGAAGCTGGACCAGCGTTCGCTTCATCCTCGCGCTGAGCCAGCTCACCAGGACCGCCGACACCCCGAATAACAGCAGCGGCACGCGGTTTGGAGGATCGACGTGGAGGGTATAGATCGGAGGCAAGTGAACGTATGCGAGCGCCAGCGCGGAGAGCAGCACGGCAAGCAGTCCGGGCCGGCCGCCGCCGAACCAGGCGGTCAGGATGACCGCCAGGAAGAAGGGGGGCGACGTCAGCACCGTCGGGCCCAACGGCAGCGTGGCGAGCAGCGCGACGGCCACCGACGCCACCGCCAGGCTGTACCTCAACACCGCCGGAATCTCACGCGGCGCCAGAATCTCTCGCTTGGACATCGGTGACGGCATCCTCCGATGGAGTCCGGCGGTCACCGGCATCATACCGCGAGCGTACCGCGTCCGTGTGTCGGCGATCTCGAGTGTTGAGGAGCTAGCGAAGGAGAAGACGACGAGGACGGCGCTGCCCCATCGCCGTAACAGCGGTCATCCCAGCGCCTCGCTCGTTGGCAGGCTGAAATGAAACGAAGCCCCGCGATCGGGATTGGTCGTCGCCCAGAGCCGGCCGCCGTGAGCCTCGGTTATCGAACGGCAGATCGCCAGTCCCGTCCCCATGCCCTGCGGCTTGGTCGTAGTCAGACAACGCATTTTCGAGCGAGCGTTCGCAAAGACGGCTACGACGGGTCGTCGGGCAGGCCGGGCGTCTGGCCCCAGGCGCTGGAGCGCCAATTCTCCCGTGCGGCGGCGCCCACCCGCCACGCCGGTAGAGGCATCAGCAAGTAATCGGAAAGCGCAGCGACGAACGGTTCGTACATGCGCCGCAGCTCGGAGAGCTTGTCGTCAGCGCCCCGGCCCGCGGCGACGACCAGACCCGCAGCGGCGAGCCCGGTGCGGAGCCGGGAAAGCTCGGAGGCTGAAAGTCGGTCTGGCACCGAATCGATGGGAGCGCGACCGAGTATCTGCGCCAAGTCCACGACCGTATGCCGGGCCATCGCGAACGTCAGCTTCGCCTGGCGCGCGCACGCGTCCTGGACACTGACAATTACGAGCGCACTGGCGTCGAGAATCGTGGTCAGTGCGGTCAGCCATGATTGATTGTCGTGCTGCGAGCGGTAATACGAGAGCACCGGATACGAGAGGTGCGACTCTAGCACCTCCGCGCTCCAACGCTCCCACTCGCCGAGCAACGCCGCCAACTCTTCCGGGTCGCTCCAGCTGCCGTGCAGCAGCGCCTCGGCGCTCGGCGGGGAGCCCGCACGCGCATCGAGCAGCGTGATGCTCACCTCGCGCCGCGAGAACGACTGATATAGCACCGGCAGGTAGCCGATGACGAGGGCCAGGAACGCGAATCCGGTGCCCGCCTCGATCACCACCAGTCCGCGCCCCAGCCGCGAAACCGGAGCGATATCACCGAGGCCGAGGGTGAAGAATGTTTCGCCGCTCAGGTAGAGGTGGTCCATGAAAGTTCCACCGCCGGGGACGTTGAGGCTGGCGCCGAGGCCGGTCTGCATTAGAGCGAACCCCACGACGAGGCTCGCCGCCCACGCGGCGAGGAGAACCAGCAATGACAGCGGTCCGAAGAAGCTCAGATAAGTTTCGCGGCGCCCGCCGGGGCGCATCCAGCGCCCCACCGCCGACCACACCCGCCATGCGACGCGATAGAACATGCGCGTGGGCCGCAGTCGCCGCGTCACGCGTCGTGGCAAAACGATTGCCTCGAACGCATCCCATATGATGACGATGATGCAAAGGGCACCGGCTGCGGCGATCAGTGAGCCAATGATCATTTAGACGCCACGATAGCCGCGAGCGCGCCGCTGGTCGAGGGACCACGAGCCCTGCTCCGGGCGGCGCGGGCGGCCGTGCCGGAGAGTTCGTGATACGCTCGGTTGCGCGTAACGGACCTCGCGATGCAGGATGCGATCTTCCAGGTTCAGCACCTATCCCTCGCGTATCCAGCGCGCCGCGGCCACCCGGCTGCGACCATCCTCGACGACATCTCGGTGGACGTCGAGCGCGGCAGCGCACTCACTCTAGTCGGCCCCTCAGGCTCGGGCAAGTCGTCCTTGCTCCGCTGCCTGAACCGCCTGGAGGAGCCGACGGGCGGCGTGGTGCGCTTCGACGGCCGCCCCATCACCGAGCTTGACCCGCGCGAGCTGCGCCGTCGCGCCGCCCTCGTGCAGCAGACGGCCGTCCTGTTCGAAGGCACTGTCCGCACCAACCTCATGGTGCACGCGCCCGGCGTCACGCTCGACGTGTCGGAGAGCCGCCTGCGCGAGGCTCTGGCGGAGGTCGGACTAGATGTTGCGCTGCTCGATCGTGATGCCGCCATGCTCTCGGGCGGCGAACGTCAGCGCGTGACCATTGCCCGCGCGCTCCTGCGCGATCCCCAAGCGCTGCTGCTCGACGAGCCAACGTCTGCGCTCGACCCGCCGAACGCCATGCTGGTCGTCGAGACGATCTGTCGCCTCCGTGACACTCGCGGGCCCACGATCGTGGCCGTCACTCACACGCCTGAGCTGGTGCGCCGTCTCGGTGGTGCCCTGCTCTATCTGGTGAAGGGGCGCGTACAGGCTTACGAGTCCGTCCAAGGCGACGGCATCATCGACGAGCGCCTCCAAGCCTTCCTCTCCGGCGCCCATCAGTGACAACTGGATTTGGCATCATTGATCTCTCCTGGTGGCAGGTCGCGCTTGCCTTGATGCTCGTGGTCGTGGTTGCCACCGTCTCGCTGCGCCAGCACCTCGGCCTCGAGCGCGACTTGCTGATCGGCACGGTCCGCACGGTCGTCCAGCTCTATCTGGTCGGCCTCGTCCTCGCCGCCGTCTTCACCGCCGCGCGCTGGTACTGGGTGCTATCGATTCTCGTGGTGATGGCCGCCATCGCCACTCACGCCGCCGTCTCCCGTCTGGCCAAGCCCATCCCCGGCCTCTATTGGATCGCCGCCGCCGCGCTGACCATCTCGACCGCCGCGACGATCACGTACGTGATTGGGATCGTGGTGCAGCCACGACCGTGGTGGGAGCCGCAGTACCTGATCCCGATGGCCGGGATGATCCTGGGAAACTCCATGACCAGCGCGGCACTGGCGGGCGACCGGCTGCAGTCGGACCTGTTCGCCCGCCGCGATGAGGTCGAGGCACGCCTGGCGCTCGGCTTCTCGGGGCTAGAAGCAGTGCAACCGCTGGTGCGGGCGGCGCTGCGCGCATCGATGATCCCGACGGTGAACGGGATGATGACTGTCGGCGTCGTCCAGCTCCCAGGGATGATGACGGGCCAGATCCTGGCCGGAGCATCGC
>Ga0307471_100002890_pt1 | contig 10056 bp, 9 predicted proteins | sample atmos_gasesAM3C__2_FD_204566 | JGI IMG/M metagenome (GOLD analysis project Ga0307471, IMG submission 204566) | Hardwood forest soil microbial communities from Morgan-Monroe State Forest, Indiana, United States - atmos_gasesAM3C_515 | ecosystem: Environmental > Terrestrial > Soil > Temperate... | reverse complement strand
ACGCCATGTTGCTCCTTGACTCCCCTCTTCCACTTGCCTATTTTACGAGCCGCGGCCCCAAACGGGCTGACGTAACTTTCCATCCTTTTAGGATGGCGCATGGTCATGCGACTAACACGCGTTCAGTAAGCGCGAATTTTACTAGGGGAGACTCCTATGAGCGAGAAAACATCGGCGACGGTTATGGCCAGCTCTGCGGCGGCGGAGTCAATGGCGCGCGCGAAAGGACCATGTGTCTGGCTCGACATGGACCAGAAAGAGCTCGATGACACCTACGACCAGAGCGTCTGGGCACCGAACCAGCGCCATGTTAGCAAGCGACGCGATGCCTGGAGTGAGTCGGCGCACGCACGGCTGCGGCCAGAGCGTGTTCCGTACGGGCCTACGGACATCGAAACGCTCGATATCTACAAGACGCAGCGCCCCAACGCGCCGATTCGCGTTTTCATACATGGTGGTGCCTGGCGGAACGGGACAGCCAAGCAGTCTGCCTATCCGGCAGAAATGTTCGTCAGGGCTGGCGCCCATTACATCGCGGTCGATTTTGTCTCGGTGGATGATGCGGGTGGAAATCTCATGACGATGGCGGACCAGGTGCGCCGCGCCGTGGCGTGGATTTACAAAAATGCCGCCAGCTTTGGCGGCGACTCAAACCGACTTTTTCTTTCCGGACACTCCTCCGGCGCCCATCTCGCTGGCGTCGTTCTGGTGACCGACTGGCAGAAAGATTTCGGCTTGCCTCGCGATCTAGTGAAAGGAGCAGTCTTGATGAGCGGCATGTATGACTTGCAGCCCGTCAGACTTTCCAAACGCAGCGAATATGTGAAATTTACCGATGAGATGGCGCAGGCGCTAAGCACCCAGCGTCATCTGGACCGCCTCCACACACCCATTATCGTGTCTTACGGAACCCTCGAGTCGCCGGAATTCCAGCGCCAATCGCGCGACTTTGTTGCGGCGGTCAAAGCCGCCGGCAAGCCCGTGCAGCTCATCGTCGGCGAGGGATACAATCATTTCGAGTTCCCGGAAACTTTCGGCAATCCCTACGGCCTCCTGGGCCGTGCCGCACTCGAACAGATGAAGCTCACGCCAGATCACGCGGGATCATCCTGAGATACTCCCTTGAAAATACGAGGCGGAGCGGCCTCGGTCAGTTCAAATAGAACCCTCGATTGCGTCATTCCAGCATGGAGTGCTGGAATCCACGTTGACATGGATGTCTCCGGAGGCATCCTTACGAACCTGGATGCCGGCTATCCATGCCGGCATGACGATCTTCTCGGAACCTCGGCGATATCTGCGTGCTCTCCCTCGAACACACGGAACCGGAGGAGTCTAGGGTAGCCATTGTCATGTTCTGTAGGCGAGCATGAGCTCACGAAAACAATTTGTTCATCGTGAAGCTTGACAAAGCGTTGGGACTCGCGGGGTTAAGCCGGCAAACGAGGAAAAACGGGACGCTGCCTCCTGTGTCCTGGGCTGAGCTTAACTCTAGTCTCGAAGCGCTCCGTTAAAGGCAGCTTCCAAGATGACTCCGTGTAAATCGACGGCAGTCAGGGCGCAATATTCCAGACTGTAGCCTGGCCTTACGTGCGCCATCCCATCCTGAAGCAAGCGTTGCAAAACCAGCCGTCTGAAACTTCCATGACCCATGACGCCTTCGTGTTCTTTTAGGTCCGCTTCTTCGTGGGTAGAGAAATAGACGGCCTGCTCCCGCGTGAGTCCGTAGTGCGTCGTCAGCGCCTTGAAAAACTCCGCCGACCAATAACCGGTTTGCTCCTCGGTTGCGCCGGCAGCATAGAATTCCGCCACGGTTCCTTCCCATAGCACCGAGCGCTTGAAATCGAGCTTGGCGCGAAATTCCGCCAGCATGGGAGAAAGAAAAATATCATCCTCCGAAATGTCTAAAGCTCGCGCGGTTTCAAGCACCACGTGCACATGACCGGGTGGCTTCGGGTGAATGAGCTCATCCGCGAGCTTTTGAGCCATGGGTCCCATGAGGTCGCGATGCTTGCGAAAAAAAGCTATGTGCTTGTGATAAGAAGCGGCCTCGACGGTATTTATTTCAATGGTGTAAGAGCCCCAGTTTTTGAAAAAAAGCCGCAGGGCTTTCTTCGATAAAGTGCCGGCTGCGAGCGCGCGCATGAAAGAACCGTCGCTTACCCGTTCTTTCCATCTTTGGCGAACTCCCGCATACAGCTTGTCCACATAGGCTTTAGCTTCCTGCTCACTCATCCCTTCATTCATCGATCTCGTACCTCCAGGGAGAGGCGCTTTCGGAATGCAATGCGCATCTCCGTTGGCTCTCCTTTTGTATTCCGCGAGCAATGTCTGCGAATCAAAATGCCATCAAGCTAATCCATTCCTAATCGTTGATCACCTCTTAGATCTCGATGCACCCGAGTTAGTTTCATGAGCTTACATGATCACGGTAGAACCGCGATGCATTCGACCTCGATGAGCATCTCCGGTCGGGCCAGCCGGGAAACAATCACCATGGTGCTGGCCGGCAAAAGGCCGCCATCGCGAAAATATTTGGCCCTCACGGCGGCTACAGGACGATTATCTTCGGGGCGCGTGAGAAAAGTATTCAATTTAACCACATGGCTAAGATCGGTGCCCGCCGCCCGCAAACACTCCTGCAATTGGCTGAAAACCTCTTCCGCTTGCGCGGTAATGTCGTTAACCCCGATCATCTTGTTGTCTTTGCCGACAGAGGCTTGTCCAGCGACAAAGACCATATTTCCCGCTTTGGTCACGTGGGCATAGTATTCGGCAGGAGGCCGCATGCTGGATGGATTGATTCGCTCTACCGTCATCGTTTACTCCTATATTAAGAATTTCTCTTCTCGAATCGCTACGACACTCACAGTTCGTTTCTGCTGAAAAACCCTCCGTTCATCCTTCGAGGGCCTCAGAGCCCGTCCTGAGCTCGACGAAGGAACGAACGGAGGAGCGGTGGAGATCATTGGAGATTTCCGTTCTACTGAGCTTGCCGAAGTATGAGCCTAGTCGAAGCATTCCTAGGGTTTTTCAGCAGAAGCGAGTTCTAAGCAATTCCCTCTTCGAAACTGAATTCGCCTTTTGCAACTTTGCGCCCGATCTCCCGCAGCAATTTCCTATCTGCCTCAGGTGTGGTCGCTCTTGGCACTTTCACTACGGTGTCCTGACCGAAGGTTGGAACTACTTTCTTTTCTTTGTAGACTCCCAAAGGATTTTTTCCGCTTTTTACGGCTCTGATACCGTCGCGTATCAGCTTGCGGTACATGATCACTCCTTTATCCGAGCTTACCAGGTGTTCGAGCTTGTGCACGGCAATGGGCCGTTGGCTGGTTTGAGCCTCATAATCGCCCGGCCTTCTTTGCATGTCCTCGTAAGGGCGATCGCCGGATCGGGTGTCGAAAGGCCGCGTAGCCGATAAATCCACACGCTTGCCGTCCACGATACGATAGCGCTTGAAAGCGAAGACCATAGTCTCGGTATCATTGATCGGCACGGCCCAATTGGTCGCCTCCGGTCTGCCGAATATTTTTACTTGAGTGCCATCTTCGGTGGTCGCCGGCACTTGAGCAATATTAGGCATGATCGAATCAGCCATTCGTACCCAGACATTTTCGCCTACCCGACGCGTTGCAATATAAACCATTCCGATCGGAGTCAGCATCCATTCCATTTCCGGCACTGCTGCAAAACCCTCGTTAAATTGGGCTCCGCTCACAATGGTATGAAGAAATGAAAGGTGAATTGGATCCATCTGGTTTTCTTTGTTTTGCACCCAATTGCACGGCAACAAATTGGGCTTGCGCGGAACAATCTCGTAGTCCGGCAATTCGAACGTATCGTAGATCGGAAAAGCGGGTTTTTTATCGGCCGGCCCCATGTAAGCGAATACCATTCCCTTGTATTCCAATGTTGGGTAGGCGGGATGGTACAAACGATCCTGATACGTGCTGGCAACCGGTTGTCCCGGAATTTCCAAAACTTTTCCGTCGACATCGTAGAGCCAGCCGTGATAGCAACAGCGAATTCCTCGTTCAGAGATCAGCCCGAATTCCAGCGAGGTTCCCCGGTGACTGCAATGGAGAGCGAGTAAACCGGTTCTGCCGCCAAAGTCGCGAAACAGAACCAAATCTTCACCCATGATGCGAATTTTCTTTGGCAGATCCTTCAATTCATCGGATAAGGCTACAGGATGCCAGTACCGGCGCAAATATTCGCCGCAAGGCGTGCCCGGGCCGACATGGGTTAGCTCCTTGTCTTCCTCCGGCACCTCCCTGAAATCGTAGCCGCCGTAGGGATAATTGAGCATACTCGGCTTCTTAGCCATGACTTAGTCTCCAACTAAAACTTGGCAATAACGAGGACGTCAATGGTTATTAGCGCGGCAAGCAGGATGAAGGCGTGTTCCCGGCGCGATTTTTTGCTATCGAACTCATAAAGCAAGCACATCAAGCTATGCTCAGTACACTCTCAATAAATTATTACGACTGCCACTGCAAGGCCCCTTTTTATCCGCCCGGTATTCTGGAAAGCCGGTGGTTGTACTTATAAGCCAACAACAAATGCCGCTGCTAACAAAACAATTTAACATTTGGATCAGAGCTCGAAACATGCGACATTGATGGAATTGTGTTGTCCGTTAGTCGTCGGACAAGGAACGACATTGCCCAACTTTAAACGCAAATGATTCAACACCCGAGGAGATCTGTGGTTCGATTTCACTGGCAATTGCTCTGCTTTATGCTCGTTTTGGTTGCTTCTTCACCGCTTCATGCTCAGAGCAAAACATTGGAAACGATCAAGATCGGCTACAGCGGTATCGGTATCACTCATGATCTGCTCAAGATAATGGCCAACAATCGGATTTTCGAAAAACACGGGTTGAGTGCCCAATCTATTCTTTTTTCGGGCTTATTGAACCAGGCCGCCGTCTCCGGCAGCATCGACTTCACCACCAGCGATTTACCTTCGCAGATCCAGGCCGCCGTTACCGGGTTTGATTTTAAAATCCTGAGCGTGACCCACAATCGCCTTGAAGGCGCCATGGTCACACGCAAAGAAATAAAAAAACCAAGCGATCTATCGGGTAAGAAACTGGCGATAAGCCGGTTTGGGTCCGTATCGGATCTCGTTACCCGCCTCGTGCTGCGCTACTGGAAACTCGAGCCCATCAAAGACGTGGCGCTTCTCCAGGTTGGCAATACTCCTTCGCGCATCGCGGCCATTTTGAGCGGCCAGGTGGACGGCGGTCTAATCCAACCGACGGATGTCGAGAGGGTAATCAACACCGGTTGTTGCATTGTGTTGAGCGATTTGGAGAAACTGGACATCCCCTACGCTCGCTTTGGCGTTGCGGCATTGGCCAGCGTCATCAAAGCAAGACCGGAGACCACCCGCAAATTGCTCGAAGCGCTGGTAGAAGGCATTCACTACTACAAAACTCATCCTGACGAAGGAGTGGCGATACTGGTTGCCCGCGGCATCGATCGGAATATGGCGCGAAGCGCATATCAAAAGGTCGCGGATTCTTATCGCATCATTCCAGATCCGGAATTTGCCAGCGTCAAGGGAGTTCTGGATACACTTCTGGATGATCGAGCGCGATCAGTCGCTCCGGAAACCCTGATCGATGCAAAACCATGGGAACAGGTGGCAAAGAGCGGAATGCTCGAGCGGCTTTACGGAAAAGCGGCCACAAAAAAATAACATTGTTGATGCTTGTTTAATCGGCAGAAAAACTGAGGGAGGAAACATGGCGATATTGACGCCCGAAGATCACGAGAGACTCCAAATGGAGTTGGTGACTTTTGCCAAAGAGGAGCTCGACCGCCGGAAGAAGTCACCCATTTACGTTTCAGCGGAGGACGTCGAATCCCAGTTCGGTAACTATTACCATGTTCATATTGTCGATCCACGGATCGGCTTCAACCAGAAAACTTTTCGCTTCTGGAAAGGCCGCATCAGCGCGAAGCGGCGCAATACCGAATGGAAGTCCCTGGGCCATCGCCATACGGTGGAAGCCGTCATTTATTTTGACGAAGGAGAAGGCTACAGCGTCATAGATGGCGTGGATTACCACTGGAAGCCCGGCGATTTCATTTGCGTTCCGATGTTCGCATGGCACCGTCACATCGTTACCAAAGGGGATCAGATGGTCCATCTCGCGGCGACCACGGGCCCGCTTTGCATGTATATCGGCCTTGCGGTCTACGAAGACGAACGGTTTCCCGAGCAATGGATCTTTGCCCAGAAAGGCGAGGAGGAACTGAAGTCGCTCGTTCCTGGAAAATCCGGCGCGCCCGAGGGCAGCACAAAAGTCTCACTCGGCGCCGGCTCAGATAAGACGCGCAGCGAAGCCGACCGGCTGTACGCAAAAGCGTTGAATTTTGCATCCAAAGAAGAAGTGGAGCGGCGCACGGGAAAAGTTCTTGTTCGCAGCGAGGACTTGGTTTTCGAGCCAACGCGAATGGCGAGCGTCGCAATCGTTGTGGACCCTGAGACGGGATTCAATATGCGCACCATTGGGACGCTTGTCGCCGAAGTTCCGCCGGGCAAGCGTTCAGGCGCTCACCGCCACATCTATGAAGAGACGAACTATGTGATGGCCGGCCAGGGCTACAGCATCATCGAAGATCAACGCTTCGAATGGAAAAAGGGCGACACTCTCTGTATCCCGGTGTTTAGCTGGCATCAGCACTTCAATACCGGAAAAGAGCCAGCCCGCTTTCTTGTCCATCACAATCGTCCCTATATGGAGAACATGGGGTTTCTAGTGGCAGAGCACGGCGAAGACGCCGACTTTTAAATGATTTTATAGGCCACGACTTTGGCCTTTGATTCTCACATCGTCAGGAGCCTGTACTGCTGACATGGCCGCCCGCACTGCATCGGGCGCGGCCACAGGTTGTCCCTGGCATCTTTCGTTGTCCGCTCTACGATCGTGTGTAGATGGCGCAGCAATCAGGCGTATTTCTTGACCGCGTTCTCGATGGCACCGCCGGCCCTGGCTAGATCGTCAGGTATCATGACCGGATGAATCTCAATACTTGCATTGAACGCGAGAAACCACGGCTCCGCGATGGCCGGGATTTGGGAAGCATCTTGCATCTCTAGAAAAATGAACCCCGCGCGCTGACCGTCGTTGTCCGTAAAATAAACGGCCTCCGGTTTCAAATCCGCCAGGATCGATTGGATGGTTGCGCCGAGCTTTCCGGCTTTCGCCGCCGCGTTCCCGGACTCTACCGGGATGTTTACCTTCAGTAGGAATCGCATCGTTCACCTCCTAATGACTTGGGCCGTTGGTAGTCTATGACTTTCAAGTTGACCCTGCGCTCTGCGCGCAGGGTCGATTTGGCAGACGGTCTTCGATTTCAAAGCCGAGATCGGCGATCATCCGGTGTGTCTCGGTGGCCTCCTGTCCGGGCGTCGTAAGATAGCCGTTGACGAAAAGAGAGTTTGCCGGGTAGAGACTCAGCGGCTGCAGCGAGCGCATGTTGAGCTCTCTGCCACCGCCCACGCGAAGTTCTTTCTCCGGATTGACGAAGCGAAAGAGACAAAGAATTTTTAGGCAGCGCTGCGGCGTCAAAGTATGAATTCCGGCAAAAGGCGTTCCATCAATAGGATGAAGGAAATTGAGCGGGATAGAATCGACATCTAGCTTTCTTAGAGACAGCGCTAAGTCGATGATGTCGTCGTCGGTTTCGCCCATGCCCATGATACCGCCACAGCAAGATGATAGGCCCACGGACTTAACGTTGTTCACTGTTCCGACGCGGTCCTGGTAGGTGTGCGTCGTGCATATGTTGGGATGATGGCGTTCACTGGTGTTCAGATTGTGGTTGATCCGCTCCACACCAGCATCCTTCAAGGCCTGTATTTTGCTTTCTTCCATCAGGCCGAGGGAACAACAAATATTGATCTCGACCTCCCTCTTGATTTCGCGCACGACCTCGGCGATCTGTTCGATCTCTTTTTGCGTCGGTCCGCGACCGCTATTGACGATGCAAAAACGCACCGCGCCTGCGGCCTTGGCTTGCTTGGCACTTTCTAGTAGCTTTTCTTTCGACATGAAGGGATAGCGGTCGATGGGAGCTTCGGAAACCGAGGACTGCGAGCAGTAGTGACAATCTTCCGGGCAAAGGCCGCTCTTGGCATTCTGCAGGACGTGAATCTGCACGCGCTTGCCGAAGTAATGATGGCGCACTTTGAACGCCGCGCTCAGTAGCTCCGGCAACTGTTCATCCGGCGCATTCAACACCGCTTTCATCTCATCCCGATCCAAAAGTTTTCCTTGCAGCGATTTCTCAGCAAGCCTTTGAAAATTCATTTCCATCAATCCATAACCTCCAACGGTGAGCCTGCTTCTACCATGGGAAAATCGCTGTTTCAATCTTCACACCTTTTACTCTCGTGGGTCATCTATCTCCATCCTGTTCTCTAATGTCAAAAGTATTTCGTTTTCGTCTTCGAGGCGGTCTGTCAAAAGACGTGCCTTGAACTGGATATCTCGCGCGCCTTGCCGCAAACTTGCTTGGTTGCTTCGTTCAAACCAGCCCGGTTTCATTATATGGAGCAGTGGTGCCGCTAGACGTCGCGATTCGCGCTTCTGCGCGTACTCAATGTTTAGCCGATGAAGTTCGCGATCCATGGCGCGAAGCAGGCGCTGCAATTGCTCCATGGACGGAGACTTCCCATCCAATTCAACCATAAATCGATAGCGTGATTGATGCACATCGGCGACGGCTCGATAGTAAGCTACGCTTATGCCGGTGTTGCGCTGGGCGTCATTCATCGCCTGAATGATCTGATTCACATAGACCTTTTCACCAGTGAGGCTCGTGACGTCGCGGCCTTTACGAAGAAACTCGATGAGCGGCGTCTTGTGATGGAACCCGGTGACGCGCACCAAATCGTTGATATCGTAGCGATAGAGACCTCCGGCAGTGGTAAGCACAGGATAGTAGATCCCGCCGACTTCCAGCTCGTCACAAGTAAGCGTGATGGGATTCACATTGTCGATTTCCGACTCAGTAATGAATTCATAAAAATTGGCGTCGATGGCCAGAATCCCTTCTGAACCATCATCAGAGATGGGAAGCGACATTTGCGCTTCGCTGGCAAGATATCCCAGGTCACGCACCGCTACGGAGTGGCCGAACCATGCGTCGAACTCTTTGAGCCTAATGCCGACGCTGCCCCCCTTCCAACACCCGATCAGTTGGAGGTCGGGCCAGTATTCTTGCGGTCTCAAGTTGTCATGTGCATGGAAAAAGTTTTCCAGCTGTTGGGCCCGTTCTCGGTTTGCTGAGAGTCCAGACGACAGGGCCGCGCGAATTTTGGCCGCTATATCGACGCGCGACGATAACGTGCCGTCGTGAATATCCTTGATTATCTCTTTGACAGAGCGATCCGCGGTCTCGACCAAGCGGAGAATGGTGCTCGGATTAGGAGTGCCAAGAAAGGTTACGTTTTGTTCTATAGCCAGCCGCATCGCGACGTAATATTTGGCTTGGAAGTCCTTGATCTCTGAAATTTCATAGGGAAGCGCATGGGTCCGTTTGATCCACCGTGGACTGGAGCGGTAAATGAGCCCGGAAGCAGCACCGTACGGAATTCCGCCTGGAGTGAGCCCTTCAACTGCCTGACTGACGAGTCCAAAAATCTTTCCCTCGATACACCGCGGATGGTCAAGGAAAGCGCGCTCGTACCAGAGACGCGTTAGATTTGTATGTATGGTTTGCATTGCTTTGGTGACGGGAATCAGTTTGGGTTGGCCAGTGCTGCCACTGGTCATGGTAAACATCACGATAGGATCAACGGTTAACATACTAGATGCGCCGTGCCTCGCTCGGTCGATGTAAGGCCGCAACTGTTCATAGTCGCCGACCGGAACCTGCTTACGGTAGTCAGCGATAGTCCTGATTTCGCTGAAGCGATGATCTTGGCCAAACGCCGTCTTTTGATTGTCGCGGATTAGTCGGAAAAGAAATTTTTCCTGGTTCTTTCGGGGTTCCTGGGTGAGTCGCTCCCACCGATTCCACACAGTGTTACTGAGGA
>Ga0307471_100002888_pt1 | contig 10063 bp, 11 predicted proteins | sample atmos_gasesAM3C__2_FD_204566 | JGI IMG/M metagenome (GOLD analysis project Ga0307471, IMG submission 204566) | Hardwood forest soil microbial communities from Morgan-Monroe State Forest, Indiana, United States - atmos_gasesAM3C_515 | ecosystem: Environmental > Terrestrial > Soil > Temperate... | reverse complement strand
AACTGCCCACCTACATTGCGGATTACCGCGCGAAGGTCCGGCGAGTTGACGGCCAATTCGCGGCTGTTGAGGTGCCCATCGAGGACCACGGCACGCAGCATGGGTACGTTGGTCTCATAGTGATAGCGTATGGAACCCGCCAATGTAATTTCTCCCGTTGGCACAGAGGGGTCCTTGAGAATAGCGCGAAAGTCCTGCGGATGAATTGTGATCTGGTAGGCGCCCTGGGCAGATGGATGAGAGTACTCCTTTACCTCGCCGTCCAACCTAATGGTTGAAGACGCCACGGTGAGCACAAGTGGCTTGAGCGTAAACTGGGCGGGCGTCGCGTTGAAAACGGCCGCCAGGTCGTGCGGAAGAGGCTTCATGTCGCCGTACTGAAGACTGCCGTTCCGGTAAGAAAGACTGCCATCGTATCCATTCCTTAAGAACTCCGACTTGATCTCCAGTTGCAGATCGTGCAACTCGGCATCAAGAGGCGTTTTGACATCGTTGTAGTAAATTTCGCCACGTTCAATCAGGACGTGCTGGATTCCGAGATCGAATGGGCTTGTGGATGTGTTGTTGTTCGATTTCGGGGGCGAGGGGAGATTGGTGCTGCCATCCTTTCGCATTATGAGGTTCACCACGGGATGGCGCAGAACAATCTCGTTTAGATCAACCTTCTTGCGTAACAAGGAAACAATCTTTAGCCGAATCATGAGCTGATCTGCTTGGGCCAGCGGCATCGCGGATGTCGGCTCGCTCCCGCGAATGGTGATTCCATAGGCTTCCACACCCAGCCTAACCAGGTGGAGTGAGAAATCTTGGATTTGCACTTGTGCTCCCGTGGCCTCACTCGCCTGTTGCTGAATCTTGGCTAGCACATAGCTGTGGAAGCCTTGACTTCGCAGCAGGAGGTAGCCAGCAATTCCAAGGACCACGACAAAAGTCGCAAGACCGATTCCAATCCAACCGAGTTTTCTTTTCCAACTCATAACCGCACCTGTTGTACAACTCAAAACGCCTGTCCCAGGGTGATGTAGAACTGAGTGGCTTTCACCCCCGTTACAGGATTCAGATTTCGCCCGATATCAAAACGGACAGGGCCCACTGGGGTGGAGTACCTTAGTCCAACGCCCACCGTATTCGTGTAGTCCCGAACGAAATGGCTAACGCCAATCGGGCCGTAGACGTTACCGCCGTCGTAGAAAACCGCTGCGCCCAGTCCCTCTTTGATTCCCAGAGGAAAACGAAGTTCGGAATTGAAGATGAAGAGCTGTCTGCCGCCAACCGGGACTTGGAGATTCACGCAGGTTGTGGGGACGTTGGGATTGCTGCACGCTGGCACCGTGCGCTGTGGGCCGGCGCCGTTGATGGGAAATCCCCGCAGTGTGGTTTCGCCACCGGAGAAGAACCGCTCGCTGGTGGGCACATCGCCGCTCCCAAAAGCCTTGGCCAACCCCAATGTGATCCTGTTTGCCCAGACAGTCTTGCCCAATGGCTTGTAGTACGAACTCTGACCCAGGAAGCGAGCGAAGTTAGCGTTTGACCCGAGAGCCTTAGGAGTGACCCCTAGGTCCAGAGTCTCATAGAAACCACGACTCGCGTCGAGGGGCTTGTCACGGGTGTCTCGAATCCACGTGGTGGACAGTGTCGAAAGCCTGAGTCGCTGGTCCTGTGGCAACACCAGTCCGGGAATCAACAGATTCGAGAGGACCGTACGACGAAAACGATAGCGGAGCTGGATTCGGCGGGTTTTATCCTTGTTTAGCGGCTTTTCCAGCTGCCAGGAACCCTCGGCAAGGCGAGCCTCAAACGTAGGATTCTCTGTGGTCCGCTCAATCGACGCACTATAAAGCGAACTCCAACCCGAACCCAGGAAATGCGGCTGGGCATAGGTTGCGAGGGCCCGTTGATCGAGCCGCGCAATCAGCGCGGAAATTGATGCCGTTTCGGCGAGACCGCGAACGTTGTAACGCGTGAAGCCGATAGAGCCCCGTGGGCTGACGAATGTCTTTTCCGCCGCAGTGAAGTTCGGTGCCCCTCCGGTCACGGGCGGCAGCCCCGGCAGAGCAATGGTTCCTGAAGGCAGGTTGCCTCCGCGTCTCGCCACTTCAAGCCCAAAGCCGTAGCTCACCTCTTTATTGCCGGCCTCATGCGCTTTGACCAAAACATCTTCGTTGTTTTGATCGGTGATCGGGCGGCGAGGCTCGACGCTCGCCCAATCGAATATACCCAGGTCGTGGAGCTTGCTCTCGCTCGCTAATAGCGCTCCCCGACCCAGCGGTGCCTCGGGATTAATGCTTGTTGTTTTCTTTATCAGCGAAGGGCGTGTCCGCTTGTTGCCAAGAAGAAGGACCTCATCGACCTGGACCGGCTGTTTTTCAGTGATCTTGTATGTGACGTCTACTCTGTGAGGATCGTTCGGCAACGGTGTAACCACGGCATCGAATTCTGCATTGAGGAAGCCTCGGTCCAAATACACGGCGATGATATGGCTACGATCGTCGGCCAGACTCTTCGGAGAGAAGGGCTGGCCTGACCTGAGCCCCAAACCCGCTTTGGGCGCCAACTCCAGCTCCGATATGTGCGAATTCCCCTCGATCGTCAGGTTGTCCACCACACTTTGTGGACCCTCACTGATCTGAAACGTGATGTAAATCTTCGGCTCACGATCGACGACATCGGGATCGACCTTGACATCGCCGTATCCACGGTTCTTATAAAAAGCAGTAATCCCGCTCACGCTTTGCCGTAGCAGCTTGTCGCTAAACTTCCCCCGGTTGAGGACAGGCCGGTGTGGCTTCACTGCGACTTGTTGAATGAGTTCGTCCCTATCGAAATGCTGGTTGCCGCGAAACGCGACGGTCTCCACCTTATGGCGCGAACCTCGGTCGACGTTGTAGACCAGATCGACACTTGAGCCCTGAGTCTGGAAATCGGCGGTAACTTTCGCATCAAAGTAGCCCTTGCTCTGAAAGAAATCGATCAGATTGCGCCGGCCCTCTTCCACCAGATCAGGGTCGACCGTGCCCTCCGAGAATATTGGGATCAGTCTTTTCACCTGTCTTCCGCGAAGGAATGGGAGCCATGAGAGTTTCGCGCCCTCGACCCGCACCTTCACGATTGGACCGGGCCGGGCATCAATGATGATGTCGGCGTGATTGCTGTCTTGGTGATAGTGCGACTCACCTAGTTTCACTTTGCTGGCGAGGTGGTGCTGGCTGGCCAGATCCCGCCTCATCAGGGCAACTGCGGAATCGATCCGTTTCGGGGTATACGACTTCCCCCGTTTCAGGGAAGCTCCTGTAGCGGTAGCCCGAAGTGAACGGGTGGCATGCACTAGCCGATTCGCGTCGACCGGGTCCGGTCCACGAACTTCCACGTTCCCTACCTTTGCACGTTTTCCCAAATCGACTTTGAATGCCACATTGGCCAACAGGTGGATTTCGTCAAACTGCGGTTGAGGCTGAACCTGGGCTTGGAAGTAACCCGCCGACACAAAAAACTGACGCAGATTCTCGCCCGCTTTGGCAACGACGTCCTGTTTGTATGGCGTTTGGTTGGGAATGTCGATGACCTGCAAAAGCCGCGTGTAGGAAAATTTCTTGATTGCTCCCGGGAAGTCGAAGACGCCAAAGTAAAGCGCAGGTTCGAGCATGAATGTGACGCGCAAGCCTCCGGGGTCTGGCTTGACATCAACCTCTACATTGCTAAATCGGCCCGTGCCGCGCAGCGCGGAAATTGTGTCCTCAATCCTGGAGGCAGAGTAGGGTTCGTCGATTTTCTGTTGCACCAACGAACGCAAGGACTCGACTGGAATCTTTGGATTGGCGACCAGTTCTACTGTCGCGACCTTCTGACCTTCGTAGGAAACCTTGTTGCTTTGGCTCGCCTGCTGGCAGTCGATATAGGAAGTCGTCGCGAAAACGACCAGCATCGAAATAGTCCAGAAGCGCATAAGCGGCGGCCTGTGCAGCGACCCGGATCTGCTTTACCGTCAGGGCCATATCTCGCGAATTCACGGCGTGGTTTCGATGCTCCGCTTTTCCATAGAGTTGCATTCGTTCTTTCTGACTCTGCTCCAGCGTTATGCAGGCTTACGCAGTTCTCCGTGTCTCTTGAGCCTTCAGTGCATCGAAAGGTCGGAACAGAAAGCGTACGATCAGCAAATAATCTACTTTTTCCAAGAAGCTGATGATCGGCTCGGACTTGGACATGAAGCAATCGACTGCTTCGAGCTCGCGCTCTGACAAGCACTCATCGCCAGACAAGAGTGCGACCGGAACGTCCGGTTTGGAATCCTTCATGTAGAGCGCGGCCATTCCACCATTCATTTCTGGCATGTGATAGTCGAGGAGTACCAAGTCAACTGAATTCGAGACGAAAACCTGTATCGCATCCTTGCCATTTGTAGCAGTCAGAACTCGATATCCGTTTTCTTCGAGAAGCATCTTCCGGCCTTCCAGCACACCTGGCGCGTCATCGACGCAAAGGATTACCGGTTTCCAAAACATGGCTCAACTCCAAACTTCGGCCTGAGTGATCATGCATTTCCGTGGCACTCTTCCAAGGGGGTGAGATGCCTCGTCTCGTGGAAAAGGAAGTTCTCAGAGCTTTTGTCGTCGCCCGACTTCCTACCTTCCCGGGATCTACCCCGCGGCATGACGTCCTCCCAGCCGCACTCACATATCCGAGTGCACGATCCTTGCCATCAAACCAAGCTTGCGCCTTCTGCTGGGTGGGCGGGTGAGCAATCTAGGCAGTGGCAGTTTCGGGAGGCAACCGGGAAAATCTGCGCTACAGCAAATGCGGTACTTCTCGGAGCAGTCGAAGGGCGCCGAAGTCACTCACGTTGTTAGGTCGCCTGCATTTGGCTGACTCCAGTCGTCGGACTCTGCTTCGGCATCATCTTGCCCCCCGCGCATTTCGCGTTTGAGAAGCCCTCGGGAATTAGGTTTGCTCGCAGCACACACCCATCTGGTACAGGAGACTTCACTGGTTCGCTCGCAGTCGTGTCACTCCATTGACCCGGGAGACAAGCGCATGCTCTTGAGCGACGCGCGCGCGGCACCGCCACTAATGTCCGGCACAATCGTCAGTTCTAGTAAGCTCACATCGGGCAGATCGACACGGTAGACTTCAACCTCCCGAACCGTCACAGGAGGGCCGAAATTCCATTGCTGGCGCACAATTGCGCGAAGCCTCTCCTGGCTAGCCGGAGACCATCGCAATACGAACTCTTGTGTTCGTATTGTTTCGTCGTCCTCGAAAACCAGCACGATTCGTTTGATCCTTTGTGGCTGATCGAACAGCAGCCGAATCGCTTGAGGGCCTGTCTCAAAAGCAGCACGCCAGCCCTACACCAATGCTGCCTCGACCGGGAAATCCCTCTCTTCCGAAGTTACCTTAACCACAGCTGCGTGCTCTAGATCTGGCCAGTTTTCATCCTGAGACCGCACAGGCTCCAGAGTCGAGTCATAAGCCGCTTTCGCATATTTGGTCACCTCCAGTGCCAGGCTCATCCCAAACGAGCTTCCGCCCTAGTCCTTGTTCACGACCGAGGATTTGACTCTCCTGTCTCGCATATCTAGTTCCTTGATTATCTTGGCCACAAGTTCCATCCGCTTGCGAGAGTCTTGCTCGATCGCAGCGGCCCGGCACAATTCCCGCCATTTGTCGTCCCGATCCTGATTCATAAGCATCCACCAGCAAACTCTATCTGCTCGATTTTCTCTTCGGACTACTGCAGGTCGGGTTCCAGTTGAATGGAAGTCAATTACCATAGCCGCTTAGACCTAGGTGCTCAGGCTTATTCACAACCGAATCGTCTTGCCACCGTGCGTAATTTTCTTACGCCCCTCTCCCGCTCCTGCATAGAGTAATACCTGTAGAAAACTGACACGTTCGCGGCCCTGGCTGACTGCTGTGTCGCGCGATTCAAGTCAAATCAACTTCTGCGTCCTCTTCCAGGGACTACAGCTCGGCAATTTCCCTGATTTCGGATTTTCATATATTCGCGATTCAGTCTGGAACTGGAGTCGGGTTGTGGCCGCTCGCTCACTTCCACGCATCTAAGCTTCGTGACGCCGGGAGACCTAAGAAGCGCGTTGGGGCGCACGTACGCTGACGTGCTCCGTGACCATACTCTGCAAATGGCTGCTGCCCTGGCCTATTATTTTGTCCTGTCGCTGTTTCCGTCTCTCATTTTCTTATCTGCAGTCGTAGCCTATTTGCCTGTGCCCGACCTGTTCAACCAGGCCTTGGCGTTAATGGCGCACTTTTTGCCAGCGGACGCCATGGGACTGGTCCGGAGAGTTGTGGCCGACGTAATCTCCCCAAACAAAGGGACGTTCCTGTCTCTTGGCATCCTTGGCACGCTTTGGGCGGCATCCGGTGGCTTTGCCGCCATGATCGAGGCACTAGACATTGCTTACGATGTGAGAGATGACCGACCCTTTTGGCGGACCCGGCCTTTGGCGGTTGGCCTCGCTTTCTTAACGGGAACGTTAATGCTCATCGCGTTGTCGGTATTGTTTGTGGGCCCGCGATTTGGAGAATGGCTTGCCGGCAAAATTCGGCTGTCCGGGGTCTTCGTACTGCTCTGGCCCTACATACACTGGACTATCGCCTTCGGGTTCACAATCCTTGCGATCGAGGCGCTTTATTTTCTCGCTCCCAACGTCAAACAGCGCTTTCGGGCAACGCTTCCTGGCGCGGTGGTCGCCGTGGGCTGCTGGATCGGCTTGTCGTATTTGCTCGGGCTGTATTTTCGCCATTTCGGAGACTTCAACAAAACTTACGGCACACTGGGAGCTGCTATTGCTCTGATGGTCTGGCTGTATTGGACGGGCTTCGCCATACTGGTGGGAGCGGAACTGAATGAAGAACTGGCGAAAATTAGCAAGGAAGGAAAACTACCAGAGAAGCATCAGCCAGATTCGATTACAAAACTCGATCTGGCTGCTTGAGATTTTGAGCTGCGAGAATCCTAGGACGGGGAGGAGTCCTATGCTGTGGTTGCAGTCAGCAAGCTATGGGCTTCGCTGATCAGGTTGGCCACAGGTTAAGACTTTGAAACCAGAGAGGATCCTATCAGGCGGGCTTGCTGCTCTGCGAATCCGCACGTGCACCTCTTCGACCAAGTCGCCTGGTTGCATCTCCTTTCCTATCCTAAAGATCCTTCCGGTCCATCGTAAGGCATTGCCCGGATTGGCTTTTCCCATCGATGTCTTTACTTTTTGACTAACGATCAGAACGAACTTGGACCTGTCGCGAGGAAACGCAGAGAGATTGTAGAGATCATATGCTGCGCGCCCCCGGCCTTGAGAAGACACTTCCGATCTCCCTGGGGGAAACGAAATGACGACGATTCCACGCCGAGTTTTGGTGGTCAGCACCCGCGAGGACCGCGACAATGTGACGTCTGCCCTGAGTCGCTGGGCGATTGATCCCGTATGTTGTTCAAGCGTCAGCGAAGTGTGCGCGCTGCTTCCCAACGCATGTCCCTCTATCATTTTTTGTGAAGAAACTTTGGCTGACGGCACCTATCGCGAGCTTTTGCGCGAACTAAGCAAGTCGACAAAAACGCGCCTTGTTGTAATCTCGCGCGCCGCCGATTGCGAGGATACCTACAACGAGGCGATTACCCTCGGAGCGTTCGACATGATCGCCAGCCCCTGCCGCCGCAGCGACGTGCAATGGCTTGCGATCCGTGCTATGCAGGACCAGGTGCGGCGTTGCGCCAGCAGGCGACATTCGAAGCTTGTTGCCGAGAGCCTTGGGTCCAATCCCGAGCCGAGTGAGACCGCTGCCAGCAAAGGAGCGTCCCAAGGTCGATAGCAAGGGCGCACTTCCTGATCTACCAAGCGTCCCGCCCGTTTGGTTCCTTTCGATCATCGAGGCGGGTCCAGATTTTTCGCGACCCGCCCCTGGCTTGCGTGCTACGCTCACGCTTGGCCTGTGCTTTACTTTGGCGTCTTCGAATTCCCGGGCGCAATCAAGAAATTTTCCTACACACGCAGGTCAGTCCCTGCAATTCTCCAAGGCGAAGTCCCGTGTAAGCTGCGGTGGCTAGCACGGTCACGGCGGGTTCGGGCAGCACCCTGAGCATCAGATCGATGTCTTCGAAAGAATACGCACGGCCTTCCTTCCCTTTCGGCGCGAAAGCCGGGATCTCCGAAAGCGTCACCGGATTCACGCCATCGAAGTAGCCTCGCTGGGCGGCGCGCCGGAACACGCCGCTCAGGAAATTCTTGATGTGGGCAAGCGTGGTCTTCGACAGCGTGTATTCGCGTTTATTCCGTTTGCGAGGGATTCGGGCAATCTCTTCGAGCCAGGCCTGCATGTAAAGAGTCTTGACGTTCCTCAACCATGCATCCTTGCAGCAGCCTTTGACGTACTTTTCATAAATCTGGCGATAGCCGCGGGCGGTGCTTGGACGCTTTTGCTGCTTGGCATAGGGCAGGTATACGCGATCAACAAAATCCCCCACCGTGGTGACAGTGAGGGGATCAACAGAGCACCGATTGAGGGGCTCGAGGGCGGCGGCCAAATGTCGGACACTTGCCTTGGTCTTGTGATTTGCATCCACGCGGACCAGTCGTTTCGCTCGTTGCCGTACTTTGACCGCACCGCCGATCCCAACCTGTCCACGGAATCGCACTACCCACCAATCGCCCTGTCGTGCAATCCCTCCGTTCTGTCGCCTTCTCGTCATAGCTTCGCCAACATTAGAATAGATTAGCTCTTAGAAATATACAACGCAATTGACTATGCTTCCCGGCCCAACATCGCGGCAAGACCGGCTTGCAGATCCGCTTGCATGGTGCTTATGCCGTCGGGGTCCTTCGAAAGTTCTCGAGCCGGTTTTTGCCGCCCATCGCCATTCACTATTGTTACGCCGATTGGTCTTCGTCTTTTTCTTCTTTCTCTTCCTCGGGCTCATAATTGAAGTCGATTTCTTCTTCCTCCTCCTCGGGCTTGAGCCCCGCGGACTGCCGGAAGTGAGCATCTTCTTCGATGACCTCCCGAAGCCGCACTACAAGCGCCTTGAGCACCACCAATTTTTCCAGTTCAATAACGTCGAAAGCATCGGGGTCGACCTTGAAACCGGGGGTCCTCAGACTTGCAGAGCGGATAATCTTGCTCAACGCTTCGACCGACTCCGCGCGCTTAATTTGTACGCGGATCGCTTTGTTGTGTTTTGCTTCTTGGGATATGCCATTTTTCTTCTCCTTATTACTAGTTGTGGTTTAGCGCGGAATCGGCGCGATGGGAGAATCTGGATACTCGGCTTGGAGCAGGGGGATCGGTGGGAAAATATTTCGGACTAGTTAACGGCGTCCCGTGACGCGGCTGCGGTTTCTGTTGTGTAGATGTTCATAAACTACTGCCGCAGGAATGCCCACAAACAAGCCTCGAAAACACAGACGTAGAGAGAAGGGGCGTCTCTGACCCTTTCGAACCGGGCAAGATGAGAATTGCACTTATCAGTGCAATGCCGATGGAGACGACGCCCACGCCCACCGCAACCGGTTCTACCGTAACCTTCATTCGATTGCCTCGGTAAATTTTAAGCTGATTCTGAGTGATTGGCGAGATCAAGGCGATGTCACTCATCGACCGTTGTGAATGAAATGGCAATTTTACGCAAACGATCCGTGTAAGCCACATGTCCGGATTCCGACTCGCCGCTCAAGTGGACCAGTCAGCGGAAGCGAACTTGTGGTTAAGGGCACCTGCGACCCGGAGCGTACAGGGCGTTATCCTTTGTCCTGGATGCGAGTAATCTGCTCGAATGTCCCTTGGTCCAGATGGTCTCATCTCAGCGGATGCGCACACTAACTGGTGCTCTTCCAGGTCGTTCCGAGCGCGCTCCATATCGACGTTTTTCTTGGCTGCAAGCTCTGTGGTCACCTGATAATAGGCAGCGGTACAGGCATCGATGTACTGGCTAAGCCTCGATTCAAAAGCTTTTTCCAGATTCTTGCACTCTAAGCATCCCATGGGTGTCTCTCCAGCGCCATCCGCAACGGGCCCTAGCGGAGGTGGACTCCCCCTGCCGCTGCTGTGTAAATTC
>Ga0307471_100002886_pt1 | contig 10065 bp, 6 predicted proteins | sample atmos_gasesAM3C__2_FD_204566 | JGI IMG/M metagenome (GOLD analysis project Ga0307471, IMG submission 204566) | Hardwood forest soil microbial communities from Morgan-Monroe State Forest, Indiana, United States - atmos_gasesAM3C_515 | ecosystem: Environmental > Terrestrial > Soil > Temperate... | reverse complement strand
AAACCGGTTCGCGCGATCAGGTGGAATCGTCTGACGCTTTCAACGAGCCACTAATACAAACCCTTCAACACGCGCGGGCGCGGCAACGCGCCCGCGCACTGGCCGTGTCCGCTGACGCGGCCGACGAGGTAAGTGATGAGCACTGGTTTTGAAGGAAACGGTAACTCGCAGCGCGTCACGTTCAAGAGCATCGATCAGGGAGTGAAGGCTTTCCACGCGTCGGCGGAGAACACTGGCGCGCAGACGCCGACGGTGCAGTTCGTCACGTTGTACGCAGCGGTCAGGCCGATCGTGGTGTTGTTGTCGACGGTCCCGTTGATCCCGTTGACGTGGCGCTCGGCGCTGTTGGACTTCCTGAAATCGCTGGACCAGGTCTCGGCCACGTTCAAGGCGGGGAAGGATCTGGCCACGGCGCCCGTGGGTGGAACACCGCAGGTGGACATGGAGCCGAAGCTGCCGGTGGGGTGAGGCGGTGAGTACCAGGTAGGTGAACCGGGGCCCGCGCGAGCGGGCCCCGGTTGTTTCCCTTACGCCGGCAGAGATCCTGATCCTTCCCGACGCCTTAGTACAGCTTCCCGGAAGTTCATGTCCAGTTGATGTTGGACGAACGATTTGAACTCACGCGGAGACGCGGAGACGCGGAGAGAGATGAGGAGGGACTTCTTTCTCCTCGCACTCCGTGCCTCCGCGTGAGTCCGTCAGGCCAGAGGCACACGCCACTGCATGGTTAAGCCCTGGACACTGATTTCCGGAAGCCTGTACTTAGAATCGCCGCCCGAGGACGGTCAGTCAGTGGAGCCGGCTACGAACTGTGCCAGAGCCGCGCGCAACTGCTCTAAGGTTGGTGGCTTGCTCAACACACAGTCGACGTGGGACGGAAGCGCCTCTTCGGCCAGCAGGCGTTGACCCCAGCCTGTGAGCAGGATAACTGGTGTGGAGGGCGACGTCTCCTTGACGGCACCCGCCACTTCGCGCCCGCCAACGTAGGGCATACCGAGGTCTGTGATGACAATGGAGAACCTCTCGCTCCGGGGCCGCTCGGCTCGGAAAATATCTATGCCGTGCTGCCCTCCGTTGGCCGTTGTGACGATGTGTCCATCAGCTTCGAGCGTGTCGCGAAGCGCGCTGAGGACGAGCGGATCGTCATCAATGAGAAGGATCCGCTGAGGCGACGGCTTTGCCTGCTCTTTCGGTAATGCGTCAGGGACGGCCGCGGCTGGCACCGTGAAGATCAATCGCATCGTCGTGCCCTGGCTCCGGGCGGTGTCGATCTCGAACAGCGCGTTGTGCCGTTTCGCAATCCCGTACACCATCGCCAGGCCGAGGCCGGTGCCACGCTCTCCCTTGGTCGTGAAAAACGGCTCCAGACACCGGCGGCGCGTGTCCTCATCCATTCCAATTCCGGTGTCGGCCACCTCGATGTGCACTTGCAGGAGCCGAGGCATCCCGGGCGAATCCAATGTCTGCTCTGTGGTTCGTAGTGTGAGCGTACCGCCTTCAGGCATGGCGTCGACCGCGTTGAAGACGAGGTTGATCAACGCCTCGCGGATCTCGCTTTCGACGCCCAGGATCAGGGACGGGTCGGTAGCCAACTGCGTCCTCACTCGGATCACGACACCGCGCTGAAGAGGCATGTCGCTCCAGCGCGCACGTGTCAGGTCCGCGACTTGTTGCAACAATCGATTGACCAGGATCGGAGAAAGTTTCAGTTGGGGCTCGCGCTCGCGGTAAAACTCGGTCAGCCGTGCCACTGTATGTTTGATGTCCGAGACGGCACGGTGGATCGTATCCAGGTAGCCGCGAGCCCGCGCGCCGAGGTTCTGTTCCCTTTGTAGCAGGTCCGTATAAAGCGACACCGGGGACATCGCATTATTGATATCGTGCGCAATCCCGCTGGCCATCTGTCCGAGTGCCCGCAGGCGCTCCTGCTGCATCACCGCCTGCTGCGTCTGTCTGAGATCGTCGTAGGCGCGCTCCAACGCCGAGTACATCTGAGCATGGTGCATGGCAAGGGCTGTGTGTTCACTCAGTTGTCTCAAGAACTCGCATTCGCCGCTGCTGAATCCTTCTGCTACGCGCCGGGCCGCCACCAATATCCCGAACACCTTGTTTTCCAGAATCAGGGGCGCCATGACCAGGGAGCGTAATCCACGGCCGGCCAGACGGTTCGGAAACGGCAACTGACTCTCGATAATGTCGGGCTCATAGATCAACTGACCGCGAATGCAGCGCGCCATACCGTTCTCATCGATCGGGAGCCGTGCGTGCTCCGGCATGGCCAAATCCAGGGCCAGCGCTTCGCTCTTGACTCCGGCTCCGACGACATCGAGCGACTGGCTGGCCGGGTCATAATCGCAGATACAACTGAAGTCGACAGGCAGGTCGTCCTCGACCCTTCGGACTACGACCTGGAGGATGCTGCGCAGGTCCTGGCGCTCTCCGATGGCCCGCGTGATCTGCTGGAGCAGATTGAGCCGCCCCAATTGGGCCTGAAGCTTGACCTCCGCCTGCCGGCGCACGTTGACCTCGGCTATGAGGGAGCGGTGCGCCTCGACTCGCGCGCCCTCAGAGCGATCCGTTGATCGAGAAGTCAACAGAATGAGGAGCGTCAGAATGATGATGTTCGCAATGATCAGGATTGCCACGCCGAAAAGCGTGCCGTAGAGACCGAGGTACTGTCCTTTTATACGCAGCCAGCCAAGAATCAAGTCCATGACGATGGCCGCGGGAATCAGTCGCCGCGCCATGCGGCCACCCGGCCCACCAGACAGAAAGAACGCCACGTAGCCGTGCTCGGGGCGCCCGGCAAGTAACGAGACGGCCAGCATCATCAGCGACGTAGTCGTGTGGAGCGCCATCGCCGTGGTTTGCCCCGAGGCATACAGGGATTGAACTGCGTAAAGGTAGCCGACGAAGCCGACGCCGCTGATGATCGCGGCAACAGTAGCGAGAGCGATGGCAAGGCCGCGTGTGCGGCGATGATCGAGCGCGATCGCAAGCCCGACGGTCAGAAGCCCAGTGGCCGTATTGGGGGCCGGGCGTCCCGGCGGCGCGGTGCCAGGCCCAGGGTCGTCGCGCATGAATAACTCATCGATTCCGATGTTGCGATGCGCCGCGTACTCCGCGAGAGTGCCGGCGGTGATGACGATGACCAGGCCGGTCATGACGATGTTCGCAGCCTTGGCGAACCTTCCGTTCGATCGCCGGCGGATGAGCAGCGCGCTTCCGCTGAGAGCAATGCAGAACGCCGTGTTGAACTTCATCGTGACGAACGTCGGGATGACGTGTTTCAGGACCGGGATGTGGGCGATCCAGCCGATGAGCACGATCGTGCCGATTGCCGTCGCCGCAACGGCTGTCCAGTGGGCAAGCCGCGTCGAGCGCGAGATGAGCATCGTATCGGGTGGCCAGGACGAGCTGTTCATGGCACATGCGGCTGACGCCGTCTTTTCGCAGCCCTCTCCGCGGGAAGAATCGGAGTAATCACTAATTATAGAGTGACGGCTGGAACAAAATCCCACCCTGCTAGGGTCCCGTGCGTCCGCTGTGCGGGAGAGTGCGGCTGTCCCGGTTTAAGACGGGTGTCCAGTTAATGCACAGACCGCAATTCGATCCAATCCTGCTAACTCATTTTCTATGAGTAACTTCCATATCTAAGTGCCGTGGCACTGGCCTTGATTCTAGCCAGCGCGGGAAATGGGTCTCCCTCCGCAACGCAAGGCGACCCGCCCACTTCGTCGCATCGAGGCGACCGCGTCTATCCCGGCAAACCTTTGATCGAAATAGGACATATCAGCCATGAGCTTCAGAAAGTCGTTTCTCGCAGGGGTCATTATTCTCTTCTCCGCCGCCGTCACGAAGGCTTCTCCGCCGGACAAGTCACTACTTCTTCCCTATTTTGAAACCGGCGGCGATTTCTCAACGAAAAGCACGTTGTTCTCCGTCACCAATCCATCCAATGTTCCGGCCGATGTAAGCGTGACCGTGTACACCAACTGGGCCATTCCCGTGCTCACAGTACCGTTCCGGCTGAGCGGGCATGCCACGCAAACGGTGAACCTCCGCGACTGGTTGGTCTATGGCGCATTCCCGGCCGACAAGCGGTTTTGTGCGGACGGCTCTGCGCAGTGCCAGCAATTGACGGCGCTCAAGGCCCAACTGGCGGGCGCTCAATCGCCTGCCGATCAGCTTTACTATGCGAGCCCGGCCGGGGGCGCCTTGACCGGATTTGCGATTCTGCAATCGACCTCTCCCGTCCATGGCACCTACCTCTTCGTCGACATGAATCAGGGCAAAGGCGAAGGACAGCGGCTGATTCCATATCATCCCCAAGTCGACGCCGACTGCAGCGGCATCTGCCGCGAACAGTCGATTCGATTCCTCGAGAATCACGAAGCGACTGCCACGGGGCTCATCCTCTGGAACTGGAATGGAGTCGAGGGGCGGCCGTCCATCTCGCCCGTCGCCATCAGCCAGAGCTCGGTCCGGATCGCCGCGTTTGACGAGAGCGGCAACACGTCCGGCAGCATGACCATTCAGACGCCTGCTTCCTCGCGCGTCTCCATTTCGGAGCTGAAGCTGGGCTCGGACTCCGGCTCGCTGCGGATCACGTCGGACACTCCGGCCGTGGCGCTCGTCGGATATGCATCGAAGGGGCCGAAATACGCCATGCACGTGCTCACGGAATCATCGTGCGACCCGTGTCCGGCTCCGACCGTGGCTGCAAGCGTTGCCACCGGCACCGTTGGCGTGGCATTCCTGTCTACGATCACTGCGCCGGTCGGTACGACCATCAGCGCCGACAACCTCCCGGCGGGCCTCACGCTCGCCGGCAACGTTGTCTCGGGAACCCCGACCGCTGCCGGCACTGGCACGATCAGCGTGCTCACAGCCTGCGGCTCGACCGCTACGGCCGATATCACCGTTGCGTCGTGCACGACTCCGACCCTCACGGCCAGCTCTCTTTCGGGAATCGCCGGACTGCCGTTCACCACGACTCTGACGCCGTCCGCAGGAGCAACCATCGCCCTCCAGTCGACCCTCCCCACTGGCCTCGCGCTCGTCGGCAACGTCATCTCCGGCACCCCCCTCGCGAGCGGCAGCATCACGGCCGTCGCCCAGAACTCTTGTGGAACGAGTGCCCCGCTGACCATCGTCGTGAGTCCGTGCACCAATCCTTTGATCAGCGCATCATTGACCACCGGCATGGCCGGACTGCCGTTCCTCTCCACGATCACTGCGACACCAGGTACAACCATCAGCGCCACCGGCCTTCCGGCTGGTCTCACACTCGCCGGGAACGTCATCTCCGGCACCCCGTCAGCCGCCGGAACCGTCCATGTCACAGCAACCGCGGCATGCGGTGCAACCGCATCGGTCGATCTCATCATCGACACGTGCGCGGTTCCTACAATGTCGGCAAGCGCGCTCGCCGGCACTGTCGGCCTGCCATTCGCCTCCATTCTGACTGTTCCGCCGGGCGCGGCTCTCTCCGTGACCGGCCTTCCCGCCGGCCTCTCGCTCCTCGGAAACGTCATCTCCGGCACACCCTCGGCGACCGGAACCATCCACGCCCTGATCACCGCGGCCTGCGGTTCGACGGCCTCGATCGACATTCCTATCAATGCCTGCCCAGTACCGACCATCTCGGCCGACCTGGTCTCCGGCACTGTTGGCATTCCGTTCCTGGCCACGCTTGTGCCCTCGCTCGGCGCGACCGTGACCGTCGATCAACTTCCCGCGGGTCTCTCCCTGAATGGCAACATCATCTCCGGCACTGCGACCGCGGCCGGAACGGCGACGATCACGGTCACCTCGCCCTGCGGCGCACAGGCAACGCTGTCGGTCACGATCGCGGCCTGCACGGCGCCGGCGATCCTGGCCGATACCCTGATGGGAACCGTCGGTCTGCCGTTTGTCTCGACGATCACAGCGACTCCTGGCGCGACGATCTCAGCGACTAACCTGCCGACTGGCCTGACGCTCATCGGCAACGTCATCTCTGGAACGCCCGCCGCTTCCGGTACCGCCACCATCACTGCAACGCTGGCATGCGGTGCAACGGCCACGACGACGATCGCCATTCAGCCGTGCCCCGTGCCGACGCTCAGCGCGACGGCCACGTCCGGGACGCTTGGCCTGCCATTCCTCGCTACGATCACGGCCTCTCCTGACGCGGTCGTCTGCGTTCAGGGACTGCCCGCCGGCCTCACTGTCACCGGCGGCGTCATTTCGGGAACTCCGACCGGTACGGCGACCATCCACATCATCGCCACTTCTCCCTGCGGAGCCGTGGCGACCTTCGATATCCCCATTCATTAGATATACATATCGTTGACGGACAGCTCGATGGCGGGAGGTTGGCAAGACCTCGCGCCATCGAGGATTTCTCGACCCCCGTCACTCCAGCGCTTTTCCCGCTTCGGAGTGTCTCCTCCGAGCATCGCCGCCTTCCCCGGTGGCATTCTTCGCTCCGACATCACTCCACTTTTGAAGTCAATCACCAGTGGGGGTACGAGCGGCTTCGGATGAATCAGATCAATAGAAAGCAGGCTACAAGAGTGCTAGATTACCCGCCAGGCTTGGTCTCGACGCCAGCCCGGTCAGTCGAGAACGCGCTTTCCATTTAGGGGAGATCCGATTGCCTATCCCTCGCGGCCTGCGCGCGACTCTGGTGTCTCTTATCCTGATCGCGATTCTGCCGGTCTTTTTCCTGTTGGCCTACTCGGACCTGGATGAGATCCGAGACATTGATCGACAGACGTCGGAAGAGGCTTTCCGGTTTGCGCGTCTTGCGGCCCTGCGCCAACGGACCCTGATTTCCGGCGCACAGGAAGTCCTCTTCACGGTCAGCCGTCTTGCCGAAGTGCGCAGCCTGGACGCGAAACGCTGCAGCGATCTCTTCGCCGAGATCGCGCGCGACCACTACGCGTTCGCGAACCTCGGCGCGGTCGACGTCAACGGCAATCTGCGCTGCAGCGCGGTCTCCGCTGACGCCGGCGTGAACCTGGGCGACCGCCAGTACGTGCGCGAGTCGCTCGCGGGCAACCGCATGTCATCCGGACAATTCGTCGTTGATCCTCGCACCAGGAGCGCAACGCTGAACTACGCCTACCCGATCGTCGATAACCACGCCACCGTCGGCGTGGCGTTCATCGCCATCGACCTGCAGTCCTTGAACGATTTCGGCGATCAGGCGCTCCTTCCCAGCGATGCCCGGCTCTATCTGCTTGACCCGAGCGACGTCATTCTGCGCGTGGCGCCCGAGCACCGGGCGCTGGTGGGCCAGTCGATGCGGACGGTACTCCCGGCGCTTCCCGGCGGAACCGGCGACGGTTCGCGGATGCTCGACGCGCACGGCGACCGGGTGGTGGTCTCGCGCTACCGCATCGATGCTCTTTCGGTGATCTGCGTCATTCCGGTGAAAGGCGTCCTGGCGCAGGTTCGTCGGAGGACCTTCATCGACTTGACCGGCACGCTCGTCGTCGCGGTGCTGGGCTTCGGCGTGGCCTGGAGCATGGCCGGACGCAAGCTGGTGCGTCCGATCGATGTCCTGGTCAAAGCCATCGAACGAGTGAACCAGGGCGACCTCGACACGCGCATCGGCGCAGCTTGGGACGGCGAGATCGGCGTGCTCGGCCGCGCCTTCGACCAAATGGTCGGCCTGCTGCGCGACCGGCAGACGGCATTGCTCCGCCATCAGCACTCCATCGAAACCCAGGCCGGCCGGCTCGGCGCTCTTCACATGCTGGACCGTAAGATCCTCGCCGGCGGCGGACCCGAAACCGTGGTGCAGGCGGTGGCGCCGCATTTGAAGGAATCCACCGGGGCAGAGCGCCTGAGCCTCGTCCTCTGGGACGGGGAAACAGCCTCGCTGTGTTGGGTCAGTTCGGACCCGACGCTTGGACCGGTAGCGCTGGGCCCGCTTGCGGCGGAGCACGTCGAGGGTATCGACGCCTCAATCCGAGAGCCGCGCTACATCCCTGACCTCTCCTCGGAGCCTGAAATCCCGGGGGCCTTCGAGAAAGCCCGGGACCGTGGCGTTCGCACGCTGCTCTTTCTGCCGCTCGTGGCGGATTCGACACTCACGGGATGGCTCGCCCTCTCCAGCCGCACGAAGGACGCCTTTTCCGAAATCGGGCAACAAGTGGCGCGGGAGATCGCCGCGCAGTTGGCGATCGCCGTGCGGCAAACAGCATTGCGCCAATCGCTACTTCGCGAGCGGCAGTGGTTACAGACGATCGTTCGCCACCTGCCGGAAGGAGTGGCGCTCCTGGCCGTCGATGGTGGCGTGCTCGTCGGAAATCCGTCTTTCGAGATCGCGCTTACCGTCCTCGGGCATCCCGCTCGCGAGCCGCTCTACCGGCTTGGTGGCCATACGATCGAAGAGCTGAAGCAAGCGTCCGCCTCCGGCACCTGGACCGAAATCGTTATCGAGCAGCCCAAACGGACTGAATTCGAGGTCTTTGTAACGGACGTGAGTTCCGGCGCTGATCAGACGGTCGTTGTGGTGCGCGAGATCACCGCGGAGCGCGACGTTCGCCGTCAACTGGAACGCCAGGAGCGCCTTGCCGCGGTCGGCCAGATGGCGGCAGGGATCGCTCACGATTTCAATAACGTGCTGTTCGCCATCATGACCAACACCGAAGTGCTCATTCGAGACCGGACCCTGCCTGCCGTGCTTCTGGATCGCGCGCGCTCGATCGTCGAGATGGCGCGGCGAGGGGCCGGAATCATCCGGCAGATCCTCGATTTCAGCAGGAAATCGGTCAGCGCCCGGCGACCGCTGGACCTCGGTGATTTCATCGCCAAGACGATGAGTCTCACGCGCAGCGCGCTTCCGCAGAACATCGATCTTCGCCTTGACAAACCGAGTTCGGAATGCCGGGTCCTGGCGGACCCTGCGCGTCTCGAACAATTGCTCACAAACCTGGTGGTCAATGCGCGCGACGCCATGCCTGAGGGCGGGACGATCAATGTATCCATTGCCCGCAGGCTGGCTACTGACAGCCGGACGAATCAGCCCGGCCAGTGGATCTCCCTGGAGGTGAAAGACTCCGGCCCCGGCATACCACACGAGCTCCAGCGGCGCGTTTTCGAGCCGTATTTCACGACGAAGGGATCGGAACAGGGTACGGGCCTTGGTCTCGCACAGGTCCTGGGGATCGTCCAGGATCACGGCGGACAGATCGCGCTGCATAGTGACACCACCGGCACGACGTTCACCATTCTCCTGCCCGCAATCGAAGCGCAGCCGCTGGCCGCGGAGGTCGAAGAAACGGTCTCCGCACATGGATCGGGAGAGTTGATTCTGCTGGTGGAGGATGAGGAAAGCGTTCGAGAGCCGCTGCGGGACGCTCTTGAGTTGCTTGGCTACCGGGTGGTGGCGGCAACGAACGGCGTCGAGGCGCTGACCTTGTTCACTGACAACGTGCAGGAGGTACGGGTGATCGTTACGGACGCGGTGATGCCTCTCATGGGAGGGATCGAGCTGACGCGGCTCATTCGAGAGCGGAATCCGTCCATCGCCACGGTGATCATGTCGGGAACCGCGAACGCAATCGCCGAAGCGGCGAGCTCCGGCACACCCGTGCTTCAAAAGCCATTCGCGCTGAAGTTGCTCGCTCGGGCCATCCGCGACGCGCTGGCGAGCGCCGGAGGCCGGCCCAGGGGCACGGAGGAGTGAGGCCAAGGGGCCTCACGATCGCACCTTTGGCGTCAGTTGTTGATCGTGCTGATCGATCCGCTCCCGCCTTCGACCGGTTCCGATGAGACGGCCTGGAGCGGCACGGTGCGAGTACCGAAGGCGTCGATCGGCCAGACTTCGAGCGGCAATGTCCGTCCGTTCGCGGCCAGATACACCCTGGTGCCGCTATCCGCGACCAGCTCGATCGAGCCGCTTGGCGGAACCACGTAGCGCGTGCCTTCGTAGGCGAACGTGGCGCCCGGCGTACCGACGAATCGATACGAGACCGCGCCGGAATGGCAGACGGGAATCGGAGCTGGTGCGTGGTGGAGGAGGGCGGCGAGCGTGATTGCGTGCAGGATGTTCATGGGCGACCCCTA
>Ga0307471_100002885_pt1 | contig 10066 bp, 7 predicted proteins | sample atmos_gasesAM3C__2_FD_204566 | JGI IMG/M metagenome (GOLD analysis project Ga0307471, IMG submission 204566) | Hardwood forest soil microbial communities from Morgan-Monroe State Forest, Indiana, United States - atmos_gasesAM3C_515 | ecosystem: Environmental > Terrestrial > Soil > Temperate... | reverse complement strand
TTGGCTCCCATTTGGCGCGCGACGCAAAGACCCGCCGGCGAATCTGAAATGTGGCGGGATCGATCTCAAACACGTTCAAGCCACCAAAAAGCGTGTTATCTGGATCGAATAGTTCGTAGTTGTAGATCTTGTTGCCTTCGCCCATGATCCATTGCCGCGCGGGCTGGAAGTAGGTCTGTGCCGGACGGCCTTTAATTTGGTTGCGAAGCGCATCCTGGCGTTGGTTGGCGTAAGGAAGAATTGTGTCGTCGAGAAGGAACATGCCTCCGGCGATCAGGCCTCCAGCGAGCGTCAGCGGAAGAATGAGACGGTAAAGGCTGATGCCGCTCGCCTTGAAAGCAATCACCTCATTATTTTTCGCGAGAATAGCCAGTGTCACCAGTGTTGCGACAAGAGTCGCCAGCGGTGCGAGCTGATATACGAAATAGGGAACAAGATAACGGAAGAATTCAAGCACCATCGAGATCGGAATATGATTTCGCGAAATGTCGCTTAGCATGTCGAACAAAGTGAACGCATCAAAAATCAACACGAACCCCGCAAGCAACACGCCAAAATAGTAGAAAAATCCCTGGAGCAAATAAAAATCGATCATCATCGGGAATCCAGCTGCGGTGCCAGCCCCCGCCAGGCGACGAATCCCCGCCACCTTTTGCATGCGTGCAAGCGGGCCATCGGCGGTCACCATCGCCTTCTTAATCGGGCCATTGGGAATTGATCCGTCAAGGAGGCGTCCGTTTGACGGCGGCATCGGCGCTGCCTCGGACTCAAGCCGCTGCTTCTTGCGGAATCGCGACCAGCGAGCTTCAAACCACGCAATTAGCGGATTGGGTTTACGGACGGTTTCAATCAACCGAAGAAGGTACAGGCCGATGACAAGGGCGACGATATTCGCGATCCAGATTCCCAGCCAGGGCGAAATCGAACCCTGCTGTGCCATATGCGCGCCCGTCACAAAAAGGAAATAGTAGCCGCCAATCAGGATGAGCGTGAGAATCAGCCCGGTCGCCCGTCCGCCTCGCCGAGGACGCACGCCCACAGGTATGCCCAGAAGAGCGAACACCAGGCAAGCTGCTGGAAACGCGATCCGCCTGTGAAGTTCCACTCGCGCGTCCCGCCACGCGGCTCCACGCGCTCGCAACAACGCCAGCACCGGCAATTCGGCGTTCGAGACAGCCGCTCTTTTTGGCCCCGTCGCGGCCCCAGGGGAACCGGAGACATCAATAGGAATCGCGCTCTCGCCAAACGTGGTGACGTTGTAGCGTGCAGGCTCGCGCGGATCGAATTCATGCGTGCTCCCGGGCCCGAGATGGAGTTCCACCTCAGCATTGCCAGGCGAACTGTCGCCTTGAACGATCGTCGCATCTTCAGCGATAGTGATCGTCGATCCGGTCTGCCCGCCTGACGCCGCCAGGAAAACTCCTCGCCAGTGAGTCGCTGCAGCTTCCACATCCTGAACGTATAATACGAAATGCGGAAAGCGTTCATCGAACACGCGCGGTTGCACGGCAAAGGGCGCTTGCGATGAACGCAGTTGGTCCTCCAGGCTCCGCAAGGTGCGGATGGCCACGGGACTGAGCCAGAATGTCATCACCAGAGTGATTAACGCAGAAGCGGCGGCTACGAAACCGACAGGCAACAAGAGCCGCCGCAAACTGATTCCGCAAGCGTGCAGCGCAACGATTTCGCTATCGGCAGAAAGGCGTCCGAGTCCAATTAGCACTCCGACCAGCACGGCCATCGGCAGCGTAAATGTAAGGACAGGCGGCAGCGAGCAGAGAAAAAGCTTGGCCACAGTCCACGTGCCGCCCGAATGGCGGACGATCAAATCCATTAGCCGGACAAGTTGTGGCACGAAGAAAACGAAAGTAAATACAGCGAGGCCAAGGATGGCGTGCGACGCGACTTCGCGAGTAATGTATCGATCGAGCAGGCGCATATTCGCGCCCCGTCATTCTAGCACGGGCTTTCATCCGCGGCGGGGAACGGTGGAGGTCGTCGCCGGATGAACCGCGTCAATCTGGTCATTCTTTGGCACATGCACCAGCCCCAGTACCGCGATCCTTCCACCGGTCAATACTTGCTTCCCTGGACGCGCCTGCACGCCCTCAAAGATTACTGGGGCATGGTAAAAGTCCTTGGCGAATTTCCGGGCGTCCATGCAACGTTCAATTTCGTCCCTTCGCTCGCCGCGCAGATTGAGGAGTACGCCAGCGGTCAGTTTCGGGAATCCTGGTTTGAAATTGCATTTGCGCACGCCGGTTCGCCCTCCTCAGAACAAAAGCGTGAGGCCCTCCTGCGCGCGTTCCAGCTTAACGACAACTTCCTTCACCGCTGGCCTAGGTTTCAGGAATTGCGTTCGCAGGTTCTTTCGGCTGGCTCGGAAGCTTGCATCGCGCAGTTCGTTTTGCAGGACTGGCGCGATTTGCAAGTGCTCTCGCAGCTCGCTTGGATGGACGAGGAATATCTCGCGAAGGATCCCATCATCTCTGAGCTCGCGCGGAAGGGAAGGGGATTCACCGAGGACGACAAAGAAGCTCTTCGCGCTAAGCAACTCGAATTACTCGCCGCCGTGCTTCCCGAATATCGTCTCGCCTCCGAACGCGGCCAAATCGAAGTCTCGACGACGCCTTTCTACCATCCGATTCTCCCGCTTGTTTGCGACACGGACATCGCCAGGGTTTCGAATCCCCACACGCCGCTTCCACATCCGGCGTTTCGCTATCCAGAAGACGCCCGCGAGCAATTGGTTCGCGCGCGAAATTATCACGAGAAGATTTTTGGCAAGCCGCCCAGCGGTCTGTGGCCGTCGGAGGGCTCGGTCTCAGACCAGTCGCTCGAGATCGCCATGGACCTCGGCTTCAAATGGTTTGCCACCGACGAAGGGGTGCTGGGTCGGACCCGCAACATCGGTTTCTGGCGCGACGCCTCCGGTTATCCCGAGAACGGTGGCAACCTCTATTCGCCGTGGAAGCTGGAACGGCCCGGCGGCTCGATGATCGGCTTCTTTCGAGACCATTATCTGTCGGACTTGGTCGGGTTCGTCTATAGCCGCATGAGCGCAGATGCCGCTGCAGAAGATTTGCACCGCCGCATTCGACTTATCGCCGAGCGCCAGCCCGCTGGAAAGCCGGCAACGGTCAGCTTGATTCTCGACGGCGAAAACGCCTGGGAATATTACGCAGGCAACGGCCGCGATTTTCTGCGCAAGGTGTATGCCCTGATTGATAAAGATCCCGAAATTTGCGCGCTGACGATGAGTGAGGCGATTCAAGCCGCATCCGATATACCGAAACTCGAAGGAATCTTTCCGGCTTCCTGGATCAACGCGAACTTTGACGTCTGGATTGGTCACGGTGAAGACGTCCGCGCATGGGACCTTCTGCGCGAAGCGCGAGAAACGTATGAACGGGCGGTCCAGCGTGCCGAAGTGGGCAATGCACTTCCGCGCGAACGCCTCGCCAGCGCTTACGAAGCCTTGCTGGTAGCTGAAGGCAGCGACTGGTGCTGGTGGTTCGGTCCGGAGCACGGTTCTTCAAACGACGCCGAGTTCGATCAGCTATATCGTAAACATCTCACCGAAGTTTATACCGAGCTCGGCGAATCGGTTCCGGACGCGCTCGCGTTGCCCATCAAGCGCGCCGCCGAACGAGGTCAACGCGAGCCGGCCACTTCCTATCTCGATGTTACCGTCGACGGGCGCGAGACCAGCTACTTCGAGTGGATGGGTGCGGGGATGTACTCCACGGACCAGCGTAGCGGAACTATGCACGGACGAAGCTACGTCCTCGGCAACCTGTATTACGGATTCGGGCCACAGCGTTTCTACATTCGCGTCGATCCCGTAGCCGCCGCGATGTCCGACATTCACGATTTTCAAATGCGCCTCACACTGTGGGATTCGCGCGAGACGCGCATCACTCTTCGTGTAGCCGATCGGAAAGTGGCCCAAAGTGTCGTCGAACAGGAAGGCGCATGCTTGTTGCATCCCGCTCCGGTCGTATCGGCGGCGTACGGAAAGATCCTCGAGGTAAGCCTCGCCCGCGAGCTGTTCGATCTAAAGAACCGCCGCGAATTATTACTCAGCGTCGCGCTCTGGGAAGGCGGCCTGCCGCTCGATGTGCTTCCTGTCGAAGGTATGCTTCAGGTACCGCTCGGGGAAGAGAACTACGCCTGGCCGACTGGATAGATTTCATCGAAAATCACGAAGCCTCGCGATAAGCGATCACGAACAGCCGCCGAAACGGAAACAGCACGTGCCCGTCCGATTGCGGCTGATACAAAGGTCGAATCGCCCCCAAATATTCAGCAATGAAACGCCCGCGCTCGGTTTCCGAATCGATCGCCTCCAGATACGGCCGCATTCCTGAGCCTTTGTACCACTCCACGATATCTTCCGCGGCCGAAAAAATGTGCAGATAGGTTGTCTCCCAAATATCGAGTCGAGCGGCATGCGGCGCAAGCACATCGTAGTAATGCGCTAGATTGCTGCTGTGCCACTCGCGTACTTTTCCGTTGGGAAACCAGCGCCTCCACGAAGCCGACGCCGCAAGATCGCGCATCAACTGGTGCGTCGGCCCTTCAAGATTGCCCGGAAGCTGCGCGGCCAAAGCCCCCGCCGGCGCCACGCGAGCCAATAGGCGCGGGAAATTTGCCGCGTGGCCGGGAATCCATTGCAGAGAAGCATTTGCGAACACTACGTCGTACCGCGGGCCGCCGCCATCGCTCGCCCATTCCACGATGTCACCTCTCAACCATTCGCGCTCGGGCTGCGATTTGCGCGCACTCTCGAGCATGGCCTCCGAGCTGTCGAGGCCCGTGATCTCCGCGTCAGGCCATCGCGCTGCCAGCACCTCCGTGCTATTGCCCGGGCCGCAACCGAGGTCGATCACCCGCCGTGCGTCCGGCACCGCTATCCGCGCGGCGAGGTCGCGACAGGGCCGCGTCCGCTCATCTCCAAATTTCAGGTACTGCTCTGAATTCCACGTCGGCATTTGAAACTAACAGCCTAACCATCTCCCGCCGCCAGTCAAGCGTCTCCACGTTCCTCGCCGTGCCAACCCATCACAGCCACTCGCAACATTGAACGCAAGAAGCGGATAGTGCGCGCCGAGTATTCCGACCTAACCTGAGAATTGCCAAACCAACCAGGAGGCAACATGAAAGAAGCAAAGTTCAGCATCCGCGCAATTCCAGACGAAATTTCAACCGCCGCGCGCAATACTCGCAAATCCCCGCAATACGGTCATCCAGCTCACATCGAAGTTGCAGGCGGCACCGGCCCATGCCGTCAATGCCTGCGAACGTTTGACATCGGCAAAGAGAACCGAATCCTGTTCACCTACAACCCATTCCATGGGCTCGATCCTTATCCGTCACCGGGCCCGATCTTCGTCCACGAAACCCCGTGCCCGACATATTCTCCGCAAAATAAATTCCCAGACACGCTTCGTTCGCTGCCGCTCGTGTTCGAAGGCTACGGAAGCGATCGATGGGTGACCGCCCGCGAGAAAGTAAGTGACGGAGCGGCCGAGTCTGCAATCGCGAGAATTTTCGATCAACCCGAGGTCGAGTACATCCACGTTCGCCACGGAGAGGCAGGCTGTTTCATCGCGCACATCAGCCGAGTGTGAACAGCTAAGCCAGAATCCCCGCTGCCCGAAATCTCGGGCGCGCTTCGGCCACAACGTCCACTAATATTCGTCCAGAATCGTGTGTTACACTCCCGCTGGCGCACGATCCGACTTCCGACCCGGCCATGGGGCGTCTCCGAGGAGCACGTAGCGATGTTCTTTGTCTTAACCGTTGTTCTCATCATCGCGCTCGTCGGCAGCATCCCCAAATGGCCTCACAGCAAGGGTTGGGGATACTTCCCGAGCCTCGGCCTTGGTCTGGTGCTGCTCGTACTGCTGATCCTGGCGATAATGCACCGGCTTTAGTCCAGTTTCTACTGTATGGCGTCTCGAATCATCCGCTATAGACTAGTTCCACTGAAGGCGGGCGGACGTCGAGCATCACAAGCATCTCAATCGAGGAGAAAACAATATGGCAACCGAGAAATGCAAACACCCAATCTGCAGCTGCCAGGTGACCGAGGGCAGTTATTGCAGCGCCGAGTGCGAAGCCATGGAGAAAACTCCGGATGTCGATTGCCTCTGTCCGCATGCAAGCTGCACCGGCCACACCGAAGCGCGCTCGGCCTCAGCCTAACTAGCCTTCGTGGGCAGAATCCGGCCGTTCGCCGGGCGGAGGTACTATGCTGCGCCGGGCTGTGATTTTTCTCGTAGTCGCGATCGTCGCAGGCATTCTGGGCTTTGCCGGATTGATGGTTGCGGCGGCGGGAATTGCGAAGCTGCTATTCTATCTGTTCTTGATTCTCTTCCTGATCACACCCATCTCCGGCCTCGTGAATAGAAACAAGGTCTGAGGTGGTTGCCGGAGAGGGGCATGGAGCTAGCTTTCCCGCCGCTATTTTCGAAGTCAGGCGTTTTTGACAAACATCAGAGACGCCGAATTAATGCAGTAGCGCAAACCGGTCGGCTGCGGCCCATCATCGAACACGTGTCCAAGGTGAGCGTCGCAGCGCCGGCACGCCACCGCATCTCGAGTGATCCCGAAGCTATGATCCTCGGTCGTTTCGATATTTTCCTTCGCTATCGGTGCCCAGAAACTCGGCCAGCCCGTCCCTGAATCAAACTTCGTTTCAGAACTGAATAGGGCCGTCTCGCAGCAGACGCACCGGAACAAACCCTCGTCATGAAGATTCCAATATTCGCCCGAGAACGCGATTTCCGTGTCCGCTTTCCTCGTGATTTCGTAGACGCTTCGATTTTTTAGCTGCGCCCGCCATTCGTCGTCCATCTTCACGATCTTCGGAACCTGCACCGTCCCAGTTCGCTCGCCATTCTTCGAAAACTCCACGATTGTCACAATCGCAGGCGGACCTGCCGCAGCCATCTGCGCGGCCATCGCGCTATGCCGGCGAAACCGCAAGATCGCCAGCCCCATCAGCGCGCTCACCGACAGCGTCAGAAACACCCGGCGCGTAACCGGCCCGGACGGATTGCTATTCAAGCTGTTAGCCTCGAATGCCATCACCCCATTTTCGCACGATTCAGCAGAGAAACTCGCCTGGCGACAGTAGTTTTACGCAGGCCGACCGCAGTATTGCGCACTAACTCGAATTGACGCTCCCGCCCACGCACCCCATAGTTGCCCGCACTCTAGCAGAGCGCAAGTCGAAACAAACGCGCGACGACTGGCGCAGGGCCTCCGGCCTGTCCCAGCCTGCGGGAAAAGCATCACCGGGCAAAGAGCTCAAATGACCAGAACCAAATATTCTTTCTGCCTTTCTCTCCTCGCAGCCAGCGCATCGCTACTGATAGCGTCCAATTGCCCAATTGCGCCCATGAAGCCAGTCGCCATTTCTCGGCCCGCTCCAACCCGTCAATCCAAGCCGCTATCCATCCCGCTCACTTTCGAGGCAAATGTTGGACAAGCGCCAACTGAAGTGGCATTCCTGGCTCGCGGTCCTCACCTAACAACACTCTTGACCCGCACCGGGATCGAAGTTGAACCCCCCGGCAGCCGCACTAATCCGGCGATGCATCACCGGATTCAAATCACCTTCGCGCGGGCTTCCCGAAGCTCCGACGAAATCTCTGATCACATGAATGCTTTGGTCACATGGAAGGGAATTGCCCCGCTTCGCGCCCAAACCGACTACTTCTTCGGACGTGACCGTTCGAAGTGGCGCACAGCCGTTGCCAATTACGCCCGCGCAGAAGCTCGCCGCATTCTGCCCGGGGTTGACCTAGTCGCCTACAGCAACGGAGCCGCCGACCGCCGCGAAGATCAGCTCGAATTTGACCTCCAAATCGCTCCCCAAGCGGACGCCAGCCGCTTGCGCATCAAGATCTCCGGCGCGGACGAAATGCGTCTGAACGCTGAAGGCGATTTGCTGATGCAAGTAGAGAACGCCCAACTCATCCTGCACAAGCCGGCGCTGTACGAAGAAGTCCGCAGCAGGGAACTGGCGCGCAAAAGCGCTGTGGCCGCAAGTCCCGTGCAACGTTACCCAATCGAAGGCGCTTATCTCTTCGAACCCGATGGCTCAATCGGCTTCCGCATCGCTTGCCGCCACCCGCCCGCCGCACTCGTAATCGATCCATCGCTCTCGATTACGTATTCCACTTTTCTAGGCGGAGCAGGAGAAGATACCGCCAATAGCATCGCGGCCGATTCCACCGGCAAGCTCTATATCGCTGGCACCACAACTTCGGCCTCCACATTCCCTCAATCCGCCCCCACAACAACTGGCCCAGGTGGAGGTTCCACCGATTTTTTTATCGCCAAAATCGACCCCACCGCCTCAGGCGCAAATTCCCTCATATATCTTGCCTTCCTCGGCGGCAGCGGAAATGAGAACGGCGGTATGATCGCAGTCGATAGCTCCGGCCGTGTTGCAATCACCGGCACCACCACATCCGCGGATTTTCCCGTCACCGACGGCAGCGCTCGCACCAGCGGCGCGAATGACATCGTCGTCACCGAACTCGCGACCACCGGAGCCTCGCTCGTCTACTCGACGCTCTTCGGCGGCGGCGGTTCCGAATCAACGCAAAATCCTGGCGGCATCGCACTCGATCAAGCCGGCGAAATTTTCATCGCTTCCGATACGACCTCGACGAATCTCCCGGTTACCAGCGGCGCGTTCGAGGCTGTCAACGGCGGTGGCATTAGCGACGGCTTCTTAGCCATATTTCGTCCGCTGGCCACTGCGCCAACTCCGCATCTCAAATATTGCAGCTATCTCGGAATCAACGCCCAAGTGGGAATCGGAGGAGTCGCAGTCGACGCCGCTGGTAATGCCTACATCGCCGGCTTCACCTCCAATCCCGGCACCACGTTCCCCACTCTCAAAGGCTATCAAACCACCTACGCCGGGGATCCATTCGACGCTTTCGTGATCAAAATCCGCCCATCAGGTACCGGCGCCTCCGATTTGGCTTACGGCACATTCCTCGGCGGCGCCGGGCTCGATAAAGCTCTGGCAATTTCCGTCGGCGCCGCTATGCCGGCAACCGCTTACGTCACCGGCACCACGCGATCAACGAATTTCCCCACGAACGGAACAAATGCAGGCGCGCAATCCACCCTGAAGGGAACTGCGAAGGGAAGTGCGAACGCTTTTTTCTCCGCGATCGCGCAAGATGCCACCACGGGGATGACGTCGCTTCTCTACTCAACCTATCTCGGCGGCACACAGTCCGACTCTGGCCTGAGTGTCGCCGTGGTTGCCCCCAACGCTCTCTACATCTCCGGCAAAACCACCTCGTGGGATTTTCCCTGGTTCAACAATCTTCAACCCTTCACCGGCAACGAAGACGCCTTCGTCGCGAAATTCGATCCCACCGCCGCAGGCCCCGCATCATTGATCTACGCCACTCCGCTCGCTGGCACAGCTCCGCCCGGCGGCACAGCCGTCACGGATGGCAATGCCATCGCAGCCGACGCGTTAGGAGACGTGTACGTTGCAGGACGCTCGACGTCCTCCGATTTTCCAAGCGGCGTAAATCTCAGCACCGGATTGCAGCCCATCTGTGCAAGCTGTCCGCAGTTGCCGCCCGCAGCAGATGCTTTCGTTCTAGCGTTTCGCGAGAGTGCCACTTCGTCACCAAGCCTCTCCTTCACCACGCTCAACATGAATTTCGGCGCTCAGCCAGTCGGCGCGCAAAATATTCCCCCGCTTTTCTCCGCGCTCATCAATACAGGCGACGCTCCGCTCAACGTCTCGAACATCGCCTTGTCAGGCCCGAATGTTTCCTCGTTCTCAATAGTCGGTTCCGACCCCTGCATCGGAACGCCGATACCGCCGCGCGCCACCTGCTCTTTTGAAATAAGCTTTTCTCCCACCGCCGTAGGACCCGCAGAAGCCTTCGCCACCATCACGGACGACGCCCCAGGAAGCCCTCACGTCCTCTCCGTCACAGGAATCGGCAGCGGTGCGCTCGCAGCCCTCTCCACCACGAGCCTCTCGTTTGGAAATCAGCCGCAAGGCTCCATC
>Ga0307471_100002884_pt1 | contig 10066 bp, 22 predicted proteins | sample atmos_gasesAM3C__2_FD_204566 | JGI IMG/M metagenome (GOLD analysis project Ga0307471, IMG submission 204566) | Hardwood forest soil microbial communities from Morgan-Monroe State Forest, Indiana, United States - atmos_gasesAM3C_515 | ecosystem: Environmental > Terrestrial > Soil > Temperate... | reverse complement strand
CACATACCGGCTCAAACCCGCACAAGATGCCTGGTTACAGGCAACCGCCGACAAGCAAGGCCATGGCAGTAAGGCCGTGGTGGTCCGTCAACTCATTGAGCGGGCCATGCGCAAAACGCGGACACGCCCTCTCTCACGCCGCGCGGCCTCCTAACGAGGTGACGATGAGAGTCAAGGAAAGGAGAAGACCATGCGCAATTTGACGTGTGCGACACCTCGGAAAAATCTTCGTCTCGTGCCGCTTGATCCCTTCGAGCAGGCCATGATCGAGACCCCGATCCTCCCGGCCGCGACGAATCGCCTGTCGTGGAAGGATTTCCTGATTGGCGTGGCCGCCAGTCTTCCGGTGTGGCTGGGGCTCGCGTGGTGGCTGTGGTGAAGACGCCGCACGGTGATCTCGTGCTGGACCATGTTCAGTTAGATGTGGTGCTGCGCGAATATCCCGATCTCTTGCAGCACCTTCAGCAAGAGGCGGCAATTGAATTCCTGGCCGGGCTGGTCATGAATGGCATCGCCTGGACGTTTGTGCTCCTCATCTTTGTCTTATAGGGAGGTCACCATCATGCATCTACCATCCAGCACCGCGCTCGAACTCGTCGATGAGCGCGTCCCGGTCAAAGTCCGGCGTCTCATCGATCTCGCCAAAGCCGTCACCACCATCGAGACCGTCGAGCAGCGCAAGAGTGCGGGCGAACTCCACGCCCAACTCGGCGCCGAGCGGCGCGAGACCCAGCGGCAGCAGAAAGAGGATGTCACGTTGCTCTCCGCGATGAAGAAGGTCGAGGAACTCCGCGCGCCCTACACGATCACCATCAAGACCTTGGACGATTGGGAATCGTTCGTGTCGAAACGGATGGGGGCGTATGACACGCAGCAACTTCGGAGTGCGCGGGAGAATCAATCGAGGGTGAACGTCCGGACCGACACCAAGAACCAAGACATCATTGCCGACGCCGAAAAGACTGGCGTGAAGCCACTCCTCAAAGCGGCGCCGATCGTGGCCTCCGTCGCGAAGACCATCAAGACCGACGACGGGCTCTCCAGTTCTCGGAAAACGGTCAAAGTCTGCAAGCTGCCAGGGTTGGGCCCGGACGAAGATCCCAAGCCGATCCCGGCGAACGATCCCCGCCTCCTCAAGATCGAGCGCGCGAATCTGCTGGTGAACTGGCCGCAATTGAAGAAGCTCGCCAACATCGCCGGCATGGAAGAGATGCTCAGGGCGCAGGGCCTCATCGTCGAGGAAGAATTCGATTACACGAGTAGGGGGTGAGCCATGGACGTCACCTTCTTCGAGCTCGCCAAGAAGCTCGCCCGCGATCAGGCCTTTGTCGTCGCCCTCAATCGGGTGGTGGAGAAAGTCGTGGCGCGGCAGTGCATCTGCCAGGAAGCCATCAGTCACCGCCATGCGTTCAAGTGTCCGATCCATGAACAGGAGACGCCATCATGACTGGAAAACAATTGAAAGACTTTGCGGCACGGATCCCCGACGACGCCATCGTGCAGGTCCCAGAGAAATACGGCTCGGATTGGGAATCTCTGGATAGCAAGAAGATACGGGCCAACTTGATCGTGCTGCCGGTGGTCACGATGGAGCAGGTGTGCAACATCGAGGATGTATCAGCATGAGACTCACGTGCACGCGCGGCGCGCCCTACGAGTATACGGATCCGCAGACCCGCGAGCAGTTCTTCAGCTGCTCGCAACTGTTGAAGGTCTTGGACCCGAACGTCTACGCCTATGTCGAGGATGCCGTGCTCGAAGCCGCGCGGCAGCGCGGCGTCGATCTCCACAAGATTTTCTTCTATTGGATGGCCTCGCTCCGTGGCTTGTGTGCAGTCCCGGCACGACCCACGGAGTTTGGTGGTTACTATGATGCGATCGGGCAATGGATCCACGACCGGCACCCGTACCCGCTCCTCCTCGAAGAGCCCTCGGTCAATCGCAAGTGGGGTGTCGCCGGCACGAAGGACTGCAAGGGTATGATCGAGAAGAAGATTGAACTCGTGGATCTCAAGACCGGCGGACCGCTGCGGATTCATGACGCGCAACTGAACTGCTATCGCACCTTTGAAGACGCGCAGGATGTCCAGCGCATGCGGACGCTCTACATCCATAAGGACGGGACCTATACCGATCCGATTGTCTACCGCGACCCGATGCACGTGGCCGCCTTAGAAAATGCCGTGAACGTGCTCCGTTGGAGGACGATGACATGACGATCTGCGGAGACAGCATGAGAGTCATGCACCCGTTATACCCAACGGGGGATGGCGGTTCGACTCCGACCTCTCCGCTCCATATGCGCATAAGTACGATTCCGTTCTGTCTGGCTCGTCAACTCAATGCGGCATGGCATTCACGTTTGTCGAGATTTGGAACGGGCTTCATTGAGAATCAACCGTTCTTATGTTTTGGCGCACAACATCTTGGGACGCTCTACGCCGTGGCGATCTGGTCGAATCCAGTCGCACGAAATCTCCCGCAACAGACGTGTCTGGAATTACGCCGACTGGCGCTGGCACCGGATGCACCACGCCACACGGCGAGTTGGATGCTTGGCGTGATGAGGCGACTGATTCGCATCGCACGACCGGACATAGTGCGGTTGGTCAGTTATCACGATACAGAAATCCACGACGGCACGATCTATAGGGCGGCGGGATGGACACCCACGACGATCAACAAAGATGGCAACTGGACACGGATCAAACGCCAGCGGCCACCCGCCCAGAGTCTCGCGCCAAAGCAACGATGGGAGAAGACGCTATGACCGAGACCGAACGAGGCCTCCTCATCACCCGGCATCTCCCGGTGCAGCTGGATCAGTATCGCCGCAATGCGTTGGGCGAGGAAATGGCGAAACATCGCTGTGAGGAGATCCGCATCACGGAGCACATGACGCGCGTCGACCATCTACCGGGAAGACACGGGCGACAAAGTCGAAGAGCGGGCCCTCGAACCGAAAGAACGCGAGCAGCTCAAGAAGAAATCACCGATGCCACCCGTTACACCATCAGCGCCCAAGGAGGCGAGCCATGTCGTTTGATTATAGTCTCTCACCGAGCAAACTAGGGGTTTTGCGCGAATGTGATAGATGCTTCTATGACGCGAACGTGCTGAAGATCGAGCGCCCGCGCGGGATCTTCCCGTCCCTGCCGGGCGGCGTCGATCGGGTCATGAAGCAGGTGATCGATCGACACCGGGGACTCATGCTGCCGTCCCTCGCGCACAAGATCGATGGCGTGTTCTGGGGCACCGTGCCGCAGATCACCAAGCTGCGGCACTGGAAGTCGGGACTGAAAGCCGAGATCCAAGTGGGCGCAACGGTCGTGAGCCTCATCGGCGCCTTGGATGATCTGATCGTGCATGAGGACGGTACCTATAGCCCATGGGACACTAAGACGAAAGGAGATGTGCCGAAAGACGACGGGTCGCAGTACTACCAGGCTCAGATGGACTGCTACGCGCTCTTCCTGCGCGAGAACGGCATGCCGCCGAGCGGACGCGCGTTTCTCAACTATTACTATCCCGTCGAGATGGAGAACGAAGAAGTGATGTCCTGGGATTCGGTCCTCTATGAGCTCACGGCCTACCCGCAACGGGCGATCGGCCTGGTCGTCAAGGCAGTGGGCGTGATGGAAGGCCCGCGGCCCGAGCGCAACATGGGCTGTGAGTATTGTCGATTTGTCCAGAAGCACATCACGGCGCCGGCTCCGGTGGCCGCGTAAGCCCTGACCAGTCAGTCCACGATGGCATACGAAGCAACATTTCAAGGTCTCACGGTGCAAAACGGAGCTTTGAGCTATCTCAAGCGGTGTTCCGTGTGTCGAGAGACCAAGGAGATAGAGGCCTTCCACTCCTCAATCAATAATCCAGATGGGCACTCCTATTCCTGCAGGTCATGCGGAAGCGGCGACCACAAGGAACGGTACGCGCGAGATCTCCGGCACTCTCGCGCACGATCCAGAGTGAAAAGCAAAAACCAACGCGATGCTCAACTCAATGATCCGCGTCGATGGGCGCACGAGATGTGGTGGCAAGCGGCAAAGCGAGCACGACTGGCGGGGATTCCATTTTCGATCACGCTCGACGACGTGGTGATCCCAGACCGCTGTCCTGTGCTGGGCCTGCCGTTGGTTCGGAGCCGGAAACATTTGAGTGATACCAGCCCCAGTCTCGATCGCATCATTCCGAGTTTGGGGTATGTGCCAGGCAATGTCCTGGTGGTGAGCTACCGGGTGAACCGGATGAAACAGAACGCGACGCCAGAAGAGATTCTTCAGATCGGGCGATTTTATCAACTCATGCAGGATGGAAAGGAAAGAACATCATGACGACCACGGCACTAGCCAAACAAGGGATCTCACAGTCAACGGACGTCGACCAACGGGGCAAGGAGCTCGCCACGACGAAAGACGCCGCCAGCGCCCAGCACGAAATTCAGAGCGCCATCACCATTGCCAAACACTTTCCACGTAATGAGGACCAGTGTTTCCAAAGTCTGATGAAGGCCGCGAGCCGTCCGTCGTTCGCGGAGGATGCTACCTATAGCTTCCCGAGGGGTGACGCACAAGTCACCGGGCCTTCGGTCAACCTGGCGAGGGAAGCCGGGCGGATTTGGGGCAACATTCGTTACGGCCTCTCGATCATCCGGGACGATGAAAGCTCCCGGTTGATTCGGGGGTGGGCCTGGGACGTGGAAAATAATACGAAGGTCGAAATGGAGGACGATTTCCAGAAGACGATCCAGCGCAAGGATAAAAAGACCGGCGAGACCCGCTGGATTATCTGTACCGACGAACGGGAGTTGCGCGAGCTCACGAACCGACGCGGCGCCATCCTGCAGCGGAACGCGATCCTCCAAGTGTTGCCGAAAGACTTGATCGAAGATGCCTTGTTTCGCTGTGCCGAGACGCTGACCAAGGCTGCCGGCGAGAACCCGGAAGGGGTCCGCAAGCGGCTGCTCGTGGATTTTGCGGGCGTCAACGTCACGGTCGAACAGATCGAGCAGAAGCTCGGCCATCCGTTCGCGCAGGCCTCGGCCAAACAGATCGCCGAACTGCGCGGGATCTGTAAGTCGATCCAGGACGGCAATAGCACCTGGGCGGAATACGTGAAGGGGCCCGAGGCGAAGCCCGCGGAACCCACCACGCCGGCGGAGACGCAGAAGATGGACGACATTCGCGACCAGCTCAAGAACGGGGGCGCATTGGTCACGAAGGAACCAGTCCCTGCCGATCTAAAGGAGCCGCTCGATAAGCCTGTGCCCGGCGTTGACGAGGTGACCTGGAAGGAATTCATCACCTACGTCGACGACAACCTCGAGCGCGCCAAACTCAAGAAGGTCATGAAGGAGCGGATGGGCATCGGCAATCTCGGACAGCTGCGGTCGGCGGATCGTCTGGCGTTCATTCTCAGTTGCCAAGATGAAGCGAAGCGGCGGGGACTCCCATTTGAGACGTTCTGTAAGGGTTAGGGGGATGGGCCATACAGCGGTCCGGTGTGGCAGGGCAAGGCGAGGTTTTCATCATAAGGAGACGAGGATTATGGATCAGACAGACGAGCAAAGAGAATTGAGTTGTTTCGACAAAGCCAAGGAGAAGGGCGAGCCCACCTTCACGCTCAGATCGCAAGACCTTACGGCGCCGATGACGGTGGAATTCTGGATCACGCTCCAGATGGAAGTCAAACAAGCGATGGACGACGGCATGACGGGGCCGGAGGCGATCGAACACGTTCGGCGCGAGCACCGGATCCCACATTGGACTCGCTTCATGGGCGAAGAGGCCGGCGACAAGCTGCACGGCGCAGCCCGCATCGGGAAGGCGATGGAAGAATTTCCCAACAGAAGGCTGGCCGACTAATCATGCAGATCGAATTTGAAGTGTTCGGCGTGCCGATCCCCAAAGGCAGCATGAAGAGTTTTATGCGGCCAGGGATGAGGTTTCCGATCGTGACGCACGACAATGAGAAAAGTAAACCCTGGGCGCACACGGTCACGACGATGGCGCAACAGCACGCGCCCGCCGGCGGGCCCTGGCGGGGGCCAGTCGATCTGACCGTCTGGTTCACGATGCCGAGACCGAAGAGTTTGCCCAAGAAAGTCGCGGACCACGTGAAGAAGCCCGATTTGGACAAACTTTTGAGAAATATAAAAGACTCGCTCAAGGGTGTGATCTACTTCGACGACGCGCAGGTCGTCCACGTGAACGCGCGGAAAACCTACGAGAATCATCTCGCCGTGCCGGGCGTCCGGATCCGGCTCGAAGGAGGCTTGCCGTTGCTATGACACAGGTGCTCGCTCGCCTCACCGACCCCACCACCAGTCACGAGGCCGCGAAGTCGGTCCCGGTCTCGGCCCTCGAAGCGACCTGTCTCGCGGCCATTCGGAACGCACCGATGGGACTCACGAGCGAGGAGCTTGCGCATGTGACCGGGCACTCGTTGGTCACCGTGAGCCCACGGCTGCGGCCTCTCGCCAATGACGGGCTCGTGTACGCAGGCGGCAAACGAAAGAATCGGAGCGGGCGCCTGGCGATCGTCTGGTTCGCGAGGCCCACACAATCCAGACTGTTCTAACCACACCAAGGGAGGTGCCCCATGTCCACGACCGCCAGCCAATGTCCCCAGTGTCAGGTGATTCCCCTCGAGCAGCTCCACGAATCCAAGCACAATCCGCGCCGGCATTTCGACGGGCCCGCGATGGAGGAACTCGTCGCCAGTATCCGGGAGCTCGGGATCCTCACGCCGTTGCTCGTCCGACCGAACAAGAATGGCTTTGAGATCGCCGCCGGGCATCGTCGATACCGCGCGGCCAAGGTGGCGGCGCTGGCGACGGTGCCGTGCCTCGTGCGGGAGATGACGGATCTGCAATTCATGGAGATTTTGAACATCGAAAATCTGCAACGCGAAGACGTGCATCCGCTCGATGAGGCCGGCGGGTACGAGGCCCTCATGGCGGCGCCGTACAAGATGAAGGTCGAAGTCTTGGCCCAGAAGGTCGGCAAAAGCGTCAAGTATGTCTATGATCGCATCAAGCTGCTCGCGCTCACGAAGCCGGCGCGGGATCTGTTCTGGTCCGGGAGGATCGACGCCGGGCACGCGATCTTGCTGGCGCGTCTGACCCCGGTGGAACAAGCCAGGGTGATCGGGAACGGGAATAAAGATGTGCAGTACTCGGATGGCGGGTTGTTTCAATCCTGTCGGGGACTCTATGACGACGAGGGGGGCTACGACGATTCCCAGGTGAAAGCGGTCAGTGTCCGGGAGCTCCAAGCCTGGATCGATCGACATATTCGCTTCACCGGTAAGCACGTCGACCCGATGTTGTTTCCGGAGACGGTGGCGCAGATCACGAACGCGACGGAGATGAAGCGGAAGATCATCGAAATCACCCACGAGTATCTGGCGGATGACGACGTCCGCCAGGCCGACAAGGCCAAGGTGTACGGGGAACGGGCCTGGACGCGTGCGGATGGACAGGAGGACTCCAAGGTCTGCGACTATGCGGTGCTTGGCGTGATCGCCTCGGGCCCTGGTCGTGGTCAGGCGTTCGATGTCTGTGTGCGGAAGGACAAATGCCTGGTGCATTGGGGCAAGGAGATCCGGGCGCGGGAGAAACGCGTGAAGGAGCGGGAAAGTGGGAACACGGCGGCGGTCTCGAAAGCGGACACCGCAGCGGCGAACGATCGGCAACGACGGAACGACGAGTACGAGCGCCTGCAACGGAAGCGCAAGGACTGGGAGAAGTGCACGCCGGCCGTCCTCAAGGCGATCGACGCCAGGCTGCCGAGCCTGTCGGCCAAAGCGACGGGCCCGCTCGGGGATCTGCTGCTGAAAGCCTTCGCGGATTGGGGACGGGCGAAGACGAGTGTGCCGCGCGGGAAAACGGCCGAGGACCTGGTGCGCCATCTGGCCGGGCTCTACCTGTGTCGCGTGGCGAATGACTACGACGCGTTTGAGAAATTCCCGAAACTGGCGAAGTATCTCGGCGTCGATCTCCGCGCGATCCTCACGCCCGAGCCCAAGGGGGAGCAGGCGAAGAAAGCGAAGGCGGCATGAGTCGCCCGAAGGTGCAGACCCTCTCGTGGCAGTGCCGCTATTGCGGGTGTTCGGACGATCAGGCTTGTCCCGGTGGCTGCTCCTGGGTGGCGCCCAACGTGTGCAGTCGGTGTGCCGGCACCCTCCGTGACGATGCGAACCGGGAGATGGGACTCCCGGAGGGAGAGGATTGGGGGAACAAATGACAGTCTTCAATCGACGAGAGCACTTGCTGAAGATCATGAAGGACCGCGTGAGCAAGTTACCTCCTGCATCGGTGCGGTTCTGGAAGTTCGTCAACAAGACGGAGACGTGCTGGCTGTGGACTGGCGGCACGTTCGAGAGTGGATATGGAGCATTTCAGGTGAACGGCAAAACAGTGCGAGCGCATCGGTTCTCGTGGGAACTAGAGCATGGGCCAATTCCAGAAGGCCAGGATGTTCTACATACCTGTGATGTGCCGCTGTGCGTGCGCCCTCATCATCACTTTCTCGGCACGTCGATTGAGAACGTGGCAGATCGAGTGGCTAAAGGTCGAAGCGCCAGAGGCGAGCGAGTGAGCACATCCAAACTTCGAGAGGATCAGATTGCAGAGATTCGCCAACGCCTACGAGATGGGGAGACACAACGAGCACTGGGTCGAGCGTTTGGCGTGAGCAAGAGCCAGATTGGAAATATTGGGCGTGGTGAACACTGGGCTCACAGAGAAGGCGGACTATGAAAGCGTACCCACTATCTTGGCCTGCCGGCTGGCGACGGACGAAGCCCGATCAGCGAGCGCGGGGCAAGTTCAACAAGAAGACCTACCAGGCCTACGGGACCAGCGCGGGCGGCTATTATCGCTCGAGTGAGGTGAGTATTGCCGAAGGATCCAAGCGCGTCCTCAAGGAACTGGCTGCCTTCGGCGTCGAGGAAGGGGATGCGATCATCTCGACGAATCTCAAGCTGAGACTGGATGGACTGCCGAAAGGCGATCAAGGTGAGCCGACTGATCCTGGCGTGGCTGTGTACTGGCGGCGGAAGGAGGAGAGATGAAGCACCAATACCCCAAGCCCCAAGTGCCTAAAGCTTATCCCATCACTTGGCGAATAATTCCCAATGCGCCGATGATGAATTATATCCTAGTTATTGTTGTGAAGTAGGAGACGCTATGAGCGAGCGCGACCGATGGAAAGTTGTGTTGATCTTGTTGAAGTTCATGCAAGAAGCTGATGATTCAACGCTCTGCACGGTAGCGCTCTATGCAGCGAAGAAAATGGTGCAGGCCAAAGCAGGGGAGCAATGGGTACAGGGGTATCAGGATGGTGGAGGACAAGATTGATGATCCCAGACGACGCGCTGCGAGCGGAGGCGGAAGCGTTAGTAAAAAGATTGTCACCGCGCCGTTATCCTTTCGCAAGGAAAGAGAGGAAGCAAGATGTTGATCTACTAGTTGTCTTCGCCAAGGCCCAGCGGGCGGCGGAAGTGCTGATTCTCAAAGTCATGTTGGAGGATTCTATGCGTCCAGTATCGCCATGGGCAATGCGTGAAACGATAATTGACTGGCTCGACCAGCGGGCGAAGGAGTGGGAGACATGATTTCTCTATTACGATTCGCAGAAGCGATGGCGATGGAGCTAGAGAACAATTCCCACAAGACTGGATGGTATCAGTGTAGTGATGCATGGTTGCTTAAGCGGCTACGGCAGGAAGTTGGTGAACTCGAACGAGCGATTCAGCAGGCGAAGCCATTGAAAGATGTAATAAGTGAAGCCGCAGATGTAGCGAACTTTGCCTATTTTCTGGCTGATAATTATGCGCGCATATACACAGAGGACCCCACCCCATGATGACGCGAGAGCAGGTACAGTTGCGGATTACTCAATTAGTGGCATTAGTGGCGGCTGCGGCTCAGTGCCGTCCAGAACCAGACACTAAAGAAGCTATACGTCAATGTCGGCAGGATATAAGTGTTACTGATTCTACTCTCCGCACCGAGCTGGCGGCGTGCCAGGAGGATGTAAAAGCTGAACAAGCAGAGAATCGA
>Ga0307471_100002883_pt1 | contig 10068 bp, 6 predicted proteins | sample atmos_gasesAM3C__2_FD_204566 | JGI IMG/M metagenome (GOLD analysis project Ga0307471, IMG submission 204566) | Hardwood forest soil microbial communities from Morgan-Monroe State Forest, Indiana, United States - atmos_gasesAM3C_515 | ecosystem: Environmental > Terrestrial > Soil > Temperate... | reverse complement strand
TCGCTTCCCCGTGAACGCCAACGAGGCCGAGGCCCGCCGGACCAGCCGGTTCCAACCGTTCGGGCACACGCCCGGGCCGCTCGACGCCGCCCGGGTGGCGGCCCTGGCCGTCCACGGCGCCGGGATCGCCCCGGGCCATCCCCGCACCCTCGACCTGCGGCGGGTCCGCCTTCCCCAGACGTCCCCGTGACAAGAATCTCCCCATGACCCAGGCCGCCACCACCGGCCCGGCCCTGGTGGCCGGGTACCGGCCTCCCGTCGCCGGCTACGACGAGATGGTCGACCGGGCCGGGAGCCTGCGTCCCCACTGGGCCCACGTCGGCGAGGTCATCGACGGGCTCGGCCTCGACGAGCTGGGCCGGCGCCGGGCCGAGGCCGCCCGCCTGCTCGACGACGACGGCGTCACCTACCACGTCTACGGCCGCCCGGCCGGGGCCGACTCCCGCTGGAACCTCGACCCCGTTCCCGTCCTGCTCACCAGCGCCGAATGGGCCGGCATCGAGAACGCCGTCGTGCAGCGGGCCGAGCTGCTCAACATGATCCTGGCCGACCTGTACGGGCCCCGGGAGCTCCTGCGGCGCCGGCTGCTGCCGCCGGAGCTCGTGCTGGGCCACCCCGGGTTCCTCCGGCCCTGCGACCAGATCCGCATCCCGGGCCCCCAGCAGCTCTTCACCGTGGCCGCCGACGTGGCCCGCGACAGCGACGGCCAGTTCTGGGTGCTGGCCGACCGGGCCCAGTCCCCGTCCGGCGCCGGCTACGCCCTTCAGAACCGCAGCGTGGTGTCGCGGGTCTTCCCCAGCCTGCACCGCGACGCCCAGGTCCACCGGCTGGCGCCGTTCTTCCGGGCGCTGCGGGCGGGGCTGGAGGCGGTGGCGCCGCCGACGAGCAACGAGCCCCGCATCGTCATTCTCAGCCCCGGCTCCCTGTCGGAGACGGCCTTCGAGCACGCCCTGCTCGCCTCCCGGCTCGGCTACTCCCTGGTGCAGGGCTCCGACCTCACCTTCCGGGACGGGCGGATCTGGATCCGCTCCCTCGGCCGCAGGGAGCGGGTGGACGTCATCCTCCGGCGGGTCGACAGCGGGTACTGCGACCCGCTGGAGCTGCGGCCGGAGTCGCAGCTCGGCGTCCCCGGCCTGGTCGAGGCCTGCCGGCGGGGGACGGTCAGCGTGGTCAACACGCTGGGCAGCTCGGTGCTGGAGAACCCCGGCCTGCTGCCCTTCCTGCCCCAACTGGCCCAGGCGCTGCTGGGCCAGGAGCTGGAGATGCCGTCCATCCCGACCTGGTGGTGCGGCGACGACACGGGGCTCGACCACGTGCTGGCCAACCTCGAGCACCTGGTCCTCAAACCGGTGGCCCGGGCCGCCGGGGCGGCCGTGTTCGGCTGGACGCTGGCCCGCAGTCAGCTCCACGAGCTGGCCGAGCGCATCGAGGCCCGCCCGTCCGCCTGGGTCGGGCAGGCGCAGCTGGCGCTGGCGTCGGTGCCCACGCTGACCGACGCCGGCCTGGAGGCCCGACGGTCGGTGCTGCGCACCTTCTGCGTGGCCCGGGACGACTCCTACGTGGCGATGACCGGGGGCCTCACCCGGGTGGCCACCAGCCACCAGGCCGTCATCTCCAGCCAGACCGGCGCCCTGGCCAAGGACACGTGGGTGCTGGCCTCGGAACCGGAGAAGATGACCGGTTTGTGGCTCGACACCGGCCGGATCGTGGCCGCCGTCCCGCCCGAGGGGTCGATGTCGTCCCGGGCGGCCGAGAACCTCTTCTGGCTGGGCCGCTACGCCGAACGGGCCGAGGACACGGTGCGGCTCATGCGGGTCGTCCACGACCGCCGCAACGACTTCGCCCACGACACCAACCCGGCCGGGACCGCCTGCCTGCGGGCGCTGCTCGTCGCTCTGACCGAGGTGACAACGGCCTATCCCGGCTTTGCCCAAGGCGCCGGCCTCGACGACCCCGGCCCGGAGCTCGAGGCCCTGGCCCTCGACATCGACCGGCCGGGGACGCTGGCCCATTCCGTGCGTCGGCTGCTCGACGCCGCCGACGCGGTGCGGGACCAGCTGTCGCTCGACACCTGGCTGGTGATCTCCGGGCTGCACCGGGAGCTGCTCGACCAGCCGGCCCTCGGGCGCAGCACGCTGGCCCACGTGCTGGGCAGCCTCCTGGCCCTGGCCGGTCTCGGCGCCGAGAGCATGGTCCGCGACCCCGGCTGGCGCTTCATGGACGCCGGCCGGCGCATCGAGCGGGGCTGCCAGCTGGCCGCTCTGCTCCGCAGCACCCTGACCGTGCACCACGACCCGGGGACCGAGAGCCTGATGCTGGAATCGGTCCTCACCACGGCCGAGAGCATCATCACCTACCGGCGGCGCTACCGCAGCCACGCCCATCTGGCCACCCTGCTCGACCTCCTGCTCCTCGATCCCGACAACCCGCGGTCGCTGGCCCGCCAGCTCGACCTGCTGCTGGAGGACATCCGGGCCCTACCGAAGGGGCCGGGGTCACCGCGGGTGTCGGAGGCCGAGAAGCACGCCCTGGAGACCTCCACCGCCCTGCGGCTGGCCGACACGGCCGCCCTGGCGGCCTCCGGGCCCGACCTGGCCGGTTTCCTGGCCCGGATCATCGATGGCCTCCACGCCACCGCCGACGCCGTCGCCCGGGCCCACTTCGCCGAGCAGCTGCCGCAGCGTTCGATGCTCACCCCGGCCGACCCCGGCGCGGCCCGAGCCTCGAGGTCGTTCCTGTGACCGGCTACCGGGTGACGCACCGCACGACGTACCGCTACGCCGAGGCCGTGTCGGCCAGCTACGGGCAGCTGCACCTCCTGCCCCGCACGGTCAACGGGCAGCAGTGCCGGACGAGCGCGGTCACGATCGATCCCGTTCCCGACGACATCCGCGAGCGCACCGACTTCTTCGGCAACCGGGCGGCCTTCTTCGCCCTCCACGCCGAGCACCGCCGCCTGACGGTGACGTCGACCAGCGAGGTGGCGGTGCGCCGACCCGACGGGCTTGGTCTCCTCGAGGCCCAGCCCTGGGAACAGGTGCGGGACCGGACGGCGGCGCCGGGCGACGACGGCTGGGAACCGACCGACTTCCTGCTCGACTCGCCATTGGTGGCGGCCTCCGCCGCGCTGGCCGAGTACGCCGCGCCGTCGTTCACCCGGGGCCGGCCGGTGCTCGACGCGCTCGGCGACCTGGCCACCCGCGTCCACGCCGACTTCGCCTACGAACCCGGCTCGACGTCGGTCACGACCACGGTCGACGAGGTGCTGGCCCTCCGCCAGGGCGTGTGCCAGGACTTCGCCCATCTGGTCATCGGCTGCCTCCGCTCGCTCGGCCTGGCCGCCCGCTACGTGAGCGGCTACCTGGAGACGGAGCCGCCGCCGGGGACGCCGCGGCTCCAGGGCGCCGACGTCTCGCACGCCTGGGCGGCGCTGTGGGTGCCCGGCGGCGGCTGGGTCGACGTCGACCCCACCAACCAGCAGTTCATCGACGACCGTTACGTCATCGCCGCCTGGGGCCGGGACTACGCCGACGTCCCGCCCCTCAAGGGCGTCATCTTCACCAAGGGCCTCGACCACGAGCTCGACGTCGTCGTCGACGTGGTTCGCCTCCCCGATCCCGGGTAGACGGACGCGCAGTGCGCTCCTTCTGCTGTCCCCGCTGCGGCCAACTCGTCCCCTTCGAAGCCGTCACCTGCCTCCACTGCGGCACGGCGCTGGGGTTCGCCCCCGACGCCGGGGAGATCGTGGCCGCCGAGGGTCGGGCGCGCTGCGCCAATCAGTTCCTGGCCGGCTGCAACTGGCTGCTGGCCCCCGGGGAGGCGGACGGGCGGCTGTGCCTGTCCTGCCGGCTCACCCGGACCCGCCCCAATGATGCAGACTTGGCCTCCGACGCCCAGCTGGCGGAAGCGTTCCGCGAAGCGGAGGCGGCCAAGCGGCGGCTCGTGTTCCAGTCCCTCGAGCTGGGCCTGCCGGTGGAGCCCCACGACGGTGAGCGAGGACTGGCCTTCGACCTCCTCTCCGGCAAGGCCGGGCCGGTGGTCACCGGCCACGCCGACGGCGTCATCACCATCGACCTGGCCGAGGGCGACGACGTCCACCGGGAGCAGATGCGACGGGCGATGGGCGAGCCCTACCGGACGATGCTCGGCCACCTCCGCCACGAGAGCGGCCACTGGTTCTGGATGGTGCTGGTGGAACCGGACCCCGAGGCCCTGGAGGAGTTCCGCCGCCTGTTCGGTGACGACCGGTCCGACTATCGGGCCGCCCTCGACCGTCACTACAACGAGGGCCCGCCGGCCGAGTGGGTGAGCCGCTATGTGAGCGCCTACGCCACCGCCCACCCCTGGGAGGACTGGGCCGAGACCTTCGCCCACTACCTCCACATCCGGGACACGCTCCAGACCGCCGCCTCGTTCGGGATGGTGGTCACCGGCCCGGCCTGCACCCGTGACCCGGACCTGATGGCGGCGCCCAGCCCCGAACCGGAGGCCCGCTTCGAGGACATCCTTGACGACTGGCTCCCCCTCACCTACGCCCTCAACGCGGTCAACCGCAGCATGGGGAAGGACGACCTCTACCCCTTCGTCCTGAGCGAGGCGGTCGTCACCAAGCTGACCTTCGTGCACCGGCTCGTGCGCCGCAAGGCTCTCAGCCGCCCGCTTCCAGCATGGTGACGACGCCGCTGTTGCCGTCGACCCGCAGGAGGTCGCCGGTGCGGAGGCGGCGGGTGCCGACCCGGGTGTTGATCACGCAGGGGACGCCGAGCTCCCGGGCCACGATGGCGCCGTGGCTCAGCGCCCCGCCGATGTCGATGACCAGCGCCGAGGCGACCAGGAACAATGACGCCCAGCTCGGGTCGGTCGTCTCGCAGACGAGCACCTCGCCGGGCTCGAGCTCGGAGCAGGCGGCGTCGAGGACCACCCGGGCCCGGCCCTCCACCACGCCGGGGCTCACCGCCAGGCCGGTGATCTCCTCGCCGGCCGCGGCGGCGTCCGAGGCCTCGATCTTCGTGGGGGTGGCCACGCCCGTCCACGTGTCGGGCAGTCGGAGGCCGAGATACTCCTCCCGCTTGCCCCGCCGGAAGGCCACGACCTCCTTGGCGTCGGCCGGCAGGCACCCGAAGATCTCGTCGACGGTCAGGTAGCAGACGTCGTCGGGGTCGCCGATGGTCCCGGCGGCGGCCAGCTCCTCCCCCAGCACGCGGGCGGCGGCCCGGGCGCCGTCGAGGGCCTGGAGGAAGGCCGCCTTGCCCACCTCCCGCAGGGGGATGTGCCGCTTGGCCGCCGCCAGGAGGACCTTGGCACCGGGCCGGCGGGCGGCCGGCAGACGGGCCAGCAGCTCGGCGCTGGCCGCTTCCCGCTCGGCCACCCGCTGGGTCTCGACGGCGGTCGGAGCGGCGGAGTCGTCCATCGTCCGGTAGGTGGCCAGCAACGCTTCCAGCGGGGACGGGTCCTCCCGCCAGCTGCGGCTGGAGATCTCACCTTCGGCGGGGCCGTGGTAGCCGTGCGCGGCCAGAAAGCGTTCCAGCGTGAGCCGCCCGCGGGAGACGGCCCACAGGTCGACCATCAGCGCCGTCTCCTCCATCTGCCCGTAGCCGGTGGTGAGGCGGGTCTCGACCCCCGCTTGGCCGGCCGCCGCGGCCAGCTTCGTCAGCTGCTCGTAGAGGGCCTGGGCCAGCATGGTGGCGACGGCGTGGGGCCGCATCACCCACTCGTAGTAGGCGGCCGCCTGCTTGAACCGGGCCCGGGCGGCCCGCCCGTCGGGCATGGCGCCGGGCGCCACCGTGGCCCGCCACCACCCGTCGATCTCGGCCCGGCGGGCGGCCAGCACTTTGGGGATGCGCACGGCCTGCACCGGCATCCTGGCCGCCACCATCGGGTAGCGCCGTCGGGTCGGGTGGCTCTCCGCCCCTGACGCCACCCCGCCGAGGATCTGCTCCTCGATAGCGTCGGCCGAGGTGCCGGGCATGAGGTCGCCCAGGCCCCGCATCCGGTCGATGTTGGCCGTGAACCGGCCGAAGAAGATGGCGGAGTACCGGTCGTCGATCCGTTCCGGCACCAAGACCTCGGAAGGCTTCAGGCAGCCCATGTCGCTGAAGGCGCCCCGCATGGCCCGCTCCAGCTGATGGTTCCACAGCGTCCAGCACAGCGGCGTCGGGACGCCGGGCAGCGCCTCGGCGGTGTTGACCGTCGTCCACCGGGTGGACGGGCCGCTCTCCTGGTGCAACGGGTCGGTGAAGGCGCTCTCGCTCATCCGACGCTCTGCAGCACTTCGACGCGGCCGGCGTCGCCGTCGACCCGCAGCCGGTCGCCCGTCCGCAGCACCTGGCTGCCGACCCGGGTGTTGATCACGCAGGGCACGCCGAGCTCCCGGGCCAGGATGGCGCCGTGGCTGAGGGCGCCGCCGACGTCGATGACGAGCCCGGCGGCCACCAGGAACAGCGACGTCCAGCTGGGGTCGGTGGTCTCGCAGACGAGGATCTCCCCCGGCTCCAGCGGATCGCCGGCCAGGGGGTCGAGCACCACCCGGGCCCGCCCCTCGACGACGCCGGGGCTCACGGCCAGGCCGGTGATCTCGCTCCCCTCGGCCGCTGCCTCGGAGGCGGTGATCGGGATCGCCTCGGGCTGGCCGGTCCACGACTCCGGCAGCCTGACCTTGAGGTACTCCTCGCGCCGCTCCCGGCGCAGGGCCACCGCCTCCTTGATCCCGTCCGACAGGGTGGGGTCGGCCAGCTCGGCCACGGTCAGGTAGAAGACGTCGTCCGGGTCGCCGACCACCCCTCGGCGGGCCAGGTCCCCGCCCACGATCCGGGCCGCGGCCCGGGCCGTGTCGAGCGACTGGAGGAAGGCGGTCTTGCCCACCTCCCGCAATGGGATGTAGCGGCGGGCGATGCCCAGCACCAGCTTGGCTGCCGGCCGCTTGGCGGCGGGCAGGGCGGCCAGGACGGCGGCGGTGGCCTGGGTCCGTTCCTCGATGCGGCCCGCCTCCACCGTCGCCGGGCCGGCGGCTTCGTCCATCCCCCGGTAGGTGTCGAGCAGCTGGGCCACCGGCGCGGCGTCCTCCCGCCAGGAGCGGCTGGAGATCTCCCCTTCGGTGGGGCCGTGGTAACCGTGGGCGGCCAGGAAGTCGTCCAGGCTGTGCTGCTCCCGGGACACGGCCCACAGCTCCCGCATGAGCCGGGTCTCCTCGAAGCCGCCGAAGCCCGTCATGAGCCGGTTCTCGAGCCCGGGCCGGCCGGCGGCCGCGGCCAGCTTCGAGACCTGCTCGAAGACCCCCTGGGCCAGCATGGCGGCCAGCGTGTGGGGCCGCATCACCGCCTCGAAGCGGGCGGCGGCGTCGAGGAAGCGGGCCCGGGCCTCGGCGGCGTCGGCCGGCGGCGTGAGCACCGAGGCCCGCCAGACGGCCTCCACCGCGCCGCGGTGCCCGGCCAGCACCTTGGGCAGGGCCAGCGCCGAGCGGGGCAGCCGGGCGGCCACGAACGGGTAGCGGCGCCGCGACGGGCGGCTCTCCACGCCGTCCCGAAGCGTGCCGAAGATCTGCATCTCGATGGCGTCGCCCGAGGTGCCCGGCGTGAGGTCGCCGAGGGTGCGGAACGTGTCGAGGTTGGCGGCCGCCCGCCCGTAGAACACGCCCCAGAGCCGGTCGTCGACGGAGGCGGAGACCACGGTGGCGGCCGGGTGGAGAACGCCCATGTCGACGAAGGTCCACCGGAATGCCCGCTCGACGGCGTCGCCGAACCACGTCCAGTTGAGCGGCGTGGAGACCCCCGGCAGCGCCTCGGCGGCGTTGACGGTGCTCCAGAACGTGTCCGGCCCGCTCCGGTCGTGGAGCGGGTCCGTCACGGGATAGCGACTAGGTGAGGAATGAAATTTCATGCGGGACCAGCCAGCCGCCGCCGGGCTGAAATTTCATTCCTCATCAACCTTCCTGGCCCAGGTAGGCGGCCCGCACCTCCTCGCTGATGCGAACCTGCTCCGGCGTGCCGTTCATGAGCGGCTTGCCGAAGTCGAGGACGTGGATCCACTGGCAGATCGTGAGCACCAGGCTCATGTCGTGCTCCACCATGAGGATGCCGAGGTCGCGGTCCTCGACGAGGCGGACGAGCAGCTGGGCGAACTCGCCGCTCTCGGCGGCGTCGAGGCCCGACGACGGCTCGTCGAGCAAGAGCAGGTTCGGCCCCCGGGCCAGCGCCCGGGCCAGCTCGACGAGGCGGCCCTGGCCGGCCGAGATCTCCGACGCCAGCCGGTCGTGGATGGGCTCCAGACCGGTGTCGTGGATGAGCTCGTCGGCGATGGCCTTGACCTCCTTGCGGACCTTGCCCCGGCCGCCGACGATCCCCAGCTGGGTGAGCGGGTCGTCGCCGACGTGGGCGGCCTCGGCGGCCAGCTCGACGTTCTCCCGCACGGTCAGCGAGCCGAACAGCTCCATGCGCTGGAAGGTGCGGCCGAGGCCGAGGCGGGCCCGGCGGGCCGGGCTCTCGTGGGAGATGTCCTTCCCGTCGAGCGTGACCGTGCCCTCATCGGCCTTCTGGAAGCCGCAGCACACGTTGAACATCGTCGTCTTGCCAGCGCCGTTGGGACCGATCAGCCCGGTGATGCGACCCCGGGGGGCCTCCACGGTGACGCCGCCGAGGGCCACGAGGCCGCCGAAGCGGACCACGATCCCCTCGGCCCGCAGGCCGGTGCCGTCATAGGCGCCGGGGTCGGCCTTGCCGTTGGTGGCGGTCATCGCGCTCACGCCGCCGGCTTCCAGCCGGGAGCGCACACGAACGATTCCGCTGCGTCATGAGCCACGAACTTCCCCCCTGTCAGCTTCACCGGGACCACGCACTGGTTGGTCGTGAAGTGTTCCCCATGGATGAAGCCGACGCCAGGCAGGAGGCCGCCGAGCGTCTCGTTGTGGAGCGAGTAGAGCCCCTCGAGGATCTGGGCGGTGGTCGGCGTTTCCTGGATGAAGGGGCCGATCTTCTCCTCCAGCAGCTTGCCGGCCACGAACACGCCGCCCCCGAGGTCGCCCCGGTAGGCCTTGGGCTGGTAGCGGTCCATGGCGTCGCGGTATATCTGCATCTTCGGCGACGAGTCCCACGGCGGGGTGCGGGACGTGAGCAGCAGCCCCTCGACCTCCTTACCGCCGGCGAAGATCAGGTCCTGGTTGAGGTTGTAGGTGCCGGCGAAGATCGGGTTGTAACCCTGCCGGTGGGCCGACTGGGCGACGCGGGCGACGCTGGCCGAGTCGATGAGGCACAGGATCACCTCGGCGCCGGCCCGCTGCGCCTGGAGCATCTCGGCGGTGTAGTCGGGCTGGGCCAGCGACACCTGGGCCTCGTAGACCTCCTCGAGACCGTTCCACGGCAACAGCTTCTTGAAGCTGTTCATCTGCACCGCGCAGGTGGTGGCCTCCCGGCAGTAGAGGATGCCGAGCTTCTTCTTGTCGGTCTGGCTGGCCACGGTGAGCAGGAAGCCCCACGCCTGGCCCTTGTCCGGCCCGACGAGCGGGTGGAAGACCATCGGCGAGTGGTCGCCGGCGACGTCGCCACCGATGCTGCCGATGTCGGGGATCTGCTTGTCCTCCAGGTACTTCGTCACCGCCGAGAGGGTGAACGAGTAGTCGTTGAGGAAGGCGATGACGTGGTCCTTCTCGACCATCTGGCGGACGATCGCCTGGGTGCGGGCCGGGTCGGCGTTGTCGTCGCCCATGATCACCCGGACGGGGTGGCCGTTGATGCCCCCCTTGGCGTTGATCCAGGCCGACCACGCCCGCAGCGCCGGCGGCGCCGGGCCCGACACCGCGCCGAGAATGCCGGACTCGGCGCCGAAGGAACCGAGGACGATCTCCGACTTCGGGCCGCCGGCCCCGGGGGTCGGGGCGGCGGGGGCGCCGGGCGCCCCGGGGGTGGCGGCGCCGGCCTTGCCGGGAGTGGTGGCGGCGGCGGCCGACCCGCTCGGGGCGGCGGCCCCGGCCGAGGCCGACCCGGCCGTACCCGGGGCCCGGGAGGCCGTGGCCGAACCCGATGCGGTGCCGACGCCGGCCGTGGCCGCACCACCGGCCATCGGTGACGCTGTGCCGGT
>Ga0307471_100002882_pt1 | contig 10071 bp, 9 predicted proteins | sample atmos_gasesAM3C__2_FD_204566 | JGI IMG/M metagenome (GOLD analysis project Ga0307471, IMG submission 204566) | Hardwood forest soil microbial communities from Morgan-Monroe State Forest, Indiana, United States - atmos_gasesAM3C_515 | ecosystem: Environmental > Terrestrial > Soil > Temperate... | reverse complement strand
GGGGAAAACCATGCTGGCGAAGCGCATCCCGACGATTCTGCCGCCGATGTCGCTCGCGGAAGCTATCGAGACGACGCGGATTCATAGCGTGGCGGGCGCACTGCAAGACAGCCGCGGCTTGGTCGGCACGCGGCCGTATCGTTCTCCACACCACACGATCAGCGATGCGGGGTTGATTGGTGGAGGAGCGGTGCCGCGCCCGGGAGAAATCTCTCTGGGGCACAACGGCGTCCTCTTTTTGGATGAATTGCCGGAATTCCAGCGAAACGTTTTGGAGGTTATGCGGCAGCCGCTGGAAGACGGAGCGGTCACCATCTCGCGTGCGGCCGTCTCAGTGACCTTTCCCTCGCGGTTTATGCTGGCGGCGGCGATGAATCCCTGCCCGTGCGGCTATTTTGGCGATCCCACGCGGGAGCGCCGCTGCACGCCTCCCATGATCCAGCGCTACGTTTCGAAATTCTCTGGCCCGCTGCTCGATCGCTTTGATATTCACATCGAGGTTCCGGCGGTGTCGGTTTGCAATTACGGCGACCGACTAGAATTGGATGATCTAACAGAGGAGGAAGAGACAGGCAAGAAGCCTGTCCTAGGGTTTCCTACTTGCCGCGCACAGCATCTAACATAAGTGGAGGACGGCCGGCTTGTTCCATTGACTCCGTTTCCTTGGCTGTGTTACCCATAAAGCGCTCCTATTAGGGGCACCCGGGGCAGAAGCATCGCAAAAGATGACGTTCAACACCAAGCACCTTGAAATGACGCTGGAGACGCAAGTCGAGAGCGTCAATCTTGCCGAAGAGATGTGTCTCCGAGTAGCGGAGGCGGCGGGGTTTGGTGAAGACGACTGTTACCGCATCGGAATGAGCGTGCGTGAAGGCGTGATCAACGCCTTTCACTACGGGAACCAGGAACGGCCCGACAAGAAAATCTATCTTGCCGTGGACTTCACCGCCGACAAGATGATCATTCACGTGTTGGACGAAGGTAGGGGATTCAAGCTATCTGATGTTCCAGACCCGCTCGCCGAGGAAAACCTGCTCAGCACGTCCGGCCGCGGGATCTTCCTGATGCGCGCGTTCATGGACGAGTTCGATGTGGTTCCCGGGAGAACGGGCGGCGCGGAAATAGTGATGTCCAAGAAACTGCCTTCTTCGGGAAGTGCTTCCCCGAATGGCCAAGGCGGACAAAGCGCCACGCCGCAACAGGAAGCGTAAGGAAACAGATGGCATTACACGCGACCCACCGCGATGCCGGTCAAGTCACCGTTGTAGACCTGAGCGGCCGAATAACGCTCGGAGACGGCAGCGCCTTGCTGCGAAAGACGATCCGCGGGCTGTTGGATGAGGAAAGGAAAATGATTCTTTTGAATCTCGCGGACGTGGACTACATCGACAGCTCGGGAATCGGCGAGCTGGTCAGTGGATACACGGCGGTAAAGAACAAAAGCGGAGACCTGAAGTTGTTGCACCTGACCAAGAAAGTCCGCGATCTCCTTCAGATCACCAAGCTCTACACTGTATTTGATGTCTTCACGGACGAGAGCACCGCGCTTCGAAGTTTTACTAATCCTGCCGCTGCGTGAGGCTCGCCTGATTCTCCGGACTACGGCACAATCTCTTGGATGATGCCCCTCGGAGATACCCATTGGGTCGTGGACCAAGCGAAAACTCTGGGATTCGACCTTTGCGGCATAGTTCGCCCGGAGAAATTTCCGGAACTCGAACAAACCGCGGAATGGCTCCGCCGCGGATATGCCGGGGAAATGAAATACCTTTCCGATCCACGGCGATGCGACCCCCAAGCTGCCATGCCGGGGATTCGAAGCGTTGTCGTTGGCCTGCTCAACTACAGCACGGCGCGACCGCTTTCCACCGATCCTGCATTGCCCATCAATGACGCTCAGCCTGCGGGATGGATTTCTCGTTATGCCTGGGGCGACGACTACCACCATGTGTTGCTGGAGAGGTTGGATTCGCTTGTTGAGTCCCTTCGTGAACGCTTCAAGGGACCATTCGAGGCGCGCGCCTACGTTGATACGGGACCAGTTCAGGAACGCGTGCTCGCAAAATATGCCGGTTTGGGATGGCTGGGAAAAAACACTCTGCTGCTCAACCAGATGCTCGGTTCCTTCTTTTTTCTCGGGGTCATTCTCACCACTCTCGATCTCCAACCGACACTTGCGGAGAATGAGTTGCCGCCGCCGGACTTATGCGGAAGCTGCCGGCGTTGCCTCGATGCATGCCCCACGCAGGCCTTCATCGAACCCTACGTCATGGATGCCCGCAAATGTATTTCCTATCTGACTATCGAACTGCGAGGCTCCATCCCGGAAGAGTTTCGCGAGCCGATGGGGAATCATGTCTTCGGCTGCGATATTTGCCAGGATGTTTGCCCGTGGAACCGGCGCGCGCCGATTGTCCCGACACCCCAGTTCCAGCCAAGAGCTCTCCCTGCGGCGGAAGAAGATCGCACCGAGACATTGCGCGCCGCGCAAGGCGAAACGCTCTATCTGCCACGACTGGAGTGGCTCGTTGGTCTTACGGAGACTGGCTTTCGCGAACTCTTTCGTGGAAGCGCGGTCAAACGCGCCAAATGGCGCGGCCTGATACGAAACAGCTGTATTGCGGTCGGGAATTCCGGCCTGCGACAGGGCATGGCGGATCACGCTCGAATTTGCGACCGGCTAGAGCAGCTTGCAGCTTCGGAAGATCATGTCCTCGCCGAATCTGCCCGTTGGGCACTTTCCCGCATCCAATAGAAGCGCAAGGGAAAAGCAATTGGAGCGACAGGCTGCTGCAACCGTCGCCCATAGGGTGCTCAAATCTGCGGACACGCGGCTTTATTAGGCCGCGTTACCATCCCGCGGCGTCTAGCGGTATAATCCCAACCGCAGGTCGATTTGCCCTCCGCGCTGATGAGGTTCCCATGAATCGCCGCGACTTTTTATGCAATGCCGGTATCGTCGGTGCGGGATTGCTTGGGTCGGGAAATGCCGCACCTGGTCTTTTGCGCGCCGGCGCTGCTGGCAAATCGGATTCAAATCTCACTCTGGAGGAAAAGCCCGTGGCCTTTACAGTGCCCCCGTTGCCGTACCCGTTCGACGCACTCGAGCCTCACATCGACGCCAAGACGATGGAGATCCATCACGACAAACATCATGGCGCTTACGTCACCAACCTGAACAAGGCCCTGGAAGGTCAAGCCGGTCTGCAAGCCAAGTCGATCGATGATCTTCTCAAAGGTCTCGATTCCGTCCCTGAGAATATTCGCGCCGCTGTCCGCAACAACGGCGGTGGCCACTGGAACCACACGCTCTTCTGGACGCTAATGAAAAAAGGAGGCGGTGGAGAGCCGAAGGGCAATCTCGCATCTGCCATCAACTCGGCGTTTGGATCCTTTGCCGGATTCCAGGAAAAATTTGCGGCTGCGGGGATGGGCCGCTTCGGTTCCGGCTGGGCGTGGCTTGTCCTGCGTGATGGAAAACTGGCCATTGACTCTACGCCGAATCAGGACACTCCTTATCTCCTCGCTGGCGGCGGCAAGGCTGTCCTTGGGCTCGACGTTTGGGAACATTCGTACTATTTGAAGTATCAAAACCGCCGCGCTGATTACATCGCCGCCTGGTGGAACGTCGTCAATTGGGACAAAGCGGCCGAGCTGTACGATGCGGCGAAAAAGTAGTTCTTTCTCGTTGAACTACAAAAGAAAAAGCCCCCGATCGGGGGCTTTTCTTTGTTTCCAAAAAAAATGTAACCCGAATCAAGCCATCAACTGCCGCTTGGCCAACGGAACAACCGATACCTCCCGCCGCGCCTCGGAATAATTTCTCGCAAACGTGTGTGCTTCACGCGTGGCCACGGGCATTGCCATCGCCCCGCCCGTTTGCCTCGCAGCTTCGCGAACCAGCTCCATCCGGCCACGTACGCGGAACTTCGCTAGCAACGAAGAGACATGGAATTTCACGGTGCGCTCGGAAAGGTTCAAGTTCGCGGCGATTTCCTTGTTGGCGAGGCTTTTCATCAGCCCTGACAGAACTTCTTCCTCCCGTCGTGTCATCTTCACCTGGCTGCAGACGGATTTCCCCGCTTCCAACAGCTTATCCGCTTTCTCTTTGAGGCCTTCCAAGAGTTCGTCTTCGGCCTGCACCATTACAACGTAATCGCTCGTGGACTGGCCCCTCACCATGCAGTGCATCGCCAGCAGGCCGGCAGCCTGATCCACGGGAAACCTGCCGTCTGGTCCGGCCTGAACCTGAAAGTGGGCCACTCCGGTGCTTTTTTCATAGAAAAAGAAGACGTCGCGGGGAAAGGACGGGCGGGAATTTGTCAATTGCTGCTGCGGATGTTCATTTCTGCGGAATACCTTCACGTACACCCCCTCAGAATGCAGCCTCGTGAACGGAACCGAAGCTATTTAGTTTTGTTTTTCTTCGCCCCCTCGACGAGGCGCACTCCCCAGATGGGTAAGACGAATCAGGCAAGAGGCCAAAAAGAGGGCTGAAGGCTCAGCGACTCTTACCCACCAACCAGCAAACTGCCAAGCGTAGGAAGGAACTCCCTGAAAGTCCGCTTGGGACAGTCTTACCAATTGACCGAACGCTGAGTCTCTGCATATATTCTTCCCAACGGAAGAAATATGCAACTCACTCAAAGATTGAGGACTTACGGCAGGGCTTGGAAAAATCTAAACTCATTTGACGGTAGGATTTGCACAGTGAGCGCAATAATTCCCCTTAGAACGACGTAAGGACTATACCGGAGAAGGAATTTCAAGGGCAGGAACACCTTGTCTCTGTCCTGTGGAAAACCTGTGAGCCGCGGCCCCGCACAATCAACAGCTTCAAGACTTGATGATTCGCGTTTGTTCCGGCCCAATCAATTCGTATGCCATTCCCCGCCAGTGAATCTTGCGTGTGACGAGAGAGTTCACAAAATTTATAACGTAAAAGAATGGGAGAAAAATCGTTAATACAATGTAAATCCAAGCTTGTGCCATGATCTGGGAACGCTCCGTGGGGAGGCATTCCGTCACTCCGACGAGCCGAATGGAGCTTCGGAGCGACGAAAGTAGAATGGGCAGAAAAGTCAGCATGGCTATATGAAAAAAGGGTCGTTGCTCAAAAAAGTAGCGCAACATCAGAATCGCTCCAAGTAGAAGAGTCATGCAGTACAGAAGATGCGTGAAGGCCGCCAGCCCCCACACTCGATCGCAGTACACACGCGTGATCAGGACTTGGCGGTTGGTGAATTCCAGCAACCCGCCGAAATCGGTCTCCACGTAAGAGCGCGTCAAGCACTCCGGCAAAAAAACAATCGAGCGATTGTTCCGCTCGAGCGCGCTCGTCAAGGAATAATCGTCGCTCACCGAGTTTCTCCATTGGTCCAGCGCACCCGATTGTTCGAAGATGCTCCGGCGAATGGCGGTGCCGCCGCCCCAGCAGAAGTTTCTCCCTTTCTCGCTGAGCATGGTGACCATCGGCGCGTTCCACGCGGCGAGGAAGGCAGTCGGCAGGTTGCCGCAATTGGGAATCAGCCAGCGCATCGTGGTCGTCGCGCCGATTCTTACGTCTCCCAGCGGGGCCACCAGGTTATGCAGCCAGTTCTTGCCGGGGCGGCCGTCGGAATCGGCGAAAACGAGTACTTCAAATTCTGGCGGCAGTTGTTCCACTGCCACTCGCAGGTTGTTCACCTTTTCGCCCGAATTGCTCGGGCTCCCTGCAATGATCACGTGCGCTTTCGCTTTTGAACCCGCGGCTACACGATCGACGATGCCGCGTGCCGGGTCCGAGCCTGACGCGAGAATGAAAAATACCTCGTAGTTCTGCCGCTCGAATTCCGTAAGCGATAGAAGATTGCGCTCGAGTCCCGGTTCGACGCCTTTGCAGGGGCAAAGCACGGCCACTCGCGGCGCGTAAAATCCCGAATCGGTGTGCAGGCGCCGCCGGACGTACCCGAGCCACTCTACCGCCTGCCAGATGAGGTAGGCCCCAAGAGAAATCTGCAGGAACGCCACGAAATAAAATAGTGTCTCCACGCTTGGAGAATAGCAGAGGAACACTGCTCGCAGAGCGCCGTTCGAACGGTTAGAATCGCACCGGTAAACGCCCGTTCCAAGGAGAAAAAAATGCCACAAGTGGATGCAGCAATGGTGACCTCAGCGTTTGAACTTCCCGGCTATCGGATCGTCAGGAATTTTGGCATCGTGCGCGGGATTATCGTGCGCTCGCGGAGCGTGATCGGAAATCTCGGCGCCGCGCTTCAGACCATTGTCGGTGGCAACATCACCATCCTCACGAATCTCTGCGAAAAGACGCGCGAGGATGCCTTCGAACTGCTGATGCAACATGCCGGCGAGCACGGCGCCAACGCCGTCATCGGCATGCGCTACGACGCCACCGAAGTGATGCAAGGTGTCACCGAAGTGCTCGCTTATGGCACGGCTGTCCAGGTGGAGCGAATTTCGTGATGTGATTCGCGTGGGTTCGCCGCCTACCGCGAACCAATGATAGAATTTCTGCCTCTCATGTTTTGTCCGATGTGCGGCACAAGAGCTTCCGCAGGCGCCAGGTTTTGCTCGTCTTGCGGCCAAGCGATGGATACGGATACCGGAACCACCCTGATGGACAATGACGCCGGAATCGAAGGCGCAACCATCGGCCCTCCTGCGTGCACGCCGCGCAAACCGCCTCCCACGCCGACCCCCTTACGCGGTCCCCGTTCTACTTCGGTGCCAAGTCTGCTGACGAGTTCGGACCCCATCGGCGGTGGACGGTTTACGCCCGGGCAGATCCTTGCGGATCGTTATCGCGTCGTGGCGCTGGCCGGCCGCGGCGGCATGGGCGAAGTTTACCGCGCCGAGGACCTGACGCTCGGCCAAATCGTGGCGATGAAGTTTCTCCCCGAGCGGCTCTCGCAGGATGCCGGGGCACTGGCGCGATTTCATGGCGAAGTGCGGAACGCCCGGCAGGTTTCCCATCCCAATGTGTGCCGCGTTTTTGACATCGGCGAATCGGAAGGAACCCTTTTCCTGAGCATGGAGTATGTCGACGGTGAGGACCTTGCTTCCGTCGTGCGCCGCATCGGCCGTCTCTCGCCGGACAAGGCGACGGAGATCGCGCGGCAGATTTGCGCCGGGCTTGCCGCGGCTCACGAGCGCGGCGTCGTTCATCGCGACCTCAAGCCAGCGAACGTGATGCTCGACGGCACAGGCAAAATCCGCATCATGGATTTCGGACTAGCGGGGATCGCTGCAAACATGAAAGGAGAAGACGCCCGCGCGGGAACGCCTGCGTACATGGCGCCGGAGCAACTGGCCGGCAAAGGAGTCACGCCCAAGAGCGACATTTACTCGCTCGGCCTCATCCTATATGAAATTCTCACCGGAAAGCGCGCGTTCGAGGCTTCCACGCTCCCGGAGTTGGTCAAGCAGCGCGAATCCGGAACGATCACCAATCCTTCGACATTGATTCGTGACCTCGATCCCCTGATTGAACGGGTTATTCTTCGCTGCCTGGAAACGGATCCTGACAAGCGCCCCGTTTCCGCGCTTCAGGTGGCTGCGGCTCTTCCCGGAGGCGATCCCCTCGCCGCAGCGCTTGCCGCCGGCGAGACACCATCGCCGGAAATGGTCGCAGCCGCGGGCGAGAAAACCGGGCTCGCTCCGCGCGTTGCGCTTGCGTGTTTCACCGCCGCAATCCTGGGATTTGTTTTCTTTGTCGTCGTGGGCCGTAAGGAGAGCGGCCTCGAACGGATTCACCCTGAAAATCCGCCCGAGGTTCTGGCCAAAAAATCCCGCGAAATCATTTCCAGCCTCGGCTATACGGCGCCTCCTGCCGACAAAGGCGACGGCTTTACTTACGACGACGATTTTCTTTCTTACCTCGAGAAGGATCATTCGCGGGCTCCACAATGGGACCACATATTATCTGAGTGGCCTCCCGTCCTCCGCTATTGGTTTCGCCAAAGTCCCAGCGAAATGAGCCCCAGCGGCTTCTGGTCCAACTCCTTCACTCCCAATGTTGTCACCTTCTCCGACCCGCCTACGACTCTCTCCGGCATGATCAATCTTGAACTCGATCCTGATGGACGCCTGCTTTCCTTCCAGGCGATCCCTCCTGAAAAAGAAGAGAACTTACAACCCTCCCGGACCCCGGATTGGCGTCTCCTGTTCAACGCCGCGGGACTCGATCCTACTCAATTTCATTCCGTGGAATCCGTTTGGGACTCGCTTGCCTCCGCGGACACGCGCGCCGCCTGGGACGGCGTTTGGCCCGGCAGCGCTCGTCCTCTGCACATCGAAGCCGCCGCTCGCCGCGGCAAGCCCGTTTATTTCGCCTTGACTGGTCCTTGGACAAAGCCAGCGCGCATGAAGCAAGCCGATCAGACTCGCGCAAACAAGCTTAGCCAAATCATTGGCCTATCCGTCGCTCTGATCATCTTCGTTGGGGGGATGCTGCTCGCCTATCGTAACAACTCGCGCGGCAAGAGTGATCGCCAGGGCGCCCTGCGCCTCGCCTCTCTCGTTCTTATTCTGGAGCTCTCCATATGCCTGTTTCGCTCCCACTTTATTCTTACTCTGGACGCCGTCGGTCTGCTCATCCTTGCTCTCAGTACCGGCCTCTTTGTCTCCCTATTCATGTGGACGCTCTATATTGCCCTGGAGCCCTACGTCCGCCGCAATTGGCCGCAGACCATCATCTCCTGGACGCGCTTCCTGAGCGGACACTTCCGAGATCCGCTGGTAGGCCGTGACCTCCTGTTCGGTGTCATCCTCGGCATCTGTTGGGGTTTAGTCTTCGAGATTGGCAGCCTTTTCATAATCCGCTCGGGTGCCCGGCCCTTTCTCGGAAGTACGGAGTTTCTTCAAGGCGCTCGTGAGAGTGTGGCGGTTTGCCTGAGCAACATCGTCAGCTCCATTCAAACCACTTTTATCTTTTTTTTCCTGATTGTTCTTTTGCGGGTGCTGGTCAAGAACCGTTGGCTGGCAGCGTCGATATTTGTCCTGCTCTTTGCCACTCCGAAAGTCCTGGGCAGCGATCATCCTCTAATGGAAATACCTGTATGGCTTGTCATTTACGGCATCGCTGCCATCGCCATGGTCCGTTTCGGGTTGATTGTTCTCGCGCTGGGCGTTCTCACCGTCGATGCTCTTCTCAACGTGCCGATCACCCTGGATTTTTCCACTTGGTATGCCGCGCGTTCCCTTTGCGTGGTGCTTGGATTTGTTCTGATTGCCGCGTGGGGTTTTTATACTTCACTTGGCGGCCAGCGTCTTTGGAAGGAAGACCTTTTCGAGTAGCACTTGTTTATCGTGGCGCTGCCGGAACTCGCCCGCTTCGAACTTGCTCTGTTACCACCGCCGCCAGCTCCTCAATCCCTGTGAGCGCGCGGCTGGCCGCAAGCCGCGCATTTTCTATGAACGAGGAATCCAGAAGAAAGGCGCAACGGTCGACGAAAGGATGGTCTGCCGCTTCAAAAGGTTTTCGCGCGCGCCGCTTCGTTGCCGCCCGCGCCAGTAACTCCTCATAGAGTTGCAAATCCCGCTGAAAATCGAGCGCATCGCCCGCGGTCCAGCCTTGCTGCCGCGCCATCGAGGACAGGAATTTCCTGCGAAAAAGCGTGGCATCCCGCCGCAGCATGGGGCGCGGTTTGGATTTGCCCATCGGCTGCGGCTCGTTGCAAACGATCTCCAAGGTCCGCACCGTCAATGCCAGCAGGGCTTCTCGCTGCAAGAGCGTCAGAAGATCGCGGTACAGCGAAGCGTGAACCTGCAGCGCATGGCGGCTGTTCTCGACGACGTAGGAATCCACAAATCGCGGCACAACGCGCTCTCGCAGCAGCGCTTCCGCAATGCGCTTGGCGAGTTCCCCTGCGGCATCTGTAGGTTTTGGTTTTTCCGGCGGCATATTTCAGGACACATGTTAGCAGGAGTCTCTTGCTTGCTCGCTCCATGTATCGGAAATGAAAAAGCCCGGCAGACTTCGCCGGGCCTTCTTCCGTTCTCTTTGCAGGGTCGCCCGCCGCGGCGGGCTGCGTCCTATCTACCCTACGACTCAACTCGCTCAGTGAATCGCGC
>Ga0307471_100002881_pt1 | contig 10072 bp, 25 predicted proteins | sample atmos_gasesAM3C__2_FD_204566 | JGI IMG/M metagenome (GOLD analysis project Ga0307471, IMG submission 204566) | Hardwood forest soil microbial communities from Morgan-Monroe State Forest, Indiana, United States - atmos_gasesAM3C_515 | ecosystem: Environmental > Terrestrial > Soil > Temperate... | reverse complement strand
CACGCTTGCCTGTCCCAAAGCCCCTTCCGGGCTCCCCTTCCGGCCCTCCCCGCCTCGCCCATCGCCTCCCTGCGGGGCGGGCTGGGGCTGAGCGGGGCGATCGGCCCACCAGTATAGTGGTTCCTTTGTCCCGCAACTGAATCGCGGCTGTGTGGCTGCTAGGCCTTTGTATGGGCCTATCAGCCCACGCCGCTTCGGTAGGGGGTCCGGGGGGTTTGCCGCTGGTCACATGACCGGGCAAACCTCTACGCTGTCCCGAAGACCGCTTGACATATCCTACCGAGGGTTGTACAACGGCAGGCAAGCGCGCTCGCCTGGTCCCAGCCTGTGAACCTGGGACACGTTCCGCCGATGTGCGGCCGGCGCTACCCGGCTCCTGTCAGCCCGGGGGCGTCGGCCCCGTCGTCGGCGCGCGGCGGTCTAGAGGGGATCGGGCTCCTTCCAGCCAGCCCGGTGGACGCGCTGCCAGTGCTGCTCGAGATCCTTCCACGACACGAACCGCTCGGCGCAGTGCCGGCAGACCCGCACGCGCCCGAGTTCCCACTCCCAGGCGTCAGACGACGGGCGCGCGGGCTCGGCCCTGTTCCGCCAGCCGCGGCGTTGCTTGTCGAGGTCGCGCTGTCTCATCGTTTCATCGGCTCCGGCCCCGCGTCAGGTGAGGGGGGTCACACCCGAAGAAACAGACTGCTTCACGGCCTTCGCGATGGCACGACCCATCGGAAGCGGGACGCCGTTGCCAATGATTTTTCGCTTCGCGTGCGTCGTGAATGGCATGTCCTCGCAGAAATCCTCTGGCAGTCCTTGGAGGCGGCACGCTTCCGAGAGCGGCGGGTTCACGTGGTAGCCTGCGCCGCGGCCGACCGGGCCGTGGCCTGCTAAGACGGTCGGCGGAGCATAGCGTCGCTTGACCTTTCCGCTTCCGCCGAGTTTCACGTGCTCCGCGCTTGCCGTGACGGCTAAGGCCTCTAGCGGTGCCTCCAACGCCACAACGTCAGGAAGCAGGGCACGCCCATCCGCGGTGCCAAACGAGAAGCGACGCTGTCGGTGTTGCTCGGCACCCACCCAACGGTTATTGAACAGCAGCGACTTCACCACGTACCCAGCCACGTTAGGCTCCGGCGCCTCCGTCACGTTCTCCATCAGGAACCAAGCGGGTTGTGCCTCATGGACAACCCGCTCGAACTCGGGAATGAGATTGCCGTGCTTCGAACCCGCGAGCGGTTGCAGGTAACGTAGACGTGAGAACATCTGGCACGGCGGCCCGCCGATCACACCGTCGAACTTCTTAGTAGGCGGGTGGAAGTGCCGTATATCCCCGCCCCAGAGCACATCCGGCCCGCGCACCACGCAGAAGCCCTCTGCTTCGAACGCCATATCGAGTAGGCCGATACCTGGAAAGAGCGAGAGTACGAGACTCACTCTCACCCTTCCGACCTCCCGACGCGGCAGGCCTCGCAGGCACGCCATCGGAGGGTCCCCGCCGCCGTGACCAAGGGACCGAGCCGCCGCCATTCCCCACAGGTCTCGCACTGCTCAAGTCGCTCTCCCAGTCTGCTAGAAATCGCTTCCGCGGGGGCTAACCCGACCAGTCGGGCGGCTTTCTCGGCCCAAGACGGATCTAGAGGCGTCCCGGGGGCCGGTCGGCGATCCTGGGGACGCCTAGGCCGCCCGCCCGCCATCCTGCGCTCGGCCCAATCAACTCGTGGCGTGCTCATCCGATCTTTCGCGCCTCGCACCAGACCATCGGCGTGACCTCATCCCCAAACTTGACCGCCATCCCCGAGACCAGCGACGCCCCCACCGCCTCGCATTGCCGCTGGCTGGGGTAGGTGCGGACCTCCACCCGCACCGTCCCCCCATCCGCCCATGTGAGGAGAATCACAAGGAGCCAGGTCATGCGGTAGCCCGCACTTTCTTCCGCCAGCGCGCTCGGCTCGCCTTTCGCTGATGCGCCAGCAATTCAGCGCGGGTCATGGATTCCATGCGTAGCCGACCCATCGCGACGGCACCCGGGTTCTTCTTGTGTTCTGGTTTCATAGGTGGCAGGATAGACCAGCGCTGGATGACATGTCAAGCCCCCCGCAAAAATAATGCTTGACAGCCAGCGCTGGTATGCTACAGTTGGCGGTAAGGAGGAACCACACCATGACGAACGATGACTTTGCGGCAGGATTGAGGGCAGTCGCAGCGTGGTTTGAAACGCACCCAGAGATCCCAGCACCGTCAGGCCTTCGCATTCCTGTGTACGGAATGGATGACACCAAAGAGTCAGTCGCGATTCAGATCCGCGCACTCGGAAACGCGAAGAAAGAATACGACAACGACTTCTTCCGACTCACCCGAGAGTTCGGTCCTATAGAGGTATCCATTGTCTCGTACCGCACCGCCGTTTGCACTGCACGGGTGGTCGGTCGCAAGACTGTCGCAGCCGTACCCGCCGTGCCTGAACATGATGTCGATATCGTGGAATGGGACTGTGAGCCTATTCTGGATCAGTCGGAGGGGGAGCAGTCATGACGATCACCGAAGCCCTCACCCAACTCACGCAGGCGTGGCCGAAGGATAGCTTCTGCATCGGCGTCGAGGTCTGGTCGCACGTCCACAAGTCCTACGGCATCCTCAGCGACACCAAGGTCATTGGACGGCAGACGCCCGCAACCGAGTGGTCGATCTACAGCAGCGAGCAGAATCATGCCTACCGACACCCGACGCTCGCAGGAGCGCTGGCGCTGGCCCTCAACCGGAGCTCACTGGCCGAGGTCGAGTCGGCGGTGGAGGGGATCTGATGGCGCGCATCGAAATCGCGACACAAGCGGAATTGGATCTGCTTAATGGAGGTGATGTCGGCGTTCTCCGAGTTGGTTCATTCGTGGCCCGGGGGAGCGCGCACGTGGAGGCCTGGGGGAGCGCGCACGTGGTGGCCCGGGAGAGCGCGCACGTGGAGGCCCGGGGGAGCGCGCACGTGGAGGCCTGGGGGAGCGCGCACGTGGAGGCCTGGGAGAGCGCGCACGTGGAGGCCCGGGGGAGCGCGCACGTGGAGGCCTGGGAGAGCGCGCACGTGGAGGCCTGGGAGAGCGCGCACGTGGAGGCCTGGGGGAGCGCGCACGTGGTGGCCTCCACGCTGGTAGCGATCCATCGGCATAGTTCCGCGGCGGTCGTCATCGGGGGCACGGTGATCGAGGTTAGACGCCCAGTAACGGCCGTCGAATGGGCCGCGTTCTATGGCGCAAAGCTCGACGGCGCCACGCTCCTCGTCTACAAGGCTGTCCGAGCCGACTATCGCAGCGCGCATGGATTCCTCTACCAGCCCGGCACGACAGTCGAGGCGCCGGACTGGGACGCTGGTTGCGCCGAATGCGGTGGCGGCCTGCATTTCTCACCGCATCCCGCGATGGCGTTGGAGTTCGATCCCCAGGCGACGCGGTTCGTCGCCTGTCCGGTGGCGCTGGAGGATATCCGCGCGCCCCAGAAGGACGACGAGTATCCCCATAAGATCAAAGCGCGCCGCACTTGCGGGCCGATTTATGAGGTTGATCGCACCGGGAAGCCAGTGGCGGTGCCGTCATGATCCGCCACTACACCTTCCGCTTCCTGAATCGCGAGGCCAACACGATGCGCTCAATCAGGTTGTCGAGTTCGCACGAGGAGGATGCGCGCACCGCCGCGTGGGGGCTGCTCGGGACGGTGGACGCCGATGCGCGCCTCACGTGGCGCATGACCAGCGTGGTGATCGCGCCGGTGCTGGATCTGGCGGGGATGTGGGAGGAGTGAACTTATGCGCCAGAAACTGTGGGAATGGCTGGTACAAGAAGGATCACCTGAATACTATCCCTTAATGGCCTTAATGGCGCATGGAACGGACCCGCACTACCTCCCAATTCACGGCGGTCCATTTCTGGTCGAAGTGTCGGTGCTGCTACCTGAGCCGGAGATTGAGGACGTGCGATGAGCCAACGTATAAAGTCAATTTACGTGCTGAAGTCCGCCGACCAGAGCGGTGCTGTGACCCGCCCGAAGGTGTTCCTTGAGCGCACTGCGAGCGGGGCCATCGTCTGCGGAGTCCACGTGAGCGCCCGGAACATCACCCAAGCCCGCGAGAAGGCCCAGCACGAGTTCAGCAAGCTCCTCGACTTCGCGCGGCTCACCGCTACGCGGGAGGCGGTGCGAGACGAGACGGCGCTAGTTCTGAGAAGGCAACAGAAGGAGGCGAAGTGATGAGCCTACCCAAGAGAATCTACGTTGCCGAGCGCACTGAGCGAACCAGCGATCCGTACCTCGTGGCTGAGCGGACGCCGGGAGAAGCCATCGAGGATGACGGGCCCACGGTGATTGGAACATACGAACTCGTCAGCACGGAAAAAATGGCGAAGAAAGCGACAAAGGTGCGATAAGGAGGCGAAGGGATGAGCGCGACACCGAGACCACTAGGTGCTTACACGATGGGCCGACCTGGGGACGTGGTGACGATTGAGTGGATTAACAAACGAGGTACGACGCTGAAGATCGATCAGATCCATTTCGGGGCCCTTGGTGCCCTGCTGGCCGTGGCGAAGGCAATGGATCGCGTAGACGCAAATCGTACTGGTCGCCATTTATGGTCAGCAGGATTAGCTTTGCTTGATCTAGAACACCCTGGCTGGCAGGAGTGGTAATCATGAGCCTCACCCGATATTGCTATCTCTTCCTGATCGAGTGCGGCGTGTTCTTCCTCGGTTTCCTCACGTGCGCGCTGCTCTGCAAAGGAAGGGAGTGACATGCGCTGCATGTACCTCCTCGTGATCTGTGTGCTGCTTCCGACTCCAGCTGAGGCGGTTCCATTTGATTTCTCCGCCGACTACGGCTGGAGATGGAACTTAGCCGGACCGATCCTGCTGCTCGCGGATGACGCGCCCGGTGTGGCGATGACTCTGCGCCCGATGCCCCCGACGTCGCCGTTCCCCATCATCCACTTCACGCTGCAGAACGATCTTCCGCCAGCCTGTGTCGGCTGCGCGCTCACGTGGACCACGCTGGCGGATATCCAGGGCGAGGTCTGTAGCGACGGCCCCTTTGCCTGCTCTCAAGCGCGCTTTTCGCTCGTAGGGGAATCCAGCGGCTGGGCGTTGACCACAAACCAAGATCCGCCAGTGGCGACGACACCGGAACCCGTGACCATTCTCCTCCTAGGCATGGAACTCGTGGTCATCGGGTTCTTGCTCAGGAAGCGGCTGTTTTTGCCATGAACTGGTTAGTTCGACTCCGTTGCCAGCATCATTATCACAATATGGGACCAATCGAAATCGCGCGGTGTGGAGGCATCATTCGCTACCAATGGGAATGTTGCGTGTGCGGCGATCACACGCGATCCATCTACAACAGCACCGCTGGAAGCATGCGCGGCACAAGCATCTCACCAGATGAGGAACAACGCATTAGGAGGAGAGAGAATGCCTGACGAGATGGTAGCCACCAACAACGCCTCAGCCGCTTTGGTCGAGAAGGTGGTCGTCGGCGGCGACCTCAGCAAGCTGAGTTCCGCCGAGCGGCTGCAATACTACGCGCGCATCTGCCAGAGCCTTGGCCTCAACCCGCTCACGCAGCCCTTCGCGTATATCTGGCTCAACGGGAAGCTGACGCTCTACGCTCGAGCGGGGTGCGCGGATCAGTTGCGCGACCTCAAGGACATCAGCATTACCAAGCTGGAGCGCGTGGAACAGGATGGCATCTATCAAGTAATAGCCTACGCAGAGAGAGGGCTGATCGGGCTGCGTCGCATTGATTCGGCTCTCGGTGCCGTCTCAGTCGAGGGCCTCAAAGGCGAGGCGAAGGCGAACGCGCTAATGAAATGCGAGACCAAGGCCAAGCGGCGCGTGACGCTCTCGATTTGCGGCCTCGGTATGCTGGACGAGAGCGAGGTCGGGCGGGGCTTCCGACTGGACGATGCGACTACGGCGAGCGGGGTCACCGAAGCCATCCCGGCGACGGTGGATCTGGCTACGGGGGAGATAACTGAGCCACCCGCACCGTCTGCGCCTGAGCCAGAATTGCCGGGACTGCCAGCTGAGGATCAGCGGTCGATCCTGCTCGGCCAGGTCAAGGGTGCGGCTGATAAGCTGGGTCTGAAAGGACCGAAGCGGGCCGAGCTCTGGCGGGCGGCGTGTGGCGAGGCGACGGAGGCGAATGTGGACCCGGCGGCGCTCCATGATCTGCTCAAGTCGATCCACGCGCTCGGGAAGGCGGCGAAGGGATGAAGGTCACAGTGAGTCGTCAACGTCGTCGCCAACTGAGATTGCAAGCTGATGGGCGTTGCCCAAAGTGTGCTAAGAAGACACGCGGGGCATTTTACTGTCGCATACATGCTAAGTCGAGACGCACAGACGCCCACATGCGTGCAATCAAGGCATGGAAAACTCGGAATCCTGAAAAAGTCAGGATCGCTAGTAAGCTGAGAAGGGCCGTGAAACATGGTCTATTGAAGCGACCAGATACTTGTGAACGGTGTAAACGCAGATCGAAATATATCCATGGTCATCATCGAGATTATCGAAAGCCCTACACTGTAAAATGGCTGTGTCCGCATTGCCACACACAGACACATTTGAGGCACTATGGACGACCAGCAAAGCGTCGTTAGTCCATACCGTTCCGTCTACGTTCCTCGCCCCCAGCATCATAGCGAATCCACCATCGGTTCGCCGTGGCTCCTCCTGAGCGAGCGAGAGATCGCGGAATGGATGCTGAGGAGCGGAGCCACGACACCGAGTGCGAAGATCGCGCGATGCTTAGCGTGGCTAGAGCAGGAGTTTGGGTCATGACCGAGCATCTAAGCGACGCGAAGAATAGCGCGGCCAAAGGGCGCAAGTCATATCCTATTACCCGCATCACCACGGAAGCCGAATTCGGAGAACAGATTACGGCTGAGGCGTGGCACTACCGCTATGCGACATACGTTGAGGTCTACGTACACGTGAAGAATGCCACCGGGAACTGGGCGACGTTCCGATTACTCGTACGTCGATGACTGCCAAAAACAGCGCGGCCAAAGGTCGCAAGCTGGTCAACTACGCGAAGGCGATTCTCGAAGCACGCGGTGCGAGGGTCGAAACCGCTGGAAACCAGATCGCGTGGTTTCAGAATTCGGCGGGGCGCTGGGTGCCGCGCTCGCTCAAGCATGATTACTTCGGCGTGTGGGATCTGCTGGCGCTCTGGCCAGAACCGTATAAGCGCGCGTTCTATCAGGTGACAACGGCGACGCATGTGTCTCACAGGCGTGAGAAGATTCTCGCTGCTGGATCGTGGAACCCCTATGACGCCATTGTCGCGTGGTACGGCGGGCGCGGGCGACACTTCAAGGTCTACTATGGACCGGACTTCGCTGAGGCCACGGAGCGGTGGGACATGATCCCTCAAGCCAAGCCGCTACCCTCAAGTAGATCCAGCGCTCGAGCCCACCACGGAGGCGAGGCAAAGAACCCGGAGTGCCCCAGCCCAGGCGTCAGAATCGTCTCGCCCTCCGGAAGCGTGAAGGCGGCCTTGAGCGGCCACTCGCCATCATCCCACTCGCCTTCGATGATCGTCTGATCCGATCCGGTATCGTCCGCAAACTGAGTCCAGCTGGCGATGTGGGCTTTCGCATAACGCCGAGCCCGCTGCATGTCGCGCCGGATGGGACCGGAGATGCTGACCGCGTGATGGTATTCCGCGAGGCGCCACGTGGAGAACGTGACCACTTGGATTCCATGACTGTGGGTCAGCACACAGGGCCGGTCGAGCCCTCGGAACTTCAGGAACATCGCCAGCTTCTCGCCCGCGTCAAGCCACGGCAGCAGATTGCCTTCATCCGCCCCGTTCGCAGCCTCAGCAGGATCACCGGGGAGCTTCGTCGGGACGCCCGCTAGGACCCCGCTCCACAGGAAGTCATGCACCGTCCAGCCGCGCTGCTCTGCTGCTACTCTAAAGCCTCCGCCTGGACGATGCCACGAGGCAGCACGGCCCCACGTCCCGTGAATTAACAGGAGGTCAGCCATTTCTCAAGGATGTCGTCCGCTGTCTCCTGTACGAAGATCGCGGTACCCGCGACCCAGATCGTCGTGATGGCCTTCGGATCAGATTGACCCGGGAGCGTCGGCGTGACCATCGCGATCATGCCCTGCTCGATGTAGATCGGCTTCCCGTCTGGGCGCGTGAGACGGATCACGGGCCTTGCGGCTGCGGCTCTTCCGGTTCCGGCTCGGGGACTGGTCGTGGCCGTTCCATAGTGGTCTCCTTTCTCTGGTAGCGATGTTTGTTTCGATGCCAGGAGGCATTCACCCAGCGCCGATAGCACAGTCGGCAGCCACGGTCTCCCTTACTGTTCAGTAAAACTAAGTTGACGAGATGTTCTGGGCAATGCGTCTTGCTTGCATTGAGAGCGGCAAGACCTTCACCGCGCAGGATGTTCTCGCGCAGTGACACTGGTTCTAGATGGGCTGGATTAACACAACGTCGAACTCGGCAGAGATGATCGAGGGTCCGACCTAGAGGAATCGGTCCTCGATACAACTCGTACGCGAACCGATGGGCGGAGAACTTTACTTTCTGCGTCACGGCGAATCGGCCATAACCATCGTGTGTGCCCCACCCAGTCCACAGCCAGCATCCACTCATAGGTTCTCGCGAGATAAAGGCATCGAATCTCTCTTCTACTGACAGACGACGCATCGCGTTAGAATGGGAGGCCAGGAATAATCTTGGCCAGTGCCGTGAACTCGCCAAGCACGAGTTTCGCCTGGGTATTGAAGGCACTGAGCCCAGCCCCGCCGCCGCTCTGCAGCTTCTGGGCGAGCTCAAGCACGACGTAGAGCGGGCCCGCGCCAGCCGGGATCGGGCCGATGGCACCCTCTATCATCTGCACGAGCACGATCAGATCCTTCGGCCCCTTCTCCTGCTGATCCGCCGCCGTGCGGTCCAGCTTGCCGGCCGTCACTTGGGCCTCGAGCCCGCTGATATAGGCATTCAGGTCGGAGACAACCATCGAGCCGGCATTCGTGACGAACGTGTTGATGGTCGTAATCAACTCGTTCAGATCCTTGAACATGTTCATGTCAAACCCCCTCCTTCGGAGCGGGAGCCCCGTTCACTTTCTTCAGCGCCTCGACCACCGACTTCGTGGTCCATTGCGGGGCCTGGGATAATCCAGCGAGCGAGGTCAACGCCGCCGCCGCCCACGCCCACTCCGCATGCTGGGCAGTATACGCGCAGGCGAGGACCAGCGCGCCGTGATAGAGCGTGAGGAGCAGATCCTTCGGCAGCGCGATCTGGATGCCTGCGCGACTCGCGCCTCGAAGGATCAGGGCCACGCCGGCGCACAGCGCGAGCCACGCGACTGACACGAGGACGATCCGATAGAGGAGCAGCGTGGTCGAATCCATCACGCCATCTCCCTCTCCCACGGACCTAGTCCGATCTCGCGACACGAATCTATTAGATCGTCTAGTGCCTCTTCCAGAGTTAACCCGTGCCCCCAGTTACACCATGGATCAAATGACACATAGATTTCAGCGTCTTCTCTCCAGATAGTAACTGGTTGCCCGTCAATGTATGCGCTACTCATCGCCTACCCGGTCCCCACGTCGAGCAGACGCGCCCCGCGCTCCTTCACGTCGCAATGCACGTGATGCGGCGCAATCTCCACATAATCGAAGAGGAGCATCGCGGCCTTGACGATGATCCGGCGCAGGCCGGCGTGAGTACACTCGATATCGGCAGCCTGACCGGTGAGGTGGGCGCTATCCGGCGCACCGCCGACCTCCGCATTATGCTCTGGGCACCGGAGCCCTGACGTGACAGTGAGCGGGAAGACGCATATTGAACGGAGCGCGTCCAGCCTTTCCCCGAGATCGGGCTCGATGCTGCCCGTCTTCCCGACGCAGGCCGGACGTGGACAGGTACAGGCGAACTCGGAGGCTTTGAACCAGATCACCAGACGTGCCTCCAGAGGAGCCAGACGAGGCCCGCGATGATCCCGAGTGCGACGCAGGCGAGGAGGAACGCGGCGATGACGGGCAGCGCGTCCATGAGGTCGCCGAGCATGGTCATGGGTGCCAGTATGATA
>Ga0307471_100002877_pt1 | contig 10078 bp, 10 predicted proteins | sample atmos_gasesAM3C__2_FD_204566 | JGI IMG/M metagenome (GOLD analysis project Ga0307471, IMG submission 204566) | Hardwood forest soil microbial communities from Morgan-Monroe State Forest, Indiana, United States - atmos_gasesAM3C_515 | ecosystem: Environmental > Terrestrial > Soil > Temperate... | reverse complement strand
TCGTCCCGAACGAGGTGCGCTACCAGACTGCGCTACACTCCGATATTGGCTGGCGGCGGCTTTATAGCCTCCACCTCCGGCTGCCGCAAGCGCCGCTACCAACAGCGCCGCTACCAACAGCGCCGCACAAACCTGCTGCCATGGCGGATTTCCCGAGGATATAAGGTGACAGCATGGCAAACGAAACCACCGAGCTGGCGGATTATGCGGCCGCGCTTCGCTACGAAGACCTGCCGTCCGACGTCGTGCAGCGCGCCAAGGACACCATTGCCGACACGGTGGCGACCATCGTCTACGGCTACGATCTGCCGTGGAGCCAGATCATCGTGGCCTATGCCAGGCGCACCGGTCCGGGCGGCAGGAGCCGTATTCTCGGGCCGGGCGGTCCACTGGTGCATGCGCCTGCAGCAGCCTTTGCCAACGGCGCCCTGACGCATGCTTTCGAGCTCGACAACCTGACGCGGCCGGGGTCAGGCGTCCATCCCGGCGCGATCCTGCTCTCCTCGGGGCTCGCGGTCGCGCAGGAGCGCGGCCTCGGCGGCCGCGCGCTGATCGAAGCCTTTGTCGCCGGCGCCGAGGTCATGATCCGCATCGGCCGCGCGACCAGGCACACCAACGAGGCGCGCGGTTTCCATGCGCCGGGCACCACCGGCCCGTTCGGCGGCGCGGTCGCGGTCGGCCGCCTGCTCGGCTTCGATGCGGCGTGCATGACTAACGCGCTCGGCATCGCCGGCTCGCTGTCATGCGGGCTGCTCGAGTTCGCACGCTCTGGCACCGGTGCCATGGTGAAGCGGCTGCATCTCGGGCGCGCCGCCGAAAGCGGCGTGCTCGCCGCGAGCCTCGCCGCCGACGGCTTCACCGGTCCGCACAGCGTGATCGAAGGCGAGTTCGGCTTCCTGCGCGTGTTCTGCCCCGACTTCGACATCGACGAGCTTGTGCGCGGCCTGGGCGAGAGCTACGTCACGCATACCGTCCTGATGAAACGCTTCGCCTGCCACATCACCGCGCATACGCCGGTGCAGGCGATCCTCGACCTGCGCGCCGAGCACGGGTTCTACGGCGCCGACGTCGCGGCGATCGCCATCGCCGGCAACGAGAAGATGGCCAAGGTCAACAATATCGCGCAGCCCAAGGACGTGATGATGTCGCAATACAGCGTGCCGTTCTGCGTCGCCCTGGCGCATTTCCGCGACCCGCGCGATCCGCGCTCGTTCGACGAGACCGCGCTGCGCGACCCCGCCATCCGTGCGCTCACTGAGCAGGTGACCGTCACGATCGCCGAGGGCACGCATAATCACGCGACGCTGGCCGCGAATGTCACCGTCACGCTGAAGGACGGCCGCGTGCTCACCCGGCGCGTCGAGGACTTCAAGGGAACGCCGCAGCGCCCCCTCAGCCACGACGAGCTGCGCGAAAAATTCCTCATGCTCACGCGCCATTGCCGGCGGGCGGAGATGGAGCGCCTGTTCGAGCGGCTGGCGCATCTGGAGAGCGAGAAGGACCTCGACTGGCTCGGGCTCGACCTCGCCGCCCAGGCGGCTTAAGCAGCGCCATGACTGCGGGCCTGGCAACACGCGTATTGACGGCTGACACCGAGACGATCGGCGCAGCGGCGCGGCTGATCGTGGACGGCGGACTTGTGGCGTTTCCGACCGAGACGGTCTATGGGCTCGGCGCCGACGCCACCAATGGGTCGGCCGTCGCCAAGCTCTACGCCGCAAAGCGCCGGCCGTCGTTCAATCCACTCATTGCCCATGTGTCCGATCTCGCCGCCGCGCGGGCGCTGGCTCGCTTCGACAACGACGCGGAAAACCTGGCGATGGCGTTCTGGCCGGGGCCGCTCACCCTCGTCGTGGCGAAAGCGCCGGGCTGTCCGGTCGCCGATCTCGCTACCGCGGGCCTCGATACCATCGCTGTGCGCGTGCCCGCCCATCCCGTCGCGCGCGACCTGCTCGCCGCCGTCGGCAGGCCGGTCGTCGCGCCGTCGGCCAACCGCTCGGGCCACGTGTCGCCGACCAAAGCCGAGCACGTTCTCGCCGACCTCGCCGGCCGCATCGATCTCGTGCTCGACGCCGGTGCGACCACGGTCGGCGTCGAATCGACGATCGTCGGCGCGCTCGGCCGCGCAACGGTGTTGCTGCGACCGGGCGGTCTGCCGCGCGGCGACATCGAACGCGTCCTCGGCCGTCCGCTCGCCGAGCCGCCCGCACGAACGGCGTCAGCGGACGACGATGAAGACGGCATGCTCGCGCCCGGCATGCTCGCGTCGCATTATGCGCCGCGCACCCGCCTGCGGCTTGGCGCCATCGATATCCGCGCGGGCGAGGCATTGCTCGCATTCGGACCCGCGCCGCCGAACGGCGCCGAGCAGGCGATCGCCCGACGCAGCCTCTCCGAGCGAGGCGATCTTGTCGAAGCGGCGAGCAATCTCTTTTCTCATTTGCGCGCGCTCGACGGCGCAGGCGCGGCGACCATCGCCGTCATGCCGGTACCGCACGAGGGGCTAGGCGAAGCGATCAACGACCGCCTGACGCGTGCCGCGGCGCCGCGATAGAGCGGCGTCCGTTCTGGAAATCGCTCTGGATTTTTTTCGTTTGACGCGTTTTCTACCGCGAACCGGCGTCCATTTCGCGGTGCTGGTTGACAGCGGCCAAGGATTGTAAAGTGCGGCACTGCCGATGAGACGTGAACCGTCGTGAACCGTATCGTGCCACCCGCCTCGACCATCGCCCCCGACGTGCTTGCGCGCTTTGCCGCGATTGTCGGCGACAAATACGCCGTCAGCGATCCGGCCGGGCAGGAATCCTTTCTGGTCGAAAGCCGTGGGCTCTATCGTGGCCATACGCAGATGGTGCTGCGGCCCGGCACGGCTGCGGAAGTTGCGGCGATCCTCAGGCTCGCCAATGAGACCGCGACGCCCATCGTTCCGCAGGGCGGTAACACCGGGCTGGTGGGTGGCCAGATCCCGCATCACGGGGAAATCGTGCTCTCGCTCACGCGGCTCGACCGTTTCCGTGATATCGATCCGACCTCCAACACTATGACCTGCGAAGCCGGGGTGGTGCTCGCCAAGGCGCAGGAGGCCGCCGCCTCGGTCGACCGGTTGTTTCCGCTCTCGCTCGGTGCCGAGGGAAGCTGCACCATCGGCGGCAACCTCTCGACCAATGCCGGCGGCACCGGAGCGCTCGCCTATGGCGTGGCGCGCGACCTCGTGCTCGGGCTGGAAGTCGTGCTGGCCGACGGCAGAATCTGGAATGGGCTCAACAAGCTCAAGAAGGACAATACCGGCTACGATCTCAAGAACCTGTTCGTCGGCGCGGAAGGAACGCTCGGCATCATCACGGCGGCGGTGCTGAAGCTGTTTCCGCGCCCGCGCTCGGTCGAGACCGCGTTCTTGGGCGTGCCCTCCCCGCGCGCCGCTCTGCAGTTCCTCGGCCTGGTGCAGGAGCGTGCCGGCGGCGTCGCGACGAGCTTCGAACTGATCGCGCGCATCGCCATCGACTTTGCCGTGCGCCACGGCCACCATGTGCGCGAACCGCTGGCGGGCACGCATCCCTGGTACGTTCTGCTCGAACTGTCGTCGCCGACGCGCGACGGCCTGCGCGAGATGCTGGAGAACTTGCTCGCCGCTGGCGCGGAAATGGGCCTGATCGAGGATGCGACCATCGCCGACAGTCTCGATCGCCGCAACGCGTTGTGGCGGGTGCGCGAGATGCTGCCCGAGGTGCAGAAGCCTGAGGGCGGCTCAATCAAGCACGACGTGTCGGTGCCGGTCGCTTCGGTGCCCGATTTCCTCGCCGCGGCGACGGCGGCGGCCGAGACACTCATTCCCGGCTGCCGCGTGGTGCCGTTCGGCCATCTCGGCGACGGCAACATCCACTTCAACATCAGCCAGCCGGTCGACGGTGATACCGGCGCCTTTCTCGCACGCTGGTATGAGATGAACGGCGTGGTGCACGCCGCGGTTAAGACGTTCGGCGGCTCGATCTCGGCCGAGCACGGCATCGGCCGGATGAAGCGGGACCTGCTTCCCAGCGTGAAGGATCCGGTCGCGCTCGACCTGATGCGCACCTTCAAGCGCACGCTCGACCCGAGGAATATTCTCAATCCGGGGAAGGTGCTGTAGCACCGCAGGCGTCGGCCGGAACTCCCGACGGGCAGGAACAAATTCCGCTGCGTCCTTGCAACGCCGCATTTGTCGGCGAAAGTCGCCTCGCCTTGCTAGTCGTCGAACGTACCGGACCCACATCATGCATCAGGCTTCGCCGCGCGCCCGCTCGCGCGCGTTCCTTTTTGCCTTTCGACGCCGGCTCGAGAAGGGCTGCTATGGGGCAGTGGCACCTATGGCGCCGAGGGCACCTATGGAGCCGGAGGAACCTGTCGCACCAGGGGCACCTGTCGAACCGGGAGCACCTGTGGAGCCGAGGGCACCTACTAAGCCGGAAGCACCTATGGAGCCGGGGGCACCTGTCGAGCCGGAGGCACCTGTCGAGCCTGAGGCACCTGTGGAGCCGGAGGCACCTGCAAGGGGCACCTATGGAGAGGTGTCGAAATTGCTTCCCCGTCTTGGTCTCAGAACAGCGAAGCCTGCCCGTCGTCCTTCTTCTTCGGCGCACGTTTCGCCGCGACCGGCTCCGGATCACCTGCCTGCGCCGCGGACACCGGCTCGATTAGTGCCGGCGTGTCGTTCGCGACCCGATTGACCGCCATCGATATTTCATCGGCCTCGAGCAGATCGTCGGGCGCCGACACCAGCAAGGCCGCAGCGGTCTCAGCATCGACCTTGGCGCCATCGAGCCACAGGTCGAAGGCCTCGGGCGGAAGGATGACCGGCATGCGGTCGTGCAACGCGCGTAGCGCGCGGTTCGCCGTCGTGGTGACGATCGCCGCGGTTTCCAGTTCCTCGCCGTCCGGGCCGGTCCAGATCTCCCACAGACCGGCGAAGGCGAAGGGCGCGCGATCCTTGCGGCGGATGAAATGGGGCCGCTTGCCCGCGCCATCGGCCTTCCATTCGTAGAAGCCGTCGGCCGGAAACAGGCAGCGACGACGCCGCATGGCGGCGCGGAACGCCGGCTTGTCGATGACCGACTCGGCACGCGCGTTGATCAGGAGCGAAAAGACTCGTGGATCGTTGACCCAGGGCGGGATCAGGCCCCATCGCACCAGGGCGAATTGGCGCTTGCCGCCGGCGAGCCGCACGATCGGCACCGGCTGGGTTGGCGCTACATTGTAGCGGGGCGGAAAATTGGGCTGTTCCTCGTAGTTAAGCAGCGCCCGCAAGACGTCGGGCGGAGAGGAAATAACATAGCGGCCGCACATGGTCGTATTCCTAGAGCACTTTTCGCTTGCGTTTGACCAGCAACTCGCAGCGTTCGTCGGCGGCCACTTCTGCTGACCGCACTCTTAAGTCTTAATCCAGGTTTAACCATCGCCGGCAACACTGCAGCGGACGCAATGTGCCTGCCCGACGTGGAACCCTCCGCATGACTGCCCGCGCCGAAGCCCAGTCGATCGCCAGTGATTGCAGGGTCGATCTGACCGCTGATGCCTCGCGCCTGGCGGAGGCCAATATCAACCCCAAGACCGGGCTCGCCACCGACTACCTCAATCACTTCAACGAAGCGATCATGGTGCTCGAGCTCCTGTCGGCAATGCCGGAATGCGTCGACGAATTCCTCGCCTGGCGGCCGATCAGCTACCAGGAACACTTCGCCACCTCGCACTTTAAGGGGCGCGATCTTGCCATCGCCGCCTATAATGCCGCCGAGCCCATCGCGCGCCACTCGCTCGATACGGTCGCCGACACCATGAACGCCATCCTGACGGCAACGCGCGAAGCCATGGAGCTCAATCTCACGCCGGCGTCGGCAGGCGCACTCGCCCAGCAGGCGAGCAACTGGCTCAAGCCCCTGGTCGCGCGGGCCGGCGCGATCATCAACGGCCAGTTCATCTATCAGACCTGCGATACCGCCGAAGAGGCGCCGCAACTCTTTGTCGATCGGCTGTTCGAGCATCCGCCGGCCGGCGCTCCGGGCGCCTGACACAATGCCAGAGGGCAGGTCCTATCCCCCTCGCCCTATTGTTGCGGTCAGCGCCGCCATCATCCGTGACGGCAAGGTGCTGGTGGTGCGGCGGGCGTCCATGCCGGCAGCCGGCGTCCACACGCTGCCGGGCGGCGGCGTCAAAGCCGGCGAGACGCTGCACGAGGCGGTCATTCGCGAGGTCGCCGAGGAGACTGGGATCCGGATCGTGCCAGTCGCGCTCGCCGGCTATCGCGAGGTGATCGCACGCGACGCCGACAACCGCGTGGAGCGTCATTTCGTCGTGCTCGCCTTTGCCGCGCGCTGGCTCGCCGGCGCGCCACGGCTCAACGAGGAACTGGCCGAGGCGCATTGGCTGCAGCCGGCGCAGCTCGCCGGCCTCATCACAACTGAGGGGCTCGCCGAGATCGTCGCCGCTGCCTTCGCGGCGCTCGAAAAGGCCACTTGAACAACGGCTTCGCCTGCCGGCCGCATCGGCTTGAACGACCTGCGATTTCGCCTTGCGAATGCCGCCGGCCCGCCGCATAAGACCGCCATGCTGACCCGCACCTTGATGATCGCCTTGATCGCGCTCGGCGCCGTGAACGCCCCGGCCCACGCTCAGGGCGGACCAACGGCGGGCGGGGCGGCGCCGTTCGACGGCGATTTGCAACGGCTTTCCGAAATTCTTGGCGTGCTGCACTATCTGCGCGAGATCTGCGGCAGCCGTGAGGGCCAGAAATGGCGCAACGAGATGCAGGCCCTGGTCGACTCCGAGGCGCCGACCGGCGAGCGGCGCTCGCGCATGGTTGCAAGCTTCAACCGCGGCTATCGCGGCTTTCAGCAGACCTACCGTACCTGCACGCCGGCCGCCGACGTCGCCATCCGCCGCTATCTCGAGGAAGGGGCCAAGATCGCCCGTGAAGTGACCGCCCGCTACGGCAATTGAGCAGCGAGCCGGGTCGCACAATTCCCATCCCGCCAGCGTTGAATGTTAACCCTTCCTAAAGGTCTGCCTAGGCGCGCGGCATGTGCATGGTAGTTTGTCGCCACCTTGGGACGGGCGCAGTTGCGTCCATTGTGTGGGGTTCATCTCGGTATGGTGACGCGCATGGCGTCCGCTCGCGACCCAATCCCGGATCACGAGCAGAAGAAAGTCGCGCTGAGCTATCTCAACGAGGCCTGGGCCGAGGCCCGCCTCGAGGGGATCGACGGCGACTGCATGGCGCAGGCCTGCCTGTTCGTCGCCTTGATGGAATTCGTCTCGACCTATGGCGAGGACGCCGCCGCACGCTATGCCGAAGGCTTCGCCGACCGCATCCGCAACGGCGAATTCTCAACCGACCTGCCGCGCCAGTAGCCCCCTCCCCGACCTCGCTGCATCGGTCTTGCTCGCACATCATGGGCGCGGCGAGAATCGGCTAATCTTCCTTCCTGGCAACCCGGCGATTCGATCATGCGTGCACGGCTTTGCACCCTCGCGGTGACCATCTCGTTCGCTCTTGCGGCGGGCGGCGATAGTCTCGCGCAGAACAAGGTTCGGACCGAGACGATCAGGCCGCCGGCCGCGCCAGCGGCTCCGCCGCCCAGCCCCGCGCCCAAGACCGCGGTTCCGATCGAGATCATCACCGACCTCGCACGACTGCCGCCGCGGGTGGCGCGCATGCGCGAACGCATCCTCGAGGCGGCGCGCTCGGGCAGCCTCGACAAGGTCGTCACGGTCATGCAGTCAAACGAGACGATGCCGATCTTCTCGCACGGCGGCGGCCGCGATCCGGCGGCTTATTGGAAGGCCAACTACCCGGACTCCGAGGGGATCGAGATGTTGGCGATCCTCGTCACTATCCTCGAGGCCTCGTTCGTCCACGTCGATAAGGGCACGCCCCAGGAAATGTACGTGTGGCCGTCGTTCGCACGGCTGCCGCTCAGCGGACTTTCGGCCAACGAAAAGGTCGAGCTGTTCAGGATCGTGACCGGCTCCGACTACCGGAAGATGCTGGTGTCCGGCGGCTACAATTTCTATCGCGTCGGCATCGGGCCGGACGGCACCTGGCATTTCTTCGTCGCCGGAAATTGATCCAAAGCCGGCGATTGCGTTGCGTAAGCCTGGACGCTGTTCAACGGTCGCACGGTCGGCACGCGCCACCTCATCACACGCCAAGAGGCGGCCACCGGGAGCTAATTCAATCTTAAAACTCATGCGTTATCAGCGGTAACCAGGGACTTCGAGCCTGCCTCGGAGAGCGGGAATGCTTTCGCGTGCATCGCTGATTGACGATCTTGAGAATGCCATTGCGTCGGGATCCGAGGAGCGGCGGATCGATACGCTTCGGCGCGTCACCGAGCTGTTTCAGATCGGCGCGCAGAGCCTGTCGGAAGACCAGATCGCCGTTTTCGACGACGTGATCAGCCGACTGGCCGACGATATCGAGATCAGAGCGCGCACCGAGCTGTCCCGCCGCCTGGCGCCGATCGCCAACGCACCGGTCAATGTCGTGAAGGCGCTCGCCAGCGATGACGAGATCGACGTCGCCGGCCCTATCCTCGCACAGTCCCAGCGGCTGGGAGAGCAGGACCTCGTCGAAACGGCCAAGATCAAGGGCCAGGGTCATCTTCTCGCTATTGCGCAGCGCGCCTCGTTGAGCGAGTCCGTCACCGACGTTCTCGTCACGCGCGGCGACCAGCAGGTCGTCCGATCGGTCGCGCGCAATGAAGGCGCGCGGTTTTCCGACGTCGGGTTCGGCGTCCTAGTCAAGCGCGCCGAAGGCGACGACGTGCTCGCGGAACAGGTCGGCCTACGCAAGGATACCCCTCGCAAGCATCTGCGCGAGTTGCTGGCGAGGGCGTCCGAAAAGGTGATGAAGAAGCTCGCCGCGGCCGGTTCGGGCAGCCACCCGCATCTGCAGAAGGTGCTGGCCGACGTCACCGCCCAGATGAAGGAACAGGCCGCGCCGCCGCCGCGCGATTACACCGCGGCGATGGCGGCGATCCAGGCGCTGCAGAAAGCCGGCAAGCTCGGCGACGACGCCGTGCGCGAATTCGCCCGCGCCGCCAAGTTCGAGGAGACCGTGGTTGCCCTGTCAGTCATGTGCCGGCTGCCGCCCAAGGAGATCGAACAGGCCGTCATCGGCAACCAGTCGGAAGCGGAACTGGTGTTGATCGTGGCTCGTGCGGCGGGGCTGTCGTGGGCGACCACCAAAACCATCCTGATCATGCCGGATTCCGGCCACGGCAGCTCGCCGCAGGACCTCGAAGCCGCCCAGAAGAACTTCGAGCGATTGCAGGTCGCGACCGCGCAGCGCGTCGTGCGTTTCTATCAGGTACGCCAGAGCGCCACCAAGGCCCCCGGCGCCGTGCAAGCCGCGCAATAGAACCGCGTTGATCAGCCGCGGTGTGGCGGTCGACTGCTCTATCCGGCCTTCATCGGGTCGGTGGCATGGTCGGCGCGAGCAGCGTCGCCCTCGACGGCCCACTCATCCCAGTCAGATTTCGGGTCGACCGGACAGACGGTTGGCGAAAGCATCGGGCGCACCGCAGCGTCACCCTGGGTCGCCGCGAGTTCCGGCATCTTGAGCCCGAGCGCGGCATGCAAGGCGCGATCGACGTCGCTGGCGAAGAACGGCTTGTGGAGAAAAGCCGTGGCGCCATGCTCGAGCGTCTTGCCCACGCGCTCCTCGTTCCGCTCGGCAGAGATCATGATCACTTTGGCGTTTGGCTCGCTTGCAAGAATGCGATCGAGCGTCTCGAGGCCGTCGAGGCCCGGCATGTTGTAGTCGAGGAAGACGAGATCGAACCCGCCTTGCTTGAGGCTCTTGAGCGCGGTCTCGCCGTCGACCGCCTCCTCGATGGACAGACGGAAGATGCTGCGTTCGAGAACGCGACGCAGGATTTTCCTGATGGTCTTGGTGTCATCGACGATCAGCGTCTTCATGCGCACCGAAATGCGCTGATAGGTCTTGAGCACGGCCTCGACCGTTTCGGCCGGGAATGGCTTCACCAGGTACTCATAGGCCTTGAGCTGGCGAGCGATTTCGAGCCGCTCCTTGTCCGCCTTGCCC
>Ga0307471_100002876_pt1 | contig 10078 bp, 13 predicted proteins | sample atmos_gasesAM3C__2_FD_204566 | JGI IMG/M metagenome (GOLD analysis project Ga0307471, IMG submission 204566) | Hardwood forest soil microbial communities from Morgan-Monroe State Forest, Indiana, United States - atmos_gasesAM3C_515 | ecosystem: Environmental > Terrestrial > Soil > Temperate... | reverse complement strand
TTTTGATACTGGTGTGTGGTGTTGCGGAGGTTATGAACTCGTGGAGCAGTTCACCCTCGTAGTGCCACGGGATCGACGAGCGCACGAACATGGCGCGTCGCGAGACCAGACCGTCGCAAAGAAATTCCACGAGACCGATGTCCGCCCGTTCCGGCGGCACGAAGCGGCCGCGGATGGTCATGTCGGCATCCATGAGCAAGACCCACTCGGCGAGCGTGCTTGCCTCAAAGATCAATTTGTTGCGCACTTCACCGTACGTGGTGAAAGGAACATTTTGAAACTGCGTCAGGCCTCGAAAATCATCCAGCGTTTTCTTGGCTCGCTCCAGAGTGTCGTCCGTGCTGCCCGTGTCAACGATGAGGATGTTGTCGCAGAGCGGCATCATGGAGGAAAGGCATCGGCCGATGACATCGGCCTCGTCCTTGACCATCAAGGCGCCGCAGAGGGTCACCGACTATGAGGCGGAGCGTCGTTCGATCATGAGTGGACGAGTCTAATCAACTCGAGTACGAAGCCGCCGACGGTGGCGACGGTGAGCACAATTGCGGCTACTTTGGTGGTTTTTTTGTCCCAGATGGCCACAAGGCCGGCGTTGATGATGTGATCGCTGATGATCTTGTTTTGCGCGATGCGCTGATCGTTGTTCATCGTAACGACCATGTATCCGTCATATTCGCGCCGATCGTTGATTTGAACAAACGGGTACTGGTGGCTTGATTTTATGGTCTCCTCAAGCGAGAGCACCCGCGAGGAGAGTTCCTTCATCGACGCCTCAAGGTGCGAAATCGGAGAAGAGGCTGGGGTGGGATCCGTATCCCGTCTCACGGTCCTTCCTTTCTCACCGGTCCTAGGCGCTTGATCATTTCGTGAGCCAACTCGGGGTCCTTTTCCCAAACACTGGCGATTTGCGCGGCGTCGCGCGTGTCACCGCCTCTTTCGGCAACTTGGTTGGCGATCTCCTGAGCTGTATCGGCGGCTATACCGCGTCGGGTGACGAGGAAACCGGCGATGACGGCCCGGCGCTCTTCGAGCGTGTAATCGTTGAGCGGCATGATCCAGAACCGGGTTAGCAATGCCGGACGCAATCCCGCTTCAGAGTTGGCGGCGGCGATGATCCGGCAATTCACCGCTTCATCGACCTGACTGCCGTGTCTCACCCGGGTCACCGTGCCGTCCATGATGGTTAGGAGCCGGTCCAGTGTGGCCGGATCGGTTTTGTCGATCTCGTCGATCAACAGAATTCGTGGGGGATTGTCACTGTCGACGAACATGGAGGTGAGACCGCCGGGCGACATGGAGGGGCCGGCAACGTACCGCGTGTCGGGCAGAGGCCGGAGTTCCTCGAGGAGCAGCGACTTTGCCGAGCCGGGAGGGCCCACGATCAGCACGTCGAACTTGGTGTCCCTGCCACTGGTGACGCACTGGCGCAGGATGCGTTTTTCGTAATCCATTCCCACTACAACTGCGAACAGACCGCCGGGCAGCTGGTCATCTTCGCCCGGAGGGGCGAGTGAATCACCAATTCGGGTCTGGTCGAGGGGTGGGAGGTCGCCGTACTCGTCCGGTATATCGGGCCGGAGTTCGGTGACGGTTGCTGAGACTTCGTCGGCTTGGCGCCGCCGGTACGAGCCACGTACTTCGTCCACGACTATGGAGAAGCCACCGCGGATGAGATGTTGGATCGCTGGTTTGATGACCTCAGCAGGACCGGGCATGTTCGAGATGGTAACCGCAGATTGGCACAGTGGGAGTGGGTTCGTGCACAATCTCTGGTTCTCAAATGAAAAATAAGCGGCGGCCATGGTGCAAAGAGTGCGAGTGCCGTCGTGCCGTCTTCAAACTGCTGTGCGCGGACTGCGTCGTTGCGAGGTCTGGACGGCTAACGTTCAACGTGAAACATTTCCCCTTACGCGCGGGCGCGCGCGCGAGGAAAGCCCCTTGCGTCCAAGCCCCTTCCAAAGGGTGATGGCACCGTTCCCCCCACGAGAGTAATTGAGTGATACGATCCACCGCGCATGAGCACGCAGTACCCCGCCGGAGCCACCCTTGTCTGCCCTTGTGGCCGGCAGGGTTCCGTGGCGGCCGTGAGCGGGCACTGGGGAAAATCCAAGAAGCCCGAGTGCCATCCCGAGGGTATTGACCGGCTCCACATCGTCACCGAGGAGCAACCCTTTTACCCCGGCCTCCAGGATCCGGGCGAAGGGGCTTCAGAGGTCACCGACTGGAGTGAACCAGTTGCGGCGAATGAACCGACTGAGACGAGTGAGCCAACTGAGGAGTTAGAAAGTTCTGAAGAAAGGTGGAATAGTGTGGCGCAGTGGCCAGACGAGGCCGCAGCGGCCCCGGTGCACGTCGTGGCACCGCCGGCGCGAGCCACCTATCCCCCGCCACCAGACTCACAACCCCGCCAGCAATCTCCGCGCGCTTCGGCGTCGACCCGCCGGACTGCTCTCGCTCGCGCCCCAAAGTCAGTTGAGTGGCGCCAGCCGCCGCCGCACGAGGGTCCGATGTCGGTGCATGGTCCAACGCCGGGCATGTTCCGTTGCACCGTGGAGCTGACCACCGAGGTATTCGCGTTGTACGAGGCCTTCAGAGCCGATCCCGACCTTGCTTTTGAAGGCGATATCTCGCAGTTCATATGCACCGTGCTGCCGGCGTACGCACGTGTACTCGGCTTCGACGGCATCCGGCTGGTCCGGCGCGTCCCCCAGCAGTTGCCGGCACCGGTCTATATGCCGGGAACATTCGCACCACCGGCAACTTCACCGAACCAGACTTTCCCGGTGGCGATTTAGATGGGGACCCCGACCGATTGGGAGCGTCATGCGCAGGCCATCGGGACGTTTAACGCCCCAGCCCCGGCCGCGGCGACAATGCCGACGCCGTTCGCGTCGGACGACGATTTCGATCTGGTCATGCGCCGGCGCCGGGAGAGAAGCCGGCAGGAGCAGCTCGAAGACGAACTTGAGGAGGAGGCGGAACTTCGCCGACTCAAGAGAGCTGAACGGCAAGCCAAAATGTTGCGCGCCGAGCAGCAGATCGCGCAGCTGCAAAATCCGCAGCAAAGTACCAACGGCATGAGCGAGATGGTCCTAACCATCATGCGTGACGCAGCGCAGGATCGCAAAGAACTTCTGGATGAATTGAACAAGGCGCGCAACGAGGCCAGCAACAACGCCAACGCCCAGATGATGGAAGTTCTTAAGACGTTGCAGCAGCGCGTCGAAAACCTTTCCTCTCCGAACGGCAACGGCAGAGACCCGATAGAGCAGCTCGTTAATCAGTTGCACGCCGTCAAGGAAGTCCGGCACGCCCTAGATGAGGCTGCGCCGCCGCCACCAGTGGTTCCACCGGGGCAGTCACGCGCGCAGCAACTGGAAGAGATGCGCATTCAAGAAGAGGCGGAACTGCGCCGGCTTGAGTACCAGGCGACGCTGGAGGACGCGAAAGCAAAGCGCGAATCCGTTGTCGCCGACCGCGAGATGAAGAGGCATCGCGTGGACCGTGCCACAGAGATGGTTGAGAATGTGCTGGCACCGATCGCTGCTGCGGTTGGGAGCGAGCAAATCGGCGGCAAATTGAGCGAAAAAGTTGGCGGGCTTTTTGGCGGCGGCGAGAAAAAAGCCGAGGCGTCAAACGGTGCCCCGCCCGTCCCCGCACCGACAGAACCATCCGCTCCCGCGATGATGCCGTGGATCTGTCCCAACGACGACTGCGGAGCTACCAATAACTCTCCGGCGGGCACAACATTTGATGTCTGCGCGCACTGCAAACTCGGCGTGACACTAACGCCCAATACTGGAGACGGCGGAGCCGAAGACGGCTTCGTACACGTATGAACGTAACCTGGACGCAACTACTGTGGCTTAGCGTGGTGGTGATGGTCGGCCGCGTTCTCGTGACGATCATCTTCGCCCGCTACCGTAGCCGGCAAGTGGAAGCATCTACGAAACGGTTTGGCGATGTGAAACTGGGAGCGACTGCTGCCCCGACAGAAGTGCAGTGCCCGATCTGTCACGAAATTTACACCGATCCAACCGGCTGTGCCTCATGTCAGGCGGCCTTTGCCGACCTGATTCGTGAGCACCGCGGATTGGCATTCCTCTACCGCCGTGACGGAGGTCTAGGCGACCCCGATCCGAGCTTGAGGCATTCATGCAAAATCCGGTTGGGCGGTCACCTTGTGTGCGCTGCACTTTGCGGAGCGGAAGTAAATATCAACCCGGCCGAGGATCACGACGTGACATGCCAAAAGTGCAGAGAACTTTTGATCGCGGCGGGTCACTTGGAGCCAGCGCAGAACGCGGTTTGAAACTGCGTCGCGACGCGTGAATTCGTAGTACGCTTCGGCGGATGGCTGTAACCCCGCAGATCTCTGACTTGGGCGCGGCGAACTCACTCAGGCCGGGATCGGGCTGGACCTGTGTCTTCAGCCAGATCGTCAACAAAGCACCGAGCGGCACCGTTTGCAACGCGGAGACGGTTGGGGTGCGTTACTTTGAGGCCTTCGGTAACACCGCGGACTGGACACAACAACTCGATCCCCAAACCATCTACAACCGGATGGCCGCGCGCGGTGACATCGTGCTTTACATGGAGGTCTGGGAGAATCCACCCACGATCTTCATCGGAAACGACGATTTTATATTTCTCAGCATCTACACTGGCCCCTAGCACACCGGGAGAGAATGATCAAGTGGCATACGTAATCGCCGGACTCATCATCGCCGCCGTGCTGATTCCCGGCGTCCAGCAGAAAATCACCGATGCGATCCAGAGTTTCAGCAATGCCATCATCGGACCGCCGATCGCGCGTGCCACGAACGCCTGGATTGAGGTGGCCATCATCGCGGCCGGTCTGGGCTTTGCCATCTGGATCATCGAAGCCAAGACGGCCAAGAGCATGGGGCAGGAAATCGGCGCGCCTCCAGTCGAATCGATCCACGTCGCTTCGCCCCCGACATTTGGTGCCGGCGGCGGATTGAGTGCCTCAACCAGCGGCGGCGTCGGCTTTACCAGCGATGTCCATGCTCAGGGCGGCGGAACCGGCGCTCGAGGCGTGGGACACGCGCCGCAACCTCGAACAACAAAAACGAAAACTGTCACGAAACGCAGCGCATTTGAAGAGTAGGAGTCACAATACACACCGGTACTCGTCGGAGCCGCCGTCGGCATTGTCGACAGCGAGATCTCCTACACCTCGTTGAGTAATCACAAGTATTCACACGGCATATTCAAGTTCGGCACCTTGGGGCTGGGCCTTACCGCCGAACTGATGGGATGGCTCACACCCAACGTCAACTACGGCATGATGACGGCCGCGAGCTACCTGATCGGTGCGCGCATCCCGGCGGTATTCCACGATAAAACCTTGAAAGATATCGCCACGCACGTCGCGCCATCGTTCTATGAACGACCGCAACAGCCCCCGACCGCGGCCGGTCTGGCTGCGGCACCATCGTTCTTTGAGCGCCCCCAGCAACCACCGACGGCGGCTGGCATGAGCGAAGCGGCACAGGTCCACACTCATACGACAGTCCAGGGCAGCGTGGCCCCGGGTTGCAGTGCATGTGGCAGCAGGGTCGCGGCCTCGGCGGCTATTCCCGGCCGACGCACCGACATTCCCTCGCGGTCTCCGATCACCTCAGCCGGCTATGTCGGGCAAGGTACCGATTACCGCGTGATCAACTCTAAGCCGACAGGTGCGGGCTGATGAAAAAGTCCTTCGGCCAAATCGACTACATTCCCGAGGCGATCGGGCTGGTTGCCGGCATCGGCGACGGCATGATCGGACTGAACACAACCACGCCGCATCTGCGCACCTACTACCGTGCCACGCTGGCCGCGTTGGGTGTCATCGGTGACAGAGCCGCCCACTGGAGTCCCGATGTATCGATCGGCTTGATGGTGTGTGCCGCTACCGGTGCCGCATCGGCGATTCCGGTGGCCATTCATGACAAAACCAGTTCGGGTGAAGGTGGTCTGTTTCCATACGCCGCCGCATCGGTGGCTCCTCATGCTGACCCGGCGGTGGCGCAGCGTCGTGGCGGCGGATTGCTGGGAACAGGCATGGGCCTGCCCGCCGTCGCACGTCATGCGGAAGAGAACAATCCAGGGTTCATGGGAACTGGGCTGGACCGAGGCCTGCCCGCCGTGGCTCGTCACGAAGGAAACAACCCGGGGTTCATGGGGACCGGAATGGATCTGGGGATGCCTGCCGTTGCCCATCCGGCTGTGATCCCGGGCACAACTCGTCAACGACAAACACCGGCCGGGTAAATGTGCGCGAAACATGCGCAAACGGAAATCGTCTGATAGCATCGCCAACAACCGACACAACAGGAGTTAAACCGAGACCATGTTGAACAAGTTCCCCGTCGCATCACTTGGCATTACCGTGGCGGTCATGGCGGCCGATGGTCTCGTGGCTTCCTACGACATTGACCAGAACAACAAGAAAAACGCGGGAGTCACCGGGTATGTGCCCGGCACCTCCCCCGCTCTTCTCAAGAGCAAGGCCATCTGGCTGCAGGGCGGAGCCCTGGCCCTCGGCGTGATCGGTGAGGTTGCCGGCTGGCACCCCGACTACACCGAGCCTTTGATGCTCAGCGGTGCCGGTTTGATGGCGCGTGAAGCCGCAGTGCACTTCGCGCAGGCCCGTCAGACAACTCCCGCCAGCGTGCAGGGTTACAGCGCCCCGGTGGCGGCTCCTGCATGGCGGCGTCCCGTTACTGCCCTGGCTCGCCCGGCCGTCAATGCGGGTGGCCCTGGTCAACGTCAAGTCGTAACAAGCGCCGGATAAGGAAAAGTTCGGTTTCCCCAAAAAATAATCCGATAAGGTCTCCACGGAGGACAACCCCGACATGCCAGTAAACCTGTTTCCCCGCTCGGCGCTGGACCAAGGCGACATCACCCGGATGCGCCAAAGAGCAGCCACAGTCGTTCAAGACCTGGCGCGTGGCACCAACGCGGTCGCGAACCTGATATACCGGAACTTCCGGCCGGCAGACACGACCCTCAACGGGGCGACCGTCCAAGGTCACTTGGTCAACCCCAGCGCCCTCACCGCCAACACGTACCTGACGGACATCTTCACGAACTGCACCACCAAGCAGTCGCAGGCGTTCGGCATCTTCGGGATCGAGTTGCAGAACGCAACGCCGACCCTGGACGAGGTCACCGTGTACGTCGGCTCCGACATCGTCGCGGTTCTGCCTCTTCAGGAGATAAAGTCTCCCGGAGCTGGCACCACCCCGCAGATCGGGTACATCTTCGATCCGATCTGGGTGCCACCGCAGACCCACCTTCGCATCGACCTCCTGTCCGGCACGGGCCAGACGATCAGCCTTGAGAACTTCGCTCTCATCGGCTACGTCGGAGAACCCAGCGGTACCACTGTGAACGCACAGCACCAAACGGTTACCTCCGAGAACTAACGACCCTCATCCCATCTGAGTTAGTGGAAGACGGCCCCCTCCGGGGGGCCTCTTCTCAAACACTAACAACCGGCCTCCGGGCCAAAGGAGCAATTGCCAGGTGAGCACCGAAGAGAGACTATTCCGCCCCAGGTTTCAACCTGTCGCGCAAATCGGTGAGATAGTCGCCCTCCGCACGGGAGACGGCTTCATCACCGATGACGCCGCCGAGGACATTCCCTTCTATCAGGTCACCCACGTCGAGGCTTCCGTGGTGCTCGGTGTCAAAGGGACTATCGTCGTATGGTCCGCCACCAACGCGCCCGCCGCCCCGTATCAAACCGACAAGGGGTCGGTCGTGGGGCAGAATCTCGGCGTTACCATCGCCGCCAGCGCGACGCTGCCTTTCCAGCCGGCATTCTTTGGCCTTCAAACCCGCCAATTCGGTCAGTACCGCTTCCTTGCCCGCGCGGTGCCAGACAGCAACGCCGCAGCCCTCACCGGCTCCATCGATGACTACGACATCCGTGTCAGCGTCCCGCCGGGCACGGCGCGGTACGGCACCCAGCGTGTGATCGGTGTGCTGAACGCTGCGTTCCAGGGCCACCTGCCCAGCGACACCGCGGCGGCGCCGGCGCAGGGTACGAACTTCACGGCGTCGGCCAACCTTGACTTCGATCAGTTCGACAAGGCCGCGCGCTCCGAGCTCTTTGCATATGGGCCGAGTGCCAACAACGGCCAGATCAACATCACCACCAACGGCTCGGCGACGGCCACCACCGGTGCCATCGGCCTCCATGTGGGTCTCTTCACCTTCAACATCATGCCCGTGCCAGCGGCCAGCGTTCAGCCGGGATGGCACCTCGGATACAAGGTTCCGATTCCTCAAATCGTGCGTGAGTTGCCCCATGGTCTTCACTCCGTCATCAACATCCCGGTGACCGGCCAATCTCAACCCAAGGGCAAAGGCCAGTAGGAGGACGTCCAGTGTCCTCCACTGCACTGAATTTACCAACAAGCCCGACCTGCCAAGTCTGCGGCAATCCCGTTCAAGGGACAACGACGCTGGCATCGTCCGTGAGTGATCTCGGCCTCACCGCTACCGCCATAGAGGCGTGGAACAAGCTGATTCAGCTTCAGATCAAGTACAACCTCGTCGCCAGCCGCAAGCGCGCCTTCGGCCTCACCGTCGGGAGCGTGAGCCCGTTGCGGATTCCCTGGACCGTCGGGCACATCGCTAGCATTTTCATCCCCGCGGCTGCGGTCTGGATGGGTGGCGACTTGAACGTCCAAAGTGGCGTGGGGGGAAATGCCGGTTTGCCGATCGGTGCCAATCAAGGTTTCGTGTTCGGACCGGAAGAGGGAGACTCCGACACTTACCTCATAGCGAGCACGGCGAGTGTGGACGTGCGCTGCTTCGAACTGATCCCATGAGATCGAGCAGAACGTCATGGAGCTCATAAACTCAGGCACAGCCACTCCCAGCGGTCCGGCCGGCGGTGACCTGACAGGCACGTACCCCAATCCCACCATCAAGGGAGGCGTGGCGCTCACCGGCACCCCGACGGCTCCCACCGGCGCGGCGGGTGATAGTTCCGGCCAGATTGCGACCAATTCGTTCGTATCTACGGCGGTCGCCAACGCCATAGCCGGCGTCAATCAGGCCGTAGCGGTCCAGGTGGCCACCACGGCGGCGGGCGACACCAGCGGCCTGACGTACAACAACGGTACGGCCGGTGTCGGCGCGACCCTGACCGGTGCCGTGAACACGCCGATCACTATCGACGGACACCAACTGGTCCTTGGCGACCGCGTGCTGGTCAAGAACGATACGCAGGCACCGTCTGGCGCCTTCAACGGCATCTATTCACTTACCACGGTCCAGTCGGCGGGTGTGGCGCCAATTCTCACCCGGGCCAGCGACTACAACGCTCCCGCGAACATCAATAACACTGGTGCCATTCCCGTAATTCTCGGGACGGCCAACGCGCAGACTTCGTGGGTCCAGACCGCGAACGTGGTGACGGTGGGAACATCGCCACTGTCGTTCACGCAGTTCTCGCTCAATCCAACGACCTTGCTCACAAATAGCACCGCGGCCGGGGGTGATCTGGCCGGCACATATCCCAACCCCACCATCAAGGCGAGTGTGGGGCTAACTGGCACCCCGACCGCGCCTACTGCGGCGGCCGGCGATAACTCAACGCAGATTGCTACAGACGCCTTCGTTACGACAGCCGTAAACAACGCGATCGCCGGCGTCAATCCGGCGGTGGCCGTGCAAGCCGCCACCACGGCGGCAGGCGACACGAGCGGTCTGACGTACAACAACGGCGTCTCGGGTATCGGCGCGACCCTGACGGGCGCGGTGAACACCCCTCTGACCGTTGATGGCTTCACGTTTAACGCTCTGGGACAGCGATTGTTGGTCAAGAACGATACGCAGGCACCGTCTGGCGCCTTCAACGGCATCTACTACGTCACCCAGTTGCAAACGGGCATTCTCCCGCCAATCCTGACACGGGCCCTGGACTATGACCAACCGTCCGACATAAACAATACGGGGGCTATCCCAGTAATAAATGGGACGGCGAATGCTCAAACCTCATGGGTCCAGACGGCCAACATCGTCACGGTGGGAACGTCTCCACTGTCGTTCACGC
>Ga0307471_100002875_pt1 | contig 10078 bp, 7 predicted proteins | sample atmos_gasesAM3C__2_FD_204566 | JGI IMG/M metagenome (GOLD analysis project Ga0307471, IMG submission 204566) | Hardwood forest soil microbial communities from Morgan-Monroe State Forest, Indiana, United States - atmos_gasesAM3C_515 | ecosystem: Environmental > Terrestrial > Soil > Temperate... | reverse complement strand
TGGAAGACCATCCCGACCTGTCGCCGGTGCGGAGGGACTCCGGTGACCACCGTGCCGTTGATCGCCACCTCGCCGGCGTCCGGGGTCACGAAGCCGGCCACCGAGCGCAGCGTGGTGGTCTTCCCGCACCCGGAGGGGCCGAGGAGCGTGAAGAATTCCCCCGGGGCCACCGCCAGCGACACCCCGTCGAGCGCCCGCGTTGCGCCGTAGCGCTTGGTCAGGTCGGTCAGCCTGACGGTGCCGCTGGCGGTCAACGCATCTCCTTGTTCCACTTCTCGGTCCACTGGGGCCGCTGCTTGGCCACGTGTGCCCAGTCGAAGAGCACGAGCTTGTCGACGTCGGCCGGTCCGCTGATCATCTTCTTCGCCACGTCGGCGGGGACCTTCACGGTCTTGTTGGTGGGGCTCCAGAAGAGCTCGGTGGCGAAGGCGAGCTGCACCTCGGGCGAGATGTAGGCGTCGATGAACTTCCACGCCAGCTCCTTGTTCTTCGAGCCGCGCGTGACCTGGACGATCTGGTCGAGGATCGGCTGGCCCTCGCTGGGCGCGACCCAGTCCACCGGGATGCCCCGCTTCTGAAGATCGTAGGCGGAGGCGTCGTGGAGCACCGCGAGGACGACCTCCTTCTGCTCGAGCTGCTTCTCCACCGTGCCGGTGAAGTCCACCAGCTTGGGCTGGGCGCGTTTGATGGCCGCGACCCCGGTGTCGATGTCGAAGAAGTCCTTGCCGTAGAGCTTCGAGGCCATGAAGAGGAAGTTGATGCCGAGCGTGTTGCCGATGACGTAGGTCGCCCGCTTGCCCGTGTAGACCTCGTCCCAGAAGTCCTTCCAGGAGGTCGGCTTCTTGATGCCGGAGTCGGTGCGGTAGGCGAGGCCGATGCGCCCCCAGAACATCGCGAGGCTCGTGTCGCCGATGAGAGCCTTCGGGTAGAGGTTCTTGATGTTGGGGGCGAGCGTCTCGTTGCGCTTCTCGAAGAAGCCGCGCTCGCGCGGGATCGGGAACGCCGGCTCGTTGCCGAAGACCACGTCGTAGGGCGGGTTGTCGGGCCCGGCGGCCAGGAGCTTGGCCACCCACTCGGTCGTGATCCCGGTGACCACCTCGACCTTGACCCCGTGCTTCTTCTCGAATGGCTCGACGAGGGCCTTCTTCATCACCTCCGACCAGCGCCCACCGTAGCCGGTGACGACGAGAGTCGTCTGCTGGGCATCCGCGCGAGAAATCGGGAAGAACGTGGCGGCCAGGATCGCGATCGAAACGACGGTCAGACGGCCTCTCATGAGCAAGCCTCCGCGGAAGTTTTGGGCTTTGCTTGTCTCACGAACCCCAGCCGTTATCAAGGACGAAGAAGGCGGTTTGCGATTGACTCGGCGATGCGTCTTCTGGTAGGGATGGGACGGTCTATGACCACGCGGTACCGCGGCAGCGCGCGTTCGTGCTGATCACGCGGCTTCTTCGCCGCCGCCTCCACTCGGTTTCTCCGCTGCCCAGCCTGTCTTCTGAGCCCCCGCCACTCTCGGACTAGATTGGGAGGGGATTCCATGGGCGAACGTCAGGTGAGCGTGGTGATCCCGTGCTACCGGGCGGGCAAGTACCTGTCCGAGGCGATCGATTCGGTCCTCGCCCAGGAGAGTGGCGTCAGCTCGCTCGAGGTCGTCGTCGTCGACAATCACAGCCCGGATGACGAGACGAGGCAGGTGCTCGCCTTCTGGCGGCGAGATGGCCGCGTGCGCATCGTGGAGAACGCCGAGGATCTCGGGCCGGCGGGGGGGCGGAACGTCGGGATCGGCGTGGCGAGGGGGACGTGGGTCGCGTTCCTCGATGCCGACGACGTGTGGCTGCCCGGCGCGCTGGAAGCGCGCTGGCAGGCCATCGAATCGGAGCCCGAGGCGGAGTGGATCGGTGCCGACTTTCGAATGTGGTACGAGGACGGGTCGCTCGAAGAGACGGGACACTACCAGAAGGACGATGTCGTGGGTCGGATCCTGGCCCCGGCGTACCAATCGGGTCGGGCCCTGAGGCTGCGCCGGCCCATTTCGAACTTCCTCGAGTTTTCCCTCGCGTGGATCGGGACGGTCATGGTCAAGCGGGAGCTCCTGCTGCGGCTGGGCGGGTTCGAGCCGAGCCTTCGCGTCGCCGAGGACGTGCTCCTGTGGTACCGCTTGGCCGCCGTGGCGGATTTCTTCTTCGTGCCGAGGATCACGGCCTTGTACCGACAGCATTCGGCCAGCCTGACCAGGCGGGAGATGCGTGGAGGAGGGCTCAGACTGGCCTGGGACCGGGTGTACGCCCTGCTGCGGTCCGACCCCGCGTTTCGGCCCTATCGAGGGCGGCTACGCGCGAAGGTGGCGGGCGCCCATGAGCGTGCCGCCTACTACCATCGAGCCCGCGGAGAGTCGTGGAAAGCCGCCCGGGCCGCGGCCTGGGCCCTGACCTACACGCCGGCGCGCCCGTCCATCTGGAAGAACCTCGTCGCCGCTCTGCTGCAGCGGCGGTGAACGCCCCCGCGGCGGCGAAGACCTCGCAGCGCGGGCCGCCGGAGCCTCACCAGGCTTGGCTCAGGTGGTTCCCCTCAGCCCGACGACGTTGAAAGCAGGAACGGGCCGGAGTAGCCCCTTGAGCGTGAGCGCGCCAACCTCTTCGACGTCGGCCACATCCTCGACGCTGGAGGCGACCCGCTGCGCGACCAAGATCTGGCCGCCCTTGGCCTCGCCGCAGAGCCGCGCCGCCAGGTTCGTCACCGTCCCGATGGCGCCGTAGTCCCAGCGCCCCTCGAAGCCGATGGCGCCGATCGTGGCGTACCCCTGCGCAATGCCCAGCCCGAAGGCGAGGTCATAGCCGCGCTTCCTCCAGCCGACGGCCAGATTGTCCACGCGCCCCCGCATCGCCACCGCCATTCTGACCGCGCGCTCGCCGGGGTTGGGAACCAGCACCGGGTCGTTGAAGAAGATCATCATCCCGTCGCCGGTGAACCGCTCGAGCGTCCCCTCGTGGTGGAGGATCAGGCGCCCCATCTCCGCGTGGTATTCCCGAAGCACCCCCATGACCTCCTCGGGCTCGGCCGTCTCGGCGAAGGCGGTGAAGCCACGGAGGTCGAGGAAGACTACCGTCACTTCCCGGCGGTGCGACTTCAGCGGGTCCTCGGTGCCCCCCGCCAGGATCAGCTCAGCGAGCTGTGGCGAGAAAAAGCGCTTGAGCCGCCCGAGCTGCTCGAGCTGTCCGACCTGCTCCTCGACGCGGCGCTCGAGGGTCTTGTTCCACTCGGCCCGCTCGGCCGCCAGGGCCTCCACGGTGTCGTGGAGATTCTTGATTCGCAGCATGGACTTCACCCGTGCGACCAGCGCGGGCTGGTCCACGGGCTTGGTCAGGTACTCGTCGCCGCCGGCCTCGAGCCCCGCGACGACGTCCTTGGGGTCCGCCTTGGCCGTGACCATGATGATCGGGATGAAGGGCAACGCTGCGTCGGCCCTCAGGCGCCGGCAGACCTCGATGCCGTCCATCTTGGGCATCATGACGTCGAGCAGGATCAAATCTGGCTGCGTCTCCATAACGGCGGCGAGCGCCGCTTCGCCGTCGGTCGCGGTGACGATATCGTATCCGTGGGCAGCCAGACGGCTCTGGAGAATGTGCACGTTGGCCGGCACGTCGTCGACGATCAGGATGCGCGGCGGTGTTCTCACGCTAGGCCCGTCTACGGCACGTACTCGCGGACCTTGGCCAGGAGCTCGCGCGGGACGAAGGGCTTGGTGACGTAGGCGTCGCAGCCGGCCTCGAACGCCTTCACGTCGTCGCCGCTCAGCGCGTAGGAGGTCACCACGATGATCGGGATGTGGCGGAGCGCGGGATTGGCCTTGATCCGTCGCGTCGCCTCGTAGCCGTCGAGGCCGGGGAGCTGGATGTCCATGAGGATCAGGTCGGGTCGCTCCTTCTCCGCCACGGCGATCCCTTCCTCCCCTGAGACGGCCTCGATCAGCTCGTAGCCGGCGCTGGCCAGGAGGAGGCGCAGGATACGGCGGTTCTCCGCGTGGTCCTCGATGGCCAGGATTCGCTTGCTCATGTTCTCTCCGCTTGGTGCTCCACCCGGATCGGCAGGGTGAAGGAAAAGGTCGATCCATGTCCCGGAGTCGACTCGACCCAGAGGCGACCGCCGTGAAGCTCCACGATCCGCCGGGAGATCGAGAGCCCGAGGCCGGTTCCGCCCTGCTTCCGGGTGCTGGAGCTGTCGGCCTGCTGGAACTCCTCGAAGATTTTCTGCTGATCGGCCTCGGAGATCCCGGGTCCGGTATCCGACACCGAGACCACGAAGGCGCCGTCGGAGGTCCGCGCTTGGATCGACACCTCGCCCTCGTCGGTGAACTTGATCGCATTCCCGGCCAGGTTCAGGAGCACCTGGGTCAGGCGCCGCTGGTCGCCTCTGGCCGGCGGCAGATCGGCCGGTACCGTCGCCTTCAGCGCGAGCTTCTTCTCTGCCGCCAGGGACTCCATGGCGGTCACCACGGCATGGACGACCTCGCCCATCGAGTAGTCGTCGAGCGACAGGACGAGCTGTCCCGCCTCGATCTTCGAGAGATCGAGGACGTCGTTGATCAGGCCGAGGAGGTGGTGCCCGTTGGCCTTGACGCGCTCGAGCGTGTCCCGGATCGCCTCGGGGACGTCGCCGAAGATATTGTCGAGGATCAGATCCGTGTAGCCCAGCACGGCATTCATCGGCGTGCGGAGCTCGTGGCTCATGTTGGCGAGGAACTGGGACTTGTGCTTGCTGGCGACCTCGAGCTGCCGACTCTTCTCGTCGATCTCCCGGAAGAGCCGGGCATTCTGGATGGCGATGACCGACTGGGTCGCGAAGGTCTGGAGCAGGTCCACGATCGGCTGCGGGAACGCTCCCGCGGCTTTCCGCCGGACCACCAGCCCGCCGATCACGCGGTCCTCCCGCAGGAGCGGAACCGCGAGCAGCGCGCGGTACCCCGCCTCGAGCATGAAAGGCAGCGAGTAGTTCGGCTGGCTCTCGAGGTCGGCGATCTGGACGGCGGTACGCGTCGCCGCCGCCTGCCCGATCCCGGTCTCGCCGGTGCCGATGCCGATGTGCGACTGGCGAAGGGTCTCGATCAACTCTTCGGTCATGCCGTAGTTCGCCCGTGGCACGAACACCTGCGCAGCCTCATCGAACTCGTAGATGGTGCCGGCGTCGGTCTGCGAGAGCTCGACCGCGTGCGAGACGATGCTGGTGAGGACCGACTGGATGTCCAGGCTGGAGCTGACCGCCTGCCCCACCTCGCCCAGCGCCCGGAGCTCCTCCACAGAGCGTGTCAGCTCTTGCGTGCTGGCCTGGAGCTCGGTGAACAAGCGCACGTTCTCGATGGCGATCACCGCCTGGTCGGCGAAGGTCTCGAGGAGGGCGACCTGCCGCTCGGTGAAGAGCTGCGCCTCGGTGCGGCGAAGCTGGATCTCGCCGATCGCGACACCTTCTCGCATCAAGGGAACGCTGAGGATCGCGCGAAAGCCCTGGCGCCGCGCGTTCTCGGTGCTCTCGGGAAACTCTTCCGCCGCGGTCTGCGTGTCAGCAACGTGGACGGTTCGCCCGTCCAGCACCGCTCGACCAGCGACCGTCCCGCGGACGAGCGGGAGGGTGAACGCGCCGATGGGGCCGAGGAGAATCTGACCGTGATGGGCGACGAGGAGAAGCCGGTCGCCGTCCCGGCGGAAGATGGCGGAGTCGAACGCCTCGCACAGTCGGGCGGCGCTCTCCGCCACGGTGTCGAGCACCGGCTGGATATCGGTCGGCGAGCTGCTGATGACGCGGAGGATCTCGCTCGTCGCCGTCTGCTGCTCGAGCGATTCGGTCAGCTCGCGGTTCGCGTCGGCCAGCTCCCGCGTGCGCGCCTCCACCTTCTGTTCCAGGCCCTCGTAGGACTCCTTGAGGCTCGCCGTCATGCGGTTGAACGATTCCGCGAGGGCTTGGATCTCGTCGCCGGTGTGCAGCTCGATCGGCTGGTCGAGCCTCCCGGCGCCGATTCGCGCCGCGCCCTCCTGGAGCACCCGGATGGGCGCGACCATTCGCCGGGCCAGGAGAATGCTGGCCAGGATCGAAAGCCCGAGGCCCAGCACGAAGATGACGGCGCTCCGGATGATCGGGGCCCGGAGGGGAGCATAAGCGGCGGCGGCCGGGCGTTCGATGAAGACGAACCCGCCGAGGGGAGCAATCGCGGCGTGGGCCGCCAGCACCTGCCCGCCGCCGAGACCGTCGGCCACCACGGCCACCGGGGCGCTCGCCGTGGATGCCGAGCGACCGGCCCGAGCTGATTTTACCTGGGCCAGAGCGGAGAGATCCCGCTTCAGCCGCAACATCCGACTGTCCGGGTGGGCGACCAGCTGGTCACGTGAATCCACCACGTAGGCATATCCATCCGCGCCGACGTCGATCTGGGAAACGATCTTCTGCACTGCTCCGAGGCTGACCTCGGCCGTGGTCACCTCGACCGCGTACTTGCCCCCCGGCACCGCCAACGTCACGTACGGCTCCGACTCGTTCTTGAGGTAGACAGGGCTCCAGTACGTCTTGCCCGCTCTCGCCTCGACGAACTTGGGCGCCCGCGAGAAGTCCTCCTGGCTCCCGACCACGTCCGGCTCCAGGCGAGAGACGCGAAGCTGCTCCTTGCCGGCCAGGTCGAGATGGCTGAGCTCGCCGACGGCGGCAACGTTGCGAAGGACTCTGAGGAAGTCGAGCTCGCGCTGCTCGGCCAGCGCCGCGCCCAACCCCTGGCGAAAGCCCAGCTTGGCTGGTCCCACCTGGCTCGCGTCGGGATCGTCGGACGCGGTCCGGGTCGTCTCGCGCACCTGCAGCTCGACCTCTTTCAGAAACTGCTCGATGCGGGCCGCCGCGGCCACCGCCTTCGCGCGCTCGACCCGGAGGATCGCGTCCTGAGTCTCTCGATAGACGAAGTAGAGCTCGACCAGGCTCGACGCCATCAGCACGCCCCCGACCAGCACGAGGAGGACGACGACGTACTTGCGAAAGAGCCGGCCGCCCGAGGTCGGGTTCTTCATCGCCGGAAGGCGTCGGCGCGGAGCAGGATCTTTCGCGGCACGGTGAGGCCGAGAAGCTCCGCGGTCTTGAGGTTCACCGCGAGATCGATCTTCTCCGCGCCTTCGACGGGCAGGTCCTGAGGCCGGGCTCCCCGCAGAATCTTGGCCACGAGCGACGCGGCCTGGACTCCCTGCGCGTAGTAGTCGGGGCCGTAGGATATGAGACCGCCATAGCCGATCCAGAGCGCGGTCCCGAAGACGGCGGGGACTCGCAAGGCGAGCGATTGCTCGATGATCGCGATGGTGAGATCCGGATTCGAGCCTTCGGGTGCCAGCACCGCGTCCTGGCGCTGAACTTCACGGAGCACCCGCTTGAGCTCGCCGGCGTCGACTACACCTTTCGGCAAGACCTCCAGGTTCAGGCGCTGCCCCGCCTCGAGCGCCTTGCTGACCATCGGCGTGGTGCCCAGGTCGACGCTGTAATAGATGAGCCAGACCCGGCGGACCGCCGGAGTGAGCGTCTTGAGAACTTCCAGACGCTTGGCCGCGAGCTCGGTCTGGAGACTCGATACCCCCGTCACGTTGCCGCCGGGCCGGGCGAGCTGGCCGACGATGGCGGCGCCCACCGGGTCGCCCACCAGGGTGAACACGATGGGCACGCTCTCCGTCGCGTCCCTGGCGGCGTGGGTGGCCGCCTCCTGACTCGTGAAGATCAGGTCGACCCCGGCCTTGACGAGGGCCTCGGCGGCAGCAGGTATGGTGTCCAGCTTTCCCTCGGTGAAGCGGATGTCGAACGTCACGTCGCGGCCGTCTACGAAGCCAAGCTCCTTGAGCCCGGCCTTGAGCCCTTCGACGGTCGGATGGCTCGCCGCCCACGCCGCGTTGAGGACGCCGATGCGGAACGGGCGCGGGGCCTTCTGGGCCTCACCCACGTCGGCGGGCAACCACAGAAGAACCGCCACGGCGACCCAGAGGCAGCGAGGAGCTCTGAAGCAGAAGTTGCGCATCCGTGCTACCTGGACACGAACTGGTGGTAGGCGCCCTCGGCGACGTTATCCCAGGGGCCCACCAGCGCCTGGAATTTGGTGAAGGACGCGTGCACCTTCCGGGCCATGGGGGTCTTCTCGGACTGCTCCCTTACCACCTCGGCCGCCAGCTTCTTGAGTTCGCGCAGCACCGGCCCCGGGAATTGGACAACCTCGACCTGGCCCTTGAACTCGGTCCTGAGTCGCTCAAGCGCGATCGCGTTTTTCACGTGGTAGTCCGTGAGGCCATAGACCTGGGATGCCGCAGTGGCATGGTCGAGCGTCCGCTGCAAGTCGACCGGGAGCGCGTCGTACGCCTTCTTGTTGAAACCCAATGTGTTTGTGGTGCCGGGCTCGTGCCAGCCGGGGTAGTAGTAGTACCGTGCGGTCTTGTGCAGGCCCAGCTTCATGTCGTCATGCGGCCCGACCCATTCGGAGGCGTCGATCACGCCCCGCTCGAGCGCGGCGTAGATGTCGGCGGCCGGGGTGAGGACCGTGGTGGCTCCCGCCCTGGTGACGACCTTGCCGCCGAGGTTCGGGATCCGCATCTTGAGCCCTTTGAAATCGCCAATCGTGTTGATCTTCTTCCGGAACCATCCTCCCATCTGCGGGGCAAACGCCGGGCCGGGGCGCGGCACGAGGTTGAAGGCGGCGTAAGTCTCTTCCAAGAGCTTGAGCCCATCGCCCTGGTAGTACCAGGCGGCCATGCCCTCCGGGTTCATGCCGAACGGGATAGTCGCGAACCATTCGAGCGCGGGCTCCTTGTCGGTCCAGTATTGCCCCGAACCCATGAACGCTTCGATCTTGCCCTGGGAGGCGGCGTCGAAGCAGGCGAACGGCAGCATGATCTGGCCGCCCGGGAAGACCTCGATCCGGAACCGCCCGCCACTCATCTCCTCGACGGCCTTCGCCAGTCGCTGGGCCGCGCCTTGGAGTTGGTCGAGCACCGGCGGGTAGGCGGTGGACATTCGCCACTGAACCTTCGGCTGCGCGATGACGTTGGGGGTGTTGACGATGGCGGCGGCGGCGACAGCCACCACCGCCCCGCCTGCCTTCACGATGAACCTGCGTCGCTCGGTCATCACCCCTCCTTACCCCGCGACGAACTGATGGTAGGCGCCTTCGGCGACGTGGTCCCAGGGGCCGACCAGCGCCTGGAACTTCGTGAACGACGCGTGCACCTTGCGGGCCATGGGGGTCTTCTCGGATTCCTCCCTGACGACCTCGGCCGCCAGCTTCTTGAGATCGCGCAGCACCGGCACCGGGAGCTGGACAATCTCGACCTTGCCCTTGAACTCTGTCTTGAGTTTCTCGAGTGCGATGGCATTCTTCGCGTGGTAGTCCGTGAGGCCATAGACCTGCACGGCGGCGGCGGCATGGTCGAGCGTCCGCCGGAGATCGACCGGAAGCGCGTCGTACGCTTTCTTGTTGAAGCCGAACTCGTTCACGGTGCCGGGCTCGTGCCAGCCCGGGTAGTAGTAGTAGCGCGCGGTCTGGTGCAGGCCGAGCTTCATGTCGTCGTGCGGGCCGACAAATTCGGCGGCGTCGATCACGCCGCGCTCGAGGGCCGCGTAGATCTCGCTGCCCGGGGTAAGCACCGTCGTGCCGCCTGCCCTGGCGACAACCTTGCCGCCCAGGTTCGGAATGCGCATCTTGAGCCCTTTGTAGTCGCCGATCGTGTTGATCTTCTTCCGGAACCATCCGGCCATCTGCGGGGCGTCCCACAAAGCGGGGCGCGGTACGAGGTTGAAGGCGGCGTACCCCTCCTCCATGAGCTTGAGCCCGTCGCCCTGGTAGAACCAGGCGGCCATGCCCTCACAGTTCATGCCGAACGGGATGGTCCCGAACCACTCGAGCGCGGGCTCCTTCGAGGGTTCCGCCCAGTATTGCGGGGAACCCAGGAACGCTTCGATCTTGCCCTGGGAGGCGGCGGCGAAGCAGTCGAATGGCTGCATGATCTGGCCGCCAGGGAAGACCTCGATCCGGAACCGGCCGCCGGTCGTCTCTTCGACGATCTTCGCCAGCCGCTGGGCC
>Ga0307471_100002874_pt1 | contig 10078 bp, 7 predicted proteins | sample atmos_gasesAM3C__2_FD_204566 | JGI IMG/M metagenome (GOLD analysis project Ga0307471, IMG submission 204566) | Hardwood forest soil microbial communities from Morgan-Monroe State Forest, Indiana, United States - atmos_gasesAM3C_515 | ecosystem: Environmental > Terrestrial > Soil > Temperate... | reverse complement strand
CTCAGCGCGTCGATCGGGTTGAGGCCGGCCGCCTTGCGGGCCGGATAGAAGCCGAAGAAGATGCCCACCGCGGCGGAGAAGCTGAAGGCGAGCAGGATCGCCTCGAGCTGGAGCAGCGTGCGCCATTCCGCGAAGTAGGCGATGGCGTGCGAGGCGAGGAGACCGAAGCCGACCCCGATGGCGCCGCCGATGAGCGACAGGGTCACCGCCTCCACCAGGAACTGGGTGAGGATGTCTCGCCCCCGCGCGCCCACCGCCATGCGCAGTCCGATCTCGCGGGTCCGCTCCGTCACCGAGACCAGCATGATGTTCATGATACCGATGCCGCCGACCAGGAGCGACACCGAAGCGATGGCGGCCAGCAGGGTCGTGAGCACCCGGGAGGCCGCTTCCTGCGACTCCAGCACCTCGGACAGGTTGCGCAGGTTGAAGTCGTCGTCCTGAAAAGGCTGGATCCGGTGGCGCTGCCGTATCAGCTCGCGGATCTCCTGCTCGGCCTCCTTCATCAGGGCGGCCTCGCGCACCTTGATGGAGATGGCGCCCACCGCCCGCCCCTTGACCTGGTTGCCGCCCAGCACCTTGGTCCTGGCGGTGGAGAGCGGGATCAGGATCTGGTCGTCCTGGTCCTGGCCCCACGTGTTCTGGCCCTTCCGGTCCATGAGGCCGATGATGGTGAAGGGTACCTTCTTGATGCGGATCACCTGGCCGAGCGGATCCTCGTCGCCGAAGAGGTTTCGCGCCACCGTCTGGCCCACCAGCGCCACCTTGGAGGCCCCGTCCACCTCCTCCTGGGTGAGCTGGCGTCCGGAGATCACCTCCCAGTCCCGCGCCGGGAAGTACTCGGGGGTCACGCCGAGGATGCCGGTGGCCCAGTTCAGATTCGAGTAGACGACCTGGGCGTTTCCGCGCACGTACGGCGCCACCACCTGCACCAGTTGGATATCGCGCTGGATGGCCCAGGCGTCGTCCTCGGAGAGGGTGGCCTGGGCGCCCGCGCCGAGCCTGACGCCGCCCTGGTTGACGGTGCCCGGCCAGATGATGATCACGTTGGCCCCGAGGCTCTGGATCTGCTCGGCCACGCGGGCCTGGGCCCCCGAGCCCACCGCCACCATGGCGATGACCGCGCCCACCCCAATCACGATGCCCAGCATGGTGAGCGCGCTGCGCAGCTTGTTGACTCGCAGGGCCCTCACCGCGATACGCGCGCTGGCCAGGATGTTCACGGGGAGGAGGCCTCCGCCTCCACCACCTCATCCTCCGGCTCGTCGCCGCGGGGCAGGGTGGCGAGCAGCTCGCGCGCGACCAGGCGGTCCCCGACCGGCTCGTCACGGGTGAGATGGCCGTCGCGGAAGTGGAGGACGCGGCCCGCGTAGCGGGCGATGTCGGCTTCATGAGTCACCACCACCACCGTGATCCCGTCGCGGTTGAGGTCCTGGAAGAGCGCCATGATCTCCACGCTGGTGCGCGAGTCGAGGGCGCCGGTCGGCTCGTCGGCCAGGATCAGTACCGGGTCGTTGATGAGGGCCCGCGCGATCGCGACCCGCTGCTGCTGGCCGCCCGAGAGCTGGGCCGGGTGATGGTGCTCCCGATCGGAGAGGCCGACCGCGGCCAGCTTGCCGCGCGCCCGGACCTGCCGATCGCGCGGCGCGGTGGCGCTGTAGAGCAGCGGGAGCTCCACGTTCTCCAGCGCGGTCGTGCGGGGCAGCAGGTTGAAGGTCTGGAACACGAAGCCGATCTTCTCGTTGCGTACCCGCGCGAGTCGGTCGCCACCCATGTGGGAGACGTCGAGCCCGTCGAGTCGGTACCGTCCGGCGGTCGGGGTGTCGAGGCAGCCGAGGACGTTCATGAAGGTGGACTTGCCGGAGCCCGAGGGCCCCATCACGGTCACGAACTCGCCGGGCTGGATGGAGACGGACACCTTTCGCAGCGCGTGGATGCGGCGGGACCCCAGGTGGTAGTCCTTGACGAGGTCCGCGGTCTCGATGAGGGCCTCGGGCATCTCAGAGCTTCAGGCGGGGTCCGGCAGCAGGCTGCGGCGGCGCCCCGGGCGCCGCGACGCCGACGATGACCTGCTGTCCTTCCCTGATCTCCCCGTGGGCCACCTCGGTGAAGGTGCCGTCGCCGATACCGAGCTGCAGCGCCACCGCCGCCGGCTTGCCGTCCGCTCCCACGATCCACACGCGCCCGGCGGGCGCACCTCCGGCGCGGCCACCTCCCGGCCCTGATCCGCTCCCCGGGCGCGTGGGCCGCTCCCGCTCGGCGGTCTCGAGCCCGGGCGGGCGGAAGCGGAGCGCGGCGTTGGGCACCTGCAGCACGCTCTCCTTCTGCTCGATGATGATGCGTACGTTGGCGGTCATGCCGGGCAAGAGTCGCTGCTCCGGGTTCTTGGCGGTGACCACCACGTCGTAGGTGACGACGTTCTGGACGACGAGCGGGGCCTTCCGGATCTGCACGACCTCTCCCGTGAAGGTGCGTCCCGGGAACGAGTCCACCGTGAAGGTGACGGCCTGTCCAAGCTTGACCCGGCCCACGTCGGCCTCGTCGACGTTGGTATCCACCTGCATGTTCCGCAGATCCTGCGCGATCGTGAACAGGGTGGGCGCCTGGAGGCTGGCCGCCACCGTCTGGCCGACGTCGACGCTGCGGCCGACCACGATGCCGTCCACCGGGGCGCGGATGTAGGTGTGATCCAGGTCCACCTGCGCCTGACGCTGAGCCGCCTCGTTCTGGGCGACCTGCGCCACCGCGTTCTGCTGCATGGCGTTCGCCACCTTGAGCTGCGCCTCCGCGGCCCGCACCGCGGAGAGCTGCGCTTCCTCCTGGGCCTTCGAGGCCTCGAATTGGGCCACCGCGGAGTCGTAGGCGGCCTGGGCCGTATCCTCGTCGGCCTGCGCGATGAGCCCGCGCTGGCGCAGATCGCGGTTGCGGCCGAAGGTTCGCTTGGAGTCGAGGACCGCGACCTGGGACTTGGCGGTCTGGGCTCGGGCCGCGGCCAGCGCGGCCCGGGAGTTCTCGAGATCGGCCCGGGTCTTCTCCACCGCGGCCTCCTGGTTCAGGACGGAGGCGCGGGCCGCGTCGACCTGGGCCTTCGCCTGGTTCACTTTGGCTTCGAATGTGTCCGGATCGATCCGCGCGATGACCTGGTCCTTCTTGACCAGCGAGTTGAAGTCCGCGTTCAGCTCCTTGACCTGTCCGGAGACCTGGGAGCCGACCAGCACCGTGATCACCGCGTTGAGAGTGCCGGTGGCCGAGACGGCGGCGGTGAGGGGGCCGCGGGTGACCGCCGCGGTGCGGAACGCGGGGCGGGCGCCGATGCCCTGCGTGTAGAGATAGCCCCCGGTGATCGGACCGGCCGCGAGCACGATCGCGACGATCCAGAGTAGGCGGCGCTTCACGATGGTCTGACGCGGCTCGGGGACGGGAGTCCTAGCGCCTCCCGAGCGCACGCTCCAGTCTGGCGATGGCGATCCGGTAGTCGGAGAGCGCCTGCGCCTCGTCGGACTGCGCCTGGGTGAGCGCGAGCTGGGCGTCGGTGAGCTCGATGATGTTGGCCACACCCGCGTCGAATCGCCCGCGCGCGAGCTGGTAGTTCTCCTCGGCAGACTCGACCGCCTTCTGAGCCGCGCCGATCCGCTCCTCGGCCTCGCCGAGGTTCAGGTAGGACTGCTCGACGTTCTGCCAGATCTGCAGCTCGGTATCGCGGACCCGGGCCTGGGCCGCCTCGACGTTGGCCTTGGCCTCCTTGTAGCGGGCGATCCGGGCGCCACCGTCGAAGATGGACCAGCTCAGGGTGAGGCCCACGTTCCACTGGTTGCCGGAATCGATGAAGCCGCTGGTGCGCGAGCTGGCGGGGGGCACTCCCGTCACCCCGACGACCCCGTAGGTCCCGCTGCCGAAGAGGTTCGGGAAGAAGTCCCGGAACGTCTGCCGTACCGAAGCGAGGGCGCCGTCAGCCTGCGCCTTCACCTGCCGGTACTCGGGCCGGTTGCGGAGCGCCTCGCTCACGAGGAGATCACGGTTGGTCGGGAACTCCTGATAGGCGAGGAGGTCCTTGACCTCGGTGGGCGCGTTGACCGCGATGCCCATCGCGGTGTTGAGCGCCACCCGGGCGAGGTTGACCGCGTTCTGGGCGCGGATCACGTTGACCCGGCCATTGGCCACGTCCACCTCGGCCCGCGTCACGAAGGACTTGGGCTGGGTGCCGACCTGGAAGAAGCCCTTCGCGCTCCGCAGGTTGACCTCCGCACGGTCGAGCGCGGCCAGGTTGACCTGGACCAGGCGCTTGGAGAGCAGCAGCGTGAAGTACTGGGTCTTCACGAGCTGGGCGATGTCGAGCTTCTGCGCTTCGAGGATCTCCTTCAGCGCCTCCGCGCTGGACTTGGCCACGTCCTTGGCCGCCCAGGTCCGGCCGAAGTCGAAGAGCAGCTGCGAGGCGGTGACGCTCGCCGAGCCGAAATCGGAGGTATTGTCCCCGCCGCCGATCGTGTTGATGAAGCGCTGGCGGCCGTAGCTGCCGGAGCCGGTGAGCTGCGGGAGCAGCGGGGCCAGGGCCTGGCTCACGCGCTGCTGGGCGGCCACGTAGTCGCCGATGCGCGCGACGATGAGCGGCGCGTTCTCGAGGCCGATGTTCACCGCCTCTTCCAGCGCCAGCTCGCGGCCCACCAGCTCCTGCGGGGTCGCGAAGGGCCGGATGCCCGGCGGCGCCGGCAGCGGCGCCCGGGGCGTCATCGCGGGCGCGGCCGGGGTGGCCGCCGGTGGGGTGGACGCGGGGGGCGCCGGGGTCGCGGGGGCGGGGGTCTGCGCCCCGCCCGCGGACGGCAGCGCTGCCAGAGCCAGGATCAGGGGAAGACCGAATCGCACCCGCATCATGCCGGATCTCCCTGCAGCACGGGCGCGCCCGCCGGCGCCTGGACGCGGCGCGGGAAGCGCTCCTCGAGCATCACGTAGAGCGTGGGGATGAGGACCAGGGTCAGCATCGTGGACATCGTCAGCCCGCCGATGACCGAGCGCGCGAGCGGGGCGTTGGCCTCGCTGCCCACGTCGACGCCGAGGGCCATCGGGAGCAGACCGACCAGGGTGGTCAGGCTGGTCATATCATGATGATTCCCATGAAAGACGCGATGTTGAGCGTTGTATTCGCTAAGAAAAGAGCCCAGATCACCCCGATCGCTCCGGGCGGCACCGAGAACATGATGATCAGCGGGTCCTCCAGAGACTTGAACTGCGAGGCCATCACCATGTCGACGAGCATCAGGGGCCCGGATCGACGTGACCTTGATGCTGCTGAAGGCCTCGCGTTGCTCAGCAGGACCAGGCCGACACGATACCGCCTCAGGAGGCGCATGGGTATAAGGTGGCCCGCCGGGGGCCGGGGAAGCCGCCTGGAAGAGTCAATTCCGCCCAATTGTAAGGACGTTTGGACTGTAGTCAAGTTTGTGAGATAGTCGGCGGGGTACCCCACGCGCGGGTGTGTCTCCGGCGTCGGGTACCAGGGAAAGGGTAGGGAGGAATCATGCCGTCCGAGACGCGCCCGTCCAAGCTGGGCCGCTGGTCCGAGCCGGCGCTGCGCGTGCTGCGCGAGCGCTACCTCGCGCGCGAGCAGGGGCAGGTGCGCGAGACGCCGGAGGAGATGTGCTGGCGCGTCGCGCTGGCCATCGCGAGCGCGGAGACCCGGTTCGGCCGCCGCCAGGCCGCGGTGGACGAGGTCGCCTCCGCGTTTTACGACATGATGGTGGACGGCTACTTCCTGCCCAACTCGCCGACGCTGATGAACGCGGGCAAGGAGAATCCGCTCCAGTACTCGGCCTGCTACGTGCTGCCGGTGGGCGACTCGATGGAAGAGATCTTCGAGTCGGTGAAGGCGGCCGCCATCATCCAGCAGTCGGGCGGCGGCACCGGCTTCGCCTTCTCCCGGCTGCGCCCCAAGGACGACGTCGTGCACTCGACGGGCGGTCGGGCCTCCGGCCCGGTGTCCTTCCTGCGCGTGTTCAACGCCGCCACCGAGGCGGTGAAGCAGGGCGGCGCGCGCCGGGGCGCGAACATGGGGATCCTTCGAGTGGACCACCCGGACATCCTCGAGTTCATCGAGTGCAAGCTCGACGGCGGGATCACCAACTTCAACATCTCGGTGGCCGCGACCGACACGTTCATGGAGGCGCTCGCCCGGGACGGGGAATACGACCTGATCAACCCCCGAACCGGGCAGGTGATCGGCCGGCTCCGCGCGCGCGACGTCTTCGGCCGCATCGTGGGCGCGGCGTGGCGCACCGGCGATCCGGGCATGATCTTCATCGACCGCATCAACCGGAGCCCGGCCAATCCCACGCCGGACGTGGGCCTGATCGAGGCGACCAATCCATGCATCAGCGGGGACGCGCGCGTCTCGACCGATCGCGGCCTGCTGCGGATGGCGGAGATCGCGGCCTCCTTCCGGCATGGCGGGGTGGCCGTGAAGGTTGACCCTCGGCTCTTGCCGTCCCGGCTCATGGTGTGGGAAGGCACTCACAACGTGCCCCTGTCCGCCTATGGCCAGGGATGCCTCCCCATCAGCCAGGCCTTCAGCTCGGGCGCCCGCGACACGGTCGCCGTGCGGACCGCGGCCGGTTTCGAGGTCACGTGCACCCCGGACCACCGGGTGATGACGGACCGCGGCTGGGTCCCGGCCGGAAAGTTGCGCGTCGGATCCGATCGGGTCTGGATCCAGAGCGATCCGGGCGCGTTCGGTGATGACGCGAGCTTGCCGCTGGACGTGCCTGCGGAGTTCATCGGCCGGAACGGGCGGCGGTATCGCCACAACCTCCCGACGCGGTGGAGCGCCGACCTGGGTCGCGCGCTCGGCTGGCTCGTCGGCGACGGCTGGCTGCGAGCGGCGGACGTGACCAACCCGCTCGTCGGCTTCGTCTTCGGTCGCGATGACGACCACGCCCTCGAATACATCGCCTCGGTCATGGACGGCTGGCTCGGCCGTCCGGCCCGGGTGTCGACGCGCGCGCGGGGGGTTCGGCACCTCATGTACCCCGGCAAGTTCTTCGCCGCGTTCTTCGCGTCGCTCGGGGTCCGGACGGTGAATGCCGGCGCCAAGACGGTGCCCGAGACGCTGTTCCGGGCACCCCGGCCGGCGGTGGTCGGCTTCCTGCAGGCCCTCTTCTCCGCCGATGGCACCGTTCGGGAGAACCCGACGACGAACAGCTCCTGGATCGCCCTCACGTCGAAGAGCCGCGACCTGCTGCGCGGCGTGCAGCTCCTGCTCCTGAACCTCGGCATCAAGAGCGCGGTCATGGACCGGTCCCGGCCGGCGCGCGCCGGCCTCTGCACGTACCGGACGAAGAGCGGCGAGGTGCGCTCCTACGGCTCCGACGGCGTGCTCTTCGAGCTGGGCATCTTCGGGAAGTCGCGAGGCGTCTTCTTGCGAGAGATCGGCTTCCTCAACGACAAGCAGCGGCGCCTCGAGCCCGTCCGCTACGCGGGCTCCTACGTCCAGAAGTTTAGCGACCCGGTGGCGGCGGTGGTATCCGCTGGCGCGCGGCCGGTCTACGACCTCACCGAGCCGCAGAGCCACTCGATGATCGCCAACGGCCTCGTCGTCCACCAATGCGGCGAGCAGCCTCTTTTGCCGAACGACGCGTGCAACCTCGGCTCGGTCAACGTGGCCAAGTTCGCGGTCGAGCGCGCGCCGGGACGCTGGGAGCTCGACTGGGGCGAGCTGGAGCGGGTGGTACGGCTGGCGGTGCGCTTCCTCGACGACGTGATCGAGGTGAACCCGTACCCGCTGCCGCAGGTGGACGAGATGGTGAAGGCCAACCGCCGGGTCGGCCTCGGGATCATGGGCTGGGCCGATCTGCTCTTCACCCTCGGCATCCCGTACGACAGCGACGAGGCGCTCGAGCTCGCGGAGCGCCTCATGGCCTTCGTGAACGAGAAGGGGCACGATCAGTCCGCGCGGCTCGCGGAGGAGCGCGGCCCGTTCCCGCACTGGAGCCGCTCCATCTACCGCCACGGCCGGCCGCTCCGCAACGCCACGGTGACCACCATCGCGCCTACCGGGACCATCTCGATGATCGCGGGTTGCTCGTCGGGCATCGAGCCCGTCTTCGCCCTCGCCTTCGAGCACCGCGTGAAGGGGCCGGACGGCGAGCGCGTCCTGCCCTTCTTCAGCGAGACCTTCGAGCGCCTCGCCCGCCTCCACGGCTTCCATTCGGAGGGGCTGATGACCGAGGTCGCCCGCCGCGGATCCTTGCGTGAGATCGCGGGGGTGCCGGAGGCGGCGCGGGAGGTCTTCAAGACCGCCCACGAGATCGAGGCGGTCTGGCACGTGCGGCATCAGGCCGCGTTTCAGAAGCACACCGACAACGGGGTGTCGAAGACCATCAACCTTCCCGAGAGCGCGACCGAGGAGGACGTGGCCGCCGCCTATCGGCTCGCGTGGGATCTGGGCTGCCTCGGCATCACCGTGTTCCGCGACCGCTCCAAGGGCAGCCAGGTGCTCAACGTGGGGCTGCGGCGCGACGCCCCGGCCCCCGAGGCTGGCACGGGCGGGGTCAAGCCGCGCCCCCACAGCCTCACCGGTGCGACCTATCGGATGGAGACCCCCATCGGCACCGCGTTCATCACCGTGAACGACAACGGGGGCGGCGAGCCCTTCGAGGTCTTCGTGCAGGTGGGCAAGGCCGGCTCCGATACGATGGCGGTGGCGGAGGCCCTCGGCCGGCTCGTCTCCCTCGTGCTGCGGCTCCCTTCGCCGCTCTCGCCGCGGCAGCGCCTCGAGGCGGCGATCAGCCAGCTCTCCCGGATCGGCGGCGGGCAGCCCACCGGCTTCGGCGCGGCCAAGGTGCTGTCGCTGCCCGACGCGCTCGCCCGCACGCTGGCCGAGCATATCGGCGGGCCGCGCGGTGCCACGGAGCCGGGCGCGCCCGCGTCGGGAGCGACCCCGCTGCGCCGCGTCGGCGATCTGTGCCGCGAGTGCGGGCAGGCGACGCTCGTCTACGAGGAAGGCTGCAAGAAGTGTCTCTCCTGCGGCTTCAACGAGTGCTAGGGGACGGCCCTGTTCTCCGGCGGTGAGTACGACGAGGTAGGGCGCTGGCTGCGGAACTTCGTGATGGCGCACGCCAAGCGGGAGAACCTGCGGGTCGAGGCGGTCGTGGAGACCGAAGGCCCGCGTGAGGGCCAGAGCTTCGGCGTGCGGCTGAGGCTCGGCGACGGCCTGCGGCCCGCCCCGCCCGCTCCCGCGGTGGAGCTCGGCTATCCCGAGGTCGCCCAGAATCGCGGGAGCCTCGCGTGGTGCAGCGCGCTCGCGAGCCGGGTCCGCGCGCTCGCGCGAGAGCTGCCCGCGGCCGGGTCGGGCCCGCTCCGCCCCGCCTGATCGGTGAGGACCGCGCCGGCCGCCCGCTGGTGGGCCCCGGGTGACTGGAACGCCTTCTTCGGGCTGGCCCTCGACAACCTCAGCCTCTTCGTCATCCTGTCGGGTCTGTTGATCGGGGTCTTCGGCTTTCCCTCCGACCTCGTGCTGCGCGTGATGATCCCGGGCACCGCGGTCGGGGTCCTCGTGGGTGACCTCGTCTACACCTGGCTCGCGGTGCGGCTCATGCGGCGGACGGGGCGGAGCGACGTCACCGCCATGCCCTTCGGCATCGACACCCCCTCGCTCTTCGGCGTGGTGTTCGGCGTGCTCGGCCCCGCCATGCTCATCACGCGCGATCCGATCCTCGCCTGGAAGATCGGCATGGGCGTGACGGTGGGGATGGGCGTGATCAAGCTCCTTCTCTCGTTCGCGGGCGACTGGGTGCGCCGTGTGGTGCCCCGTGCCGCCCTCCTCGGCTCCATCGCGGGCGTGGCGGTTCTGCTCATCGCCTTCATGCCCGCGATCCGGATCTTCGCGGACCCGCTCGTCGGGGTGGTGTCGCTCACCGTCGTGCTCGCCGCGCTGGTAGGTGGGGTGCGGATGCCGTGGGGGCTGCCGGGAGCACTCGCCGCGGTGCTGGCCGGCGGCGCGATCTTCTGGGGGCGCTGGGCGCTGGACGTGGCCACCGGGCCCGCGACCTTGCACCCGGTGGCGGCGATCGGCGCGCTCGGACTGGCGCTA
>Ga0307471_100002873_pt1 | contig 10079 bp, 7 predicted proteins | sample atmos_gasesAM3C__2_FD_204566 | JGI IMG/M metagenome (GOLD analysis project Ga0307471, IMG submission 204566) | Hardwood forest soil microbial communities from Morgan-Monroe State Forest, Indiana, United States - atmos_gasesAM3C_515 | ecosystem: Environmental > Terrestrial > Soil > Temperate... | reverse complement strand
CGCCCTTCCCAGCCGGGAATCAGAACCACGGCAAAATAAGGTGCACAGTCGTCAGCCTTGGCCGCGAGGGGGATCACCCGCTCGCCCGACATCGTGCCGCGCTCGACGTACACGGCGCGATCGAGCCGGCCGGTCCGTTCGAGCGCGCGACGCACCTTCGGGAGATTGCGTCCGAGCTTGATCACGACGGCGGCGTCCGCCTCGCCCAGCCGGCGTTCGAGCTCCTCTTGCGCGAGGGTGCCGGGAAGGACTGAGAAAACGTCGTCGCCCTGCGCGATCGGAGTTCCGATCGCCGACCAGCAGCCGGACATTCCGCTCACCCCCGCAACGATCTCCGTGCGGAAACGGGGCGCCAAGCGCACGTGGAGGTGCATGTAGGAACCATAGAACAGCGGGTCGCCCTCGCACACCACCGCGACGAGGCGGCCGTCGTCGAGATATGCGGCGACGTCGCGCGCGGAGGCGTCGTAGAAGGCGCGAATGATGTCGCAATAAGGCGCTTCATCTCTCGGTAGCTCCGTCGTCACCGGGAACACCAGCGATAGTTCGTGGACGCCGGGTTTGAGATAACGGGCGGCGATGGTCCGTGCGTTTCCAGCGTGTGCGGCCTTGGCGAAGTGCGCCACCACGTCGGCTTGTTCCAGCACGCGCACCGCTTTGAGCGTGATGAGTTCGGGGTCGCCCGGTCCGACGCCGACGCCGACGAGTTTTCCGGCCACGTTCATATTCCGGACCTCGCAAGTGCGTTGACTGCGGCCGCGGTCATCGCGCTTCCGCCCATGCGGCCCAGTGCGGTGAGGAATGGAACGCCGCGCGGGTTCGCAGCGAGCATCTCCTTTGCTTCCGCGGCGCCGACGAAGCCGACGGGAACACCAAGGATCGCGGTTGGCTTGGGCGTCCCGGCGTCGAGCATTTCGAGCAACCGAAACAGCGCGGTCGGGGCGTTGCCGATCGCCACCAATGCGCCGCCAAGCCGGTCTTTCCACAACTCGAGGGCGGCGGCCGAGCGGGTTGTGTGAAGTTCTTGCGCCAGGCGCGCGACGCGGGGATCGCGCACCGTGCAAACCACATCGTTGTTCGCAGGAAGACGCGCACGCGTTATGCCATGCGCCACCATCTCCGAGTCGCACAAAATTGGCGCCCCATCGGAGAGGGCCGCCCGCGCCGCGGCGACAAGGCCGGCGCCAAACACGATCCGGCTCGTGATGTCGACGCAGCCGCAGGCATGGACCATGCGCACCACGATCTCGGCTTCCTCGCTGGAGAAGCGCGACAAATCGGCCTCCGCACGAATGACCGCGAACGAGCGCTCGTAGATCCGAGCGCCGTCGCGGAGATAGTCGAGTTGCTCAGCCATCGCGCGCCTCGCCGAGCATCAGTTGCACGATTTCCTCCCGGTCGAGGCGGGACAGCACCTGCGCAGCGCTCTCATTCGCCGCGCGCACGCGCCGCACCCTCTCCGTAACTCGCGAAAGCGCGCCCGGCAGCGCCTCCGGCAGCAGCATCGCGACAGGGGCATCGCGAGCGGATCCGTTCACCACCACGCCGCATCGCCCGTGGACCCCGACCACCGTCAGCGGTGCAGCGCGCACACAGGCGCAACCCTTGGCGCAGCCGGACAGGTGCAGCACCGGCGCGTTGGCGCCGGGGATTGCAATGTCGACCGCAAGCGTGTGCGCGAGGGTACGCGTGGGGATCTCCGCCGCAGCACAGACCGGCGCGCCCGCGCAGGCAATAACGCGCCGGCGCGGATCGCTGGCATGCACGACAAAGCCAAGCCGTTGCGCCATATCCGCAAGGCGCGCAGCGCCATGTGACGCAAGTCCCACGATCATCAGCGCATGCGGCGGAGCGGTGCGGAAACCCGCGGCGCCGGAAGCAGCCGCCGTGCGCGCAAGCTCCCCGAGCGCGCTCGCATGCGCATGTCCGAAGGCAAGGCCGAGGCCGATTGCGACATTGCCGTCTCGAAGCGCGTGCACGCCGATTGGCTCGGCCGGCGGCCGCCGCGGCGGTTGCTGCAGGTCGACGAGGCGACCGGCAATCGCCCCGCGGAACGCCGCGGCGCCGTGCGCTGCGAGGATATCCCGCGCACGCGCGGTGGGCCCCGCCGCTGCGATCACGCGCACGATGGCCACCGCGGCCTCGACCGCATGCTCGGTCATGATGGCGCCGAGAGGTGTCGCGCTCTCGGCATCACCCGCAACAGCGACGTGAAGGCATGTACCGCCGGCCTCTGCCCGCATGCGCGCGTCGGCGGCAACCGCGTCGAGGTGGAGCGCCCCCCCGCCATCGAGCGTGATCGAGATCTTTGGCGCGATGTCCGCCGAGAAAGCGGCTGCGGCGAGCGCGCGACGCAGCTCGGCGGCAATGGCGCTCGTATCGAATGCCTCATCCGGATCGAGCCCGGAGAGGGCGTTGCTCGAAACCGCCGGAGCTTGGCAAAACGGCCCGTCGATTCTGCCGACCGCCGCCGCCAATTGTCGCGACGAGGCTTCGGTCAGTCCGCGGATCTGAATGCTTCCGCGCGATGTAACCTCGATGATTCCGTTCCCACAGCTGTGAGCGGCGGCGCACAAGGCCGCGAATGCCGCGCAAGAAATCGTCGCGCCGGTCGGCGTGATTCGCGCGAGCAGCCCGTCCCCGGTGGGCATTGGTTGCGAAAGACTGGGGCAACTGCCGCGTCGCAGCGGAGCATTCATGGCGTGCTCCCTCCTGTCAGCGCCGCCAGCCTCATCTCGACATCGTTGCGCCGCGGATGCCAAAGCCCGCGTCGACGTGCCGCCTCGAAGCGAGCGGCGACGGCGGCCGCTGCGGCGGGATTTTCCCGCACAAGGAAATCGCGGACAATCTCGTCTGCGACATAGGCGTCGTAGAGGAGATCGAACAAGTAGGTCGCGACGGCGTGCGTCGTCTCCGCAAAGTCGACGAGCCGGTCGACGGTTTCGGCGAATTCGGCTGCGCCGCGCGGCCCATGCCGCAACTGTCCTGCGATGAATTTCGGGTTGGCCGCACGCGAGCGTATGATCCGCGCCAGCGTAGCCGATAACGAGCGCGCGCGCGGCCGGGCGGGATTGGTCGTATCGAGAACGATGAGAACGGGCGCACGGCCGAGGGCGGACGCGGCCGCGGCGAAGCCGCCGATGAAAGCTACGTCTTCCGATCCTTCCAACAGGTCGCGCGCGGGATCCTCGGCGCCGTGGACGAGCATGTCGGCGGACGCGACTCGGGCTTCAAAGGCTCCCGGAGCGGGCACCGCATTGCCCTCCGACCCGCCGTATGCGTGCGAGGCGGCGCCGAAATAGGCGCTTCCCACTTCCGCGCGATCGATCTCCCGTCCCAGCAGATCCTCGACCCCGGCACCATACGCTCCCGGCGCGGTGCCGAAAATGCGCGCGATCGATGCACCTGTGCGCGAGAACTCCTGCCGAGCGGCGGCAAGCGGATTCTCCTCGGGTGACTCCTCCCGTGCCGCGACCGCGCGCACGGCGGCATCGATGAGCGCGATCTGCGCAGGAAACAAGTCGCGGAACAGACCTGAGATCCGCCACGTCACATCGACCCGAGGCCTGCCAACGCTTGCCACGGGCAGCACCTCTATTCCGGTGACGCGACCGGTCGCTGGCTCCCAGGTCGGACGGCATCCCATCAATGCCAGGCCCTGCGCGATTTCCTCGCCGCCGGTGCGCAGGGTGGCGCTGCCCCAAAGATCGATCACCGACGCGCGCGGCATTTCGCCGTGGGCTTGCATATAGGCGCGCAGCACCTCGTCGGCGCCAAGCCGGCCGAGATCGGTCGCGGTCGGCGTGGGCAGCATGCGCGCATCAGCGGCAAACATGTTGCGTCCGGTCGGAAGGACGTCGCGGCGACCGCGCGCCGGAGAACCGGCCGGCCCGGGCGCGATGCGGCGAACATCCAAGGCGGCCAAGATCGCAACGCGTTCCGCCTCTGCGCTCGCCCGCCAAGCCGGATCAACAACGCTCTCCGGCTCGCGCCCATAGACATGAAGCCCGTCCTTAATCGCAAGCTCCTTGAGATCGCACAACCAAGCATCGATGCGTCGCAATGCATCGTCCGGCGTACCGTCGGGCCCGACCTGCGCCTCGGCGGCAAGCCCGCTTCGTTCGGCCTGTTCCAGGATCGCTCGCGCGAGCCGCTCCCGCCGGCGTCGATCGAGGCCCTCCGCTTGCGCGTATTCATCGACAAGCCGCTCGAGGTCGCAGGCATCTCCCGCCATCTCCGCCTCGACGAGCGGCGGCGGCAAGTGCCCGATGGTCACCGCTGCGATCCGCCGCTTTGCCTGCGCCGCCTCCCCCGGATTGCTGACGAGGAAGGGATAGATCACAGGCAGAGGACCGACCACCAATTCTGGAAAGCAAGCGGCGGTGAGCGCGACGGCCTTGCCAGGCAGCCATTCGAAGGTGCCGTGCGCACCCATGTGAATGAGCGCATCGACCTTGGCAACGTGCCGAAGCCAAAGCGCAAACGCGAGCAGCGCGTGGCGCGGCGGCAAAATGGCGTCATGATAGTCTGCCCGGCGCTCGGTTGAGCGTCCGCGGTCGGGAGGGAAGGCGACGATGACGTTGCCGAATGTCCGCGCGCGAAAGCGAAATGCGCCGTCTTGCACGTCGCCGTCGTTTTCGGCGTCGCCCCAGGCAGCGCGCACGCGCTCGATGGCCTCAGCGGGAATGGACGCCGCGAGCTCGCGATAGCGATCGAGCGACAGGGCCGCGTCGTTCGAAGGCCGACGCAGGGCGTCGAGAATGGCGCGTGAGCTTTTCGGCGCGCCCGCGACGGCATAGCTCGCCTTTTCCATATCCGACAACAGCGCGACAACGCTCGCGGGCACGTCGAGGCCAACGGCATAACCGGCCCGGCCCGGTGCGCCTGGATAATCCGGCAGCAAAATCGCGACGCGCCGCTCAGCCCGCGGCTTCGTCTGCAACGCGACCAGCGCCGCGATTCGGTCGGCCAGGATTGCGACCCGATCCGCCTCCGGCAGGCTGCCCAATGCGGTGAAACAAAGATCCTCCTGTGTCGGCAACGGCCCCTTGAAAGCGATCACGCCTTGCAGCACTCGCCCGTCGAGTTCGGGTAAAAGGACGTGCATCGCCAGGTCGGCGGGTCCGAGCCCGCGCGGGCTTTGCGACCAAGCCGAACGCCGGGTTGTTGCAATCACAGCCTGCAGCACCGGCACATCGACGTCGTCATACGGCGTCGGCTCGCCGCCGCCCGCAGCCGCGGCAAACGCGGTCGCGGTCACGATGATCGCCGGCTGGAGCCGCGCGAGCGCCGTGCGTATGAACTCGGCCGCCGCTTGATCCTTGAGGCTCGGCACCACTAGCGGAGCAGGCGCAAGACCGCGCTCCGCCAGAGCTCGACACAGCGCATCGATCGGCGCCGTATCGGCGGCGAGCAGCATCGCGCGATAGAAGATGATCGGAATGCGGGGACAGCCACGTGGACAATGCGCGAGGAGCCGGTCGAGATCGACAGCGCCTTCACCGGGGATGTATCCCGTCGTGCGCGGCACCGAGCGCGGTTCCGTTACGTCGATGAACGATCCCGCATGGCTCGCAAGGCGCCGAAGCAGCGCTGCCAGATTCTCCGACCCGCCTTCGCGAAAGAACCCGAGCAGCGTGTTGAGTTCACCCACCGGCAAGGTGGACGCTTCGGCGAGGCGAGGATCGTCACGGTCCTCGCCCGGGAGCACCGCAAGCGCGATGGCCCTTTCGCGCGCAACCGACGACAGCCGCTCGACGCCGTAACGCCACCAGTCGAGCCCTCCGAGCAGGCGCACCAGGATGACCTTGGCATGCCTTCCAACTCCGTCGACCCAAAGGTCGACCGAGAGTGGGTGGCGCAGATCCCGCAAATTTGCGAGCCGGACGGTCGGGAGCACCTTCTGCTGTGCCGTCCAGGCACCTGCCAGGCCGGACAAATCGCTGTCCGCGAAAGACAGAATCGCGATGTCCCCGGGAGGCTGGCGCAGATCGACGGCTTCGACCAGGTCGTCGACGGAAGCCGCGGTGGTCGCCAGCAAATGCATCTCTCATCCCAGCAGCGCGCGTGCGATACCCTGGTGGTCGAGTCCCTTCATGCCGATAATGACAAGCTGCCCTTGCCTTACCTCTTCGGCGGTCCAGGCGCGATCGTAGTGATGGCTGACGCGCGCGCCGACCGCCTGTACGAGCAGACGCATCGGCTTACCGGTCACAGCCGCAAATCCCTTGACGCGTAGAACGCTCGCTTGCGCAGCCGCAGCCGCAATGCCCGCGGCGAGGCTTGCGGGATCGGAAATTTCCGGCAGCGGCAGAACAAAGCTTTCAAAATCGTCGTGATCGTGCTCCATCTCCGCGTCATGGCGGGTGCGGCGATTGGCAATGTCGTTTTCCGTGCCGATACCAAGTCCGAGCAATGCCGACGCATCAACCTTGCCGTTGGCGACCGGCACAATCTTGACGGCACGCGGCAAGGCCCGCTGGACCACCGCGGTTGCTTTGTCGGCCCCGGCGGCATCCAACAAATCAAGCTTGTTCAGCACGACGAGATCGGCGCAGGCGATCTGATCATCGAATACTTCGTCGATCGGGTTATCGTGGTCGAGGGCGGCGTCAGCATTGCGCTGACGTGCGAGCGCCTCAGGATCGGCGGCGAAGCGCCCTTCGGCCAATGCTGCACCATCGACCACCGCGACGACTCCATCCACGGTGACTCGGCTTTTGATCGCCGGCCACTGAAAGGCTTGGACCAGCGGCTTCGGCAACGCGAGCCCGGACGTCTCGATCACGATGTGTTCGACCCGGGGTGTTCGTGCGAGGATCGTATCCAGCGCCGGCACGAAGTCGTCAGCAACAGTGCAGCAGAGACAGCCATTGGCCAACTCTACGATGTTATCTTGCGGACACGCCTCGTCGCCGCATCCCTTGAGAATTTCCCCGTCGATGCCGACATCGCCAAACTCGTTGACGATCACGGCGAGCCGCCGTCCATCGGCATGGGTCAACACATGGCGGATCAACGTCGTCTTGCCGGCTCCGAGGAACCCGGTGACGATGGTACACGGCACGCGCGCGGACGAATTATTCATTCGCGCTCCTTGAAATCGAGAGGTGGCACGCGGGCGATGAGGCCGCGCTTGAGCGCTTGCGGCCGCCCCCGCCATGGCATGATTCCGTCACTTGCGCTCGCCAGCAGGCGCGCACCGTCGACGAGCGCTGGGCCGCAAGCCGAGTCAAGGCCCCCGAACACATAGGTCCACGAGCCATTGCAGCGCACGGCAGCGCTCAAACCGCGCGTGCAGTTCGCCAAGCACCGCACTGGCCGGATCACCACGCCGCTGCATTCGGCAGCTTGCGCCGTCGCCGCTGCCAGGATTGCACCGGGTCGGGGTTCGCTCTCTGGTTCGCCGGGATGTCGGCACGTAATACAGACGTACACAGTCGCAGCGTCGGTGGATGCCGCGGCATCGGTCCCGCTCGGCTGTCCAATAGAATTCACCCGTGACGCTCCGCGGGGCGAGGCCCCGACCGGGTGCTTGATTGAAAATCGATCCGCGCCGAGGCACCCCGCCCGAGCCACGACCGAAATCAACGGCAGGTCTCCTGGCTCGCGGGTCACCGCCCGTCACCGCCTTCCCGGGGTTTGTCCCAGTGGCAATGTGGCACGGGCTCGCCGCTTACAGTTGCGGGGGCAGCTGCGGCATTGGAACATCGTTCCGCACCGCATTCCCTGTTCGCTCTCGACTGAGAGACCGTCGATCGCGGCCACTTAACGGCGGCCATCTCCGCTTTGTCAATGCCGATGCGGTGCGCGCTTGCGATCGATGTGCCGGCGGTTATAGTCATGCGGTCGTCGACTCCCACCCGTTTGGGAAGGAAATGGGAACGCGTTGCCGAGGCCGCGGCCGCTCCGCAAGGCACATGGGGGATGTCATGAACTTACGTCTGCATTGCCGCATGGCGCTTGTGGCGGTTTCGTCTCTCTTTGCAAGATCGGCGCTTGCCCATATCGGTCAACTCGTTCCCGGCGCGTAGAAGTCTTGGCGACCCCCGCTGCATCCTGCAGCGCCCGGCTCACGCTCGTTCTCGGGGGTGCTCGCTCGGGCAAGAGCTGGTACGCCGAGCGCTTGATTACGGCCTCGCCACCGCCATGGATCTATGTGGCAACAGCCGAACCAGGCGATGCGGAGATGGCGGAGCGCATTGCCAGGCATCGGGCCCGACGTGGGACCGGCTGGACAACCCTCGAGACGCCGCGCGATGTCGTCGGGGCGCTTGCCGCCCACGCAACGACGCCCACCCTCGTCGATTGTTTGACGCTCTGGCTTTCAAATGCATTGCTCGCGAGCGCTGATCTCGATGCGGAGATCGAGCGCCTTGAAGCTGCATTGGCCCAAGCCGCGGCACCGCTTGTGCTGGTCGCTAACGAAGTCGGGTTTGGCATCGTGCCCGATAATCCTCTCGGCCGTCGTTTCCGGGATGCTCAGGGGCTGCTTAACCAGCGCATTGCCGCGCGCGCGGATCGCGTCGTCCTTGTCGTCGCCGGATTGCCGCTCACCATCAAGGGGGAGAAATGAGCAGACCGATTGACGAGAACGAGGCCGAGCGTCATCGCGCCAAGATGGCAAAGCGCAAGGCGGTACAGGATGCCGAGGTCGTCGCCAAGACGATGGAGAAGGGCCTCCTCATCGTTCATACCGGCACCGGCAAAGGCAAATCCACTGCCGCCTTCGGCCTCGCGCTGCGCATGCTCGGCCGCGGCCATCGCGTGGGTGTCGTCCAATTCATCAAAGGAGCGTGGCACTCGGCGGAGCGCGACGCGCTCGCGGTGTTTGCCGATCAAGTCTCCTGGCACACGATGGGCGAGGGCTTCACCTGGGAAACGCAGGATCTCAAGCGTGACATCGCCGCCGCGGAGCAGGCCTGGGCGAAGGCGATAGAACTCATGGCCGACCCGACCATCGGCCTCGTTATCCTCGACGAGCTCAATATTGCCCTGCGCTATGACTATCTCGACGTGCATTCCGTCGTCACCACGCTGAAGGCGCGACGGCCAAGCCTTCACGTCGCCGTCACCGGCCGCAATGCTAAGCCTGAGTTGATCGCCGCAGCCGATCTCGTTACTGAGATGACATTGGTGAAGCACCATTTTGCGGCCGGCGTGAAAGCTCAGCCCGGCATCGAGTTCTGAGCGTGCCCGCACGCGCACTCATGTTCCAGGGTACGGGCTCCGACGTCGGCAAGTCGCTGATTGTTGCGGGCCTGGCACGGGCTTTGGCGAACCGCGGGCTCAAGGTGCGACCGTTTAAGCCACAAAACATGTCGAACAACGCGGCCGTGACGGCTGATGGCGGCGAGATCGGCCGCGCACAGGCGTTACAGGCGCGTGCCGCACGCACGCCGCCGAGCGTGCACATGAATCCTGTGCTGCTCAAGCCACAGAGCGAGATCGGCGCACAAGTGGTGGTGCAGGGCTGCGTTCATGGGGTTGCAAAGGCCGCCGCCTATCAGCGCATGAAGCCGGATCTGGCGCGCTTCGTGCTCGACAGCTATGCCCGCCTCAAACAAGACGCGGACATCGTGCTCGTCGAGGGCGCCGGCAGCGCATCAGAAGTAAATCTGCGCGCGAACGACCTCGCCAACATGGGATTTGCGCGCGCCGCCGATATCCCGGTTGTGCTAATCGGCGACATCGACCGCGGCGGCGTAATTGCGAGTCTCGTCGGCACCAAAAGCGTGATCGATGCGACCGATGCTGCGCAAATTCGCGGCTTTCTCGTCAACAAGTTTCGCGGCGACCCGACGCTGTTCGCAGACGGCATGACGACCATCGCGCGCGCCACTGGATGGGAGTCACTCGGTCTTGTGCCTTTCTTTGCCGATGCCCGGCTGCTTCCGGCGGAAGACGCTCTGGGACTGGACGGCCCCTCGACTGCCAAGCCAAACGCGCGGATCAAGATTGCCGTCCCAATTCTTCCCCACGTCGCCAATTTCGACGATCTCGACCCACTGGAGGCCGAGCCTGCAGTCGATCTGGTGCGGGTTCGGCCCGGTGATGCCCTGCCTGGCAACGCCGATCTC
>Ga0307471_100002872_pt1 | contig 10079 bp, 6 predicted proteins | sample atmos_gasesAM3C__2_FD_204566 | JGI IMG/M metagenome (GOLD analysis project Ga0307471, IMG submission 204566) | Hardwood forest soil microbial communities from Morgan-Monroe State Forest, Indiana, United States - atmos_gasesAM3C_515 | ecosystem: Environmental > Terrestrial > Soil > Temperate... | reverse complement strand
AGGTGATGGCGGATCGGGTGCATTTGCAGCAGATATTGATGAATCTGATGCTCAACGGTATTGAGGCGATGCTGGACACGAGCGGAGAGCTCACCATCAAGTCCAAGGTGGCCGACGATGGCCAACTGCTGATCTCGGTCACCGACACGGGCGTGGGACTGCCCACTGAAAACGCAGGCCAGGTTTTTGACCCATTCTTTACCACGAAGTCTCAAGGTACAGGCTTGGGACTCGCCATCACCCGTTCCATTGTCGAATCACACGGTGGTCGGATTTGGGCCAGCGCGAACTCCGGACGGGGGGCAACGTTTAGTTTTACCCTGCCCAGCAGGGTGGCAGTCGCTGCATGACCTCCCCCGATACTCCCACTGTGTTCATCGTCGATGACGATGGCCGCATGCGTGCGGCTATGCAGCGTCTGTTGAAGACGGTCGGGTTGCACTCGGAGTCGTTTGCTACGCCACAGGACTTTCTGCGGCGGAAGCTTCCAGACGCTCCCAGTTGCCTCCTACTGGATATACGACTTCCCGGAATGAGTGGCCTGGAGGTCCAAAGCAAATTAAACGAGACAGGCGCTCAGATCCCCATTATTTTCATCACCAGCCACGGGGATATTCCCATGACTGTCAAAGCGATGAAGTCTGGCGCGGTGGAATTTCTGACAAAACCTTTCCGCGATCAGGAACTGATCGATGCGATTCAGCAAGCGCTGAAGAGCAATGCAGAAGTGCGGCAGCAACAGAGCGAACTCGCGCAATTGCAACAACGCTACACGAAATTGACCGCGCGCGAGCGCGAGGTCATGCATCTCATTGTTTCGGGCATGCTTACGAAACAGATTGCCTCGACACTTGGCACCACCGAAATCACTGTGACCGTGCAGCGTGGGCAAGTAATGCGCAAGATGGAAGCGAACTCCCCCGCTGAACTAGGAAGAATGGCAGAAAAGCTCAAGCTTCCGACCGCCCCCTAGCCCGTACTGCCGACCCTACCTCGCCTCTCAGGCACGCCTACGAACTCCGTTATACATACACATCACCGCCCTTATGACAAACAATAATTGCGTTCTCCGCACAGCGGGTCAATCCTGTACCTGTATGGCTGGTGAGAGGAAGGGAAAAATGGTTGCCGTTATCGAGGACGACGAATCATATCGCGTCGCCGTACAACGTTTGCTGAAATCGGAAGGCTTTTCAGTGCAATCGTTCGCCTCTGCCGAGGATTTCTTGAGCTCTGGCCAGCAACACGAAACTGGGTGTCTGATCACCGATATCCGCATGCCGGGGATGTCTGGGCTGGACCTCCAGGCTAAGTTGAATGCTGATCACTGCCCGATTCCGACCATTTTTATTACTGCACACGGGGACGAAGACATGCGGCAAACGCTCCAGGGTTGGTGTCGAATGCATTTAACCTGCGCGCCGACTACGGCCTCGCCACTTATGACGTGCGTCACGTCGGGGTCATCAATGCTGTCTACACATTGCCGTTCGGAAAGGGACAACCACTGGCCAGCAATGTAAAGGGCGTGAGCAATGCGCTGGTGAGTGGCTGGTCGGTCAACAGCATCGTGACTCTGCAATCGGGATTCCCGCTCACGCCACAGCTCAGTTACAACCCGTCGAACAACGGCGACACCCGCAACCCGGTGCGGCCGTTCGTGAATCCGGATTTCCATGGGCCGGTCATTCTGGGCAAGCCTGGGCAGTGGTTCAATCCGAAGGCCTTCCTGCCGCCACCGGCGAGCAATGGCTTCTACGGTGATTTGGGCCGGAATACACTGATTGGCCCAGGCCTCGCGACGTGGGACTTCTCTGCGTTCAAAACGACGACATTGCGGGAGAGGCTATCGCTACAGTTCCGGACGGAAATTTTCAATCTGCTCAACCGGGCAAATTTCAATACGCCGAATCTGATTACGTTTACATCATCGGCATCCGGAACAAAAACTTCTGGCACTGCGGGAGCTATCACCAGCACTTCAACAACATCACGTCAAATTCAGTTCGGACTGAAGTTGATTTGGTAAAAGCGCCTGCGTTCCCCGCCCGCCCGCACGCCGTCCGCCCGCTCGCGCACGCCGCTCGTCGCACGTCTGCGCGATTACTGATCAGTTAATACTGTTAACTCGAACGTTTGATTCATGGAGTCGGATTTGCTCCATAACGAACCGATGGAGCTCACTGGCTGAGCCTACGAATCCATCGTAAATGTCCCGCAGCTGGGTAAAGGATACAAAACTGTCAGGATCCTCGAACGTGGTCACGTTCCTCGTAAGCAATTTAGGGTCAAATTTCGTTGTACCGCTTTCGACTTCTATTGCCACCCATGGAGCGGTCTGGTGGAAAAACAATTTTCTGTTTTCCTGGAGCTCAGCAATCCATCTTGTATCAATGCCATTGCTGGACAGAATCGACTGAAGATCGCCTTGCGTGACCTTCCGCCCAAACAGCGTACAGAAAAGTTCGACAAGAAATTTGCCGAGGTCGTCGTACTGCCGACTTCCCAGGCTATCGACGTGCTCAACAAGAACCCTGAAGCAACAAACGCGATCCTTCACGTCACCTGTTAAGGAGCGCTACCGCGCGTCCCGATTTTGTCCTTCAGTGATAAGGCAGTGACATTCTGGGGATCGAGCTGCAATATTTCCTGGATCTTCCGCAGCGCGAGAGGGTCCTCTTGCTCCTCATAGCGAGTGTGTGCGCTCTCCATCAACTGGGCAATGGTCTTTTGGCGGACCGCTTTATTGAGTTGCGCCCTGAGCACTCCAATTTCTGTATCAATGTGACCTTCGGCGTCCAACTCGCTGAGACGCTCGCCCGCAAATTGGTAATCGCCATCCTCCGCCGCCTGGGTGCAACGCTGCAACCTCGGCCCGATCGACAATCTTGACTGAGTCATCCTGCATTACGAAAATGTTGCTCGGCTTCAGATCGCGATGCACCAACCCTCGTTCGTGTGCCGCGGCAAACTTGCGAAATAATGTCGACCGAGCGCACCAACGTCAGGCGGTGACTCTCCGTCTTGATCAGGTTGTCCAGAGTTTTGCCCGGCAGTAGAGGCATTACGAAATAGGGCCTCTTCCCGCCTTCTTCCTCGAATTCCCCGATATCAAAACTTTCTACGATGTTGGGGTGGCTCATGGAGGCGAGCACATCGCACTCTTTGTAGAACAGCTGAAGGGAGGTGGGTTGAGGAATATCGCGCAGCGTCTTCAAGGCCACGTCGCGTCGGTCGCCTAGCGGCAGGAGTTTGAAAATTCGCGAGCGTACGAATAAGCCGTCTGTGCCTCTTTTCCGTGGGACTGTGATGTTTGGGCAAGCGGAAAAAAATCCTGCTGGCGCTGGATGGGACGCTCACACGCGTACCCGTTAGTTCTTGCTGTTTAGTGCGGCAGCGCAAGCGCTGACAATTTCGTGTTTTGTCATTTTGGCCAATTCACCATCGATCCAGTCATAGCCTGCTTTGTATTCTTCAGTCTTGCGTGCCTCAACATCCTTAACCAAGTCCCTCTTCTTCAACTGGTACTTGTCAGCCGATTTCGAATCGACGCGAGCGCAATAGTCAAGCGTTCCCTCCTCCTTTCCAAAGATGTCATTCGTGAATGGCAGCTTAGCGACGGCGAGTTGGGTGATCAGCACCATGGCGGCGAAACAGAAGGTACGCTGGATTTTCATGATGGTGATCTTTCGTTTTCTCTATAAATTCCGCTGTCCGCACGTAAAGCTTCACACGAGGCGAACTGCCCACAAGTGACCTTGCGAGCAGTGCCGCTTTTTTATCAGTGTCCCTAAGCTTAGGCGTCCGTCCACGTACCGATTTCCAATCACGCTGGCGACTGCCTGTTTGAGCAGGCACCAGCGTCGAATGAGAGTGACAGCGGTTAGAACAACCTGGTACCAATTAGTCCAACTGTGACCGTTGCAGGTTCGGTGTCAGAGATGTTCAGAGTGCCAGTTCCTTGTGTGAGAGCCGTTGGTGACCGGAAGCGTACTCTGATCAGGCACGTGGCACCTTGCGCCAGACTACCGGTTGCGGTCTTCGGGCACGTGGACGTGGCGTTCTGCACCTCGAAGATCACACCGTTCGTCACGTTGGTAATGCTGGTTGTAATCGGGCCAGTGATTGCGCCCGGCCCGAAGTTGGTGACGGTGACGGTTTGGGTCGCACCAAAGTTTCCTCCGCTCAACGTGAGGAACGTCAGCGACGAAGGTGAGGCGCCCAGCTTTACCCCCCTGCCGCTCAACTGCACGACTCTGTCCGATGCAGCGTCCGGGCTGCCATCATTTGTATTGATGGTCATCGTTCCTGTGACGGCGCCAACCGCTGTCGGGTGGAACCTGACATAGATTCGGCAGCTGGCACCGGCTGCCACCGGCTGCGACGTGCTGCAGCTCTGCGACACACCCGCTCCCGACGTGACCCGGGTGAAGCGCGGCGAGTCGAATGTCACAGTAATCGGACCGCTGCCGCTTAGTCCGGTCAGCGGCGCGCTTCCAGTGTTGCTCACGGTCACAAACTGAAGCTGGCTGTCGGTATTGTTTCCCACGTCGCCGAACGCCAGCGACAAGGGTGTAACGTCCATATCGGACGCGGGCGCTTTCACGAACTCGACCGCTCCCATATCGGGCTCAGAACCCTGCGGTCTGCTGCGACCGAAGAAATCCGTCACAGGCACAACTGAATCGTCGGCGGCGTCGATGGCCGGGGAACTCGACGTCAATCTGTAGTCGCCCAGAACGGCATTGGTCGTCGGGTCCGTCATGGCCAGAGGGCCCCAAGTGATGTTGATCCAGTTGTTGCCCTCGTCCACGGTCGCTCCCGCCGTCAAGCTGAACACTGGGACCGGCACGTTGCTTTCATTGGTTCCCGGAGGCACGTGGTAACCATAGAAACCGGTCGCACCCAACTCCGGTGGGATTCGCGAACCATTGCAGTATTGTTTGGTGACCCTCGGATCGTCCGCCTTGTTACCCTGCCCCGGATAACCCGCAATCACTGAGTACCTCGGGGAGAGCCGCACGTCCGTGTTGCCTGCCCCAAGCTGGTTGCCTCCCGCGACACCGGTGTCACCACGCACGCCGATATCCCAGTATTGTGTGTTTGCCACGCAGTCGCCGGTTTTGGCCTGGGGAAGCACTGCCGCGTTGGTAAACGCATTGACCAGATCGACGACGCTTTGCTGGGCTCCCGATCCCGCCGCAATTGGCCTCACGCCGATGTGGAACGAGCGGTTCTGCCAGAACACATCATTAGACAGCAGCGGGTCCGACACCACCTTGCAGGATGCGTGGCCAGCGGGACAGACAGTATTGCCGTTGATAACCGCGCGCATCTCCGCACTGTGAGGAGCCACGGAGAGTCCCGAGGGTTGCGGAGCCGCCCGGTTGCAGCTGCCATTGCAAGTTTGGCCCGGCGCACCGGCCAGAGGAGCAAAGAAGGCATCGAAGAGCACGCCGGATGACGCGGTGGAATCGTTGGATATCACGGTATTGTTGATGAAATTCACTGCCAGGGAATCCTGCAAGGAGACTCCCGCTCCATCCCAGCCAGCCACGTTGTTCGCAATGATGTTGTTGGTGACTTTGACGGAGTACCAGCGTGATGGAGCGGTCGGGAAGAACCCAACCTCTGCTCCGTTGATACCCTGGAGACGCAGACCGCCACCCGCACCGCTGTCGGCCGCGTTTCCCAGAATCAGGTTGGCATCGATTACCATACCGGGGCCCGTTCCGTCGCTGACACCTCCGGCGCTGAGTGGGCAATCCTGGTCCGGCTCTCCAGGACACGTCGGATCCGTGTCTGGGGTGCTCATGATTACGAGTCCGCCACCGTCGGTCGGAACGGTCGGGTTGGTGCTTTCGTTGAAGAGGAAGGCGTTGTGCTGGATCTTGGCATTCCAGACGTAGCCGAGTTGAGCAAACCCGCCGCCATCTCCCGTGCTCAGGTTGCCGCATACCCAGTTGTTATTGAAACTGTAGTCGTCGGCACCGGTGCAGAAAGAGACGCCACCCGCACCCGCTGGTGTCGCGGAGAACAGCTCATCGCCTTCTGACGAGTTCACTGTAACCGCATTGTTATGAACATTCACAAAGCGGTTGAAGCAGTACGGCAGTTGCGTGTTCGTGGGCAGACCGTTCTGGCTTTGGCACGAGCCCGGAGCCGGGATGTCCGAACCCACGAGGTATGCGTCCGGGTGCTCGCCTTGGCCAATCTGGATACCGCCCGACAACGTCCCCTGATTGTTGTGAATCCGGTTGTTGGCGATTTCCAGGTTATGCGCCCAGCCGTGCACAAAGATACCGCCGCCACCCTGAGAACTGTTGCTGATCGATATGCCATCGATGCGCGACGGGTTGCAATTAAAGTTGCTGGCGAAGCCGTTGCTATTACCAGTGAAGTTACAATCGCCGCCGTTGTTCCCAAGGAGCGTGGTGTTTGTCGGGAAAGTATCGGCTGCGAACGGATCCGATCGGAATCGCACACCTTTCGACAGAACCGTGATGGCCGCTCCTTCATATGCGCCCATCAGGGTTGGCTCCTGCAACTGTTCCGCAAGGTTGCCATTCAATGTAGCATCCCAACCGACGGTCGCTTCCAGCGGTAACCGGTCCACCTGCGGATTGGTGCGCGTTGGCTTGAAACCGTTTGCCGCAGTCATACCGAAGGCGCCTCCGCAGCTCGAATTCCAGCTGCCTGGCACGCCATCGGTCCCCAAACCGAACAGACAGACGATACGCTCGCGCCAGGGAAGCAGCTTACCTGCCGGATGAGGATCGGCGTTGATGGTGACGGAAGCCGCCCCAACACCTTGCAGCCGCACCGGCTTCCACATGACCAATAGTTCGCTGTAAGTCCCGGGCGGAACGATGATCAGATCGCCCGGAGTGGCGGAGTCAATCGCGGACTGAATACTGCCACCAGGGAGTACACGCTTGGGTTGGCGTGGGTTGGCAGTGGTGCCGATCGTTACAGTCACGGCATCAACCGATTGTTTGCCGTTGCCGGCCGTGATGACCAGCTGACCGCAGCGCTCATTGGGCACACCCCGTTGTTGCAGAGAGCACATCGGCACGTTATTAGGAACGGTCACGGTGATCAAGGAGTCGCTCCACGACTGGATCGCAGCCGGGATCGGATTGCCTTGCGAGTCTACGCCGATGCTGACACTCGAAACCGCCAGGCAAGCACCGCCAACTGACATGCACCGGCTTCCGAAGCCGTAGTGGCGCGTGACGGTTTTGTTGTTGAAAGGAGCGGCCGGAGCATCGGGCCCGGAGTAGCCGTAGTTATTCACCGATTGGTCGCCCAACGAGTGAATTGTTAGTGTGCGGCCTGTGCCGCTTACCCAGGGTCCAATCCCGTCACCATCCACTTTGCTGATCGCCGGTGTGGCATCCGGATAGGCGCAGTCAGGATGGTTGTAGCCCTCAGCGAAGGCGGTTGTAGGTATGACAGGCGTGTCGAAGTATCCAGTCTGTCCTGGCATGAACGGCAGTTCGTAGCAGAACTGGCTGTAACTATCCTGGTACAACGGATCTGGAGCTACTGCGCTGCCGCGGTCGTTCATGCACATGACCATCATCGCGGGCACATATCCGCTGGGGTCAGGTGGGTTCACGCCGAAGCTCGAGAAATTCAATCCGTCGTAGATTCCCCATTGATCGGAATACACGCGTGACACCTCGTTGCCAGCCCAGTCCTTGACGGACACTGGCAAGTTGGCGGGCGAAAATTTCTCGCCGAAGTGTGGCGAGAAGGGATCGAACTCCGAGGTGAAATCATCGGTGATGATGCCGGTGTAGTGGCCGGCAACGTGTGTGGAGGTGAAGACATAGAACTTCGCCAGCGCCGACATCTGGTCATTAAGGGTGACTTCCTTGCGATCACACAGCCTGCGCTTTGCTCCGGCGAAGGGTGCGTTCTGCCCCGCCTGTGGGAACAAGCTATTGAAGTCGGGAACGATGCGCTCTGCCCCGACGCAGGGCCAGAAGGCTTCCACGCTGCCCGTGTCACCTTCGTGGCGTGGTTGCACGCCCAGATCATTCGTCGGATTCAGCGCGTTGTTGGGGTTGTAGCTGCTGCTCACCGTAGCCTGGTCGGGCATGATGAAGATGTTGCTCAGTCCGCCGAACTGCTGCGTGACCGGCGCGACGTAGGTGTCGCCGAGCAGGATGTTCTTGTCTTCTTCCTTCACAAGTTCATAGCCCGGGGGCACAACCACTTCGACCACGTACTTGCCAGCAGGAAGCATCGGCAAACCACTGGACCAATCCGTACCGGGCGCTGGATTCGGTATGCATTTGGTGCAATTCGTGCCGTTCGGCTTTCCGTTTGCGTCCACACTAGTAACGCTCGGGAATTGGTACATGCCGTCGTAAGGCGCGGGCTGGAGTTGCGCCCAGTTGTGCATGCCGTCATAGCACTTGAACTGGGAGTCGTGGAGAATCGTCTGAGCCGACGGTCCGCCGTGCTTGGCGTTGTACACGTCCAGGTAGCTGGGCTGGTTTTTCAGAGAGAAGTAGAAAGGATCACTGGTTCCCTGGCCCGGGCAGTTCATGTTAGGAACACCGGGGGAGCGGAAACCCTGAGCCCACTCATCCCAACTGGTAGTCTTCGTGGTATCTACCAAGGTCAGACTCTGGCTGCCATCGGGAGCGGTGCCTTCTTTATAGAGATTGATGGTTACATTAGGAACACCCGGCTCCCAGCTCAGTTGCAGCAGCATGGCGGGATCATCAAACGGACGAGTCGAAGTATAGATGACGTGGCCACGAATGCCGCCGTTCTCTCCTGGGTCGAATGGCTTCTTTCCGAATTCCAGGAACTGGTTCTGTCCGGCGAAGCCTTGCCAACCGTACGAAGTCACAGTTGGTGGATCGATGCGGCCGGTGGAACCTCCAGCGTTGTCACCAGCCGGGCAGTCGGCAGCGGCGCAATACCTCGAGCCCGGAAACCGCAAGTCCAGGGGCAGGGGATTGTCTTCCAGCGTTCTGGCGTAATTCGCCCCAATCGTCGAGTCTCCGCAGGTGGGGAACCCTAGTCCGGCACCGCAAGAGGGCGAACCATCCACGGGACCACCCGCGTCGTTGACCACGTGTGTGCCAGTGTTTTTGTAACGGGTCGAATCCGTCTCCAGAACGTACCAGTTGAATAGCGGGAATATCTCGTTAAAACCTGCGAATCCGCCCAGATCAGTGCTGTTGAAATTTGAGAAACTGCCGTCACGGAAGCGGATGTTGGTTGGTACCAGCGCGAGTCCAGGTTCATTATCCTGCGAGACACCGTCGCCGTTCTGATCGAAGAACGTCCGCGTGTAGAGGTTCTGCTTCCACGCGTGGACCGCCAAGTCTCCCAGGTCGTTAGTCGCACCCGCGGCTTGTCTTACCGGGGTCGAGATGCCGTCAACAATCTGGTCATTCCACTGGTCAAAGACAGTGATCTTCCAGTCGCCATTGGGAATGCCAGAGAATTGGAACGAGCCATCGTCGGCGCACTTGGTGAAATCGAATTCGGCTCCGTCCGGACTTCCGAGGCTCACATAGCACTGGGTATAGCCGAAGGTATCGCGCGTGCCGCTGCTATAAAGTCTCTCGTCCGGCGTCCGGCTCATGTGTACGCCGGTGACCTTTCCTTTAAGAATGCTGGTACACGTGCGGTTGGGGTCGGTGGACTTGTCTGCACAGATAGCGGCCTTGCGCTGAGTGATAATTGTGGGTTCGGCAAAACCGATGGCAACGTGATATCCGGCCGGGCCAAACTCCTGGAAGTAGCTCGGTTCGCTGACCTTTACGAACGAGTCGTGAGCCTTGCCGCCGTCCAATGTGTTGGTTTGGAGCCACTGTTCCCCTCGCGCGATGCGATCAGCTCCCGGCGTAGCTACAATGCCGTACCTCCCCGGAGGCAGGTTGGCCACGACTGCCTGGCCCGCCAGCGGAGACAGACTCGTGCCGTCGGCCTCATACGTGGGGCAGACCGGGATCACGCCCGTGATGCCCGCTTGCGAGGGATCATTGGAAGCTTGCTGAGAGATTGGACAGGCGTCGACTCCAGTAACAGGATCGAGCATTCCCGCCAGG
>Ga0307471_100002871_pt1 | contig 10081 bp, 11 predicted proteins | sample atmos_gasesAM3C__2_FD_204566 | JGI IMG/M metagenome (GOLD analysis project Ga0307471, IMG submission 204566) | Hardwood forest soil microbial communities from Morgan-Monroe State Forest, Indiana, United States - atmos_gasesAM3C_515 | ecosystem: Environmental > Terrestrial > Soil > Temperate... | reverse complement strand
CCAGCTGTGAACTTCACTATGGGGCAGACCCAGTTCTACAGCGTGGGCATGGATGACCTGATCGACTACAGCTTCTCGATGGGCAAGAAGACTAAGGGCATTCTGGCACCTGGTGTCATCACTATCAATGTGTCCTCTCGGTCAGACATCGAGGCGCACAATCTGGCCTGGGTAATCGGAGAACACATCTGGTTGCTGCGAGAGTTGCTACTTCGGCAGGGCTTCTTTGAGATCGGACGCGGCATTTCCATCTCTCCTCCCAGCTCCGCCGGTAGCATTGTCTCTGGCGATCAGGGTGATGAGTGGTACTGCTCTTCTGTCAGCGTGCCCTGGCAGTTCGCCCGCAAGTCTGCGTTCACTCCACTTGGTCAGCACATCGTAGACAACATCTGTGTGTTCTTGAACGCAGCCCCTGCAAAACGCGTGGAATCCCTGGGCTGGCCGGATGATCCCAGTGGTCACCCATTCAACATCCACGAATGCCTTCCAGAGTCGTTCGCACCACTAGCATCTGATGCACATGGAGGAAGCCCAGATCCGGCAGGCAATAAGACCAATGTGCTGCCGAGAGTCCCTCATCCGTTGAACCCAGCTAAAACAGTTACCATCCGAACGGTGCGTCCGCACCGTGCTGGGCTCCGCATGTCCTCGAGTGAAAGGGCACCCGCACTTCCCATAGATTCGTTTTGCGGAGAGAATGACGGGTAATCGCATGGGTAGCCATCGGACCAGCAGTGTAGCTTGGCGTAAGAGGCAGAAGGCTAAAGGGCTCTGTTTGGAGAGTTGCGGAAGACATCGTGCCAAAGGCAGGGCACGATGTCCTCAATGTCTGGAATGGCGTCGAGCGTATAGACAGAAGGAGTACCGGACCAAGCTGCAGCAGGGCATATGTATAGCCTGTAAGAGAAGTGCAACAGCAGCGGCGTTTTGTTTCACTCATTGGTTCAGGGCCATTGGATCCGCATACGGCCTGGGAAATGCAAAGGGCGTCGAAATACTTCAGCGGTTGTGGTCTAAGCAATCTGGTTGTTGTTCCATAACAGGAGAAGTTCTGGTTCCGGGAACTAACGCTAGCTTGGACCATATAGTGCCTAGGTCTAAGGGTGGCAGTAATCAAGAAGACAATCTTCAGTGGGTCCTTCGTTCAGTAAACCGTGTGAAGTCTGATATGACGAATGCAGAACTCTACGAGTTCTGTCAGAAGGTCATCCAAGTTCAAAGCCACAAGGGACAGGCACAAACTTGTGCCCCTCTGTCGGCTGAGAGGAGCAACTAATCATGGCTGCTGAACTCCCGCAACCAGGCGTTGAGATTATCCAAGAGTTCCGGTCGGTATCTCCGACCATTCTGACGCCAACTCTTGTTCCTTGTGTCGTCGGTGTGGCTAAGCAGATCGTTGACCTTCTGGTCGACGATGGGTCTGGCACCAAGACTCTGAACAGCGATGCGATCGTTGTCCTGCCAGGCTTCTTCGTCTCATCCGATGGTGTCGGGGACCCGCCTATCTATGGTGGGCTCGACGGCCTAGACCTTGTTGTTTCAATCAACAATGGGCCGAGTGTCACCATCACGTTCGCTGATCCGTTGGCGAGTGGCCTGTCTCCGGCATCTGTCGTGGACCAGATCCTCAAGGCCTTCACCACTGCGGGAGTGACTGCTGCAACAGCAGCTACAGTTGGAGACTCCACTTGGGAGCTTCGTACTGTCGGCGTTGGTGAGTTCCAGTTCATCGACATTCTGGGGGCCACTGATTCTGCCGTGGCCACTGCTTTTGGTATCGGAATCGGCAAGCGCTATCAGGGAATCAGCAACTACAACCAGCGTGTAGTGAACATCCCGCAGATTGCCTTCCCAGATCCCCGTGGCAACCTGGATGAGCTTGTAATCGAGAACGACACCATCCAGGTGTTCATTGGCACTGGTAGTGGCGGCTTCCGTGAGTCTCTTCGTACCTCGGCTTTCCTACGTCGAGGTGTTGTGAATGACCCGGCGGTCACAAGTGAGGGCAGCGTCGACCTCGTTGGCGCTTTCCCAGTCATCACAACTGAGACGCTACTCGTGGCAGTCGATGGTGGGGCTACTCAGACTGTCACCTTTTCCAATCCAGCGAACGCAGCAGCTGTGCTCTCTCAGATCAACGCACAGACGACTGGGCTTACAGCATCACTGGGAACTGATACCCCGAATGGCCTCGTGCTCACGTCTGATTCTCTGGGCGACGAGGCTTCTGTTGAGCTCATCAGTGGTACTTCTTTTGGTCTACTCGGTATTGGTGCTGAGCTTGCGGTTGGCGTCAATATCGAAGCTGTTGATGACGGCAATGGCGACCAGGTCACGAGCCTCATCAAGATGCAAGGTGAGACCTTCACTACTACTGCCACAGCAGCTGTAGTGGATGGCTCTGGCGGCACATTCCCCCTAGTGACTGGTGGAACCCTGATCCTCAGTGATGGGCAGCAGAACCAGACGATCACCCTTCTTGGTGCAGACTCGCTCGCAAATGTTATCGCCAAGATCAATGCAGTTATGGGTGCTGCTGCTGGTGGTCGGATTCTGGCCTCGAACAATGCCGGCCAGCTCAGGCTGACGCATACCATCTTGGGTACAGACTCCATCATCGATATTGTTGGTGGCACTGACCTTGGTGAGCTGGGTCTCATCGTTGGTGTGCACTATGCAGTCAACCCCTCGAAGCCAGAGCCTGGTGACGAGCTGTGGGTAGATGGTGCTCTCCTTGGAGTGATCTCGGAGGTGGCACCCGGCGGAAACGTCGACCAGCTTCGCATTGCAGCCCAGGTCCCGATCTCGGATGACATTGGCTCCTACTTCTACATCATCGCGAAGCACTTGCCGAGTCTCAGTGCGAACCGCCCGGTCGCAGACCTGATCGTGGACGGCAACGGGGCCATCTCTCTCAAGATGGAACAGTTGAGGAACAGTCCTCAGGGTGAAGCGATCGATGCAGTGGGCCCCATCTATGTGGCTTACACGGCAGTCCGCAAGGACGTGACTTCTCAGGCCACGAATCCCGGACTTCTTCGGTTCGATGATACAACCCAGCTTGAGCAGGCTCTCTCACCTATCAATGCAGAGAATCCTCTGGCGCTGGGCTTGTTCTTCGCTCTGCTCAATGCACCCGGTATCCAGGTCACTGGTCTTGGTGTAGATGCAGTCACAGCAGACTCCCCATTCGGTACAGTTGAGGGCTTTACTCGAGCGGCTGAGTACTTGGAGGCCTTCGAGGTCTACGCACTGGCGCCTTTGACTCATGAGGCAACAGTGCACCAGGTGTTCCTTGAGCACGTGCTTGCAATGAGCGGACCCACTCTCAAAGGAGAGCGGATCACACTGGTCAATCCGAGCATTCCCACCCACAAGCTCGATACCCTTGTGGCATCTGGCACAAATGGGGCTACGAGTGGTGGGGGTGGACTGACCTTCGATACCAAGGTCGCCAACCTGACTGCCCTTGTGCAGGCAGCCGGGATCAACCCGGTCGGTACTATTGCCACGGACAAGGGATTGTTCCTGGACATCGGAAGCGATGCCAAGAACTACTCCATTGAATCCATTACGGGTTCTGTTATCACCATCAGGATCACATTTGCCTCGGGTGATAACGACGACAGCTTCTACTCGACGACTGACCTCAATGACCCACCGCTGCCATCGGCACTGGTCGATGAGGCCTTCTCGGTCAAGGTGCGTGGCGCAGCCCTTGTGACAGTCACGGGACGTGACCTCACCAGCACAGCTGAGACTGTGGCTGCAGTGGGTAGAGCCTACGGCAATCGTCGGTTGTGGATGACGGTGCCAGATCGCTGTGCTGCCACTATCCAGGGCAGTGAACAGATCATCGATGGGTTCTACATGAACGCCGCTCTAGCTGGGGCAGTGGGACAGAACCCGCCCCAGCAGTCGTTCACGAACTTCCCGTTCTCTGGCTTCACCAGAGTCCTCGGTTCGAACGACACCTTCAATGCCAGGCAGATGAACGTCATGGCTGGCGGTGGTGCCTGGATTATCACCCAGGAAGCTCAGGGCGCTCCGCTCACCTCGCGGATGGCCTTGACCACTGACCTAACAAGTGTCGAGACTCGCACAGACTCCATCACGAAGGTGGTGGACTATACGGCGAAGTTCCTACGGGGCAGCCTGCGGAACTTCATTGGTCGGTTCAACATCAACCAGGGGTTCCTGGACTCCCTTGGGTCTGTCATCCAGGGTGTCCTTGGTCTCTTGGTCGAGACCGGCGTTCTCATCGGTGCGAACCTGAACAACATCATCCAGGATGAAGATGCACCAGATACGGTGCTGATCGATATCACCCTGGACGTTCCCTTCCCCTGCAACTATATCAGGTTAACTCTCGTTATTTGAGGAGTTATGTGATAAGATCTCCGTAAGGGAGGTCTTATGAGTGAACGGCGCCCTGGTCGACCAAAGAAAACCGACTACCCCAAGTGCAAAGTGACTGACTGCCAGAGCACTACTGAGAGAGGTTCTCATGGTCTCTGCCACAAGCATTATGTGGCAGCCCGCAGGGGAGCTATCGATCTAGTCTCTGGTGAGAGAACTAGAGAACCGCTCAGGGTCAGCAGTTATGGGCCGGGGGCAAGGTGTAGTGTTACAGATTGTGACCGAAGGCCAAAAGCCAATGGCCTTTGTCATGCGCATTGGCAGAGGGTAAATAATGGCGTTGACCTTGAGAGTCCTATTGGGGCTCCTAGAGGCCAGTCTGCCACCATGGTCCAGTGCTGTGTTTCTGGCTGTGACCAACGGGCAAACAACAGAGGCATGTGTCAATCACATGCTGCCCAGCGTGCACGCGGCATACTAAATGAGCAAGGGGTGCAAATCCGAGAGCTGTCTAAGGGCGGCAGACCAAAGCTGAAAGATAGGTGGGTGGGTAAGGATGGCTATGTCTTAGTCCAAGCTCCACAGGGTCATCCATTTGCTCGAGTCGACGGCTCTATTTTGGAGCATCGACTGGTGATGGAGCAGCACTTGGGCTGTTATCTGGACCCCGACGAGTTCTTGGTGCACCACAAGTTCGGGAATCGCTCGGACAATGTGCCAGAGAAACTGGAGGTCCTTTCGGCCCGAGCGAGTACCGGCGAAGGTCATCCGCCAGGGTCAGAGGTACCACCACACGTGCTCACCCAGATGCTTTTGCAGAGGGAGGATCTCCCAGACGGCCTGCGGCAATGGCTGCTGTATTATCAACAAGTACTCCGCGGAAACGTGGTAAACTGATCCACTAAGAGAGCCCCGCTCTCTTTTAGCTATCAAATGGCTGACATTGCACTCATCAGGAAGTTGGCTGCACAAGAGCTCGGGAAGCGGGCTCTTGTGGAGTTGACTGCTGAGCCTGATGACTCACTCGATAGGGTGCTCTTGTACAAGGCTGCCCAGGCCGAAGATAGGCCCTTGTTTGAGATCTGCATGCGTCTTCCTGGTGATGCTATCAACAACTACGAGGCACTCGGTGGGAAGTTCAAGGCAGCTTTCGGGCAGCCCATGTTTGGCACAGCACCAGCCCCAGACCCAAAGGTGCAGGCAGTTGGGTTGAAGCAACCAACGAGTGGGTCTTCAGGACCCAAGGCCCCCTCTGGGACTGTAGGTCCCCAGGGAGGTGGTGATAGCACTGGTGTATCAAACACTGGTATTTCTAGTGGTCCCGTCCCTACTGGAGCCGGCACTGGCATCGGGTAGAATACTACCCAAGGAGATTTGAATCATGGCTGGTACCTTCTCGGAGTGGGCTCCATACACAAACTACGTCCAAGCTGGACTCGTAGATGGCGCCTATGCCAATGCCGGGTTCACTATGCTCGCTGCAGGTCCACCTCGTATCGCCAACATTGGTGGCGCAGCTCGGCTGGCAGCCGCCGCAAGTGGGCGTGGTATCGGGGCCGACCAGATCGTTCATCCAATCGGCATCGTTCAGAACTTCAACCTGGCCCACACCAGGCAGTTCAGCAGGATCTTCGAGATTGGGAGTGAGCGGAGCTTCTTTATCAGTGGTCGCACTGTCGGCCAGTTGGGTCTGGCTCGCATCTACTACCACGGCGCGTCTCTACTTCGTGTCTTGTATGCGTACTACCAGGATCTGATTCCTCCGACTCTCGTCCCAGCAATGTGGCCTAATCAGGGCGCTCTCACCCAGAGCAATCCGCACGATGTCATCATCCCGCCAGGGTACGAGAACATCTATCTCAACCTGGCATCTGATCTGTTCGCTCAGCCGATCGGCATCATGATGTACATCCGGGATGTGAACCAGGACACCCTCGGGGCCATCTACTTCGAGGCCTGCTACATCCCGAACCACAGCTGGCAGACTGACAGCCAGGGCGTCCTGATCCAGGAGTCCGTGGCAGTACAGTTCGAACGTGGTGTCCCAGTGGGCGTGAGTGCCCTAAGCCTCATCGGCTCTGCCGATACGAACGCCGGCGGCGCGAACATCAAGAACACGTTCTTGCCCACCGGTGAAGTCAAGGCTGCAGCCCCGACGTTCCGCTGATGTCTACTCCCTACTCAATCTCGGGGTCTCTGGATTATCCGCCTGACGATGGTCAGCCGATAGCGAAGAGACCCTTCAGTCAATCTGGGACCTTCGACTCGAAGCAGGAGTCGGAGATTGTACTGTCTGGGTCTGGTTCACATGATGTTGACCTGGGGACAGTGGCCAACATCAAGGCCATCCTCGTTGAGGTGGCTGGCTCATCTCAGGCCGCAATCAACATTCGGCTCAATGGGGGCACGGTCGACATGGAGGTCTCGCCAGGAGGCTTCTTTGCCTACTCCAATCCAGTCCCGAATACTGGCGTCGACCAGATCGAGATCACGTACACGGCAGATGCACGAGTGCTGATCAGGGTCCTCGGCGACCACTGATTACTCACTGCCGAATACAGCATCAAGAGCATTGGCGGCAGCCTCAGCTGGCTCCTGCTGCTCCTTGATGAACTCGTCGTACTTGAGCTGAACTGCTTTTGCAGTCTGCTTGGCAGCATCTGACTTTGGATTGGGCATCCTCAGCTTCGCCTCCAGAGCCACTCTCTTGCGGCACTCTAAGACTGCCTGCATCTGGAGACGCTTCACCCTAATGAGTACCCATTCGATCCTCTCACTATGGGTCAAGGCTCCAGTGTCGTCTGGGCGAGCTAGGTTCAACCTGTCATAGTTGACCTTGTGTTGACCCTCTAATACAACAACCCGAGTATCAACCTTATCGAAGGAGATGCTATCGACCCTAGTTGAGACCCAGGTCTTAGCCGCTGGTACAATATAGAACGTGAACAGCGCAGCTAGAAGTGTCGAGATTCCTCCAGCGATCCATTTCACAACGGGGTCATGAAGTACTCGCTTGGCTGCTGGGAAGAAACTGTTGGTTTGATTCATGCGCTACACTGAGGTGACTATGCCTTCCCCCGATCTCGAACTACTAAGAATATATGGTACCACTAAGGAGGCCAATGAGATGGCCCTGGCGGCCCGTATAGCTGCAGCTGTCCTAAGTCTAGGGATGATGGCTGGGGACAAGAGACATGTCGAGCGTCAGGCTGAGAAGACAGAGCGGGAGCAGGAGAACAGGCGTGAAGACAACGCGGAGAATATGGAGGCTACTCTCGACGCTCTGAAGTCAGCTTCTATCTCAGGCCAGACCCTTGCAAGGGCTGTCCCGGTGAGTGAGTTGAATAAGCTCGCATTCGGTGCCTTCATGGGCGCCATGGGTACTCTCGCCGGCAAGGCTGTGGGTGCAATGCCAGGAGCCAAGGGACTCGTTGGAGCTCTGACCCCAGGCTGGAAGACAAAGGCTCTGGGTCTAGCCGGGATCGCCGGCGTGGGGTACGCCGGGTACAAGGGACTCTCCGCCCTCAGGGACTACGCCAGTAAGCCCGTAGGTGGTGAAGAGTGGGGATCAAAGAGGCCACTCATGCACAACGTGAACGAGTGGGGACAGCCCAGCTTCTAGCTGATGGCTTGGTCGACCTCTTTGATCAGCTTCACGAAGTGTAGGTTGAAGAGCGGCAGAGCTCCAGACGCAGGCTTCCTGGTCTTCCTGATCTTGGAGATCGCCTGCTGAGCTGTGGAGCCTCCCAGCACAAGGGCCAAGGCTGCAATCAGCGCTGAGCGGTTCACGCCTTTGGCACAGGTGACCAAGACCCTCTTGCCCTTCTTGTTCAGGTCGTAGACCTCGAGAGCAGCTCTGAGAGCCGTGACCTTCTCATTGTGTGTCGGCTTGGCGTCGTCCAATGGGGCCAGGATGAGCTTGGTCCCAGGGAACTTATGTACCGGGAATACATCCTGGAACTCTTCGGCTGCTAGCACCAAGGCGTCAAACTTCTTGGCGACGGCAGCTGGGTCTGTGGGGACTGACCCAACCCAAAGGTTGTGTCCCACCTCATCCAGACTCATCCCCTTGATTAGGCCAGCCACCAGTAGGGCTCCAGTCCATCAAGAGATGGGGCCTTGTGTTCCCGCCGTTCTGGCTTCGAACGTCCACCCCTCACTACCTTCGGTGCTGGGATGGGCTCGGTCTTCTTTGGTTGGTCTGCCCGGCTGAAGTCAATCGTCGCTCGGTCGAGCAACTCGACTTCGTCTTTTGATAGACCTTCTAGCTTTCTTCTTCCGGAAACTAAATCCTGTACCAATGGAAAGACCCCCTCCTGGTATTTCCCTGGCGAGGCTAACAGATCCTGTAGGAGCACCGTTGGGTCCTTTAGAAGGGCTGAGAAGAGTCCGTCTCGCTTGCTGCTTGTACTTGAGGGTTGAGCGTTCGCGGTAACCAATGCGGAAAACGTCGGGAATGTCGGTGCGAGAAGCGCTAGCGATGGCGGCAAGTTGATCGGTACTGTAGAAGTGCGGGAGGCTTTCTTTGTGTGCAGAAAGCCAAACCTCTTCAAAAGATCTTCCGATTTCTTGTCCATGCTCAATCATTACCCTGGCCACGATGGCACCGAGCAACTGCTTGTAGTTTATTGCTTTTTGTCCTCTCGCAAGCCTGTCGTAGTTTACCACGGCTAGATACTTCCCAAGTAGCACCCATGCTACATGAGGCATCATGGCAACGACCTGCTTGCTGACAATGGACTCGTGGGGCATGCCTGTCTCCCAGACAAGAAAATACAACGCTGTGTTCAGAGAAAAGTAGATTGGGCCTTGATCTACTCTCTGTTGTGTCTTATAGCTCTGCTAGTTACTACCCACTACAGCTCAAGAGTAAACACCAGGCAGATCTAGAACACAAGGATTAGGAACATGGCATACACGAAGATGACTCTCGATGGTTTCAAGCAGAAGTTGAAGGCTGGTGAGTACAAGGATGCAACTGGTGCTCGCCGTGGTGCGGGCAAGGCCGAGCTCACTGAGGATGAGAAGGCTCAGGCCAGGAAGGCAATCGACAAGCACTTCGGTGTCGAGTCGGCACCTCAGGCTGCACCAAAGAAGACACAGACCAAGGTCAAGGCTTCGAAGAAGGCAGCGTCGAATGGGAAGGCCCATGCCGCACCGGCCAAGAAGGGTCCTGGAAAGGGCGGCCGGAAGCGCCGAGTTGCCCAGCAGGCGAACAGCCCCGAGGATAGCCAGCTCTTGGCTTCGTTGGGCTTGGCCAAGGAGCGCATCGGGACGATCACCCAAGCGGTCGAGACCATGAAGAAGGCCAAGGAGGCCTACCCCCAGCTCGATACCAGCACGGGGATGACCGCTGCGGCTGGAGCAATCACGGAGATCATTCAGGGGGTGCACACTTCCTTCCGTGATCAGCTGCAACCCTTGGGAGAAGATGTCGACCCCGAGGTGCTCGCTGCAATGTCCCGAGCTGTGCCGGCCTCTGTGGGCCTCCCCGGTCAGGAGAGCCCCGTCCAGATGCCACAGGATGGGAGCTTCGCTAGCTGACTTCGGATGTGGTGGGGAGCAGGAGGCCAACTCGCTCCCCTCCACCTCTTTTTGCTTTGCCTAGTACATCCACATCTGCACTCCTCAGGATCGGCAGCACCCAGTTCACGGCTCCATGTTGGGACTCTAGGATGACTGAGACATGGTCATCCTTTTGCTGGACCAAGACCAGGGCGTA
>Ga0307471_100002869_pt1 | contig 10083 bp, 8 predicted proteins | sample atmos_gasesAM3C__2_FD_204566 | JGI IMG/M metagenome (GOLD analysis project Ga0307471, IMG submission 204566) | Hardwood forest soil microbial communities from Morgan-Monroe State Forest, Indiana, United States - atmos_gasesAM3C_515 | ecosystem: Environmental > Terrestrial > Soil > Temperate... | reverse complement strand
CGAAAGGCTAGGGCGCGTTGATTACCTCAATGCATCGCAACCATTCTCGGCCTCCCCACAGATGACCCAATTAGGCTCTGTTTTGAGTAATCTACGCAGGCTGCGACGTATGAGTGGGCTGTCATCGACGAGTAGAATCGATTTCACATCAGCCAGATTTAGGTTGAACAGCATTCATTGTCACGGTGACCTCCCGGCTCTGCAATCGGGTAAACACTGTACGATAGCGTACCGACGCCATCGCGATAGAGTGTGATCCCTGTCGCAACTAGGGCTATGGGACCGGAGCAACAGCCGGAACGGGTTGAATGTCCGAAATGTGGCAAGAGAATGTGGCAAGAGGTTCCGACCTGGTCGCTGACTACTTTTGTGATAGCCGAGCTTTGATCTTGCCCCCCATGCTGTCGGATGAGGTCGCTACCGTCAGATGAACTCAGGTCTCAACTTCCGACTTGGCCGTCAACTGGAATCCGCGTGCTGATCGTTAGTGACGGGCGCGCCGCCTTTTCACCATCGGCATTTTGCGAGGTGGTCCCTGCTGCTGGTTGAGGGCGGGGCCGAAGTTTCCCACTAAGTTGCAAGACGGATGGTTTTGCCTGCCCCAGGAGCTGGGACTGGAGCGGTGGAGGGGGCGCATTAATCCTACCGAAACTCCTCGCAACGACAGGAGCAATACACCCCTACCACCGCTAAGCGGCCTTGTGCTCCAGTCCTGCGCTTTTTGTCGGCCCGCTGGCGTACATGACACGGTGGCAGTTAGAGCCAACGACGACGGCGGTCCAAAACGGTGACTACCACTTGTACCGGCGCGGAAAATCCGCTAGCTCACTACTTTTTGTCCAGATATTCGCCGGGAACATCGTCCTGCGGCACCTCATGCGTGCTAACTTCCCTGCCCTCAGCGTCCCCAGCGTCTTCCACGCCCATCACTACGTCCGCCTCGAACGCGTTTCCTTCCTCGAGCAACTCCTCTACACTCTCCGAATCTGCACCTTCGATGTTGGATAGTCCCTGCAAATCTCCCGATTGCCCCTCCGACCTCGCTCTCAAGCCTTCGAGTGCAAATGCCTCCGTATCCACGCTCAGGTTTTTCCCAGGAACTCGTTTTTTAACTGCGCCCGTCCTCGGACTGGTTGTCTTCCTGCCGAGGGCCTTCGTTTTCGCCGCCGCCTTCTTGAGTGCGGACTTCTTCTTCGGGACTGCCTTCTTTTTAGCCAGTTTCTTTCTGACCGTCTTCTTGACTGGCCTCCCGTTCTTCGCGGCTTTTTTTTTCAGCTTTGTGTGCTTCTTCTTGGTTTTCTTTTTAGCGGCCATACGCGGAGTCTACCACCGGCACAAGCACGCCTGTTCTCTCTGCCCAGGTCGACAAAGTGGTGTAGACGGATGTTACTGAAATCGCCGTGTCGGGGTCGCAACAAACCTGAACCTCGATAGAATTATTCACGTTTCATGGATCCGCTCGTCCCACCCTCGTTCGCGACTGTCCAAGTTACTGCCCGGTGGAAGGCATGCGCTCGTTGCCAGGATGTTTGTCAGATCTTCCTCAGGCCCGGGTTTCACGCGGGGTTCCTTATGGCAAACCCCATCCGGAATTTCGCATCCTACTGACTCGCACCTGGGAGCGCTGTACAAGGAGCGCCCATGCAAAGTGTTCTAGGCATTTTTACTCTCGCGCGGCTGCAGAGCAGGCAGTACAAGGCCTACTGGCTGCACCCATCGCCCCACCATCCATTATCTTTCTGAGCGGTGAAGCCGGCAAAGCCCAAGTTGGGAACCTTACCACCACTGACACGGAGCGCGACGGCATGGGCGAAGTCGTGGGTGGTGTGGTGGGTGGAGCAGTCGGAACCGGTGTCGGATTGGCGCTGGGAAGCGCAATTGCCAGTTTGTTTGTTCCTGGGGTGGGCACTGTCTTCGCCATCGGCTTGGGAGATGCCGCTGTGCTTGGACTCGGTGGCGCTGCTGCCGGAGCGGCTGCCGGGGAAGCTTCCGAAGAGGCCGCGGACATTGGCGTCCCGAAGGATGATACGTTGATTTACCGCGAGCTGCTGAAGCGTGGTCGCTCGCTGGTTATCGCGAACGTTGACGACGACAGGTTAGCTTCGATGGCGAAAGCGGTGTTTCAGCGACTTGGTGCGCAAGACGTCGACAAAGCGCGCAAGAAATTGGAACCTGCGGCTTAATGTGTAGGAAAAACGCCCTCTGCCGGGCCTTTGACGCGATTTTTTGTGGAAGCGCTTGCGGAGCGCCGCGTAAGAGCGGAGTGGAGGGCGCCTCAGGCACCTGAAAGGCCTAAAATTGATCAAACGCGAGCCTGAACTGTCTTTTGACCCTCTGCCAACTCCGCGCTCCCTTCTGACCACTTTTGGGGCGAGTGGCGCGGTGGTGAAACTCCGCCGGGCCACTCGCCCGGTACCGATGTTTCACCGACCGGAATTAGAAGCCGAACGCGTGGGATGTGTCAGTTGAGCGCCTCACAGCTCCTTTAAAACCGCCCGGCGCACTCTCGTTTTCCTAGTCCTTCCAGGTCCGCTCTACAGGTTCATCTGGGCCTCCGACTCCGCGATGGAAGCGGTAGCTTAGGCAGCCCGTGGCTAAAGGTAGATTTGGGCCCGGAGAGTCACGCCTGAAATACCGGAAGCGTCTGAGCGCCTGCCCGGACAACGGCGACCCGCCCTTTTCCCATACCTACCCTAACCATGACTTGTCGCGGCTCCTTCATCGATCAGACTATCTTCCCTTCTCTTCTGGCACGGCAATGACCGGCTGGGCAGCTTTCAGCGTTTGGCGTTCCCGCCAACTGGATATCCGTCGATGGGCATCCTTAATCTGGACTGCTGTCATTCGCGATCCTATGACCCTCAATCGATCGTTGTCGTTTCCGCGCAATCCTGTAGCAATAGTGGCCCACGTATACGCACGCACGTAGTCTCTTGGAACGCCTCGACCGTTCAAGTAAAGGTCACTGAGGGCACTCTGGGCTCGGATATTGCCGTAGTTTGCGGCTCGTTTGAACCATACCGCTGCCTTGCGCTCATCATGTGGTACGCCGATTCCTTTGATATAGCCTAGCCCGAGCTTCCACTCCGCTTTATCATTACCGTTTGCCGCCGCTTTCGAGAACCATGCCATTGCGTCCCGGTAGTTCTGCGGCACGCCTTCACCATCAGCATATCGCAGAGCCATTTCGTATTGAGCGATGGAATCGGCCGCGCCGGCTCGGTTGAGTACGCGATTCACATCCGTGCCCTGAACTGGTTCCTGAATTGCTAAAATAACTTCTTCCCTGGTGGCTGTTAGTACGCTGTGCGACGGCGTCGGTTGCCCATTGGTCTTCTCGTCTTGTTCCGACAACATCTGCTGCTGGTTCGGGATAGCCGGCTTGTGGTTCGCGGCCGCAATCGGAAGTGTGGCGACGTTTGTTGCTACTCTTGGATGATTGAGGTGATATCCGTAGCCACAGATTACCAGAGCAAGGGCAGTGAGCAGTCCTGTTGTTAACCAGCGAGCCCCACTTGGATGCTCCTGGTTCGCAATAGCCACCGGCTGATCAGGTAATTGTGATCCAATGTAGTGTCCTTTCAATTCGGGCGCTTCATCCGCGTCCGTGGTCGGTAGCCGGTTATTATGCTCCTTCAGCACATTGGCATCGGCCAAGAGTTTTTCGAGATCCCTTCCCACCTCAATACGGTCGCTCGAGAGCTGATCAAGACATCGATCCGGTATTGTGGCGGACTCCGAAGACAATGGTAATACCCCATCGGCTAACTTACTCATCGCGGTCGCGTCATGCTGATTGAACGCATTCGGGTTGATGGACAGTAGTAAAAGCACTCCCACCGCCTTGGCATTCTGCTTAATTGGCAATACCAGCACGGACCGGATGCCCGTTTCCTTGAATAATCGAGGGTCAACCCGCCGATCGGTACTAGTGTCGTTGCAGAGCAGGACTTCGCCGGTTTCGAGACAAAGCTCGGTCAGGCTGATGCCCGCATGCAAACTCGTACCCACTTCTGGAGCGGCACCAGTGGAGGCTCGGCAGCACACAACGTCTTCCGTGCTGAGCGCAATAGCCGCTCCGGTTGCCCCCGTTCCCTCCATTGCCTGCTCCAAAATGGCTTGAAGTTCGGGTTCAGGGCCTAACGACTCCTTGCTTCGAGAAGTCGTGGTTGGACTGAATTGGAGTGTGCTGTGCTCAACATTTCGGCGTGGCTTCTCACGAGAGCTGGTAATACCTGAATTATCGGGCAAGGGAAAGCTCGACATACTCACGCCTTCACAATAGTGCTCCCCAGACCGCGTTTAAGCGTTTCGCACCAAGCTCGCCACGCGACTTCAGCCAAAGCTCGGAGCACGGGGACTCCCAGAGGTAAAGATTTAGTATACAGCTGGTAGCCTATCTACTACTGTGGTCAAGTCAGTTCCGAAAGAAGCTCAAGTGAATCGAAGCTGCAAAGGATGACCAAGCGCCCTTGTTACGCTGCGCGAAGAAAGCCGTGCTTCTTTCGCTGGTAGCCAGCTCAATCGGGAGTGCCTACCCAGCCAAACAATCCGCAGCATTGTTAAGTATTGGCGGAGCAACCCGTGTGCTGGTCGAAATTTCCCAGAAATCCCAGAATGCGGTCCCCGATGCGGTCCTGAACAGCACGAAGTGCGTTGTGGTGATTCCATCGATCACGGGGGGAACCGTGAATGTCAGCGCCGACGGAGTGGCTAGCTGCCGTGAAACAGCGGATAGCTGGAGCGCCCCCGCATTCGTCAAATTCAACGGGCGTGGTGTTCGGCCTCACCGTACTGACTTGCTGGTTTTTGTTTTGAGTGACACGGGGGTGCGGGCATTGCGGTCTGGCGAATTGCAGATCCGAGGACAGAAACGGGCGGCCGCACCTCTTGTGAGTACAACTCCCGTTACCACGCAAGTCGAACTGGACGCGGAGCTGCTTACCTATGAAGGCGCAGCGGGCGTGCTCTCTAGCAGTGAAGCCAGCGGTGTCATTCGCGGCGACGCGAACGTCTCGGATGCGGCCCACAAGGCAGTATCGAGAAAAACGACTGAGAAATATCTATCATCGGTTGTCTCTTTCTTTAACACGATCACAGCGACCGGGATCGTGATTCACCACACGGCAGTGATTCCAGGCGAAAATACAGTGCCTCGGAGCAAGCGCGATATCGACAAATATCATCAGGCGCGCGGCTTCGAAATCTTGTGTTTCGGCCGTGTTTACCATGTGGCCTATCACTACCTCATTATGCCCAACGGCAGTGTGCAAGCCGGCAGACCCGAAAGGTGCGAGGGAGCGCATGCGCAAGGGTATAACTCATACCTCGGAATTTCGGTCGTGGGTGATTTCAGCAGCGAGGATAACCCAACCGGGAAAAAGGGGCCAGGGAGACCGAGCGCGAAGCAGATTGCCTCCCTAGTCCAACTCTGTCGCCGCCTAAAAGACCGTTACAACATTCCCTTGCAACACATCGTCCGGCACAGTGACATTTCCAGCACCAGGTGTCCCGGCGACCGATTTCCGTTCAGGTCTGTTCTGGATCAACTTCAATTGAAACCGGGAGGCGTAAAGCCGAAACGTCGATGATTGATTCGAAGCATCTGATGGCATGGCTTACGGTGGCGGCCTTATCGACGCCTTTGGTCGCTACACCGCGACGAATCCCGCACGGCCCGAAAGCCTCTGGCGGGGAACCATTCCGCAGCTTTCGCACGTTGGACGCTAAGCTGACCCTCCTTGCGCACCAGCAGGAGGCTTTGAACGTGGCTTTCAATCCGGTTCAGGTGGGTTCTCGAAGCAAGGCGGCTAATTCACAGCGTCAGACGACGGCTTCCAACAATATCAACTCCACGGCCGCTGGAATTGTTCTCGTAGCGGGTGGACTGGAGCGTTTGTACCAAGGGCGCCACCAGCCCTTTGGGGTTCAAATGTTCAGAGCTCTGCGCCTGAGAGCGGAGGAAGTTCAGCGGGGAGTCAGCGCTGTGGCCAAAGCGCAAACGCGAAGCACAGCAGAGTCCGCGGCAAAAAAACTGAATGAAGGGATAGTCTCACTTGTTGTTCAGTTCCAAGCTGCATCGGGCGGATACGGAGCGGCCCGTTGTTCCCCGGGCGCATGGACATGTTGCCAACCAAAGCGATCCAAAGACTTGCTTCAAAGTGAACAATTCGCATGCATGTGGGGGTGTGTGAGAACGGCGCAGACGTGTACAGGATTCCTGGGTCCCCGTATCCCGCGGCCCTGAGCTCTGTTCGCAGCCTTATTGGAAGGGGCAAGCTGTCTGCCATTTATGGGCAGTTGCTTGACGTATAGGAAAATCAAAAAATCGTTCCAGCTGGGTCCGCAGTCCCGTTTTCGGTTACGGTGCGTGGGGCCTGAGCGGCTTTGCGCTTTGCGTGCTGCTGGCCAAATCAGCCCCGCTTCACAAAGAAACGAATCGCCAGGACGAGTACCGCGAGTATTACTACGGCCTCAACTATATTCGCCAACATCAAGTGCTCCACCTCCATGGCGAGCAACGCCGTAACCCATTTGATCGCGCAGGCAGAAGCACTCTTCGGCATGACCTCTTAGACCCGTGTTTGTCCTACACCATACATTTTAGCTTTTGGTATTCACTGCCATATTCCGCTTGGCAATAATTGGGTAGCTCGAAAGCCGCAAGGGGAGCGGCAGGAGGACCATGACTAGCGAATGGGAGAAGGTGTACCAAGCGGCGATACTCGAAACTGACTGGTCGAAGATAGAACAGCGTATCCAGTCTGCAGATTCGGCGATTAGTGCGCGACTACACGACTTTTCCGTCGACCACGGTGGCACGCCAGAAGAAAAACAACGGATCCAGGATGCATTGAGCGGAGCTTTGGCGGATTTGCGGGACGCGGGACTGCCCCTTCCATCAGCAGCAGGCGCAGTCTCTGTTAAGAATCTCAAGTTTTTGCGGGTCTTTTTCCTCTGCCACTTTTGCACAAACCGCCCTAAACATTTCGGTATCCATAAAAGCAGTGTAGGTCTGATGAACGCTAAAGCTGATCACTTCGGCACACTTAGAGCGATCTAGTGATTGTCGTTTTCCTATGGGCAGCTTACAGACCCGACTTTTCAGCTGCAATCAATCGGTCACGATGCGGCTCGGTGCGACGCTGACCAGTGCCAACTTCGCAACGCACTCCAGGCGCCGCGCCACAGGTTGGACAACGGATGGCGAGTATGCTCTGATTTGCGGTCCCGCAGCATGATGGGATGAACGTGCTGGAAGAGGTGGACAACCAGCCTGGAAAGGGGTGCGGGCTTCGTTAGATAAGACTTGCCCCAAGTGCGGATGCACCATCACTCCTAATCTGGTCAAGCGGTGGATTATGATCGAGTTGAATGTCCGAAATGTGGCGAGAAGTTCCAGCCCAGCATCTGCCACGTGAAAGCTATCCGGTGTTCGCAAAGATGCAGCGCATCCCGCAAATAGACGGTCTCCGGACGTTACGTTTATCGTAAGTCTCTCAGTTCGATCAGGCGCTGAAAGCGCGCTTCCGACTTTGGGGACTTTTTGAGGGAGTCTCCTTCACTATCCGCGGCACTCAGTCGCGTTTGCAATGGCCTCAAAACTGCCCTAAGTCCAGTGGCTCTAAAGCCAATCGCAATTCTCGGTAAATGGCAGACTCTGCGTTCGTGCAACTGTTAACCGGAGGGTTGTAGGTTCAAGTCCTACCTGAGGAGCCATTCTTTCAGTGGCTTAACCCTGCCTGCGCTCTGTTTGCGCTCCATTTAGCCGAAACGCAAGTTGAGCGACCCTGCTCCCCGCGGTAGTCATTGCATCGGTTACAACCTCGCCGTAGCCCATCGTGGTACGGAGGTCGTTGTGTCGCATCATTGCTTGTTGGGTCGTGACGGAAGTTCCCACAGCATCGAGCCATGATCGGTAGGTATGCCGAAGGCTGTGAGTTCCCAAATGGCCGATTCCTGCTGCACCTGCCGCCCGTTGTAGTTCCCGCCACACTCCAGTGTAGGAGTACGGCAGTCTCCCAATCTTGACCGGGCTCGCAAAAATCCAGTCTTCAGCCCCCGAGAATTGGGCCAACCGCCTCCAGGAATTGAGCCGCGCGAGAAGATCCGCGGCCAGAGTGACGGTCTTTGCCGAGCTTTCCGTTTTGGTCGCATCCACCTCTTGCTCAACAATGCCCCGCTTGATACTGACCTTGGATCCGAGCCAATTAACGTCGCCCCACTGGAGTGCAAGCGCTTCGCTGATCCGGAGGCCAAGGCAGACACAAAGCAAAGCCATCGTTGCCAAGGGCTCGTGCAGTTCTCTGAGTAGAGCGTGGAATTGCTCCGCCGTGAGACTGCGAGCCTTGCGTGTCTTTCGCGTTGCCCCTTTGTTTTGGACAAGCGAAATGGGATTGCGGCTTATCTCCAGCGACCCGGACCACATGGCATATTCGACCAAACCATAAAGCAGACTGCGAACATGCGTCTTGGATTTTGGAGACATCGGCACCAATGCATCGCCGCCCGCCGTTTACAGTGATGGGCAATCTGCCCGACAGCGGGAGGAGAATGAAAAATACGACTACTTCTTCGCCTTAACCCGGCAACACTAAGTTTTCATACGCGTCTGCGCAAGGCAGTTGCTCCCATTCGTAATTGGTTTCTTGGCAGGAGGAATCTCGGCCCAGCAACCATCGCCGGAAGGCGCTAACTTGTTTGCGCTATCATCCCTTGCGGGCAAAAAGATCGCGATTCCGAGTCAAGCGATCGAACCTGCATTTCTCACTGCGCATCTTGCACGCAACGGAATCCCAAAGCTCCGGAACGATCCTTGCTCGGCGCCATCATCAAAAGTTTACCGTGCTCTGTCAATTTATATGCTTGGGGGAAATACCAGATCGACCCCTGCGGCTGGTAGTAACTTCCGCCTCGCAGGATTCCGCCTCGAGTGTGCTCGTCGAGAAATTCATCGGTCCATTGCCAAACGTTGCCGACCAGGTCCATCACGCCGGAAGGGCTTGCGGCTTTTGGATGAGCGGAGACGGCATCCGGACCGCGCATCGTTCGGCCCTTGTCCGGAGTGGGGACCGCGGAAGCATCCCACTGATTCCCCCACGGATAAAGCCGGCCATCGGTGCCTTGGGCGGCGTATTGCCACTCCCACTCGCGCGGCAACCGTTTTCCCGCCCAGGCCGCATACGCGCGCGCATCCTCCAGGGAAACCCAGGTGACTGGCTTGTCCGCCCAACCTTCCGGGTATGTTCCATTCTGCCAGTCGTGCAAAAAATTCAAGTCATCCGCCGGACGATAATGCGTTGCAGCTAGAAACTTCTTAAAATCCGCGTTAGTCACCGGATATTTGTCAATCCAGAATGGCTTCACATGAACAATGTGCTCATGATACCGGCGAGGAGAGTCCTCCCAGGGGTATTGCACGTCAACACCGATATCGTCGAATCCTTCGATCTCGATACCGTGCACTTTGAACAGAAAGTCCGCCTCGGTAATTTTCACCATTCCGGCTGGTGTCCCCAACGGAGGTTTCGTCGAAGCGACCTCGACCATTCGTTGCGGCAGAATGGTTCGCCGGTCTGACAGGCTGGAAAGGGGAGCTGCTGTCAGCTTCTTCATGGTCGCCAGGAGGCTCACTCTGTTTTCCTTGAGCGGCGATTTTGTGGCGAGCACCGCACCGTAGTCTTTGGCCCCGATTGAAAATGTCAGCGCAACCTGATCCCCCCGGCGTTCGGGAGTGAGTTCTACTCCGTGGTACAGATCAAAGTAATGCATCCCCTCCTGAACGAGCAGTACCATTTCCGGGCCTGTGATGTTGTACTCATTCCGATTGATTATGGTCCAAACCGTTTCTTCTCCCATCGGCCAACGGCTCGCAAACACTCCAAAATGAAGCATCGGGGAAAAGGGTTCCCAATCCTTACTTACAAGGAACGGCGCGATGCCGCGTTCAATCGTGGCTACGCGCCGCGTAGCTTCGCTGTCCCGAGGTGTGATCCCGTTCCAGATGCCCCAGATGTTCTCCCAACTCTCCCAACCGATTCCGTTGAAAAACGCGAACTGCAGGTCATCTGTCTTGTCACGATT
>Ga0307471_100002868_pt1 | contig 10083 bp, 11 predicted proteins | sample atmos_gasesAM3C__2_FD_204566 | JGI IMG/M metagenome (GOLD analysis project Ga0307471, IMG submission 204566) | Hardwood forest soil microbial communities from Morgan-Monroe State Forest, Indiana, United States - atmos_gasesAM3C_515 | ecosystem: Environmental > Terrestrial > Soil > Temperate... | reverse complement strand
CGATCTCTCCCAACAAGGAATGGAAAACCGCACCAACTTGTATGTTGAAGAAGACGAGCAAAGAACTCGCCGCATCAGCCATTTTGGATTGCGCGTCGTGCAACCTGACGAAATCGGAGAATTTTACCGCACCGTCTTCGACCTTATCGAATTGGAAAAACCTGGGGGTGATCCCAATCACTATCTCTCCGACGGAAAAGTCACGCTCGCGGTCATGCCTTGGCAAATCACAGATTTTCTAGGTTCCGGCATCGAGCGTCCGGCCCTCGACCATATCGGCTTCAAAGTCGAAAGCATGGCTGCCTTCAAGGCTGATTGGGAAAAGCATGCCAGCACATATACGCCCACTGATGACCGACCGGATAAAAATCCCGAGCGCGAAGTGAGGCAAAAACTATTCGCCAAGTGCTGCTTTGGACAGTTTCAAATGTCCGACCCCGATGGCGTGCTCATTGACGTGTCAGAAAACTGATTTTCCCGGCTTGCCAGTCTCTTCAACTACGATGGAGCCGCTCGGCGGCTCCATCGGCCAACTGCCAACCCCAGCGCAATCACAGTGAGAAAGAACCCTAGCGCGGGAATCGCCGCCCGCGCCGGCGGCTCCACGCCGGCGATGGAAATGTTTTGGGCCGTCCGGAGCATCGGCTCGGCGGCAATATAGGCGATAGCCGTCACCCGGTACTCCGCCCCATCAGTGAACTGAAAATTCATCGCGAACTCCCCAGCCATCGGAATCCTCTCGACGGAGAAAACCGTTTTGCCCTTCTCCAGGTGAACGATCGTTAAAGTAAGCAAGACCGCTCGGCTCTCCGCGTTTTCTTCACCCGATAATTTCCAACGCACGCTGCTGGGCTTCCCGATCGGTGCAGGAACGATCTCCAGCCGGCCAAAGTATTTTCCCTGCCCCACTTCTTGCGCGGCGACGTCAATTGACCAGGAGACGCAACTCATCGAAACCAACAAACAACCTGCAGCTCTGCCTTTTGCATTGGACAAAGCTCTCGTGAAGATCCTTCCCGCGAACACACCCAAAACAAAAAGGCCCATCGTAAATATTCCGAGAAAGAACCATTTTTGTTCATTCTCGCGGATTCCCAGTGGGAAAGTCTTCGTCACTGTGCGCCCATCCGGAGTAATAAATTCGACGGTCAAGCGGTACCGGCCGCGGATCGGAAAAAGATACTTCCATTCCGCCTTGCCTTGCCTCAGCGGTAAGCTCATGTCGAGCAACCGGCTGCCCTCAACCAGTGGAAAGTCCGTCGAAAAAAACCGGCCGGGCTCGGGCGCGTCGAGGCGAATCGCTACCCGGCCCTCGGCCACCGGTTTACCTTCGGTGCCCGTGATCAAAAGGGTCATCGTTGCGGGATCCGAATAGGGACGAAGCAGCTCCAATGGCGGCGAAACCTTGAAGTAGATACTTATGTCTTCGGCCCACAGAGCCGAGCTAAGAAGAAAAAAAGGAACGAGCGCCAAAAGCGCGGCGAGATTTTTCAGTGACAAGGAACCACGGCGAGAGCGTGTCGAAAATTGTGCAGCGTATCGTGCACCGCTGGATAGCTGGCCGAGAGCGCAACATACAGGATCACTGCGGATGCGCATAGAAAAACCCCGGATTTGAGCAGAAACAAAACCGGCTCGGGCAGTGCAACTCCCAACCCTGCGACGGTTCTTTCCATAAATTTCCTTCCGATCTGAAATGAGCTGCATTCTCTTACGAACCGCTTTCCCATGTCAAGAGCAAGTTCGCTTTGGTGATGCCAACCGGTTACGCGCGCTGTACTCTTGCCGGCAAATCGCATAAGCTTTTGCGTTACTACACGGAAGGGACCCGTTCTCTCCTATGAAATTCGGCGTATTCGACCATCTAGACCGCGGAGATTTGCCGCTGAAGGATTATTACGAGGCACGCCTCAAGCTCATCGAGGCTTATGATCAGGCGGGTTTCTATGCCTATCATGTGGCGGAACATCACTCGACACCGCTCGGCATGGCGCCGTCGCCCAGCGTGTTTTTGGCTGCCGTAGCGCAGCGCACGCGCCGGCTCCGCTTCGGCCCGCTGGTTTATGCGCTGCCACTTTACCATCCCATTCGGCTCATCGAGGAGATCTGCATGCTCGATCAAATGAGCGGCGGGCGGCTGGAGATCGGCTTCGGCCGCGGCGCCTCCTCTATCGAGACCTCTTTTTATGGACTCGATCCCGCAAAGGCCCAACAAATCTATGCAGAAGGACTGGAACTGATCATACAAGGCCTCTCCAAAAGAACGCTCAATTTTCGCGGCGACTTTTTCTCCTTTGAAAACGTCCCGATGGAGCTGGAACCCCTACAGAAGCCTCATCCGCCGATCTGGTATGGCGTCCACTCCGTCGATAGCGCCGAACGGGCGGCACGCAAGGGCCTTCACGTCGTCAGCTTGGATCCTCCCGTAGAAACGCGTGGCTTTGTCGATCGCTATCGACAAATCTGGCACGAAACCAAAGGAAAAAAGACGGCTTTGCCCAAGATTGGGCTCGGGCGATTCATCGTGGTCGCCAACACGGATGAAGAGGCGATCCGGATTGCGCGCCGCGCCTATCCAAAATGGCACCGAAGCTTCTATCATCTATTCCAGTTGCATGGCGGCGGGCCCGTCCACCAGCGACCGGCGGAATTGGACGCGCTCATACAGATCGGCCAGGGCATCGTCGGCAGCCCCGCCACCGTAACGGCTTTACTTGAATCACAAATGACACAAACAAAAGCCAACTACTTGGTCGGGCAGTTCGCCTTCGGTGATCTTTCGCTTGCCGAATCTTTGCGCTCACTGGAACTCTTTACCGCACACGTAATGCCTTGCCTGACGGCACGGTATTAGTCCTCTACAATAATCTAACAGCGCTTTTTGCGCATGCGCTCTGCGATGGTAACAGTCGATGTCTGTCGCGCGCCCGCCAAGAAATCCGGCACGGTGAAAACTATCAGATCGACTTCGCGGCCTTGCATTAGCGATAGAAAGGAAATAACAGACAGGGTTGATTCGAATTGACACGAGGATGGTAGATTAAATTTGGTATAGGGAGACTAGTAAAATGGAAAAAATCGGTTTTGTCGGAACCGGCGCTATGGGGAGCGCGCTGCTGTCGCGGTTGAAATTGGCCAACGTCCAGGCGACGGCCTTTGACATTGCACCCGCAGCGATAGAGGCCGCCCGCAAGGAGGGCGCGCAGATTGCAACCTCAGCCAAAGCAGTGGCGCAAGCTTCGACAATCGTCGACGTCGTCGTGCGCACCGACCGGGAAGTTTTGGACTGCACTATGGGCAAAGATGGAATTTTAGAAGGCGCCGCACCTGGCACGCTCGTGTTGCTGCACAGTACCATCCGGCCCACGACCACTAAGAAAGTCGCTCAAGCCGCTGCAGAAACGCGGGTCTACGTGATCGACGCGTGCATGACGGCAGTTCCCAATGCCGTGCGACAAGGCGGACTAACTTTCCTCGTCGGCGGGCAAAAGGCACTTTTCGATCGTGCCAAGCCGCACCTGATGAACATGGCCAAGGACGCAGTTCATATGGGCCCGCTCGGTTGCGGCAACGTCACCAAGCTATTTAAGAATATGGTCACGGCTTCCGAGGCGCTGATTATTTATGAGGCACTCCAAATCGGCAAGGCGGCGGGCATCGACTACAGGGCCGCACTCGATCTCATGCAAAAGACCAAGTCGCAGCACGTCTTGGACCGCTGGGACATGAGGTTCGATCTATCGGGCGGCGACTTGAAGTTTAATGCCGGTACCAATCTCTACGATAAAGATCTCCCGCTGGCCGCGGAAGTGGGAAAAGCCCTTGGCGCCACGATCCCGGTAACGGAGCAATTGGCTGCATTGGGGATTCGGCTGAACGGCGGAAAATGTAGCATATAATTTTTCGTTTCCGTTAATCGAGCCGACATTCGAAACTGAACACCCTATCAATGACGAAAAAAACCTACCGGGGCCACGTCGTTGAGCTTACCTCAGAAGAAGCTCGCCCCGGAGAATGGATCGCCCGGGCGACGATTATTATCGAGGACGGCAAAAGAGATAAAAAGATTCCGATCTTAGGCCGGCGGCGGGCCACCTTCGACACCCGGAGGCAAGCGGACTCCTACGCCATGGAGCTAGCCAAGCTGTGGATCGATGGCAGGCTCTGGGGCGCGAACGGTCATGGTTAAAGGTTTAAACCAGGAGGGCACCATGGAAATTGCTGACGCGCAAAAATTTTTGCAAGAAAATCACCGGGCATGCATAGCCGTTCGCCAAAGAGACGGATGGCCGCAGATGACCTTTGTAACGCCGAGTATAGATCCCGAAGGCCGGGTGATCATCACCTCGCGAGGCACGACCTACAAAATCAAACACATCCGGCGCGATCCGCGGGTTTCGATGTTGATCTTCGGCGAGCAATACAGCGGGTCAAAGTTCGTGCAGATCCATGGCACGGCAGAGGTCATCGAGCAGCCCGAGGCAATGGACACTCTGATTTATTGGTACAAGCAAGTGCGCGGCGAGCACAAAAATTGGGATGAGTACCGCGACACGATGAAAAAGGAAAAACGGGTGATCATTCGCGTCAACATCGAAAAGGTCGGTCCCCAACAGGCACGCGAACGGTAATTTGTCTCACGCCACCGCCCGGAGTCGCTCGCGATCATGGGGCTGATCCAGATGATCAAGGATCGGTCCCAAGGGGACAATACCGGTTGGATTTACGTTCCTTTGGCTATAGTACCCTGCTTTAATCTTCTGCAGATCCAAAGTCTCTTTGATTCCCGGCCACTGATACAGTTCCCGTAAATAGTTAGCCAGATTCGGGTAGTCTTGAATGCGCCGGAGGTTGCACTTGAAATGGCTGTAATAGACGAGGTCAAACCGCAGCAAGGTTGGAAAAACCCGCCAATCCGCTTCGGTGATGCGATCGCCGGCCAGGTAACGGCGCTCTCCGAGCAAGCCTTCCAAAGTATCCAGGCAGTGAAATACTTTTCGCGCCGCTTCTTCGTAAGCCTCCTGTGACCGGGCGAAGCCCGCGCGGTATACACCGTTGTTGAAATGGCTATACACCAGCTCATTGATACGGTCGATTTCACCGCGCAAATCTTCAGGATAGAAATCGTATCCGACATCTGTCCATGCTTCGAACGCGGAATTGAACATACGAATGATTTCCGAGGATTCGTTATTGACGATCGTGCGGCGCTCGCGATCCCACAAAGTCGGCACCGTCACCTTGCCCGTGTACACGGGATCCGTAGCCGCGTAAACCTGGTACAGCCGAAAGACGCCGTCAGCGCCAGGCTCTAGATCATCAATACCTTGGGAATACGCCCAGCCCTCGGTTTTGGGTCGATCAGCGTTGGACATGGAGATCACATCTTCGAGCTTTTTGAGCTTGCGCAGAATGATAGTCCGATGCGCCCAGGGACATGAAGGGGAAACAAACAGGTGATAACGGCCGGGTTCCGCCTTGAATCCAGGGTCTCCGGAAGGGGCGGCGCTGCCGTCCGGCGTTATCCAATGACGGAATCTCGAATCCGCGCGAATGAAATGACCACGCGCGTCGCTGGGGATTTGATCGTCGTTATTCCATTTACCATCGAGCATGAATCCCATATCTGTTCTCCTTTGGCTACCTTCGCCATCCTTGTATCAAAACCTTTTGGCGTAAGAAAGCGAGAACAAAGCACTGGCGCGCTTGGTCGGCCTCGCACGGCGTATTGACACCATGATCTTGCTTCTGCGATAAAGCCATCAATCATACCCTCGTTGGGGACAGCAATTAGGAGACAGAATGGAAACGGTAGGCTTTATTGGCTTGGGTAACATGGGGGGTCCGGTCGCGGGTCATCTTCAGCGGGCGGGATATCCGATGGTTGTCTACGATCTCCGCGACGAGGCGACCCGTTCCTTTCGCGAGAGGGGCGCGACCGTAGTTGATTCTGCAGCGGCATTGGCGCGGCAAAGCGACGTAATTATTACGGCTTTGCCAATGCCGGAGGACGTTGAGAAAGTAGCCTCCGGCAGGGACGGAATCATTGAGGGAATAAGGCCAGGCTCGGTTTTCGTCGATATTTCCACCAGCCCGCCGTCGCTGATGCGCCGCCTTGAACCGCTCTTTCGCGCAAACGGTGCCTCGGTTCTCGATGCGCCCGTAGCTTCCGGACAACCGGGCGCCGCCCGTGGAATCCACGAAGTCATGGTGGGCGGAGAGCAAGAAATCTTTGAGCGAGTTAAACCCATACTATCGGCGTTCGGAGACCAGGTCCTGTATGCCGGACCGTTGGGCTCGGGCAGTATTTGTAAACTAATGCACCAGATGATTGGTTCCTCAATTTCTCAAGCCATTGCGGAAGGATTATCTTTGGGAGTGAAAGCCGGAGTCGAAGCCAAGACGCTGTGGGATTGCGTGCGTCGCGGCATGGTCGGGCGGATGCATGTGCTTCACTATCAGGTGCCGCAGACGGTGTTTCGCGGCACGTTCGAAACCGAAACTTTCCCTCTCAAATTGCTGCGCAAGGATGTGAGGCTGGCAACGGACCTTGGGCGGGAGTTAAACGTTCCTCTGCCGCTAGCGAATATTGCCGAGAAAATTCTTGCCGAAGGCGTGGACCGCGGTTGGGGTGACAAGGCAGCCTATACAGTCACTTTTTTGCTCCAAGAGGAGGCGGCAGAAGTAAAAATCCGCGCCACTGGAGTGGACCCGGACAGGGCTGCAAAATACATTTCGACTCATCTAGACAAAGAGCAATCTTAGAAAGCGGAGGAGCCATGGCCAATAACGGATTCAAAGTGCTCGACAGCGACATGCATATCTTGGAGCCACCGGATCTTTGGCAAAGATACATCGATGCCAAGTTCAAAGACTACGCGCCTCGTGGCACAACCGATCATGTGAGAGATCTGAGAATGGTCGGGCCGGACGGGCGAGCATGGGGCCGACCGGTGGATCCTCCTCCCGAAACGATTCCGCCACCTGGCCACATCTTTCACCGCAATCAGCAACTCTTCAAACCTCATATGGAACGGGGCTGGAGCTCTCAAGTCCAACTGGAAGCCATGGATGAGGAAGGAATCGACCTTGCGGTACTCTACCCGAGCCGGGGACTGAATGCCCTTAGCATTCCGAACATGGAACCCGAGTTCGCCGCCGCTATAGCCCGAGCTTACAATAATTGGTTATACGAGTTTTGCCAGGCGGATACGAGTAAGCTCAAGGGTGCGGGTATGGTTTCGGTGTTCAACATCGACGACGCGATTTCCGAGGCTCAACGCTGTGTGAAGCAGCTTGGTTTTCGCGCGGTATTCCTTCGCGCCAACATCGTCAACGACCACAACTGGCGTGACCCCTACTACAACCCCCTATGGTCGGCCCTGGAGGAGCTGGACGTTCCGCTTGGTTTTCACGAATCCAATACCTCGGCCGGGCGGCAGGTCGGCGATCAATTCGGCTACGACTTCATGCTACGGCATACCTTTTCCCACCCGTTCGAACAGATGCTGGCGGTGGGGAGCTTCTGCGGTGGAGGGGTTCTTGAGCGCCATCCTAAGTTGCGCGTGGCCTTTCTTGAGGGTAACTGCGGTTGGTTACCTTTTCTCTTGTGGCGCCTCGACGAGCATTGGGAGATGTTCGGCGATCAGTGGGCGCCCGAGCTGAAAAACCCTCCCAGTTACTACTTCAAAAAACAGTGCTATGCCTCCGTGGAAGCCGACGAGGAACCGGCAAAATATGCCATCGATTTCTTGGGTAATGATCGCTTAGTCTTCTCCACCGACTTTCCGCACGTGGACACCAAGTATCCAAAGGCAGTGGAACGCTTCCTTCAGTTGCCCATTGGAGAAGAGGATAAGAAAAAGATCTTGTGGGACAACTGCGCCGCCTACTACGGGGTTGTTGGAATATAGACAGGTTTTCGAACACCAGTCCGACAACCTATGAGTGACGGGACATGCGCCAGGGTCTCTTCGTAACGGTCTTAATTTTTGTTGGAGTATGGCTCCCCCAATGTGCCACGGCAGCCGAGCCCACGCAAAAAGTTCGCATCGGCTATCCGTCGCCGGCGGTTTCCACTCTTCCTTTCGACATCGCCAAGGAAAAGGGCTTCTATTCAAAAGCCGGGCTCGATGTCGAGTACATTCAAATGAGGACAGCGATTGCCCCGCAAGCCATACTCAACGGCAACATCAATTTTTTCACGTCGCCTCAGGCTGGAATATCCGCCGCGGTTTCAGGGCTGCCTCTGGTCGTGGTTCTGGTGCTCTACAAAGACACTCCGTGGGTTCTGGTCACGAGCAAAGAGATCAACCACGCCCAGGATCTCGTTGCCAAAAAGATCGCCATCTCTGATCTCCGCTCTTCTCCTTACTATTTCGCCCGGGCCGGTTTTAAGAAACTTGGGCTGGACGATAAGCAAGTCAGCCTTGTGACCACCGGTGGAACGTCAAATAGCTTTGCCGCTCTTACGAGCAATCTGGTCGCGGGTGCAGTCTTGAGTCCGCCGTTCGATGACAAGGCGGTGTCGCTCGGATTCAAGAAGTTTCTCTTCCTCGGGGACTTGGCCGACATCCCGTATGTGGGACTGTTCACTTCACAGGCGGAGATCCGCAACTCGAGAGACCGGGTTAAAAAAACTATTGCGGCAGTCCTAGAGGCTGTTGCATGGCAGCGAGCCAATCGCGTGGAAGCGGTCAAGATGATTATGGCAAAATTTAAAGTTAGCCAACTCGAAGCTGAGCGCTCTTACGATACGATGACCGATCTCTTCTCCACCGATGGCAGCGTCGGCGTTAAAAAAGTCCGTGGCTACTTGAGTCTCTTGCGTGAGGAGCGGCCGATACCCGAAGCGCTTGATCCGGAGAAGCTGGTGGATTTCTCGCTGCTGCCACACATCCGATAGTTTTCAGTAGTTCTGATAAACAACTATGAGCATGTGCTGAATTCCCGCGGGCTTTTGCCGAGCTTGCCGCGTCCTGGAGTTTGAGAATTGGAGGCATAGCGGCTTTCTGAGGCGGGTATTGAATTCATGATTCATTCCTGAGAACCTTTAGTGAGAGGTAAACCATGAGAAAGTTGCAGCCGATCGTGCTGGCTATTTTTGCTACAAGCCTTTATTTCATGTTGCTGCCGACCACGATCCGCGCAGCCGCTGACCAGATCGAGGAGCTCCGGCAAGAGCAAACAAAGTCTCGCCAACAGGGAGAGATCAATCAAACGCGCCGACGCGAGCAACTGGACCAATTGCAACGCGACCAACAGCTGGATCGAGCACAACAGCAATTAGATCAGGTTAAACAACAGCGGCCTGACTTGAATCAACCTCAGCAACAACAGCAGATCAACCAAACTCAACAGCGGCTTGATCAAATCAAGAACGAACAACAACTGGATCGTCTCAAAACCGATCTGGAGCTCAATCAGATCCAGCGGGAACAGAACCCGTCCAGGCAAAACCAGCAATTGAACCAATTACAGATGGAACAGCAGATGAATCTGCTAAAAGACCAACAGCAGAAACTCCATCTGCAGCAGGAGCTAAACCGGGCGGGAAGCACCTTAGGAAGACCATTCCCTTAGGCGAAAGTCGCCCGTACCACATTCTGGTTCGTCTTCACGTGTTGCACTTAGCGTAGATTCTCTTTCAACCAACCGAGAATGACTTGCTGTGCTCCGCCGCCTCCCATATGGCCGCCGGGAAAGAAGCGTGCCGTCTTAGGGTTACCGTGTTCGAGCAGCAAATACATATCGGCAATCGGGAAAACGCTGTCGTTAATGCCATTAACGCAGAGCAGGGGCGCGCATGGACGGCCAAGAACCCCTTGATTGAGTAGTGAGAGTCTCGGACTATATTCAACCCACTCTTCAGCGCTGGAGCGGCCGAAAGCACATGCCAGGGTTTCCGCCAGCTCGAATGGGTATTCGCCGGCCTGGGCTTTGATGATCCATTCCTCAGTAAATGCGTAATGGGCGGGCCCTCCATGGTTGACCGCGGCACGAAGCCGCTCCCGATGGGTGTGGGCAACTTTCGTCGCCCAGTAACCGCCGGTGCTGCCGCCAACCATGCCGATACGCTGCGAA
>Ga0307471_100002866_pt1 | contig 10086 bp, 10 predicted proteins | sample atmos_gasesAM3C__2_FD_204566 | JGI IMG/M metagenome (GOLD analysis project Ga0307471, IMG submission 204566) | Hardwood forest soil microbial communities from Morgan-Monroe State Forest, Indiana, United States - atmos_gasesAM3C_515 | ecosystem: Environmental > Terrestrial > Soil > Temperate... | reverse complement strand
TGGCAAAAATCAATGAACCAGGAGTGCGCCGGCGAGCGGAGTTTTACTACCAGCAACTCGATGCGCTGCGATGCCTGCGCCAAGAGGTGCGGCGGAATCTACTGACGGAGAGCAAGAAGCACCAGACCTGGAAACAACTCTGCGGGATCCCCTCGATCGGTCCGATCCGGGCGGCTGAGCTACTGGGAATTCTACAGACCCCGCACCGGTTCCGCACCAAGCGGCAGCTACAGGCGCGCCGAACCCATGAGACATCACATATGTCTCTGGCTCAAGAAAAAGGAGGACGTGGCGAAGTGGGCGGAAGTCTCTAATTGTCTGTGGGACACGCTAACTGTTGGGAGCAGGCGTTATTACTACGCGAATCGGCCACGGAGGCCTACGATTTGATGGTCAAGTCCCGATTAACGCGCAGACCCGACAAGTGGTTTTTGAATGGTACGTCTCCCTTTTTGGGGAGGCTGCAGAAATGTCCTGCTTTCGCCCTTGCAATCGCCTGATAACTATGTTATACAGGGTACTGATTTAGTATTTGCTCTAAGCAGCCCGCCCGCCGTGGCAGGCTACCCAGCGCGTAAAGCGGATCCCCTGAAATATCAGTGTCGTAGTGCGAATCCGCCAAGGCGGACGCAGGGAGACCTCTATCTCCAGCCAGCACAGGAGGATGTGCAACATGAATCTGAAGCAGCGCAAACGTAACTGGCCCCTCTATTATGAGATAACAAAGCCTACAAGATTTGTCCCGGGCGGCCTTAAGACCTACTGGGCAGTCGAGTGGGAAGCCCTACCGAAATCCCGCCAACCCGCCGATGGGCCGGCCCGGCGCGATAACATGATTCTCCTCTCCGGCGAGGGTGAGGCGAAGAAAAAGCTAATCGCAACACATGCGAAATTAGAAATCTCCCCAACCCATTCAAAACGCAGTACATCACTTTTTCTAATCGCAACAAAAAACCCTCTTAGAGAATTCCCGCGAAGCCTTCACTGGACAGTTTTCGGCTCGCTTCAATCTGCAATTCTTCGCGCCCTCGGCGTCTCGGCGGTAGAAAACCCCGGCCCTGCTTGCCTCTCTCCCTCTGTTCCCTTACCCTACTACGGCGCCGTCCAGCGCGGCGTCGCAGTCATATCAGAATCAAAGATTGGGAGGAAGTTGCATGGCGATTGAGAAAGTAGGCGTGGTGGGATGCGGCTTGATGGGCTCGGGCATCGCGCAAGTGGCGGCGCAAGCGGGCTGCCAGGTGACGGTGCGCGAAGTTTCTCCGCAACTCCTCGAGAAGGGCCTGCAATCCATCGACAAAAATCTCGCCCGGCTCGTCGAGAAGGGAACGCTCAGTGCGACAGACCGCGATCAGGTTCGCGGGCGGCTGCGCGGCACAACGAATCTCGACGACTTCAAAGCTTGCGACTTCGTGATTGAAGCCATCGTCGAATTATTGCCCGCCAAGCGCGAATTGTGGACCGCGCTCGACAAAATCTGCCCCAAGCAAACCATCTTCGCCAGCAATACCTCTTCGCTCTCAATCACTGAGATGGCCACATTCACCCAGCGCCCCGACCGTTTCCTCGGCATGCACTTCTTCAATCCTGTGCCGGTGATGAAACTGGTCGAGGTGATCTGTACAATTGCCACCGACCCGAAAGTCTTCGACGAAATCGTTGCCTTCGGCGCAAGACTTGGCAAGACGGTCGTGCGCACCTCCGATCGCACCGGCTTCATCGTCAATCGCCTTCTCGTGCCCTACTTGCTCGATGCCGTGCGCGCGCTCGAAGAAGGCGTCGCATCCGTCGAAGACATCGACAATTCCATGAGGCTCGGCTGCGGGCATCCTATGGGTCCGCTCACGCTGCTCGATTTTGTCGGCCTCGACACTACCTATTGCATCTCCAACATCATGTTCGACGAATTCAAGGAAAAGCGTTTCGCCTCGCCGCCGCTGCTGAAGCGTATGGTGCTCGCCGGCTGGAACGGCCGCAAAGCCGGGCGCGGATTTTATGACTACGCCGATCCGGCAAAACCAAAAGCGTTGCAATTGACGTGAGGAAGACCGATGAAAGGATTAGGGGGTCGGAGCTTCAGCTCCGACATTCTTGACAGAATTAGGAGAGGGGCTTTAGCCCCTGAGGTAAGGAAAGAGAGCTAACCGAATATGGGCTACGAAAATCTATTGTACGAAGTGAAAGATCAAATCGCACGTATCACTATCAATCGCCCGAATGTTTTGAATGCGCTGAATCGCAAGTCGGTCGAGGAGCTTGGCCAATCTCTCGATGCCGCGCGGCATGATGATTCCGTCCGCGCTGTGATCATCACCGGGACCGGCGAGAAAGCTTTTGTCGCAGGTGCGGACATCAACGAACTCGCCAAGCGCACTCCCATTGACGGCCCGGATTTCGCGCGTTTCGGTCAAACAGTGCTTCATAAGCTCGAGACCTTGGGAAAACCTTCGATTGCCGCGATCAACGGCTTCGCGCTTGGCGGCGGCTGCGAGCTGGCGCTCGCCTGCACCATGCGCATCGCCAGCAAGAACGCGAAATTCGGACAGCCTGAAGTAAAACTCGGCATCCTCCCCGGCTATGGCGGCACGCAGCGGCTGCCTCGGCTTTGCGGCAAAGGCGTGGCGCACGAGATGATCCTCACCGGCGAAATGATCACCGCCGATGAAGCGCTGCGCGTTGGCCTTGTCAACCGCGTGGTCGAGCAAGCCGAGCTTCTCTCTACAGCCGAAGCGATCGCAAAAAAAATTATCGCCAACGCTCCGGTCGCAGTGAGATACGCGATGGAAGCCGTCGAACGCGGCGTGGAGATGCCCCAGGATGAAGGTCTTTACTTCGAAGCCGCACTGTTCGGATTGTGCTGCGCGACGGACGACATGCACGAAGGCACGCGCGCGTTTCTCGAAAAGCGGCCGGCAAAATTTCAGGGGCGCTAAATCATGGCGGGAGAAAAAAAATCATCCGGGTTGAGAGGCGAGCTGAACGCCGTCGGGCTGCGCTTCGGCATCGTCGTCAGCCAGTTCAATAGTTTCATCACCGACCGATTGCTGGCCGGTGCACTGGATGCGCTCGAGCGCGCTGGAGCCGGTGAAAAACTGATCGAAATTGTGCGCGTACCGGGATCATTCGAGATTCCGCTCGCCGCAAAAAAACTCGCCGCCACCGGCCGCTTCGACTCTCTCATTTGCATCGGCTGCATCTTGCGCGGAGAGACTTCGCATTACGATTACGTCGCATCCGAAACAGCGCGCGGCATTCAACTCGCCCAACTCGACAGCGGCGTGCCGATGGCCTTCTGCGTCCTCACCTGCGACACGCTCGAGCAAGCCATCAATCGCGCTGGCCTCAAATCCGGAAACAAGGGCTATGAATCCGCGCTTGGCGCGATCGAGATGGCCCGCTTGTCGCGAAAAATTTCCGGAAAATCCGCCTCGATTCATCGGGGCCGCCGACGGTAGCATGACGCTGCGGCGCAAGTCCCGCGAGTTTGCACTGCAGATGCTTTTTCAGTGGGACATGGGGCGCCAGAAACCCGCGCACATCGAGAAAAATTTCTGGAAGGCGGCGCGCGCCGCGGACTCGACTCGAGAATTCGCTGACCAGCTTTTCGAGGGCGCCGTGGATCAAGCAGAAGCGAGCGACAATCTCGTCGAAAAACTCTCCGAAAACTGGCGGCTCGATCGCCTCGCCGCCGTTGACCGCAATATCCTGCGACTTGGAATTTACGAGTTGCGTTCCGGCACAGCCCCCGCGAAAGTGGTGATCGACGAAGCCATGGAGCTGGCCAAGAAATTTTCCTCCGCCGAAGCCCCCGCGTTCCTGAACGGCATCCTCGATGCCGCGCGCAAAAATCTTGATGTCTAGGCCGCAAACATTAGGCTTCGATGTGTCCTTCGCAAATCCGCACGGCCGCGCCGCTGACTTTAGGAATCAGCTTTCCGCGTTCCATGCCCACTTCCACTTGAATCTCGCTCGGCCGGCCCATATCAACTCCTTGTGCGATGCGCAGGGTCTCTCCCGCGCGCATACGCTCGTGCTGCACCAGGTACGCGCCGAGCGAACCAGCGGCAGAGCCTGTCGCCGGATCTTCGAGAATTCCCCAGGGCAGCATCCCGCGCGCGGAGACGCGCCCGGGCCCATCGAGCACGAAACAGTAGGCCATCGTGCCGCCGCCCGAAATCACGTGAAAGAGCGCGCGCATGTTCATCTGGATCCGCGCAAGCGCTGCGCGCCGGGCCAGTGGGACCACCAGGTTGGGAATTCCCGTGGAGACAAATTCAATTGGAAGCTGGGGATCAAAATCGCCGGGCGTCAACCCGAGCGCAGCGGCCAGTGCGGCGCGGTTCGCGCGAGTGCGCGAAAATTGCGCGGCCTTCTGCGTCATGGTCACGTGCTTCGGCCGCCCGTCGTGAAACGTCAACTCGACCGGCAATATCCCCGCGCCGGTCTGTTGCAAGACGTGCACGGGCCCTTCCGATGCGGGGACCACGCCCAGTTCCGCCAGCAGGAACCAAGTCCCAATCACGGGATGGCCGGCGAAGGGGAGCTCGCGTGTGGTGGTGAAGATGCGCAAACGCGCGAGCGCGCGATTATTCGTGGGCCGCTGGATGAACACCGTCTCGGAGAGATTCATCTCGCGCGCAATTGCTTGCATCTTCGCGGTGGGAATGCCGTCGCCATCGGTAACAACCGCGAGCGGATTCCCCGCGAATGGCTTGGTCGTGAAAACATCGAGTGTGTAAAGCCGCCGCTTCATGTCTTTTTCTTTTCTGCCCGTCTTGCGGGCCGAGAGAAGTTGATTTCTGAACCGGCTACAGTTCTAGCATGGCTGCGTCGTTTTGCGCATCAGGGTCATGTCTAGTGGAAGTGGGTTCGATGAGGACAATATGGACCCCCTGTTCGTGACCTGCGAGATTGGTCAGAGCGCGCGAACAATCTTTGTTACTTCGTCAAGGACACGCTTCGTTGTTACTGGTCGCGTCGTCTCTGAATATATCCGCAGCATGGGCTCCGTGCCGGAAGCGCGCACCAGAAGCCAACCGTCTTGGCCAAGATACACTTTCCCCGCCCCATCGACTGCCCGCAAGTCGGGATTGTCGAGATACATTTTGATACCGTCGAGGTCCTCGCGGCAGGTGATCGGCCAATCGAGCAGGCGATTGAATTTTCCGTTGGCGAAATGGCGCAGCGCTTTTTCCTTCTGGCCCGGTTTGAGCGTCAAATCTACTCGCCCGTAATGATGCTCGCCGAATTCGCGCTCGAGTATGGCCACCAGTTGGCCGAGCCGCTTGTCGTGCCAAGCCATCACCTCCGCAAGCAGCAGGGCGTTCACGGTCGCGTCGCGCTCGGGCAAATGGAGCTTTGTGCCGATGCCACCGCTCTCTTCGCCGCCGATCAGGACATCGGCCTCGAGCATGCGGTCGCAAATGTATTTGAAGCCGATGGGCGTCTCCCAGACTTTGCGTCCGAATTTCGCGGCGATCTTGTCGATCATCTTTGTGGTTGAAAAAGTTTTGGCTACGTCGCCCGTGAGTTTGCGCGTTCCGGCCAAGTGCCAGAGCAGGATCGAAAAAATCTGGTGCGGCGTGATGAACGACCCGTCGCGGTCCATCGCGCCAATACGGTCGGCGTCGCCATCCAATGCAAAGCCCGCGTCATATTTTCCCTCGCGGACGGCGTGGCGGAGCGCTTCCAAGTGTGGCTCAATCGGCTCGGGGTTCACGCCGCCGAACAGCGGGTCGCGCGTGCCGCGGATTTCGTCGCACTCGACACCGTGGCGCTTGAACAGATCGCGCAGAAGCCCGCGCCCTGCGCCGTGCATGGGATCAACGACAAATCGCATCTTCGCCGCGCGCAGGCGGTCCCAATCCACCAGGCCGGCGAGAGTTTCGAGATACGGTGTGCGCACCTCGAGCGACTGGATCAAATCTTTGCGCGGCGGAAGTGCGGGAACGCCATCTCGCAGCACTTTTTCGAGTTCTGCTTCGATCTGCGAGACGATCGCCGGAGACGCGGAGCTCCCATAGCTCGCTTTGAATTTAATTCCGTTCCAGCGGTAGGGATTGTGGCTCGCGGTGATTTGAATTCCGCCGGCCGCACCGCGCAGGCGCACCAGCAGCGAAAGTGCAGGCGTGGGGCAGGCATCGGTCGCCAGCCACACGGGCGTGCCGCTGGCGGAAACGGCTTCCGCAGCCACACGCGCAAACCGCTTGGAGCCGAAGCGCGTGTCGTACCCGACCAGCACGCCGCTGCCTGGTTTTTCCGCGCGCACCACATAGCGCGCGATCGCGTGCGCTACTTTCCGCACATTATCAAAGGTAAAATCCTCGGCGATCACGCCGCGCCATCCGTCGGTGCCAAACTTTATCTGGCTCACGGCTCAGAAGTATAAGCGATGGACGAATCGGGGAGAAGACTTCGCTTCCAGTTGAGCTGAAGCGAGTTGCCGATGATCTTCCAGTTGGATGGCCATGCCCATCAGAGCAGTTCCTTTTTTCTCTTGGCCTCGAGCCATTTCACGATTTTGCCCACGTCCTGCGAGCGGTCGCGCGAGCAGACCAGGATCGCGTCATCCGTTTCCACAAGGACAAGGTTGCTGACGTCGATGGCGGCGACAAATTTCTTCGGACTCCAGAAATAATTTCCCTGAGCATTGAGCGCGACGAACGGTGCCGCGGAAACATTCGCTCCAGGTTTCGGAGCGAGCAGTTCGTACACGGAAGCCCACGAACCCAGGTCGCTCCACCCGACTTGTGCAGGGATCACCGAAACAAGGCAGGGCCCTGAAACGCGCGTCGCCGGCTCCATCACCGCGAAATCCACGGAAATATTTTTTAGTCGCGGATAAATTTGGCGCAATCCCGCAGAATACTTGCGAGTGCCGATGGTCCTGCCCAGTGCAAGGAGCGCCGCGTGCGTGGCGGGAAGGTAACGCTTCAAATTTTCGAGAAACGTGGAGACCCGCCAGAAAAACATTCCGGCATTCCACAAATATTTTCCGGACGCGACGTAGCGGCGCGCCCGCGTCACGTCGGGCTTCTCCGTGAATCGTTTCACTTCGTAAACTCGGACACCGCGCGGACGCGCGCAGACGCCGCCGCGCTCGATGTAGCCGAAACCAGTTTCGGGTCGCGTCGGCGGGATGCCGAGAACAACCATCGCGCCTTCGCCGCGCGCCTGCTCAAGCGCCGCCCGGACTAGTGCGCGATAGCGCGTGGCGTCCGTGACGTGGCTATCCGCAGGAACCACTGCCATCAGCGCGTCGGCGTGCTCATGCGCCAGATGAATCGCCGCGAGCCCGATTGCCGCGGCTGTGTTGCGCCCTACCGGCTCCGCCAAAATGTGTGCAGCCGGAACACCGCGAAGTTCGCGGCGAACCCCTGTAGCTTGTTCCGCGTTCGTCACCGCCCAAAGATTCCGCTGCCCGAAAATCGGCTCCAGACGCTGGGCGGTTTCGCGCAACATGCTCTGGCCGCCCGCAATATTCAGGAGCTGCTTGGGTGTGCGCATGCGGCTGCGCGGCCAAAAACGAGTGCCGCGTCCTCCGGCCAGCAGCACGGTGCAGACTGGAAGTGATTTTCCGGTCATCGGTGCACCATCGCGCGCAGCGCGGCCTGTGGCACGCCCTGATCGGCAAGCAGGCGAGCGAATTCGTCCAGGTCGCCCGGTACAAAAGCGCGCAGCAGCGCGGTGGGCGAATCGGGCGCGAGTTCGTAAGCGCCCAGCGCGGCGGGCAGCATCCACGTTTGCATTGGAGAATACTCCACGCGCTCGCTCCCCCATCGAATGCTGCCGCGGCCATCGAGAAAAATCAGCAGATCGAAGTGCTCGCGCGAAGAGGCGGAAGCGATGGGCTTTGAAATTTCCCATTTCGCGGTTGCGAAATAGCGGCAGGCAGCGAAGTATGTTTCCACCCAGCCACCGCGGTCCATCCGCGCCGGCGCGATTTTTCCGCCCCGCTGGTCTCCAAAACGAATCACGTCCAGCGCTTTCTCTACGTGTAACTCGCGCGCCTTCCCACTGGCGTCGCGGCGATTGTAATCGAACACACGATACGTGAGATCCGAATGTTCCTGAATTTCGCAGAGCACCAGGCCCGGGCCGATTGTGTGCGCAGTGCCTGCGGGGACAAACACGGCATCGCCCGCCTGCAGCCGAACGTGTTCGAGCCAATCCTCCGCTGTGCCATCTTGAATCGCGCGCTGAAATTTTTGCTTGGTCGCGCCCGAACGGAGTCCGACCATCACCTCCGCGCCCGGCTGTGCCCGCATCGCATACCACATTTCTGTCTTGCCGCGGCTGCCCGCCGCATTTTCGTGTGCTGCGGCGTACCCATCATCCGGGTGCACCTGCACGGAAAGTTTCTGCTCCGTGAAAATAAATTTCACTAGGATGGGAATCCGATCATCGCCGTGAGCAAGTGTGCCAGTCCATTCCGGCGGCATCTTGGGCCAGGCATCACCCAAGGATTTTCCTTCGAACGGGCCGTTGGCAAAGCGACATTCGTTGCCGGTCATCCACGCCTCGCCCAGCGGTTCCGCAAGTTTCGATTTTTCGAGGAAAAATGGCGCGAGTGAAAGCGAGCCCCAGGGGCGCGGACTAAAAACAGGCTCAAGGCGCGATGGACAAAGAATCACGTTGCTCGGCCGAAGAAGCGTGCGAGGCGCCGCAATCCCTCTTCGATTCGCTCCATCGAGGTCGCGTAGGAAAGCCGGAGGTGCCCGGGCGCGCCGAACGCGTCGCCGGGTACCACGGCCACATGCTCGCGCTCGAGCAGTTGCCGGGCAACTGCGGTGCTGTCGGGCATGGCGCTCGTCAGATGCGCGGAAATATTCGGGAAGATATAAAACGCGCCCTGCGGCGCCGTGCAAGTGACGCCGGGAATCGCGCGCACGCCTGCCAGGATCCTTTCGCGCCGTCGCGCGTATTCGGCCAGCATTGTGGCGACAGAATCCATCGGGCCCCGCAAAGCCTCGATCGCAGCATACTGAGCGATCGAAGTCGGGTTTGAGGTGGACTGACTCTGCAGCTTAGTCATGGCCTCGATGAGCGGCTGCGGCGCGAGCGCATAGCCCATGCGCCAGCCGGTCATCGCGAATGTTTTTGAAAGAGAGCCGGCGACAATCAATCGCTCTTTGGCGCCGGGCAGGCTGGCAATGGAAAACGGCCTCGCGTCGCCATAAGTGAAGTGCGAGTAGCACTCATCGGCAAGAAGCCAGACGCCGCGCCGCTTGCATGCTGCGAGGATTTTCGCGAATTCAACCTGCGGGATCACCGCTCCCGTCGGATTATTCGGCGAATCCGCGATCACCATGCGGGTCCGCGGCGTCAGCAGTTTTTCAAGTTCCGCCGCGCGCAGAAAGAAACCATCGTCCGCGCGCGTCTGCAGGAATACTGGCACGCCGCCCGCGTATTTCACCATGTCCGGATAGCTCACCCAGTAGGGGGCGGGGATAACCACCTCATCGCCCGGATTCACCAGCGAGCAGATCGCATTGAAGATCGCATGTTTCCCGCCGGAGCAGGCAATGCACTCCGCCGGCTGGAAGGACGAGCCGAGCTGCGCCGCGTGCCAATCGCAAATCGCCTGCCGCAGCGCAGCCACGCCCGCGGCAGGCGTGTACTTGGTGCGATTCTCTTCCAACGCTTTGATGGCCGCGCGCTTGATGTGCTCGGGCGTGGGAAAATCGGGCTCACCGGGGCCGAAGTCCGCGACATCAATTCCGCGCGCCTTGTAGCGCTCCGCCTCCTGCAGCACTGCGAGCGTTTGCGAAATCCCGATGCGATTCACGCTGTCGGAAAGCTGCATGACGTCTTCCATCTTTCTCGCCGTCGCAGGTTCCATTTGCTGTCCTTTCATTTCACTCTGGCGCGCAATTTTTCTTCCACTACCGCTGGCACCAGATCTTTTACCGGCCCACCTAGCCGCGCGAGCTCTCTCACCAGCCGCGAGCTCAGGTAGCTGTACTGGATCGCCGGCATCATGAATACGGTCTCGATCTGCGGCTCGATTTTGCGGTTCATCATGGCCATTTGCAGCTCGTATTCGTAGTCGGAAACGGCGCGGATGCCGCGCAGCACCACCAGTGCATT